>JACCDK011909258.1_pt1 | contig 10708 bp, 10 predicted proteins | sample 7445871 | NCBI WGS metagenome assembly JACCDK01 (sample SAMN15323436, study PRJNA562643) | freshwater metagenome | isolation source: river surface water | place: USA:Blue River Watershed | collected 2017-08-15
CCACCGCAAGCTCCAGATGTTCCGGCGCCAATGCATCGATCAGCGGGACAGCATCGATCACATCGCCAACCAGAATGATCGCGCCATTGGCATCCCAACTGGCACGCGCAGTTGCCTCGGTGGACAGCGCCTTTAACTGCGTGTCGACTTCGGCGGCCACGCGGTCTGCGAAGTCTGCATCATCGGTGATCAGAATGGATTGGCTGGTCGGATCATGTTCAGCCTGGCTCAACAGATCAGCTGCGATCCAGGCTGGATTGTTCGCGCCATCGGCGACGACCAGAATTTCAGACGGGCCAGCCACCATGTCGATGCCAACCACGCCATAAAGCTGGCGTTTCGCTTCGGCGACCCAGGCATTGCCGGGGCCAGTGATCACATCAACGCGGCCAATGCTCTGCGTCCCATAGGCAAGCGCTGCAACAGCCTGCGCGCCCCCAATCCGCCAGACTTCATCGACGCCCGCAATATGCGCGGCGGCCAGCACCAGCGGGTTAATCTCTCCCTTGGGCGTCGGGGTCACCATCACAAGCCGCTCAACGCCCGCAACACGCGCCGGAATGGCGTTCATCAGCACGGAAGAGGGATAGGCCGCCCGCCCGCCGGGGACATAGACGCCCGCTGCATCAACCGCCCGCCAGCGCGCGCCCAGCCGCACGCCAGCTGCATCAGTCACGTCACTATCGGCAGGCTTTTGGCGTGCGTGATAGGTGCGAATGCGCTCTGCGGCGAGGTCGAGGGCGGCGCGCAAATCAGTGTCGAGCGCGGCATAGGCCGCCGCGCAATCGTCAAGGCTGATCTGCCAATCCAGATCATGTCCATCAAACCGGCGCGTGTAATCGGCAACGGCCGAATCGCCTTCCTCCTTCACCCGTGCGACAATGGCCGCAACATCGCGCGACACATCGGCATCGGCTTCACGCCGGGAATTGACCAGTTCTTCAAAACGGGCCGCAAAATCCGCCGCGCGGGCATCCAGCCTAAGCATCGACTGCCGCTCGAAAGCCATCGACCAGCGCGCCGACGGCGGCATTGGTTTTAAAGGCGGCCCGGTTGACGATCAGTCTGGCCGAGACCTGAGCAATGACATCCACCTCAACCAAACCATTTTCCTGCAAGGTTTTGCCAGAGGAGACCAGATCGACAATCCGGCTCGACAGGCCAAGTGCTGGCGCAATTTCCATCGCGCCATTCAGCTTGACACACTCCGCCTGCACGCCGCGTTGAGAAAAATGCTTGCGGGTGAGGTTGGGATATTTGGTGGCGACGCGCACATGGCTCCAGGCCCGCAAATCGTCGGTTGCCGCCAATTCGGCCGGTTCCGCCACCGAAATCCGGCAATGCCCGATATTCAGGTCAACCGGGGCGTAGAGTTCTGAATAATCAAATTCATCAATCACGTCAGAGCCGACAATGCCAATTTGTGCCGCGCCATGCGCGACAAAGGTCGCCACATCAAAAGCGCGCACCCGGATCAGACTGATATCCGGGCAATTTGTCGCAAATTTCAGCGCCCGGCTCTCTTTGTCGCCAAAGGCGGCTTCCGGCACAATCCCGGCCTTTGCCAGCAAGGGCAGGGCCTCCGAAAGGATACGGCCCTTGGGAATAGCGAAGATGATTGGCTGCGACATGATGCGCGGCCTTTACTTGGGTGGGGCATTGAGGGCAAGCTATGCGCGATGACTGACCTGATCCGAGTAGCGTTTCGCCAGCAGGCGGATATGTGCCGCGCCGCTGGCTCTCCGCTGACGGCGGAAGTCCTTGTGGCGCTTGGGGTAATTTTGGATGGTGGCACGCGGACGGGCGCGCGCATTCTCGGCTGGGAGGGCGACCCACTTGGCGATGCCTTGCCCTTGCGGATTGCAGGTGGGCTGCACGCGCTGGCTCGGTCTGGCAAAGATGCCGCGCTCACAGAGCTGTATACGCGACAAACCGGGGATATGCCCCGCATCCTCTCCCGCGTGTTGGAAGGGTGGGATGACTGGCTTTGTGAGTGGCTCGACAGTCCGCCCCAGACGAATGAGGTCGCCCGTTCGGCCGCGCTTTGGCCGGGCATGATGCATATTGCCCGCCGCTTTGGTCCGCGCATGGAATGGATTGAAATTGGCGCAAGCGCCGGCCTCAATCTCAATATGGACCTCTATGGCTATCGTCTGGGCTCGGCCGTTGCGGGGGATTTGCTGTCGCCTTTGCAATTGGTTCCCGATTGGCAGGGGGAAAATCCGTCTGTTGTCGATGTTCGGGTGATGGATCGGGTCGGCATTGATCTTTTGCCGTTAGATATCAGCGACGATGTGGTGGCCGAGCATCTACAGGCCTATATTTGGCCCGATCAGCGCGCGCGGTTGACCCGCACCCAAACGGCCATTGCCATGGCCAAGGGCGCGCGTCCGCCGCTTATTGGGGGCAATGCGCTGGATCTTTTGCCGCCCTTGTTGGCCGAGCCACAAGCTGAAGGCCGCACGCGTGTGATTTACCATTCCATCGCGCTGCAATATTTTTCCCCGGAAGGGCGCATGGCGGTGCGCGACATGATTGAAACGGCCGGCGCGCGCGCGACGCCTGCTGCACCTTTGGCTTGGCTCAGCCTTGAATTTCAGGGGCCGGGGGCCGCGCAAGCCGAATTGCGCCTGCGCTGCTGGCCGGGCACAGGCGTGACCGAAACATTGGCACTGGTCCACCCGCATGGCGCACAGGTGAACTGGTTGGCAAGCGCCGCTTAATCGGCCTCAGGCAGGTGTGACGGCCAGCCAATCCCGCATTGCTGTGGTGACCGCCTCTGGCTTTTCCCAAGGGATGAAATGCCCGGCATCGGGCACGCGCACGGTCTCCAGCTGGTCGATATGGTCGCCCAGCCCGTCAAGCTGACAGGGCAGCAGCGCCTCATCACGCAGGCCCCAGATGACGAGCACGGGCATGGTCAGTTTTGGGAAGGGTGCGTCCAGAAAGGCGGTGCTTTGGGCGGGCGCGTCGGGCGCAGGCACCGCCATGGGGGAAGCGCGATACCAGTTGAGCATGCCTGTCAGCGCCCCCGGTTGCGACCATTCGTCGATATAGGCCGCGCGATCTTCGGCTGCGATTTGCGCCGCGCTGATCTTGGCGAAGCGGTCGTCAAAAAACCAGTCCATGCCCTTGGCCGCGACCTCGCCTTCAATATCTCGATCCCGGAATTCTGAGATATATTGTGAGGCGGCCCGTTGAGCCGCATCAAAAATCAGGGTCTTTTGAAACACATAGGGATGGGCCGCATTGCACTGAATCAGCCGAGCCACACGGTCTTGCGCCTTCAGCGCCGTCGCCCAAGCAATCGCCCCGCCCCAATCATGACCAACCAGAGTAAACTGCCGAGCGCCAAAGGCATCGGCCAGCGCCAGCACATCGGCCACAAGAACGGGCACTTTATAGGCGGCGATTCCCTGCGGCTTGGCAGACCGGGCATAGCCTCTTTGGTCGGGCGCGATGCAGAAATAGCGGTCGGAAAGCCCCGCCATCTGGTGCCGCCATGTCCGGTGCGATTCGGGAAATCCGTGGAGGAAGAGGATGGCCGGGTTGGCCCGATCTCCCGCTGTCCAGACGTCCAGCTCCACGCCGGTGGACAGGCGCATGCGCTGCGGCGCGCTCATACTTAAATCGGGTCGCTGTTGGTGAGCGGCGTTTGCGGCAGGGGGATGAATTCCGGGTCATTCTCAACCATCTGGAAGCGCCCTTCGGTCCAGTCCATCACGGCCTGATCAATCCGGTCTTGGCGAGAGGAAACGAAGTTCCACCACACACGCCGCGCGGTCGGGAAGTCCTGCCCACCCATCAGAATCACGCGACCGCCGTTTTTGGACAGGAGGGTGGCCGCATGGCCGGGGCGCAGCACATACAGCGCATAAAGCTCCATTGCCTCGCCCGATATGTCGGCAGACCCGCCCACCAGCATCAGCGCGCGTTCATCGGCTTCGGCATCAATGGGAATGCTGCCGCCTGCCTCCAGCATGATATCGGCATAGATGGTGGGCGCATGGCAGGTGGTGGCGGCCGTCTGCCCCCAGAGACTGCCCATGATCACCCGGGCCTGAACCCCTGTGTCAGACACGATGGGCAGGCGATCGGGCATCACCTGCTCAAAGGCCGGGTCAATCTCTTCCATCCCATCTGGCAAAGCGAGCCAGGTTTGCATGCCGTACATGGGCGCGCCCTTGGCGCGTTCGGATTGGGGGGATCGTTCCGAATGGACGATGCCCTTGCCCGCCGTCATCAGATTAACGGCACCGGGATGGATGGTCGCAAAACTGCCCAGCGAATCGCGATGCTCAATCGCCCCTTCAAACAAATAGGTCACGGTCGACAGGCCAATATGCGGGTGGGGCCGCACATCCATGCCCTGCCCAATCTCCAATTGGCCCGGTCCAAATTGATCCACAAAGCAAAATGGCCCGACCATTGTCAGGCCACGCGCGGGCAGCACCCGGCGCACCTGAAACGCCCCCAGATCATGGGTGACGGGAAGCAAAGTGCCTTCAACCGGATGTGTCATCTTTGGCTCTCCTCAATCGTCGGATCGTCTATTCCCCCGGCGCGCGGGCGCGGATGGCAAGGGCGTGGATGCGTTGACCGGGCAAGTCGCCCAACGCGCGGTTGACCATACGTTGCCGCTCCAGCCTGCTCACACCGGCAAAGGCTTGGGCTTCAATCTCGACCGAAAAATGGCTCTCACCCGTGCCATCATCTCCCAAATGGCCATGATGTTTGGCGCTATCGTTCGTCACGATCAGCTGGGTTGGGGCAAAGGTGGCGATTAGTCGATCGCGCAGTTCGGATTCGATAGAATTTTGGGTCATGACTTTTCGTCTAGCAAGACTATCGCCATGTGGAAGCCATGCTTGTGACGATCATAAAGGGGCAGTCGGACGACAAGATCACCATCTGCCGCGCAGATGGCACGACGGCGGCTGCCCATTTCCCGAAAAAAGGCCCCGTTCCCCATGATGCGGTGCACCTGATTGTTGAGGAGGTGCTTGGCCTTACCCATGGGTTTTGGGGCATGATTGCCGCCGGACATGATCCGGAGGACATTCAGGAGATCGCAAAAGCCGCAGGCCATGCCAGTGCCAAGCGCGCGACAGCGCCGGGCGCAGAGATATTGGAGCTTATTCAGGCAGAGCGCATCGTCGAAGCCGCAGAGGCAGCGCTCTGGTCTGGCGGGACGGATGTGGAGGGGATGCGCGATTTGGCAGAGGCCGGCTGCTTGGCATCTCATGTCCCCTTGCCATCGCTGCCCCATGCAAAAGCGCAAGAGATTATGGCCCGTGTCCGTGCCCTGCGCGATGATTGGGCCAGTGCGGCGCTTGGCCATCAACTTGAACATCGCTGGGTGCTGTCATGACAGATCAGCAACGCCGCGTGCGCGATCGGTTCCATGGACGGATCGGGGATCATAGCCAGCCGTGCCATCGGCGCGGTTGTCCAGAGGCGGGAGAATTTCGGGCGCCCGACCCGTCGGGCCGCAGCCCGGGCGCGGATGGGCCGGGCAATTGGCAATGGCTCTGTCTTGACCATGTACGAGAATTTAATGCGGGCTATAATTATTTCGCGGGCATGAGCCGCGAAGAAATTGAAGAGGCGCAAATGCCCTTGGCTGGATGGGATCAGGAAAGTCGGGCCTTTCGGGCAACCGCTGGTGTTGATACGCCCCCCCGATGGGCCGATTTTCATGATCCTTTAGAAGCCATTTCCGGCCGCTTCCGCAAACGCGCGGAGGCCGCAATGCCCCGCATGCGTGCCGATGGACGACCCCTCTCAGGGGAAGATCGTCAGGCGCTGGACGTGCTCGGCCTTAATATGGACGCCGATGGCAAGGCGTTGCGCGCCCGCTATTCAGAGCTTGTCCGCACCTATCACCCGGATCGTAATGGCGGGGACCGCCGCCATGAAAAACGGTTGCAAAAAGTCGTCGAGGCCTATCAGCATCTGCGCCACGCGCCTGCCTTTCTTTAAGAGTATATCTTCGGTGAGACGTCGTCACTTCATTCCAGCATTTGCCGCCTGCCTTCTGGGCACATTGGCGCCAGCCTATGGGGAGGACGTTATCATCGTCACCGCGCCCGGCAGTTCGGCAGATATGGATGATGCGCGACTGCTAACGGCGCGGGATGTTGCAGCTGTTTCCGGCCCAGATGTGTTGCGGGCTTTGTCGACCCGGGTGGCGGGAGTTTCTGTGTCTGAGGCGCAGGGAAACGCCTATCAGCCGAGCCTCGTCTATCGCGGCTTTTCCGCATCCGCGCTTCAGGGCAATGCGCAGGGGCTTGCCGTTTATCTGGATGGTGGGCGGTTCAATCTTCCCTTTGGCGACACCGTCAATTTTGACCTCTTGCCCGATGTCGCGATCAACAGTGTTTCCCTGCGCGACAGCAACCCCATTTATGGTCTCAATGCCTTGGGCGGGGCCGTGGTGGTCGCCACGCATAATGGCAAGAGCGCCCCCGGCCTGTCGGCGGGGATTGGGCGGGGCGATCATGGACGGACAAAGGCCGATGTTGCCTATGGTTCGGCCAAGGATGGGCGCAGCCTCTTTGTTGCCGGGCAGGTGCAGCGTGATGGGGGCTGGCGCGATTATTCGCCCTCGCGGCTCTATCATGGCTTTGCAGATATGGGTTGGGACGGTGCGCAGGCGGGCGTTCATCTCAAGCTGCTGGCGGCTGACACCGATCTGACCGGTAATGGTGCTGCCCCCGTTGAGCTATTGGCCGCAGACCGGGCGGCAGTCTTCACCCATCCAGACAGGACGCAGAACCGGCTCTTACGCGGGTCTTTCCACCATTGGATTGCGGTGGGCACGGCCAGCCGGATTGAGGCCAGCCTTTATGTCCAGACGCTGCGCCAGCGCACGGCCAATGGCGATCTGGCCGATATTGCGCCTTGCGCGACGGACAGCCGACTCCTGTGTTTAGAGTCTTTGGATGATGAAACAGCCCCATTGGTTGGGCTGACGGGAGCCATCCTCCCGGTGCAACCCGGCGTGGAGGACTATGGGGTCTTCAACCGCAGCCGCACCACCAGCGATGGCGGCGGACTGGTTCTGCAATTTGTGACGCAGGCAGAGCTGTTTCAAATTGGGCATGCACTCACCTTGGGCGTGAGCCATGATCGCGCCAGCAGCCGCTTTTCGGCGGAGACAGAATTGGGTGCGCTGGAAGAGGATCGGGCTGTGACGGGTCTCGGCCCCATTTTGCGCCAGCCCGATGGGGCCATTGCGCCTGTGGGCGTGGATGTCCAAAGTCGCGCAACAGGGCTTTTTCTGTGGGATGAAGTAGCCATCTCCCCCCGGCTGACGGCAGAAATTGGCCTGCGCTGGAACCAGGTCGCGATCGATATGGACGATCAGATCGGCACCTTGCTGGATGGTAAGCACCGTTTTCGACGGCTCAACCCGGGTCTTGAATTTGATTATCGGCTGGCCAAGGGCGCGTCGCTGCGCTTAGGCTATGCCGAGACGAGCCGGGCACCGACCCCGGCTGAACTCTCCTGCGCAGATGAAAATGCGCCGTGCAGCCTCACCAATTTCTTTGTGGCAGATCCCCCGCTGGATCAGGTGGTGGCGAAAAGCTGGGAAGCCGGATCGGATGGTTCTTGGCAGGCCGCGGGTTGGCAAGGCCGTTGGTCGGTCTCGCTTTATCGAACAGCAATCTCAAATGATCTGCTGCTCACCGCGGCCGAGACACGCGGCCGGGCATTTTTTCAAAATATCGGCCAAACGCGTCGGGACGGCATAGAGGCCCATGGCACGGCGCGGCGGGGGCCGTGGTCGCTCGATATTGGTTATGCTTTCACCCGGGCGCAGTTCCGCTCTCCCTTTGTGGCGAACAGCCCCGCCAATCCGAATGCGGATGAGGCGGGGCGTATTCAGATTCTACCTGCAAATCATCTGCCAGCTATTCCGACGCATCGCGGCCTTGCCTCTTTGGGCTATGATGCTGGGCCATGGACGCTCAAGGCGGATATGCACGCGCAATCGGGCCAATGGCGCATGGGCGATGAAAGCAATGTGGACCGCAAGCTTGGCGGTTTTGTCCGCTTTGATCTGGGTGCTGCGGTCAAGCTGGGGCGCGGGCTTACGGCCTATCTGGATGTCACCAATATCTTCAATCGCCACCACGCGACCTTTGGAGCCTATTCAGAAACCGACGAGATTGATTTGGACGAAGTGCCCGGCGCCAGTGATCCGCGCGCCAATTCCCCTGCGGCCCCGCGCCGCATCCTTCTCGGTTTGCGCTGGCGTCGTTAAGTCTGGTCAGGCTTGGTCCCGTGCTTTCGACCATGGGCCTTGCTTTGGCGCGCGCGGGCGTCCTATGGGCAGATTAGTAGAGATTTTAGAGAAAAGACGCGAGACTCCATGACCGATCTGCCCAACATCCAGTCCGGTTCCACCACCCTGCTTGCGGCACCGGATATTACGGTGAATGTGCGCGAGATGTTCGGCATTGATGTCGATATGGAATGCCCCGCCTTTTCGCAGGCGGATGAGCGCGTTCCCGATCTTGACCCAAGCTATGTCTTTGATCCGGATACCACGCTCGCGATTCTGGCCGGCTTTGCCTATAATCGCCGTGTCATGGTGCAGGGCTATCATGGCACGGGCAAATCCACCCATATCGAACAAGTCGCCGCCCGCCTGAAATGGCCGTGCATCCGCATCAACCTCGATGCCCATATCAGCCGTATCGACCTTATCGGCCGCGATGCCATCGTTCTGCGAGATGGACAGCAAGTCACTGAATTCCGCGAAGGCCTTTTGCCTTGGGCGTTGCAGACGCCGACTGCGCTTGTCTTTGATGAATATGATGCTGGCCGCCCAGACGTGATGTTCGTCATTCAGCGCGTGCTGGAAACCGAAGGCAAATTGACGCTGCTCGATCAGAATCGTGTCATCCGCCCCAGCCCCTGGTTCCGGATGTTTGCAACCGCCAACACCGTTGGCCTTGGCGATACGAGCGGGCTCTATCACGGGACTCAGCAGATCAACCAAGGTCAGATGGACCGCTGGAACATCGTCGTTGGCCTCAATTATCTGCCCGCCGAGGTGGAGACGCAAATTGTTCAGGCCAAGGCGAAGGAGTCCGATCCGCAATTGATCGCCAATATGGTCAAGGTTGCTGATCTCAGCCGCCAAGGCTTTATTAATGGTGATATTTCGACCGTCATGAGTCCCCGCACGGTCATCACTTGGGCGCAGAACGCCGCTATTTTCAAGGATGCGGGCTTTGCCTTTCGCTTGTCCTTCCTCAACAAATGCGATGAGGCGGAACGCGCCTTGGTGGCGGAATATTATCAGCGCGTCTTCGGCAAAGACTTGCCTGAAAGCGTTGTTGGCAAAGCGGCCTAAATCTAGATCAGATTTTATTCAGTTGTAACAAGCACATCGTTGCTTAATAGACTCAAGAAGCAAACCGAACGCGGGTTTGCCGGGGCTTAGTAACCCTGAACAGAGACGGCTGGGTCGCCCGATGCGGCCTGCACTTGACCCTATGGTCGGGGTGCCTGTGACGTATGTCCAGGGCGCTCCGCCTAAAGGTTGCAGGGACTGTACTCTGTCGGTTTACTAACACCCCGATCTCCAGGCGAAAGTGAAGTCAAATAGCGGGGGCGAACCGCACGACTTCTTGAGGGCAGATTAGGATGGCTGCAGGCATTCGCCATGTGCTGGTCGGCATTTTAGGGCGAGATGAACAGGGTTATTTTCTGCACCTGTCGGGTGGCGGAAAATGGCGCTTGAGCTTTGACCAGCCCCCCATTTTCATTGGTGCCCGCATGGCCGTTGAAGGCGTTTCAATGGATGAGCACCGCCTTTTTGTTTCCACCTATCAGTTGATTGACATGGGGCTGGATTATCCTTCTGCACCGGAAACCGGGTCCGCCTGATCAGAGCTTTATATTGCATTGCCCCCTTTTCGCGGCGCGCCAAGGGGGCTAGGACGCGTCCATGTCTTCACGCCCACGCACCTTGTACGAAAAAATCTGGGACGCCCATGTCGTCGATCGTCGTGAGGATGGCACCTGCCTCATCTTCATTGACCGGCATCTTGTCCATGAAGTCACCAGCCCACAGGCGTTTGAAAGCCTGCGTTTGGCGGGCCGCAAAGTGCGGCGTCCGGATCTGACCTTGGCGGTGCCGGATCATAATTTGCCAACCACGCCCCGGCTGGATGCAGCGGGCAAGCGTCTGCCGATTGCAGACCCTGAAAGTGCCGCACAATTGGCCGCGCTAGAGCGCGACGCCCCGGCTTTTGGTATTCGCTATATTGGCCCGACAGATCGGGAACAGGGCATCGTCCATGTGGTCGGGCCAGAACAGGGCTTTTCGCTTCCTGGCACAACCATCGTCTGTGGGGACAGCCATACCGCCTGCCATGGCGGGCTGGGCGCACTTGCCTTTGGCATTGGCACGAGCGAAGTTGAACATGTGCTGGCCACGCAGACGCTGCTGCTCAAGCAATCAAAGACGATGGAAGTCCGCGTTGAGGGGGAAGCTGGCCCCGGCGTGACAGCGAAGGATATTGTGCTGGAGATTATCCGGCGCATTGGCGCGGCTGGTGGCACGGGCCATGTGATTGAATTTACCGGTTCGGCCATTCGCAATTTGTCGATTGAGGGCCGCCTGACCGTGTCCAACATGGCGATTGAAGGCGGCGCGCGTGCCGGCCTGATCGCGCCGGACGATGTGACC
>JACCDK010491676.1_pt1 | contig 10702 bp, 9 predicted proteins | sample 7445871 | NCBI WGS metagenome assembly JACCDK01 (sample SAMN15323436, study PRJNA562643) | freshwater metagenome | isolation source: river surface water | place: USA:Blue River Watershed | collected 2017-08-15
AAGGGATTCCTTGACCGCCGCCGCGTCAACACTCGGCACCTGGGCCGACTCGATCACGGCCAACCAAGCACCCGCGGTGCGCGGACCGGCCGCAATGCTGATCGCTACGGGTAATGACTTCAACTCGGCCGAGAACACCGCAGCGAGGACTTCATCCGGAACCTCAGACGACTTGGCCCGATCCTGACGGACCAGGCTACGCGCAGGGGATATCCCTGGGGGCATGGCCTTCGTTGACGAAAATTCCTTCACGGCGGCTTCCACCGCAGCCGTCGCCTTTTCAGCAGCTTTCCGCTCCCGAACGGCCCGCTCGACCTGGGTCTTCACACTGGCCAAGGGAATGGTTGCTGCAGGCCGATGGGCCGTCACACGTGCAGAGGCCAATACGCCTGGAGCGATCTCCACAGCCTCGGTGTTGCGTTTGTTTTGGAGTGCATCGGCTGAGAACAATGCCGCCTGCATCTTCGGATGCGAGACCACTTTCATAAGTTCGGGCGACAAACGCTCGGCCGATCCGCCGCGCTGTACGCGGCGCACCGTTTGAATCGGAAGCCCAAACTTTTTCGATGCCGGCTCCAGAGAATCCGACTGCTCGTAGACCATGTTCGAGAACTGCTCCACGGTATCGGCCGACGCAGGCTTGGAAAACGCGATCAAGGCGATGTCGACTTCCTCTTGTGTCTGAAACTGGGCGCTGTTGGACTGATAAAACTGCTCGACCTCGGCATCCGTGACCATCACCTGAGGCATGGTGTCGGCGATGCTCACTTTCTTAAGCCGCACGACGCGAGTCTCCAGGCCCACCTGGGCAAGACGCCGGGCAACCGCGCGCGGCACGAGGGTCGAACTCGCAATCGACGACGGCAGCACATCGATCATCAGGTCAGCACGTACCTGCTGCTCAAAGCCTTCGGGTGTGAGCCCCTGGGCCTTGAGTGCACGCTCGTACAACGCCATATCAAACTTGCCATCCTTCTGAACAGCAGGAATGGATGCGATGGTACGACGCATGCGTTCGTCGGAAATACGAATACGAAGATCATTCGCCGCGGTCAACAGCACCTGTTGCGTCACCAGATCGTTCAGTGTGGAAAGGCGTGACGCAGGTGTATCGAGCATGGCCGGGTCAATGCGGCCGCCAAGCTGTGCCCGTATCTGATCCAGGCTTTGCTGGTGGGCACGCTCCCACTGCGGATATTGAATCTTGGCCTTGCCGACCTTGGCCACAGTGGCACCATCGGCACCCGGGGCAATCAGATCCCAGGCACCCACCACCACAAACGAAGGAATGATCAGCAGAAGAATCAGTCCGAGGAAAATACGCTGGTGTTTCCGAACCGATTCAAACATAGGCGATCATCAAGAAGAGTTGGCGGAGTGGACGGGACTCGAACCCGCGACCCCCGGCGTGACAGGCCGGTATTCTAACCAACTGAACTACCACTCCTTTTAAGACACAAGAGCAACACTGCAGGGTTTTGATGGTGGGTGCTGAGAGGGTCGAACTCCCGACCTACGCCTTGTAAGGGCGCCGCTCTACCAACTGAGCTAAGCACCCCCGCCAACACACCTGCACGGCCACTACTTACCTGCTCAAAAGCGCTGTCGCTTCTAGGCAAGCCCTAAAGTATAAAAAAAACGGGCCGCCTTATCAAGCGACCCTGCATGGACGACCGCAGCCGGGCCAGGCCCGCGCGTCTACTTGTTGATGGCGTCTTTAAGTGCCTTGCCGGGACGGAATTTGGGCACCTTGGCGGCCTTGATTTTGATGGTGGCACCGGTCTGGGGATTGCGGCCATTTCGGGCTGCGCGCTTACCCACTGCGAAGGTGCCAAATCCAACCAGGGTCACCGAACCACCCTTACGCAGCGTGGTGCGTACACCGCCCATGAGCGCCTCAAGTGCGCGGCCAGCCGCTGCCTTCGACACATCCGCTTCCTTGGCGATGTGTTCGATCATTTCATTTTTATTCACGTAGGGATTCCTCTCTCTGTGTGGACACGGCATTGGTATGCCGTTTTCGTTTTTGTAGTTAATGACTAAAGCGAAGGAGCGCTATTACCGCTGAATTCACACGCGCTGTCAAGAAAAGACAGCGCGTGCGTGCACTAGGATAAACGCGCAGTGCTCGAAACCGAATGCCCGATGACTAGTGCGGCAGTGGCTCGGCAGGTGGTGAACCCAATGCCAGCGATTCGGTCGCGGCGGCTGCCGTCTGCGCAGCAACACCCTCCTCCTCATCGGGCAGCGGGGTCGGGGCGCGCGAGAGCGCAAGATCCAACACCTGATCTATCCATTTGACCGGAACAATCTCCAGAGCGCTCTTAACGTTCTGAGGAATCTCCGCCAAATCGCGCACATTCTGATCGGGGATCAACACCTTCTTGATGCCACCCCGGTGGGCGGCCAAGAGTTTCTCCTTGAGGCCGCCAATCTGCAGGACCTCGCCTCGCAGCGTGATCTCACCCGTCATGGCCACATCGGCACGCACAGGAATGCCTGTCATGGCCGAGACCATGGCCGTGGTCATGGCAATGCCGGCGCTCGGGCCATCCTTGGGCGTTGCGCCCTCGGGAGCGTGGATGTGCATATCTTTCTTTTCAAAGAGATCATCGCGAATACCCAGGCGACGGGCCCGGCTACGTACGACGGACCGAGCGGCCTCCACCGATTCCTTCATAACATCGCCCAGCGAGCCGGTGCGAATGATCTGACCTTTGCCCGGCATCACGGCCGCCTCAATGGTGAGCAGTTCACCGCCCACCTCGGTCCAGGCCAGCCCAGTAACCTCGCCTACCTGGTCTTCCTTCTCGGCGACCCCGTAGGTGTACTTACGAACCCCGAGGAATTCCTCGATGTTTTCAGCACTTACCTTCACCGGCGTAACGGCCTTTTTGGTCAGCACCATCCGCGTCACCTTGCGGCAGATCTTGGAAATCTCACGCTCTAGACCTCGCACGCCCGACTCTCGGGTATAGGTGCGGATAATTTCCCGAAGGGCGGACTCATCGACCTCGATCTCGCCCGGCTTAAGGCCGGTCTGCTTCACCTGCTTGGGCAGGAGATAACGTGTTGCTATGTTGATCTTTTCTTCTTCGGTATAGCCCGAGAGCTTAATCACCTCCATACGATCGAGAAGCGCAGGCGGAATGTTCAGTGAGTTGGCCGTGGCCACAAACATGACATCCGACAGATCGTATTCGACCTCGATGTAGTGGTCGACGAAGGCGTGGTTTTGCTCGGGGTCTAACACCTCAAGCAACGCACTGGCGGGGTCGCCGCGGAAGTCCATACCCATCTTGTCGACTTCGTCGAACAAGAACAATGGATTGCGCACGCCCGTCTTGGTGAGATTGGAGAGCACCTTGCCGGGCATCGAACCGATGTAGGTCTTGCGGTGGCCACGAATCTCAGCCTCATCACGAACACCACCCAAGGCCATACGCACAAACTTACGGTTTGTCGCACGGGCGATGGACTGTCCAAGCGAGGTCTTACCGACACCCGGAGGCCCCACCAAGCACAGGATCGGCGCCTTCACCTTGTCAACGCGCTGCTGCACGGCCAGATATTCCAGAATCCGCTCTTTGACTTTTTCCAGTCCGTAATGCTCTTCCTCAAGGACCTTTTCGGCATCCGACAGGTTGTTGTTGATCTTGCTTTTCTTTTTCCAGGGCAGTGTCACCAGGGCATCAATGTAGTTGCGCACCACCGTGGCCTCGGCCGACATCGGTGACATCATGCGCAGCTTTTTGAGCTCTCCGTTGGCCTTGTCCAATGCCTCTTTGGGCATACGGGCGGACTTAATTTTCTTATCCAGCTCGTCGAGTTCGCTGTCTTCACCCTCGCCGAGCTCCTTCTGGATCGCCTTCACCTGCTCGTTGAGGTAGTACTCGCGCTGGCTCTTTTCCATCTGCCGCTTCACACGGCCACGGATGCGTTTTTCCACCTGCAAAATATCGAGCTCGGTCTCAATCAAGGCCAACAGTTTCTCAAGACGCTCGATCACCGGCACCACTTCAAGCACCGACTGCTTTTGCTCAAGCTTCATGGGCAGATGGGCTGCAATCGCATCGGCCAGCCGGCCGGCGTCCTCAATGCTCATGAGGCTGTTCAGAATCTCGGCCGGAATCTTTTTGTTCAGCTTCACGAACTGATCAAACTGATTCAGGATGGTGCGTCGCAGGGCCTCGACCTCGGGCCCCTCGGGCGCCTCGGGCGACATCGGCTCACACCGCGAGGTCAGGTAGGTGCCCTCGTCTTCAACCTCAAGCACTCGGGCGCGTTGTGAACCCTCTACCAGAACCTTTACGGTGCCGTCGGGAAGCTTCAGCATTTGCAAAATACTGGCCACACAGCCGATCTCGTAGATGTCGGTGGCGGCGGGGTCATCCTGGGCTGCACTTTTTTGTGCCGCCAGAAAGATGTGTTTGCCGGCCTCCATCGCGACTTCCATGGCCTTGATGGACTTAGGCCTGCCCACGAACAAGGGGATCACCATGTGCGGGAACACCACCACGTCGCGCAGTGGCAACATCGGCAGCGAGACAGGCTCTTCAGGCAGCAGATCGATTTTTGACATAGGGTACTCCGGGTCGAAGATTAGCCCTGAAGATGGGGCTAGCCATAGAAAAAAACAAGGGTGCCACACCCCAGAAATTACAACCTTTGCGGTTTATCAGGTGCCGCTGGCTAATTTCTGGCGCTCGCCGTAGATCAGCAGGGGTTTACCCTCGCCGGTAATGGCCGGCTCGTCGATCACGACCTTGGTCACGTTGGACTGGCCCGGCAGCTCAAACATGGTGTCGAGCAACACGTTTTCAAGGATGGAGCGCAGCCCGCGCGCCCCGGTCTTGCGTTTGATCGCCTTCTTGGCAATGGCCAGAAGTGCTGCGGGCCTGATTTCAAGCTCGACACCCTCCATCGCAAACAACGCCTGATACTGCTTGACCAGGGCATTCTTGGGCTCGATCAGAATCTCAATCAGTGCATCTTCCTGGAGTTCGTCCAGCGTAGCCACCACCGGTAGGCGGCCCACCAGCTCTGGGATCAGACCGAATTTGATCAGATCTTCGGGTTCGACCTCACGGAACAACTCACCAACATCGCGATCGCTCGGGGAACGGACCTCGGCTCCAAATCCGATCGAGGTTTTCTCGGTGCGATTACGGATCACCTTATCAAGGCCATCAAATGCGCCACCGCAAATGAACAGGATGTTTGTGGTGTCGATCTGAACAAAATCTTGGTTGGGATGCTTACGGCCACCTTGGGGCGGCACTGACGCGACGGTGCCTTCGATGAGCTTCAGCAACGCCTGCTGCACGCCCTCGCCCGACACATCGCGGGTAATGGAAGGGTTATCCGATTTGCGGGTGATCTTATCGATCTCGTCAATGTAGACGATGCCACTCTGGGCCTTGTCCACCTCGTAGTTGCAATTCTGAAGCAGCTTTTGAATGATGTTTTCAACGTCTTCACCCACATAACCGGCCTCGGTCAAGGTGGTCGCATCGGCAATTACAAAGGGCACGTTCAGAAGGCGGGCAAGGGTCTGAGCAAGCAGGGTCTTGCCGGAGCCCGTCGGGCCGATCAGCAGGATATTGCTTTTGGCCAGTTCAATCTCAGACTTGGCATCGGCGCCGGAGTCTCCGCGGTGCCGAAGGCGCTTGTAATGGTTGTAGACCGCGACCGACAAAATGCGCTTGGCGGTGCTCTGGCCGATCACATAGTGGTCAAGACGTGCTGCAATTTCAGAGGGTGTCGGCAGGCCGTCTTTGGCCGCCTCAGGCTCGGAGGCCTGTTCATCGCGAATGATGTCGTTGCAAAGATCAATGCACTCATCGCAAATAAACACCGAGGGGCCCGCAATAAGCTTCTTGACTTCGTGCTGGCTCTTTCCGCAGAACGAGCAGTACAGAAGTTTTTCGCTAGCCCCTTTTTTTTCAGCCATCCGATGTCTCGCGATGCGTCAGCACTTTATCCACGATGCCATACTGTAACGCATCTTGGGCCGACATAAAGTTGTCGCGGTCGGTATCGCGGGCGATCGTCTCGAGCGACTGGCCTGTCTTTTCGGCAAGAATCGAGTTGAGCCGATCGCGCAGGGCCAGAATTTCCTTGGCGTGAATTTCAATATCCGAGGCCTGGCCTTGAACGCCACCCAGCGGCTGATGAATCATGACTCGGCTGTTGGGCAAGGAATACCGCTTGCCCTTGGCGCCAGCAGCGAGCAAGAACGCACCCATACTGGCGGCCATACCCACACACAACGTGCTGACATCGGGTTTGATGAACTGCATCGTGTCAAAGATCGCAAGGCCGGACGAGACCGAGCCGCCAGGCGAATTGATGTAAAGCGAGATGTCCTTGTCGGGGTTTTCCGACTCCAAGAAAAGCAATTGGGCGATCACCAGATTCGCGGTCTGATCGTTGACGGGACCGACCATGAACACCACGCGTTCACGCAGCAGGCGCGAATAAATGTCGTAGGCCCGCTCACCGCGCCCGGATTGTTCGATCACCATCGGAACAAGCCCCAGGCCCATCGGCTCCATGCCTGCCCCTATCGAACGCCCTGTGTGTGACATACCGTCTCCTCTGTGTTTGCGATGATGCCAGCCCAACCGATCAGGCCTGGCCGCTGCCCTCGTTCATCAAATCTTCGACCGTCACCGGGGTCTCCACGACCTTGGCCGCGGCCAATGCCCAGTTCACGACGTTGTCTTCGATCACGACCGCCTCAGCCTCGGCACGCTGCTTCGGCTGGCCCATAAACCAGGCCACGAACTCTTGGGGCTTCTCGTAGGCCGAGGCCATGTCTTCCACAAAGGCGCGGACCTGCGGCTCCGTAGCCTGAAGGTTTTTGGCTTTCACGATCTCGCCGACCAGAAGGCCCAAACGGACGCGCTTGGTCGCCTGCTCGGTGAACAAATCAGCAGGAATCGGCACATCCTTCATGTTCATCCCGCGCGCTGCCATGTCTTCACGCGTGGAGTCTGCCAGACGCTGCGACTCGTTTTCCACCAGGGCCTTGGGAATATCAAAGGTTGCGAACTGGCCCAGGGCCTCCATGACCGATGTCTTGGTTTTGGTCTTGCAACGATTGGAGACTTCGCGGGCGAGGTTTTTGCGAACATCTTCGCGCAGCTGCTGCACATCGCCCGACGCGATGCCCATCGACTTGACGAAATCCTCGTCAAGCTCAGGCACCTTCGGCTCAGCGACCGCACGGATCTTGATGGTGAACAAGGCCACCTTACCGGCAACATCTTTGCCGTGGTAGTCGTCGGGAAACTTAAGAGGAAATGTCTTGGTCTCGCCGGCACTCATCCCTACAGCGGCCTCATCAAATTCTTTCAGCATGCTGCCGTCACCCAGCACAAACATGTAGTTCTCCGATGACCCCCCCGAAAACGGAACGCCATCGATCTCGCCTTTAAAGTCCAAAGCCACCCGGTCCCCCTTCTGCGAGGCACGGGAGACATCGTTAAAGTTGGTGCGCTGCTTGCGCAGGGTCTCGATGGTCCGATCAAGATCGGCTTCGGTGATGTCGCAGGTCGTGCGCTTGATCTCGGCTCCGGCGAGATCGGGACAGCTAATCTCGGGGTAGACCTCCACCACAGCCTCAAAGGTCATGGCGCCGCTGGCGTCACCCTCTTGTGTTTTGGGCGCAATCGACGGTGGGCCGGCCACCCGAAGTTTCTGTTCGGTCACAGCATTGCTGTAGGCACGACTGACCACATCCCCGATGGCATCGGAATGGGCCTGGGCACCATAGGTCTGGGCGACCACCTTCATGGGCACCTTGCCAGGGCGAAAGCCAGGCATCTTCACAGTCTTGCTTAGCCGTGCCAGACGTTTTTGCGCTTCTTGGGCAACATCGGCCATGGAGATCGAGAGCTCAAGCCGGCGCTCAAGCGAATTGGAAACGGTGGAAGTGGTTGTCATAAAAAAACATTCGTTGTGAAAAAAGTTGTCGTCTGGTGCGAAGGGGGGGACTCGAACCCCCACACCTTGCGGCGTCAGGACCTAAACCTGGTGCGTCTACCAATTTCGCCACCTTCGCACGACGTGCGGCCCGATCCGAATCGCTCGTTTTGTCCGACGCTGGGCCCCATTGTACTTAGAATCCCGGAATGGACAGGGCGCACCACGGTACGGCGTTTCACGGGGGAGAACACTATGAAAACTTCCCGGTCGGGTCATGGCTGGTGCCGCCCGCGATGCGTCCGGCCATCCTTGCGCTTTACCGGTTCGCGCGAACAGGAGATGACCTTGCCGATGAAGGGGATCTGCCGATCACCCAGCGACTCACCAGCCTCAACGCCCTGCGCTGCGGGCTGCTGGGCACACCAAACACCGACGCAGAACACGAAGCCCTGTGGTCCATTGGCGCGTCGCTTCGTGCAGCATTGTCGGACCACGGCATCGGATCCGCCGAGCCCGAAAAGCTCTTGGCTGCCTTCATGCAAGATGCCCACAACCTTCCACTTCAGACCGAGGCCGAGGTGCTCGATTACTGCAGCCGGTCGGCAAACCCGATCGGCCGACTATTCCTTGCACTGGCAGGCGTCACAAAAAAAGGTCAGGGGCCCGACCCCATCGCCGCATCGGATGCGATCTGCACTGGACTGCAACTGGCCAACTTCGCCCAAGACATGGCCGAGGATGTGGCGCGCCATCGCTTCTACATTCCCGACGCATGGTGGTCGAGCATCGGGCTGACCGACCGTGACCAGATCGGCACATCGCGGCCTGCGGAGCTCGTTCGACGTATGGCAGAATGGGCCCAACACTTCCTCTTGCAGGGCCAGGGTCTCCCAGCCCACATCCGTGCCAGCGGTGTACCCGGCGCCAGGCGACTCGCCATCGAAATCGCATTGTGTGTTGAAGGCGGGTTGGCCATCAGCCGAGCGGCCGCTCGCCAGCCGCTCGCGGTCTGGCATCAACCACCGACCATTTCACGCGGGCAATTGCCGATGCTACTGTTGCGATCGTTGCGGCTTGCCTATGCCGCGCACAGCAATTTAACTTCACCATGACGCCTGACCAGTACTGCGAACAAAAAGTCCAGCAAAGCGGCTCTAACCTTGTCAGCGCATTCAAGCTTCTCCCCACGCATGCGCGCACCGCCATCACCGCGCTCTACGCCTACTGCAGGGAGATCGACGACATCGTGGATGAATGCTCCGAGCCACAGCTCGCCGCGATAAAACTCGCCTGGTGGCGCACGGAGCTCGATCGTCTGTATGCGCAGGCACCCAATCATCCGGTCACAAAGGCCCTGCTGCCCCACCTTCAGGCCTTTGACCTGCCGCGCACTGCATTTGATGCTGTGATCGACGGCTGCGCAATGGACCTCGAGCAAAACCGTTACGCCCGCTGGGCCGATCTGGATACCTATTGCGATCGCGTGGCGGGCGCGGTGGGACTGCTGTCGGCCCGCATCTTTGCACGAAGTACCGCGGCCACAGCGCGCGCCTCTGAGGCAACGTTGGATTACGCCAACACCCTTGGGCGGGCCCTGCAGTACACGAACATCATTCGGGACGTGGGCGAAGATGCCCGCAAAGGACGTATCTATCTACCCGCAGAGGCGCTTGCCGCATTCAACGTCGATGCAGCATCGATACTGCGCTTCGAACACACTCCCGCACTGCAAGACCTTCTGCACGACATGGCCCAGCGGGCCCATCGGCTGTACGACCAAGCCATGGCGCACTTGCCCCTAGACGAGCGTGCCGCGCAACGCCCCGGGCTCATCATGGCTGCGATTTATCGCGAATTGTTGCGACTCGTTGAATCGGAGTCGTATCGGGTTCTCCATCAGCGGATTTCGGTGGCGCCGGCGCGCAAGCTGTGGCTAGCCTGGCGCACATCGATCGGCATGATGCCCTCCTGATGCGTATTGCCATCGTAGGCGGTGGCTGGGCCGGACTGGCCTGCGCCACCGCGCTTGCCCAATACCGTCACGCGCATCCGACCCACCCGGCATCGGGTAAGCCGCTTGAGATCACCTTGTTCGAGGCAGCGCCCCAATGCGGTGGCCGCGCACGTGGCCTCACATGGAACGGCAATGCCATCGACAACGGCCAACATCTGGTGATGGGGGCCTACACCGAATTTCGTCGGTTATTGGACACCGCCAATGCACCACGATGGCACTCTGAGCCGCTGTGCTGGGCTGTGGTGAATCGTGATCACCACGTGGCACAGCGCTGGCACGTGCCGGATCAAGCGTGGCCCTGGCGAGCGCTGGCCACATTGCTTCCGTCACACGCTCCGATCGGCTGGCCACTCGCATGGCGGACTGCATTGGCGAAAACGCTATGGACACTGGTGCGCAACCGGTGGCACGTCGCGCATGCTTACGCCGCCGATTGGTTTCACCACGAACGAACACCGGCTGGTCTTGTGGAACATTTCTGGAAACCCCTGGCCGAGGGTGCACTGAACACGCCATGGCGCGACGCCAGCGCCCAGGTGCTGGCCACAGTGATTCGCGACACACTGGGAGGCCCGAAGGGCGCCACACGCGTGCTGCTTCCACCACGCAATCTCAGCCTCGATGGTGTTGATCCCGTGGTGTCGCATCTCACCCAACGTGGCGTCATGATTCGATGCGGCCATCGTGTCACCGGCATGCGCTGCGTACCCAGCCCTCTTCTCACGATTCGACATGGTGATCAATCTCGCGAGC
>JACCDK011807606.1_pt1 | contig 10701 bp, 10 predicted proteins | sample 7445871 | NCBI WGS metagenome assembly JACCDK01 (sample SAMN15323436, study PRJNA562643) | freshwater metagenome | isolation source: river surface water | place: USA:Blue River Watershed | collected 2017-08-15
GGCAAGGAACGCTACGACCAGAACCCCGATGCACACCATGGGCATGACGACCACGACCACGACCACGGCCATGGCCACGACGACCATCATGAACCGCACGAGTCGCCCTGGGTCGTGACGGTGCCGCTGTTGCTGCTGGCCATTCCGTCGGTGGTGATCGGCTACATGACGATCGAGCCCATGCTGTTTGGTGAGTTCTTCAAGGACGCGATCTTTGTCGATGCCGACAAACACCATGTGATGCACGAACTGGCCCACGCCTTCCACGGCCCGGTGGCCATGGCCCAGCACGCCGTCAGCACGCTGCCGTTCTGGCTGGCGCTGGGCGGTGTGGTGGTGGCCTGGTACATGTACCTGATCAACCCGGCCGTGCCCGCCTTCTTTGCCAAGGTGCTGCGTCCGCTGATCGTGGTCCTGGAGAACAAGTACTTCATGGACTGGATCAACGAGAACATCCTGGCCCGTGGCGCCCGCCTGCTGGGCACCGGCCTGTGGAAGGGCGGTGACCGCGCGCTGATCGACGGCCTGGTCGTCAACGGCTCCTGGAAAGTCGTGGGCTGGGTCTCCAGCGTGGTGCGCTGGTTCCAGTCCGGCTATCTGTACCACTATGCGCTGGTCATGATCCTGGGCATTCTGGTGCTGATGACGTATTTCGTCTGGATGGCCAAGTAAGAAGAGGAAAGAACAAAAATGGGATTGTTGAGCCTTGCCATCTGGACGCCGATCGCCTTCGGTGTCGTCTTGCTGGCCCTCGGCCGTGACGAGCAGGCCCGCGCGGTGCGCTGGCTGGCCCTGATCGGTGCCCTGGTCAGTTTCCTCGTGACCCTGCCTTTGCTGCAGGGTTTTGACAACAGCACGGCTGCGATGCAGTTCGTCGAGAAGTTCTCGTGGATCGAGCGCTTCAATGTCAACTACCACCTCGGCGTGGACGGCATTTCCTTCTGGTTCGTGCTGCTGACCGCCTTCATCAATGTGATCGTGGTCATTGCCGGCTGGGAAGTCATCACCACCAAGGTCAACCAGTACATGGCGGCCTTCCTGATCCTCTCGGGTCTGATGATCGGCGTCTTTTCTGCGCTCGACGGCATCCTGTTCTATGTCTTCTTCGAAGCCACGCTGATCCCGATGTACCTGATCATCGGCATCTGGGGCGGTCCGAACAAGATCTACGCCGCGTTCAAGTTTTTCCTGTACACGTTGCTGGGTTCGCTGCTGACGCTGATCGCGCTGGTCTACCTCTACACCGCCTCGAATGGCAGCTTCGACATCCTGACCTGGCACAAGCTGCCGCTGTCGGGCCATGTGCAGACCCTGCTGTTCTTTGCCTTCTTTGCTGCTTTTGCGGTCAAGGTGCCGATGTGGCCGGTCCACACCTGGCTGCCCGACGTGCACGTCGAGGCGCCCACTGGCGGTTCGGCCGTGCTGGCCGCCATCATGCTCAAGCTCGGTGCCTACGGCTTCCTGCGTTTCTCCATGCCCATCGCACCGGACGCCGCACGCGAGTGGGGCACCTTCATGATCGTGCTGTCGCTGGTGGCCGTGATCTATGTGGGCCTGGTGGCCATGGTCCAGCAGGACATGAAAAAACTGGTGGCCTATTCGTCGGTCGCCCACATGGGCTTCGTGACCCTGGGCTTTTTCATCTTCAACCCGCTGGGCGTGTCCGGCGGTCTGGTGCAGATGATCGCCCACGGTTTTGTCTCGGGCGCGATGTTCCTGTCGATCGGCGTGCTCTACGACCGTGTGCATTCGCGCGAGATCGCCAGCTATGGCGGTGTGGTCAACACCATGCCCAAGTTCGCGGCATTTGCCCTGCTGTTTGCCATGGCCAACTGCGGCCTGCCGGGTACGGCTGGTTTTGTCGGCGAATGGATGGTGATCCTGGGGGCCGTGAAGTTCAATTTCTGGATCGGCGCTCTGGCAGCGACTGCCCTGATCTTTGGCGCCGCCTACACCCTGTGGATGTTCAAGCGCGTCTACCTCGGCCCTGTGGCCAACGAAGATGTGCGCGCACTGACCGACATCAACGGCCGCGAATTCCTGATGCTGGCTCTGCTGGCGATCGCCGTGCTGTACATGGGCCTGTTCCCGAAGCCCTTCACCGATGTGATGGACGTGTCGGTGGCCGAACTGCTCAAGCACGTGGCGCTGTCCAAGCTGCCCCAATAAGAAACGTCCCTTGGTAGACCCCAGGCTTTCATTGTCATTCCCCGGCCTGACCGGGGAATCCAGAACCGAAAACAGAAAGTAACGACAACATGGACCCCACCAGCTGGATGACGATCTATCCTGAAATCGTGTTGCTGGTCATGGCCTGCGTGATCGCGCTGGTTGACCTCACGGTCAAATCGCCGCGCCGCACCGCGACTTATGTGCTGACCTTGCTGACTCTCGGCGGCGTGGCCTGGCTCAACGCCTCCTACGCCTCGGCCGACCAGACCCTCTACGGCTGGGGCCGTCTGGTCGTGAGCGATCCGCTGGGCCACTGGCTCAAGTGTTTTGCGGCCATTGCCGTGATGGTCACCCTGGTCTATGCACGCCCCTACGCGGCAGACCGCGACATGCTGCGTGGCGGCGAGCTGTTCAGCCTGAGCATCTTTGCGCTCCTGGGCATGAACGTGATGATTTCCGGTCAGAATTTCCTGGTGATCTACCTGGGCCTCGAGCTGCTCACCCTGTCGAGTTACGCTCTGGTGGCCCTGCGCCGCGACCACACCCAGGCCACCGAAGCGGCGATGAAGTACTTTGTGCTGGGCGCCATGGCTTCGGGCTTCCTGCTGTACGGCATGTCCATGCTCTACGGTGCCACCGGCAGCCTGCAGCTCGACGAGGTGCTCAAGGCGATTGCCTCCGGTCAGGTCAAGCACCAGGTGCTGGTCTTCGGTCTGGTGTTCATCGTGGCCGGTCTGGCCTTCAAGATCGGTGCCGTGCCCTTCCACATGTGGATTCCGGACGTTTACCAGGGCGCACCCACCGCCGCCACGCTGTTGATTGGTGGCGCCCCCAAGCTGGCCGCATTCGCCATCATCGTGCGCTTGCTGGTCGAAGGCATGATGCCGCTGGCCGTGGACTGGCAACAGATGCTGAGCCTGCTGGCGATCGGTTCGTTGCTGATCGGCAACCTGGCCGCCATTGCCCAGACCAACCTCAAGCGCATGCTGGCCTTCTCCACCATTGCACAGATGGGCTTTGTGCTCCTGGGCTTTGTGGCCGGTGTCGTCAATGGCCAGACCACCCTGGCGGCCAACGCCTACAGCTCGGCCATGTTCTATGTGGTGGGCTATGTGCTGACCACGCTGGCGAGTTTCGGCATCATCATGCTGCTGGCCCGTCAGGGTTTCGAGAGTGAAGAGATCGCCGACCTGGCCGGTCTCAACCAGCGCAGCCCGCTGTACGCTGGCGTCATGGCGATCTGCCTGTTCTCGCTGGCCGGCATCCCGCCGATGGTGGGCTTTTATGCCAAGCTGGCCGTGCTGCAGTCCCTGATCGCTTCCGGGCAGGGTTTCTACATCGGCCTGGCCATTTTTGCCGTGATCATGTCGCTGATCGGTGCCTTCTACTACCTGCGCGTGGTCAAGGTCATGTACTTTGACGACCCGGTCACCGCAACCACTGTCTCCGCGCCGTCGGATGTGCGGGTGGTCCTCTCGGTCAATGGCCTGCTGGTGCTGGTGCTGGGCATCGTGCCGGGCGCCCTGATGGCCCTGTGCGCCCAGGCCGTCAAGAGCATGCTGGCCCTGTAAATCCCATGTCCCAGTCCCTGCAGGTGGTTCTTCTCGTGCTGCTGGCCCTGCTGGCAGCCAACCTGCCGTTCGTCAACCAGCGCCTGCTGGTGCTGGGTCCGGTGCGCCAGCCCAAACCGCTGGCCTGGCGTCTGCTGGAGCTGGTGCTGCTTTACTTTGTCGTCGGCGGCATCGGTCTGGCGCTTGAAAACAATGTTGGCCAGATCGCCCCGCAAGGCTGGGAGTTTTATGCCATCACCGGCACCATGTTCCTGACCCTGGCCTTCCCCGGTTTCGTCTACCGCTACCTCGCGCACCGCCGCGACTGATCCGGTCTTTCCGCCCAGACAGGCCCGCCATGTCCGACGCGCACCTGATCGAGCAATGCCTCGCCAGCCAGGAGCTGTTCAAGGGCCGCTTTCTCCATGCCTTTCGCGACACGGTGCGCCTGCCCGATGGCGGCGAGGCCACGCGCGAATACGTGGTCCATCCTGGCGCGGTGGTGGTGGTGCCGCTGCTGCAAGGTGAGGACGGACAGCTGCGCATCGTGCTGGAGCGGCAGTTTCGCTACCCGGTGGGGCAGGTCATGGTTGAACTGCCCGCGGGCAAACTTGATGCGGGGGAAGACCCGCTGCTGTGTGGCCGCCGCGAGCTGCTCGAAGAAACCGGCTACCAGGCCCGCGAGTGGGCGAGGGCAGGGCAGATGCACCTGGCCATTGCCTACTCCACCGAAGTCATCCACATCTACTTTGCCCGAGGCCTGAGCCTGGGCGAACGCCAGCTGGATGCGGGTGAGTTTCTGGATGTATTCAGTGCCACGCCCGACGAGTTGCTGGCCTGGTGCCGCGACGGTCAGGTGACCGATGCCAAGACGCTCAGCTGCATGGTCTGGGTGCAAAATGCCCTCTCGGGTGCCTGGCCCCTTGAATGGCAGGCACTCGACCCCATACCCTTGCCATGAAAGTCCTCAACCTCCAGTGCGGTCACGGCCATGTCTTTGAAGGCTGGTTCGCCTCGCATGAAGACTACGAATCGCAGCGCGGGCGGGGGCTGGTTGCCTGCCCGGTCTGCAACGACGCCGAGGTCACCAAGATGCCCTCGGCCCCCCGGCTGAACCTCGGTCAGGGTGCCCCGGAAAGCCCGCCAGCCCAGGTGCCGGCAGTGCAGGACGTGGCCCAGGTCACGCCCCAGCACCTGCAGGCCGCCTGGATGCAGATGGTCCGCCATGTCATGGCCAATACCGAAGACGTGGGCACGAAGTTCGCCGAAGAAGCGCGCAAGATCCACCACGGCGAAACCGAGCACCGCAACATCCGCGGCCAGGCCAGCCGCGAGGAAACCGAAGCCTTGCTCGAAGAGGGCATCGACATCCTGCCGCTGCCCGTGCCAGCGGGTTTGAAGGAACCCTTGCAGTAAGCCGGCTCTCGAGTATGGCCTTACCCTCCTGTGTCGTTGCCCGGCTTGACCGGGCAATCCATGGATCCTCGGGTCAAGCCCGAGGATGACGTACAGGTCAAGCCCGAGGATGACGTAAAGGTCAAGCCCGAGGACGACAGAGCAAAGACCCGCCCAGGCAAGAGCTTTCACCCATGCCCCATCCGCACATCCCCCAAACCGAAGTCGAACTGACCGCCATCCGCGCCCAGGGGCCGGGTGGGCAGAACGTCAACAAGGTTTCCAGCGCGATCCAGTTGCGCTTTGATGTGCTGGCCAGCAGCCTGCCCGAAGACATCAAGCAGCGTTGGCTACAGGCTCCGGGCAACCAGCTCACGCCAGAGGGACTGCTGGTGATCAAGGCTCAGCGCTACCGTACCCAGGAGGCCAACCGCCAGGACGCTTGGGCGCGCCTGTATGGGCTGTTGGCGCGCTTTGTGCACGCACCCAAGGCGCGCAAGGCGACGCGGCCCACACGGGCTTCGGTGCAAAGGCGCCTGCAGGGCAAGGCCCGGCACAGCCAGCTCAAGGCGGGCAGGCGTCAACAGGGTCTGTGAAGGGCTGCCAGGCCTGCCTGCACGGTGCAGGTCAGTGCATCGCCTGTATCGGCTGCGACCACCGTGCGCTCGGGCATGCCGCGCAACCAGGTGAGCTGGCGCTTGGCCAGCTGCCGGGTGGCGAAGATGCCGCGTTCGCGGATCTCGGATTCGCTCCAGCCTTCATCCAGGCCTTGCCAGGCCTGGCGGTAGCCCACGCAGCGCATCGAGGGCAGATCCGGCTGCAGATCGCCGCGCGCGCGCAAGCTGCGCACTTCGTCCACAAAACCGGCGGCCATCATCTCGTCAAAACGCTGGGCGATGCGACCGTGCAGCCAGGCGCGGTCCTGCGGTTCCAGACTGATCACGGGGATGTGCCAGTGGGGTGCATCGGGTGGGGTGCTTTGATGGAAAGCCGACAGGGGGCGGCCGGTCAGGGTCCAGACCTCCAGCGCCCGCCCGATGCGCTGGCTGTCGTTGGGGGCCAGGCGCGCGGCGGTGACCGGGTCCACCGCCTGCAGCTGCGCATGCAGCGCGGGCCAGCCCAGTTCAAGCGCACGCTGCTGGATCTCGGTGCGCACCTGCGCATCAGCGGCGGGCATGTCGCTCAGGCCCTCGAGCAAGGCCTTCAGGTAGAGCAAGGTGCCCCCCACGATCAGCGGCATCCGGCCACGCGCGCGGATTTCGCCGATCAGGCGGGCGGCATCGCGAGCGAAGTCGGCCGCGCTGTAGCGCTCCAGCGGGTCGAGGATGTCGATCAGGTGGTGGGGCACGGCGGTCCGTTCTGCACGGCTGGGTTTGGCGGTGCCGATGTCCATGCCCCGGTAGACCAGGGCCGAGTCCATGCTGATGATCTCGGCGCCTCCCTGAGCCGCCAGGGCGTCGGCCAGGGCCAGCGCTGCTGCGGTCTTGCCACTGGCGGTGGGCCCGACCAGGGCAATGGCGTCCACGGCTGCGGCGCTCATGCGGGCTGGACTTCGACCGGCCGACCGTGGCGCTGCACCAGGGTCCACGCCACCGCGGCAATGAACACGCTCCACAGCAGCATGCCGTGGGCCAGCGCAAAGACCGGCTCGTCCATGTGCTGCCCCAGCCACCCGCCCATGAAAAAGGCGCCCAGCATCATCAAAAAGCCGTTGAGCGCCGAAGCCGTGCCGGCCCGGTGCGGGAAGGGTGCGACGGCCCCGCTCTGGCCGCAGGGCTGGTGCACCCCGTGACCGAACATGAAGAGGTAGACCGGCAGCATGACGGCCCAGGCGCCATACCAGTCCTGGCCCTGACCGGCATGGGCCAGCCCCGCCATCAGCACACCGGCGCTGAGGGTGAGCACGGCGGCCACGGCCACGGTGCGGTGCACGCTGGTGCGCCGCAGCATCCAGCGGCACCAGAAGGTGCCCACGATGTAGGACAGCGACATGGTCAGCATGAAGAGACCGTAGGCCGTCTTGCTGTAGCCCAGGCTGCGCGTGAAGACGAAGGACGAACTGGCCAGGAAAGTGAACAGGCCGAGGTAGGAGCCCGCGGACAGGGCGCACCAGGCCCGGAAAGTGGGGTGGCGGATGATCTCGAGGTTGGCCCGCCAGAGGCTCTGCCATTGCAGGGCCTGCGGGTTGGGGCGGGCCAGTGTTTCCTCGAAGCGCCAGACCAGCATGGCCAGGGTGAGCAGGCCGAACAAGGTGACGGCCAGCAGGGTGTAGCGCCAGCCCACGGTGTCGGTCAACAGGCCGCCCACCGGCGCACAGGTGCAGGCGATGATGCCCAGCCCGGTCAAGGCCTTGGACATGACGGTAGCACCTTGCGTGGGTGCATAGAGGTCGCGCACGACTGCACGTGCGGCCATGACAGCGGCGCCCATGGCAACGCCCTGCACGCCGCGCGCTGCAATCAGCCAACCCATGGCGGGCGCAAAGGTGCAGGCCATCGAGGCCGCCACATACGCCGCCATGCCACCCACCAGCACAGGCCGACGACCGAAGCGGTCAGACAAGGGGCCCCAGACCAGCTGCGAGACGCCAAAGGCCAGCAGCAGCACGGTCAGCGTGAGCTGGATCTCGCCCATGCTCGCGCCAAACACATCGCGGATGGCCGGCAGCGCGGGCAGGTACAGGTCGGTGGTCACCGCCTGCAGGCCCAGCAGCAGGGCCAGGATCAGCACCACCAGGTTCGGGGACATGCGCGGACCCATCAGCGGCCCCGCAGGAAGAGGGCGTCGAGGTCACGCATCGTCATCTGCCGCCAGGTCGGGCGGCCATGGTTGCACTGGTCCGAGCGTTCGGTCTCTTCCATCTGCCGCAGCAAGGCGTTCATTTCGGTGAGCGTGAGCTGGCGGTTGGCCCGCACCGCGCCATGGCAGGCCATGGTGGCCAGGATCTCGTTTTGCGCCCGCTGCACCACGGTGCTGGCGTCGTGCTGGGCCAGCTCGGCCAGCACGCTGCGTGCCAGTTCCACCGCGTCGCCTTGTGCCAGGCTGGTGGGCACGGCACGCACCGCCAGGGTCTTGGCCGACAGCGGTGAGATTTCGAGGCCCAGTTGCGACAGGGCCTCGGCGCAAGCCTCGGCGGTGGCCACTTCGGTGGGCGTGGCGGCAAAGGTGGCCGGGATCAGCAGCGGCTGGCTCGCGATGCCGCCCGTGAATCCGTCATTGTGGGGCCCCAGTTGCCGCTTGAGTTTTTCGTAGACGATGCGTTCGTGGGCCGCGTGCATGTCGACCACCACCAGACCCTGCGCGTTTTCGGCCAGGATGTAGACGCCATGCAGCTGGGCGATGGCGCGGCCCAGCGGCCAGGCGTCCGTGTTGTCCGCCGCGATGGCGTCCTTTGCAGAGGGGGGCATGTCCGGCAGGTGTTCCTGATCCGGGACGGGCCTCGGAGCCCAAAGGGCTTTCAGATCTTCCATCGCCCGTTGTGCATCGACACGCGGGGGGTCGAATCGTGCGGGTTCCGGGCGAGATTGCAGCCCGATGCTGCCCTGGCGCCAGCTGGCCGATTCGGGCAGGGCCTTGGCTGCTGGGTCGGGCCGCAGCGTCAGTTCGTCGGCCGGTGCCTCCGCCAAAGACTGCGAACGCGGCGCCGCCAGCGCCTGCTCGATCGCATGGCGCACCGCCTGATGCACCTCGCGGCTGTCGCGAAAGCGGACCTCGATCTTGGTGGGGTGCACGTTCACATCGACCAGCGTCGGATCGATCTGGATGAAAAGGGCGTAGGCCGGCTGCTTTTGTCCGTGCAGCACGTCTTCGTAGGCGCTGCGCGCGCCGTGCATGACCACCTTGTCGCGCACAAAGCGGCCGTTCACATAGGCGAACTGGTGGTCGGGTCGCGAGCGCGCGGCGTCGGGCGTGCCGGCGCGGCCGAGGATGTGCATCGGACCGATGTGAAAGTCCACCGGGATCGACTGCGCCACAAACTCGTTGCCAAGCACATCGGCCAGGCGCTGCTCCAGGCCGGCCGGGCCAGGGTGCACGCGCCACTGCTCGACCAGCTTGCCTTCGTGCCAGATGGCAAAGCTCACATCCGGCCGCGCCAGGGCGTGGCGGCGCACCGCCTCGATGCAGTGCGCCAGCTCGGTGCTGTCGCTCTTGAGGAATTTGCGGCGTGCCGGGGTGGAGAAAAACAGTTCCTTGACCTCGACCGTGGTGCCCACGGCCCGGGGGGCAGGGCGCACTTCACCGGTGCGGCCATCGAGCGCAAAGGCGCTGGGCTGGCCGTCCATGCGCGAGAGCAGGGTCAGCTCGGACACCGAGTTGATGGCGGCCAGGGCCTCGCCCCGAAAGCCCATGGTCATCACCGATTCGAGCTCATCGAGGTTGCCGATCTTGCTGGTGGCGTGGCGCTTGAGCGCGGTGGCCAGCTCGTCGGGCGCGATGCCGCCGCCGTCGTCTTCAACCGCAATGAGGCGGGTGCCGCCGCCCAGCAGGCGCAGCGTGATGTTCTGCGCGCCCGCGTCGAGCGCGTTGTCCACCAGCTCGCGCACCACGGAGGCAGGGCGCTCGACCACCTCGCCAGCGGCGATCTGGCTGATGAGTTCGTCGGGAAGTTCGCGGATCGGGCGGCGGGGGGCGGTGTTCGGGGCAGTCACCCAGCCATTTTAGGCGGTGGGCACTGGGATAATCGGCCCATGGACATCCTCTTGCAGCTCGTCGATTTCATCCTCCATGTGGACCGTTACCTGGAGGCCTTTGTGGCCCAGCACGGGGCCTGGGTCTATGCCCTGCTTTTCCTGATCGTGTTCGTCGAGACCGGGCTGGTGGTCATGCCTTTTTTGCCTGGCGACTCCTTGCTGTTCATCGTCGGTGCCTTGTGCGGTGCCGAGCTGATGAGCCTGCCGCTGGCCATGGGCCTGCTGCTGGTGGCGGCCATTGCCGGCGATCAGACCAACTACACCATGGGCCGTTACTTCGGCCCCAAGGTCTTCCGCTGGGAAAACTCGCGCTTCTTCAACCGCGCGGCTTTTGACCAGGCGCACGCCTTCTACGAGAAGTACGGCGGCATCACCATCGTGCTGGCGCGCTTCATGCCCTTCATCCGCACGTTTGTGCCCTTTGTGGCGGGCGTGGCGGCCATGACGCGCAGCAAGTTCACTGCCTACAACGTGATCGGTGGCTTCATCTGGGTGGTGGGCCTGACGCTGGCCGGTTACCTGTTCGGCAACCTGCCTTTCGTGCAGACCCACCTGTCCAAGATCATCTGGGCCCTGATCATCGTGCCGGGGCTGATCGCCATCCTTGGCGCCTGGCGGGCGCGACGTTCGGCAGCCTGAGCCGCGATCTCAGGTGCTGCGGCTGCGTGCCAGCGGCGGGTTGCGCGAGAAGTACTGCACGATGCCGCGCATGAGCGCATCGACCAGCTGGTCCTGATAGCGCTCGCTGCGCAGCCTTTCTTCTTCCTCGGGGTTGCTGATGAAGGCGGTCTCGACCAGCACGCTGGGAATGTCGGGCGCCTTGAGCACGGCAAAGCCGGCTTGCTCGACACGGGGCTTGTGCAGCCGCCCCACGCTGCCGATCTGCCGCAGCA
>JACCDK011298541.1_pt1 | contig 10699 bp, 1 predicted proteins | sample 7445871 | NCBI WGS metagenome assembly JACCDK01 (sample SAMN15323436, study PRJNA562643) | freshwater metagenome | isolation source: river surface water | place: USA:Blue River Watershed | collected 2017-08-15
AACAGGTATATTATTAACCGGAGCCGCAACCTGCAATGCAACATCTGGTCTTACGATTAATACCTTAAATGCTACAGGAGCGACCTCTCCAACTGTTTATGGCCTTTCTATCACAGGAGGAACAACGGTCAATGTTGCAGCACTACGCGTTTATACCTTGTCGAATGCAGGAGCTACCACACCATTGACAGCTGCTGTAAATATTACAGGAGGTACTACGGTTAACTTATATCAAAGCAAAATTTATGATATCTTAAATTCTGGGGCATTTGCCGGAAATGGAGGAGTGAATGGTGTGTTGATAGCAGGTGGAACTACTGTCAATTTCTATAACAACCTTTTAGGGGATTTGCGCGCTACAAGTTCATCCAGTACAGATGCGATACGTGCAATTTCTATTACCTCAACTGCTGCGAACGCTACCTATAATATTTTCAACAATAGTGTTTATTTGAACGCGAGCTCTTCGAATACATCGTTCGGTACTTCCGCTGTTTATCATGCTTCTAGCATAACAGCAACAACAGCTGTGTTAGATTTAAGAAACAATATCTTAATTAATAATTCAACTCCTGGTTCTGTAGCAGGTAATACTGTTGTGATTCGTCGTGCAGTAGCTGCGCAACAACAAAACTATTCTTCAAATTCAAATAATAATTTCTTATTCGGAGGTACTGCCGCAGCGAATCGCTTACTTTATTTTGATGGTACGAATGCTTATCAAACAATGAGTGCATTCCAGACAGCTGTAGCACCTCGTGAATCTGCTTCGTTCACAGAAACAGTATTTACACCTGCTTCATTCTTCCAAAGTACTACAGGTTCTAATGCGAATTTCTTAAACCCGGTTGCAAGCACGTCCACACAATGTGAAAGCGGCGCAACAGTGATGCCAGTTACATTAACAGGATCAACCTTAGACTATAGCGGCGCAACAAGAAATGCAACAACACCAGACGTTGGAGCATGGGAGTTTGTCGGTGTGACACCTTCACCATCATTGAGTTTGGTAAGTCTTTCTCCGTTAGGAAATCAGTGTACTGCTACTTCTCATACCGTGAGCGCAACAATCACTACACCTTCTGGGTCTATTGCTACTGCTGTCATTAACTATGCTTATAACGGTGTCAGTCAAACAGCTATTAGTATGACTAATACCAGCGGAAACATATGGTCTGCAAGTATTCCAGCTCCAACAGCTCCTACAAATGCGACTGTAACTTGGTCGATTCTTGCAACAAACAGTGCAGGCTTTGCAACGAATTATCCGGGTACTACCTATAATGATGAACCATTATTTGGTTATACTGCAAGCATTCTTTCTTCAGCAAATCCAATATGTTCTGGGTCATCAGCAACCTTGAGTACAGCGTTACTCAGAGCCGGTACAGCAACGGTAGGTGCAGGTGCTACAACCATTTCTTCTAATTATCCTGATCCATTCTATAGCTTATGGTCAAATACCCACAACCAGTATTTGATTACAGCTGCAGAATTGAATGCATTGAATGTGTATGCAGGTAATATTACTTCTTTAGGAATTCAACTTACTGCAGGTACTTTGAACTTAGCGGACGTTTCCATTAAAATGGCAAACACAACTGCTACTAGTTTGACCTCCTTCCAGTCGCCAGTTTTCACAACAGTATTTACAGCCGCAAGCTATACGCGTACCATTGGATTGAATACCTTCACATTTACTGCACCGTTCAACTGGGATGGTGTTTCGAATGTGTTGATTGAATTCTGTCATGGTAACTCTGCTAGCTCTGCGACAATGAGCAGTGGCGCACTTGGTGATAATACCACTTATGTTTCATGTATTCATACGCACAAAAGTGCTGCAACTGCAGGTACGGTTACGTGTACGGATTTAACAACGAATCTTTCTACGTATTCGCAACGTCCTCGTTTCACCTTTGGTGCACAAGTTTCTGTTGCTGCAACAAGTATTTTGTGGAACACAGGTGCTACCACAGCTAGTATTTCTGTTACTCCAACTACTACCACTACTTATTCTACATCCATCGTTTCGAATGGCTGTACGTTAAACTCTTCCACATTCACCGAAACGGTGGTGCAATCTCCTTCTGCACCTACTGCTACTAATTCAACACAGTGTGGATTAGGAATTCCAACCGCTTCAGTAAGTTCTACAACGGCAGCATCATCTCCACAGTTTTTCTGGTACTCTGCAGCTACTAGTGGAACCCTATTACAAGCGCCTCCAGTAGCATCCTCACTATCTACCTATTATTCTAATAACTTTGGTTCCGCTACTTTAAGCAACTCTTCACTAGCAGGAGCAGCTTCTATTGCGTCAGGGGTTCTAACCTTGCAAAATGCTGCGACTTCATTGACGGGTGGTTTGACAGTCAATCCAAGTGGTATAAACTCTACCATGTTCCAAACGGATTTTGATGTTACCTTGACAGCGACAGGAACTACAATCGCTGATGGATTTAGTTATTGCTTCGCTGATGATGCAAATGCTGCTTCTTCTACACCAACTGCTGAACGCGGTAGTGGTAGCAAATTTAAATTAGGTTTCATGACCTATAATGCGGCTAACGGATCAGATGGTAAGGGTATTTATTTGATGTACAATAATACAGCAACCACTGGTTATACTGCTGCAACGCCAGGTGTACTCGGATATTATTCAACAAACTTAAGTTGGATTCCAACTGCTGCAGGTTCTGTAACTTCGCATGTGACAGTAAGTATTGATGCGGCTGGCTTATGTACTGTAACTTTAACAATAGGTGCTGGTGCGCCAATCACCATCTTCAACAATGTTTCTCTTGGTGCCAATTATCTTGCTGCAAATAAATCAACTTGGAAACATGTATTCCAAAGTAGATCTGGCGGTATTGCTGGTGGCTATGCTTTAGATAATGTAGTTATTCAAGCAAATGCTTATGGTGGAGGTTCGACTAGCTATAATAGTTCAATTAGTACCCCTACTACGTTTTATGTTGTAGAAAAAGATCCTAGTACGGGTTGCGAAAGCGCTCCACGCACTGCGGTTGTTGCTAATGTTACCTATGGTGATACCGTGCGTCCGGTAGCCCTTGTTGGTGCCAATCCAGTAACTAGCTTATGTATTGGTTCGAGCTTTACACTTGGTACTGTGCAAACAGGTCCAAATAGTAATGCGTATAACTACACAATCACGGTTTCTCCTTCTGCAGGTAGCGGGTTGAGTGGTGGAACATTCAACGCAGGTAGCTTTGCGTCTCCAAATACTACTGTGATTACACCAACAGTAGCTGGCACCTATGTTTATACTGTTACTTACACCGACGGATTGTGTAATGGATCAAATACCATGACACTTGTTGTCTCTCCTTACCCAAGTAATGTTACAGCTACAAGTAGTGGTAATAACTATTGCGGTACAGGGACCTTTAATTTAACAGGTACAGGGTATGGCTCATCTGCAACTCCATTGTCTGAAGGCTTTGAGACATTCCCATTGTCAAGCTTTGCTGTGAATACTATCACTGCTGGTCCTTATACGGCCACACAAAACACAACGTATACATCTGTTGGTTCGAGTTCTGTTCTATTCACAACAACAGCCGTTAGCTCTAATGGCGCATTAACAGCAAGTAATAACATAGATCTAACAGCTTATAGCAGTGCCGTATTTAGCTTCAAGCAAATTTGCGCAATGGAAGGTCCTACCACATCTTATGATTATGGATATCCAGAATATTCTACCAATGGTGGAACTACGTGGAATGCGTTCCCTGCTGCAAGTTATACAGGTACAGGAACTTTGATGGGAACAGGTGCCGTTGGGTTCTCTACACGAAGTTATGCGAATTGGATTGCAGCTTTCACTAGCTCAGCAGCTCTACCTAACAATACATTATGGCAAACGGAATCCTATAATGTTCCAGCTGCCGCTTTAACGAGTACACAATTTAAAGTACGCTTCAGATATACAACCGATGGTTCAACAAACTATTATGGTTGGTTAATTGATGATGTGAAAATTCTTGCTACAACTCCTGCTACTTTTGCATGGACTTCAACTCCATCAGGTTTTACGAGTGCTTCTCAAAATGTGAGCAATGTAACGGCGACGACAACAACAACTTATACAGTAACCGCGACAAATGCTGCCGGTTGTCAAACATCTGCGAATGCAACTGTTACTATTATTCCAATTCCTAGTGCGCCTACAGCCTCTGCACCGTCTACGCAATGTGGTTTCGGTATTCCAACCGTATCAGTATCTACAAGCTTTGGCACAAGCACACCAACCTTTAATTGGTATGCAAATGCAACAGGTGGAACAGCCTTACAATCTTCAACAAGCAGTACATATAGCAACGCTATTACGGTAACAGATACATTCTACGTAACAGAAGCTTCTGGCGCTTGTGAAAGCTCTCCACGCACTGCCGTTATTGCGAACGTTACGCAGCCAGACACTATTGCAATTAGTGGTAATGCTGCAACCTGTTTTGGAACAGCCAATTCGTTGAGTACTTCTACCATAACCTCTTCAAACGGTAACGTCTATACAAGTTATACTTGGTCGGCAACTCCTTCTACTGGTAGTGGTGTGTCTGGTTCTCCAACAGGTTCTAGTCAGGCGTTCACTGCAACAGCTGCCGGTAATTATGTTTATACAGTTGTAGCGTATGATCCAACACTCAATTGTTATGCATCGGCAAACTTACCTGTTAGCGTATATAGTAATTTGACAGGATCTGTTACAGCTACGCAAATCACAGGTTGTACCAATCCAAACGGATTAATTACCGCGAATGTTTCAGGTGCTGGAACAATTGTTAATAATGATTTTTCTAGTTCTGTTTTGCCTTCTAACATGACCTCTGCTGGTAACGACTTCGCTATCACTGGTGGTCGTATGCAATTAACCTCTGCAGCTAACAGTAAAAACGGAGGTGTTATCATCACGAATACAACAGGTTTAGCAAATAATGATTTCCAAATCGACTTCGATATGATCACCACTTCTGGTGGTGGCAGCCCTGCCGATGGATTTAGCTATAGTTACGGTGACGACGTTGTGCCTTTGCCTTCTGCTACTGCAGGAACAGGAACCTCTGGTGTGACTACGCTTGCACCTGAGAATGGCAGTGGTACAAAATTGAAGTTGTCATTTGACGCCATCAATAATACAGGTGGATGTACAGCTGGTGCTCCAGCATCTAATGCAAACGGCAATACTTCTGGTATTTATTTGATGTATAATTGTACAACATCTCATCAAGGTCCAACATGTCCTGGTGTAATTTATCACGATGGAGGTACTGCAGGTTCTATCTATAGTAATGGTACTTTAGTAAGTGCAGGTACTGCTGCAGGTTTGTCATGGAGAGCTACTGCTACTGCAGGCGCAAATACACACGTAACCATTAAAATTAATGCACTTGGACAAATCTCCATGTGGTTAAATAATGTTCAGGTGGTAACGAATCAGCAATTGCCTGCTTCCTACTTGACAGCTAATAAAGCCAATTGGAAACATGCATTCTGTGCAAGAACAGGTGGTTTAAATGAAGGGCATTATATTGATAACTTGGTGATTCAATACAATAATTTCTATGAGTATTCAATCAATGGTGGTGCAAGCTGGACGACTACAAATCCAATAGTTCCTTCAGGACCTGGTACCTATTCCGTGGACGCTCGTTATGTGTCAGTGCCTAGCTGTCAAGCAAACTTAGGTTCTGTAACTATCAATACACCTTCTCCTGCAGCGGTTACTGATAATGCAGCAATATGTACTTATTATACAAGTACACCTAATTTGTCTTTCAGCCCTAGCTTTACTGCAGACGCATATCAATGGTCAAGTTCTCCTAGTGGTGCTAATACCTTTACACCAATAAGTGGTGCAACGGCTGCAACGTATACGCCGAGCAGTTTCTCTAGCTCATTAGATTATATCGTTGAATTGCAGTGCGGAAGTCCTACACCAACAACTTTGTATACCTCTGCTCCCGTTACGGTAAATGCTGTTACGCCTACAATTACTTCAACTAATCAGTCAGTGACTCCGTGTGGTTTAGGTACAGCAACTTTAACTGCGAATGGTAATGCGCAAACTTTAGCTTACAATTGGTATGCTGCAGCTACAGGCGGATCCGCTTTGCAGTCTACTTCTAGCAATAGTTTTGTGACTCCTTCTATTTCTGCAAATACTACGTATTATGTCGCAGCTTCTGCAGGTGGATCTAATTTGTCTGGTGGTAAAGTGTCTACGAATGGTGCTGACGGAACCAATACCACAGGAGGTATTTACTTTACAGCAAATAATGCATTCACATTGCAATCTGTAAAAATGTATCCTACGGGTGCAGGTACGAATACGATTGTATTATATGCAGGATCTACTACAACAGGTACTGCTATTTATACTACGACTTATACCTTTACAGGCGCGAATAGTGCCGGTGTTACCGTTCCTCTAAATTGGGCAATCACACCGGGTACTTATACGATTTATCAATCAGTGGCTGGTGCTTCTTGTTGGAGAGATTTCTCTGGCGGTAGTTCCTCACCTGCTACAGCATATCCATATAATATTGGTTCCGCTTGTACCTTGACCGATGCTACCTTAACCGGTTACTATTATTTCTTCTACAATTGGACGATTAGTACTGGTTGTGAAAGCCCTAGAACAGCAGTGGTGGCGAATGTAACTGCCGCTCCTTCTATCTCAGTAACAAATAGTAATCCTATTATTTGTGGAGGACAAACATCGACCATTGCGGCTACTAGTAGCAACGCTAACTATACGTACTCTTGGACACCAGGTAACCTAACAGGTGCAAGCCAATTGGTTTCTCCAACCCCTACTACAAGTGTTCAAACAGTAAATACTTACACTGTAACTGCAAGTGATGCAGGAACAGGTTGTGTTACGCAAGCGAATACATCTGTTACTGTAAATCCAAATCCATCTCCAGTAAGTGTAAGTCCTGTTTCTCCGCATATTCTTTACGGAACGCCACAGCAACTTACTGCAACAGGCGGTACAAATGGAGGTAGTCTGACAGCCACATGGGGAACTGGTGTGACTCAAAACACTACTACATCCTATCCTGCACCATTCTCCGTTTACTATGGCGCGCAAAGAATGCAAATGTTAGTGACAGCGACGGATTTAGCAGCTATGGGCATTTTGCCAGGGATGAGCATTAATTCAATCAGATTCCCAGTTGTTTCATTGGCAGCTAATTGGGGAACTGCACTCACTGCATGTAATAACTTCGCAGTAAGTATCGGTTCAAGCAATTTAACAGCAATCACTTCATTCCAATCCGGATTGACGCAAGTAGTGGCACCAAGTAATTATACGCCAACAGTAGGTTATAATAATAACTTCAATTTTGCCACTCCATTCAATTACGCGGGGGGTAATATTATCATCGAAACTACATTTGGTAATAATATTTCAGGAACCATTAATGATGCGGTCATCCAATATAATACAGCGACTAGTTATACTTCAACGATTGTGTATCGTGCAGATAATGTGACTTCTGCTGCGGCTGCTACTGCAACCACAGTATCCTTGTCCTATTCTTCGCGTGCTGATTTTAAATTGGGCGCAACGAATTTAATCACGAATCCATTCTATTGGTCTCCTGCTCAGTCATTGTATATGAATGCGAACGCAAGTACTGCTTATACAGCGGGTGGTGCAGCAAATATTGTTTATGCTAATCCGCATGCAGATACCGTATATACAATTACAGCGACGAACTTGTCAACGGGTTGTTCAAGTGTAACCACAGACAGTGTTTTTGTAGAAATGCCTCCTGCGAATTATAATTGTACGAATGCAACTCCATTGACGATTTCTCCTTCATGTAATTTAGTGAGTGGCACCTCTAAGTGGGGCTGGTATAATCCTGCAGCGGTCCCTACTACGCCAGCAACAGCTACCACTGCAACCTGTGGTAATGCAGATGATGATGTTTGGTATAGTTTTGTTCGTCCTGCCGGTATGACTACGCTCACGGTTCGTGTGGTAGGTTCTAATAATTATGATCCAGCATTTGAAATTGTAACTGGCGCATGTGGTGCTACCCAAACTGTAGTGGCTTGCGTTAACAATTTAACGACTACTAATAATTCAATTGAAACCTATACGTTGAATGTTCCTTCAGGTGCTGCCGCAGCTACTTACTATGTGCGTGTTTATGATGCACGTACTGGTTATGGTTCAGGCGACTTCGATATCTGTGTATATGGCATTGTTCCTCCGCCATTAAACAATGATCCATGTGGTGCGGGTAACTTCTCTAGCAACTTAGCTTCATGGGGTGGCGCAAGTACTATTTTAGCGGCTTATGATGGCGGTTCGCCAATCTTCATGGGTCAATCAAACAATAGTACTGCTAATCCTCCAACAGGTGTCAACTTAGTATACTTCTCTGGCTCGACTGCTTTCGCAAACAATCTAGGTTCTAACGAGCCAACCCCTCCATGTGGTAATTTAGGTTCTAACGCGAAGACAGTTTGGTTCAAGTTCAAGGCTCCAACCATCGGTGGGGTAGACGTTACTTTACGTAGCTTGTTCAATGGTAATCCTACTAACTTCTCTACGATAATTGCGGCTTATGCAGCTAGCGTAGACCCTTGTACAGGATCGCCTACCTACACAAACATTGCTTGTGCTACGACAGGTGTTCTTAGCTTAACAGCTGCAAGCACAGTTTTAGCTCCGTATGCGGGTCAATATATCTATGTACAATTAGCAGGTAATGGCGCAAGTAGTCCAGTAGGTAACTATATGTTGAGTATTCAAGCGGTTCCTCAGAACATCGCTTTAAGCAATCCAACTACATCAAGTCTGACAGTTACTTTACCAACTGCTCCAGGAACATCTAATGTAAGTATTCAATGGCGTTCAGTAGGATCTACTGGATATTCTTTGGTGAATGTAAGTCCTTCTGTAGGTGCTTATACAATCACAGGCTTAACATCAGGTGTGAACTATCAGGTATGGGCTAAATACTACAATAATAGTCAAGCCTTCTATACAAACTTCGCTACCCTTGGTACGACAATAGGTTGTTCTGCTTCACCAGCAGCTCCTAACGTAGTTCCTGTAGCTAATCGTTGCTCACGTGACACAATTACATGGTTCGGTCACCCATTAGCGACTGGCTCATTCCCTTACCGTTTGTATTGGAAGCAAGCAGCATCAACGGGTGGTTACTCAGTAATCGCGGTTCCTGCTTCAGCGTACAATGCTGCTACCGGCAAAGTGAGTGTGTTATTAACGAATCTTGCTGTTAATACTACGTATCAATTCTACTATCGTGTATTGTGTGCAGGTGGTGCTCAGATTGTATCGGGTATTGCTACTTACACGCAATGTAATGGACCTGCTAAAATGGATGGTACATTCCATGGTAGCTTCGAGCATAACGGTCGTTACTTCGTGGATGCTGATTTCGTAGACGTAACTAGCTTCACGGATAATACACCTGCAGACGGCAACGTACATGAGGTCGTATTGAATGAAGTAAATGATATGAACGCGGTATTAAACGGTTCAAATGTAATTGCAGCTAGCAATGGAGAAGAAAACGGTGCATTCGAATTGATCCCGAATCCAACGAGTGACAATGTATTTGTAGAGTACAAGGTAGTAAATGCTGGTCGTGTAGTAGTTCGTGTAATGAATATCCAAGGTAAAGTGGTGAAAGAAGAAGTGATGGAAAACAGTGACGCGAGCGGAGCGGTTCAAATCGATTTAAGTGATGTACAAAGCGGCGTATACATGGTAAGCGTAGATGCTCCAGGTTACAAAGCAACTAAGCGGTTGGTAGTTACCAAATAGTTATTAGTTTAATATTTATATAAGAGAAAGTCCTGAATATCTTCAGGACTTTCTTATTTTTACACGGACCACCTGTTCAAACTATTGAAAAATTTTAATTGAAACAGGACTGCTATGCACGAAATTTTGGATGTAAAAGAACGATTGCAACGGTTTCTTTCCGTTTTGCAGGTAGAATTTAAGTTTCCACTGGAGGGATTAAGTGAAGCTGAACTTGCCATTATTTTAGGCTTACTTCAGTTTAGAACCTATGCAAAAGGGGATTATGTCTATAAACAAGGACATACTCCAAAGGGGGTTTATTGGATGAGAAGTGGCCGAATTAAGTTTACTAACAGTCAGGCGAGTGGGGAAGAGCATACGCATTTTATTGTTCATGGCGACCAGTTTTTTGGGTACCGTACTGTGATTAGTAGTGGCATATACCATTTGTCCGTTGAGGTCATGGAGACTGCTGAGATTGGATTTATTCCTGCGGATAAGTTCATGGAGGTTTTGGAGCAGATGCCTTTATTGATGAAGGCCATGCTAAAGGAAGTTTGCGCCTCTTCTATGGTTTTTATCGCCCGTACTGCTTTATTTTCATACAAATCAGTTGTTCAAAGATTAGGGATTGCCATTTTGTTATTGCAAGACAAGGTAGCAAAGCTTGAAAATATTGAAAATCCTCCAGTTTTGTTGTCTAGGAATGAATTGGCCTCCTATATTGGGACCTCAGTAGAGGTGGTGGTGAGACAATTGAAAAAGTTAGAGAAAATGTCCTTAATTGAGTTGAAAGGCAAATTGATCTATGTAAAAGACCTACAAGGCCTGCTTGATATGATTGACGCAAGCGATTTTAAAGTTAAGGGATAA
>JACCDK011762986.1_pt1 | contig 10699 bp, 11 predicted proteins | sample 7445871 | NCBI WGS metagenome assembly JACCDK01 (sample SAMN15323436, study PRJNA562643) | freshwater metagenome | isolation source: river surface water | place: USA:Blue River Watershed | collected 2017-08-15
AAAGTGATTGCCGACGCAAAAACCGACCGTGTCCTTGGGGTGCACATCATTGCGTCGATTGCTGGTAGCATGATCGCCGAAGCGTGCACTGCGATGGAATTTGGCGCAACGTCGGAAGACATTGCTTATACCTGCCACGCGCACCCGACGCATGCCGAAGCATTGAAAGAAGCGGCCATGGCGGTGACGAGCAAACCGATCCATATGTAATGTTTACGCAAGCGGTCGAGATTGCTCCTGCCATGATTTCTTGGCTGGGTTTATTGGGGACTGCTGTCTTTCATGGCTTATGCCATTGGGCTATATACGGATGGCGTGGATTCTTCGCCATGCGATCCTGAAGGTCGGTTAAGTCAGGGCGGCGCAGGCCGCTTGAATACGCAGACATGCCTCCTTTAAAATGTCCGCTGATGTGGCATAAGAAATCCGGAAACCTGGCGACAGACCAAAAGCCCCGCCGTGCACCGCCGCAACGCGATATTCGTCTAGGAAATAATCGATGAGGTCAGCATCGGTTTGAATGATTTTACCTTGCGGCGTTTTCTTACCCATCACGCCCGTCGCGTCGGGATAGACATAGAAGGCGCCTTGTGGCGTCGGACAGCTTAGCCCCTGCGCATCGTTCAACATCGCCACGACAAGATCCCGCCGCTCGCGAAAGGCCATGTTGCGCTCATGCAGGAAGTCTTGCGGGCCGTTCAACGCCGCTAGCACAGCATATTGGCTAATCGAGCAAGGGTTACTGGTCGACTGTGATTGTAAGTCTGCCATGGCTTTAATGAGCCACGCTGGTCCCCCTGCATAACCAATTCGCCAACCCGTCATCGCATAGGATTTGGAAGCGCCATTCATCGTCAGCGTGCGGTCGTACAGGTCTGGACAGACTTGAAGCATCGTCGCAAACGGCTTTGGCGCATACCAGATATGCTCATACATATCATCCGACAACAGCAGGACGTGGGGGTGTTTGAGTAGCACTTCACCAAGCGCCTTGAGTTCCTCCGCATCATAAGCCGCACCGGTCGGGTTGGAAGGCGAATTCAGGATGAGCCAACGCGTCTTTGGCGTGATGGCAGCATCGAGCTGCTCAGGTGTTATCTTATAATCTTGCGCAGCAGTGGCCATGATGATGATGGGTGTGCCGCCAGCAAATTGCACAATGTCAGGATAGCTTACCCAATAAGGCGCAGGGATAATCACCTCGTCGCCTGCGTCGATGGTAGCAACAAGCGCGTTGAATAAAGTGTGTTTACCGCCCGAGTTGACTGTGATTTGCTTCGGAGAATAATCGATGTTGTTATCGCGCTTGAACTTGGCGATGATGGCCTGTTTGAGCGGCGCGATGCCGTCAACCGCAGTATATTTCGTCATCCCGTCGCGAATTGCCTGAATGGCCGCATCCTTAACGAAGTCCGGCGTATCAAAATCCGGCTCTCCGGCAGATAGTCCTATGACATCTATTCCTTGCGATTTCAGGTCAATCACCCGGCCAGACATAGCGAGCGTCGCAGAAGGAGCAATCCGCCCGAGGGCGGCCGACAAACGGTCAATCATCATCATACTTTCGCGGAGTTATTGAACAGAAATTGCGTGTCTGCCCGTAATGGCTCATCAAAAATTACGCAACCCTGTTGGCCCGTATCAATCCCCGCAAGCTGTTGCCGACCCAAAATCCGGCAGACAAATCTTCTATCTTCAGGTCTGCTTCTTCCGCTTTACCCACCTCAATCAGTTCACGCCGCAATATGGAGGGCAGTAACCCAGTTTCCAATCGCGGGGTCAACAATTTGCCATCGCGCTCCACAAACAATGCCGTGATGCTGCCTTCGGTAAGCAAACCGTCGGCGCCAACAAAAACCACCTCATCGCAATCAGGTCGTGATTTGCGCGCGTCATCGTAAAAAGCGCGGTCAGAAATTTTATGTCGCAGCCGGAAATCACCCGCATCGACGGGTAACGGAACGACACCAACCCGCCATTCGGTCACATCTTCCAACGGCCGAATCTCAACGGTCTGCGCACCATATCCCGACACCATCAAGCGTATTTTGGAAACACAATCGGTGTTGGAAATACTTGCATGCAAAAACTTGCTTAGTTCGTGCCGGTCAAATTCGAAACCAAAGAATGTCGCACTGGATGCCATCCGATCGAGATGATGTTCCAACCGCAAGATACCTGCCGCGGGTTCAAATCGCATCGTTTCGATAAGGTCAAAACCGTGATTTTCTACTGTTGCGAAATCGCCTTTGGCCAAGCATTCGGCCCATTCATCGGCTTCGACGGAATCGGATACCACGCCAGATCCTAAACCAAGCGAGAGGGATTGCGTTGTTTCACACAGTGTAAATGTGCGAATAGCAACATTGAATGCCGCGTCACCATTGTCATCTATTCGACCGATAGAACCGCAATATATGCCACGTGGTGCGGCCTCTACCTCTTCGACAATTTGCATGGCACGAATTTTTGGTGCGCCAGTAATGGAGCCACAGGGAAACAACGCCTGTATAACATCAACGGCATCTGCCCCGTCGTTTAGCAAGCCAGTCACCGTAGACGTCATCTGATGCACCGTAGGATAGCTTTCGATATGAAAAAGTTCCGGCACCCTGACACTGCCCGCAACACAGACACGCGATAAGTCGTTTCGTAACAGATCTACGATCATTAAATTTTCGGCCCGTTGCTTTGGGTCTGCACGCAAATGCTCGGCGGCTACTATGTCCGACGCCGGATCGGCCAGCCGCTGCGCAGTTCCCTTCATGGGCTTCGTGGTGATCCTTTGGTCCTTCAACGCAAAAAATAGCTCAGGAGAGAAAGACAGATAATGTGTCTGTCCGGTCCAAATTACCCCACCATAGCCAGCGCAAGCGCGGGCGCGCAACGCGGCGTATAATGCGAGTGGATCGCCAACATAATCCGCCGTCAGCGGGAATGTCAGATTGGCCTGATAAATATCCCCTGCACGGATATATTCCTGCACCATCGCAAAGGCCTGGCTATAGTCAGCGCGCGATATATTCGGACGAAGCCCAGAGAGCCAGATACCCGCTGGATCAGGAAACAATGATGCCACGGAATTTTCTTCTATGGTTTTGAAATCTTTAAATAATCCAAACCATGCCAGCAATCCGGATGGCGCTTGCCTCAGGCCAGGCAAGAGATGTGCACCGGCTTCATAGCCAAAAAACCCAGCCACATGCAGGCCGTCTTGTCGCGCCTGCCGAAGCGAAACGAGGAGCGCGCTTAGCGCATCACCATCATGGGCAGTTAGAACTTCAACCGGATTTGCATAAAGTCGTGCAGGTGATGCGCCGTGCGTCCGCGCATCATCGAGCAGAACGAAAGGCCCCTCTTTAGAGATCATAAGGTGGTGACTGGAGCGGGTGAGGGGAATCGAACCCCCGTATTCAGCTTGTGAAGCTGCTGCTCTACCATTGAGCTACACCCGCGCGTTATTGGGCATTTTATCCTGCTGGATAGGATTTTGCCAATGCCCAAAATCCTAGCCTTTCAAGCGCTCAGCATGCCAAGTAAGATGCTCGGCCATGAAGGTCGAAATGAAATAGTAACTGTGGTCATATCCTGGCTGCATGCGGATGGTTGCTGGCTGACCTACGGCGGCGCACTGTTCGGTTAGCAAATGCGTTTTGAGCTGTGCCTCCAGAAAATTGTCGTCAGCTCCTTGATCAACCAAAAGGTCAGGCAGGCGGGCACCGTCAGCAATCAACGCAACGCTGTCATAAGCGCGCCACTCATCCCGATTTTGTCCGATATAACCGCCCAGCGCCTTTTCACCCCAAGGGCAATTCAACGGCGATACAATCGGTGAAAACGCCGATGTCGAACGAAACCGCCCTGGGTTTCGCAAACTGATGGTCAACGCGCCATGTCCCCCCATTGAATGCCCCATGATCGCTTGCCGCTGCATATCGGCGGGGAAATGCGCCGATATGATGGTGGGGAGTTCATTTTCGATATAGTCGCGCATGCGGTAATGCTGGTCAAAGGGCGCTTGTGTAGCGTCAACGTAAAAGCCGGCACCAAGACCGAAATCATACGCGGCTTCCGCATCGTCGGGAACCCCCTCACCACGCGGGCTGGTGTCCGGGGCGATAAAGATCAAACCCAGTTCCGCACATGCACGACGAAATTCGCCCTTTTCGGTCACATTGGCATGGGTGCACGTCAGGCCCGACAGAAACCAGACGATAGGCAAGAGCGCGCCCTTTTCATGGGGAGGCACATAGACCGAAAAGGTCATGTCGGTGCCGGTGGCCGCCGAAGCGTGGCGATACACGCCTTGAACGCCGCCAAAAGCAACGTTGGTGGACACAGTTTCTAAGGTCATGCAGACTCCAATATCGGTATAGATTTAATCAAGGGTGGGTGACGCCAAAAGGTTAGCGCCCGCACAAGGTCATCGGGGGCCAACCCAACAGTCGCGGTGTTGCGCAGCGGGTGACAATTGATAAGGTCCGCATTCATAAACGCTTCATCCAGTACGAACCGCACAGCACCCGCATTATCATTTATCGCGGCCAAGGCAGTGACCGCCCCCGGCGTGATGCCCAACAAACGCTCCATATCCTCAGCCTTACCAAAACTGACTCGGCCACATCCAACCGCCGCAGGCAATGCTTTTAGGTCAACGCGCGCTTCTGCCGGAACGGTCACGAGATAATATTCACCCGCTTTGTCCTTTAGGAACAGGTTTTTGGTATGCGCGCCGGGAACGGCATCATTATGGGCATTACTCTCGGCCACAGTAAACACTGCGGCATGTTCATAGACTTTATAAGCGACGCCGAGCGCAGCAAAGTCATTATAAAGCTGCGCTTCGGCATCGCTCATGGCAATAGGTATCAATCAGTAATGCGGTGTAAGGCACACAATTTGTTCCCATCGGGGTCGCGCAAATAGGCAAGATACATTTTCATGCCACCGCCTTCGCGAATGCCGGGCGCATCTTCAATCGCCTCTCCGCCATTGTCGACGCCTGCCTGATGCCATGCATTGGCTTGATCGGGCGTCATGGCAAAACCCACAGTGCAGCCATTGCCATGTGTTGCCGGATTGCCGTCAATTGGCTTCGTTACAATGAACAACGACCCATTATGCATATAAATCAAGCGCCCTTTAGGATCTTGCATGCCTGGCTTACCGCCCATGGCCACAAAGGTCGCATCATAGAATTTCTTTGAACGGGCAATATCATTACTGCCGACCATCATGTGACTATACATATTCATCTCCTCCTTTTGGCAAATACCACAATTTCCAATGGCTTTTCCATTAACAGCGCGGCCATGCAAGCCTAGATTCCGGCATAATATTCATAGTCACCGACATCTTCCCAATATTCGCCCTTTCCGCCATGGGATTTGGACAAGTTATCGGTCGCCTTCATGCGCATGACATATTCCGCTTATGTATATCCCAACTGCCGTTCGACCCGCAACCAGTCAGATACGCCATATTTTACGGGTAATGTTAACTATTCTGGCCCTACGCCAGATTCGCAACGCCCCTTGCCAAGCAGTTAGAATTTCTCGCCCGTGAGCCGCTGACACAGCATGTCCAATTGATCCAGACTGCCATATTCGAACGTCACGGCGCCAGCGCCTGTGGCATTTTTTTGGGCTATTCGGACCTTCAACCCCAAAAGATCGCCGAGATGCGTTTCGACGGCACGTATGTCCGCATTTTCCGGTACATTTGCTCCAGCGGGCTTGCGATTTTTTGTTTTTGGTGCACGTTCTTGCTGCACAAGCGCTTCTGTCGCCCGCACGGACAGCCCATTTTTAATAACCAGCATCGCAAGCTGGACGGCATTTTCACTGCCGAGCAAGGCGCGCGCATGCCCCATGCTGAGCTTTTCCTCGGTCACAAGATCACGCAGCGTCGGCGGCAAATCGAGCAAACGCATCATATTTGCGACATGGCTGCGCGACTTGTGCACCAGATCAGCCAATTCCGCCGCACTATGCCCAAAAAGTTCTGTTAACTTTTTATAAGCTTCGGCTTCTTCAATTGGATTCAGATCCTGCCGCTGAATATTTTCAAGCAGGGCAATTTCAACCGTTTCCGTATCGTCAAAATTTCGAACAATCGCAGGCAAATCATGCAATTGTGCCCGCTGTGCCGCCCGCCAACGGCGCTCACCGGCTACAATTTGGTATCCGCCCTGAAAGGGACGCACAACGATCGGCTGAATAATCCCGTGCCGCGCAATGCTCGCAGCCAGCTCATCTAGCTTGTCATCCGAAAAATGCCGGCGTGGCTGACTGGGGTTGGGACGAATGTCGATGACCGACAAAGTGGTCACGCCTTGGCTGCGCATATCCCGATCTGCGGAAGAATTTCCAGTAACATTGTCTCCCCGCAAGGCTTCGCCCAACAAGGCGTCCAGACCCCGGCCAAGACCCATTTTCTTTTTCAAGGGCGACTTTTCGGACGGATTATCATTATTCACGCTGCTAACTCCCGGACCGGCAGACGGCCAATCAATTCTCGTGCAAGTTTCATATAGGCTTCGGATCCCGCGCAGCGATGGTCATAAACCAATGCCGGAAGCCCGTGACTGGGGGCTTCTGACAATCGCACATTGCGCGGGATCACCGTATCAAACACCAAATCACCCAAGCAACTGCGCACATCGTCAGCAACTTGTTCCGTCAATCGGTTGCGCTTGTCATACATGGTGAGCGCAACACCCAGGATGGATAGCGCCGGATTAAATCGACCTTGGATGCGTTCCACCGTCTGCAACAGCTGGCTCAACCCCTCAAGCGCGAAAAATTCGCATTGCAGCGGGACGAGAAGCGAATCTACGGCCACCAAAGCGTTAACCGTAATCAGGCCAAGTGACGGCGGACAGTCGATGAGGCAAATGTCCCAATGCGCATCAGATGCATCAAACGCAGCCTTCAGTCGCCCAGTACGATTTTCATGTTCCACAAGCTCAATTTCAGCGCCAGACAGATCGACCGTTGCCGGGACAATATCAAGATTCGGAATGAGCGTGGGAATGGCGGCATCTTTTAAAGAGGCATCGCCAAGCAACAAATCATAGCTGCTATGCACCCGCTGCGCCTGCTGAAGGCCAAGACCAGTCGAGGCATTGCCCTGCGGATCAAGGTCAACCAACACACAGCGCCAGCCGCTTGCCGCGAATGCAGTGGCAAGATTGATGGCGGTGGTGGTTTTTCCGACACCACCTTTCTGATTGGCTACCGCTATACGGATCATTCCTCTTGCCCCTATGTTTCAAAGCTGGCGCGCGCTATGCGTTTTCCCGACAATGTGCCCACAAGAATACCCGCCTCTTGGTCTGTTACACTGTCCATGATGCGGAAATTTCCATTCCACACCGCCTGCGCGCCTTCCCACTCCGCTTTTGCATTACGCCCCTTTGGCAATAGCCACAAAGTGTTATTTGAGGCAAAACGCGCGGCAAGATCAAACAATTTTGGCAAAGGCGCAAAAGCGCGAGCGCTAATGACCGAAAAAGGCGCCGTTTCAAGGCGCTCCAATGTCACACCCGCCACCTCTACGCGATGCGTCAGGTCCAGCATGTCAATCGCCCTTTGCAGATAATCAATTCTGCGCGCGCGAGATTCCACTAAGGTTACATGGTGCTTGGTCAGCAATGCAACGACCAATCCCGGAAATCCTGCGCCAGATCCAAGGTCGAGCCAATTATTTGGCGGCGCAGAAGCATCGGTGAACAACAGCAACTGCGCACTATCAACGATATGTCGCGACCATATATGATCCAGGGTTGAGGCAGATATTAAATTCTGACTTGCAGCCTCTCGCCTTAGAAATTCCACAAATGTCCCAAGAGCATCCAATGTTTCACGTGAAACATGCAGACGGTCCTGCAACCAAGCAATGGCTTCGGCCTCTGTCATGCTGCTTCCGAGACCGCATTTTTGGCGCGCTTGGCGTGCACGAGAATCGCGGCAAGCGCGGCAGGCGTAATGCCTCTAATCCGAGACGCAGCCGCCAAATTTTCAGGCCGCGATGCCGCAAGCCTCTCAACCATTTCATGCGACAATCCAGCTATGGCGCTATAGTCCATCAACGCAGGTAGTTGAATTTGCTCATTGGCGGCCATGTCATTTATTTCCGCCTCTTGCCGGGCCAAATATGGCGCATACCGGCCGTCTTGCTCTAACTCCATTATCAAATCCTGCGGCCAAACAGCGTCATCCAGTTCCAATAATTGCATAATCGATACCTGCGGAAAGCGCAGCCAATCAAATAAGGACATTTTGCCAGCATCTTGCTTGACCTGGATACCCTGTTTGATCAACACATCGGCGCTCACGCTTTTCTGCAGTCGGGTTTGAAGTTCGTCCCGTTGCAAAAGCCGGTTTTGAAAATAGCGCGCGCGTTCATCGCCTACCGCGCCTACCGAAAGGGCCAAGGGTGTAAGCCGCGACGCCGCGTTGTCGGAGCGTAAGCGCAAGCGATACTCCGCCCGCGCCGTCAGCATGCGATAAGGCTCGGTCACACCTTGCAGGGTGAGATCATCGATCATCACCGCGATGTAGCTATTCGTACGGTCGATAGGCGGCATGGGTTGCGCCAAAATCTTTGACGCCGCGCCCATTCCGGCTACTAAACCTTGCGCGGCAGCCTCTTCATAGCCTGTGGTGCCGTTAATCTGCCCTGCACAATATAACCCCTCAAATCCGCGCACCGCGAGACTGGAATCCAAGCAGCGCGGGTCGATATAATCATATTCAACTGCATAGCCCGGCACAACAATCTCGCATTGCGCGAGGCCCGTCATGGATCGGACCATCGCGGCCTGAATATCGGTTGGTAGCGACGTGGAAATGCCATTAGGGTAGATTAAATGGCTGTCGAGGCCTTCAGGCTCCAGAAACACCTGATGGCCTTCGCGATCGCCAAACCGAAAAATCTTGTCGTCAATCGACGGGCAATAACGCGGCCCCCTTCCCTCAATATCACCACCAAAAAGCGGCGAGCGATGCAGGCCTGACCGGATGATGTCGTGCGTTTGCGCATTGGTGCGCGACATCGCACAGAATAATTGGGGCACCGACCGACCCGGACGCATGGACGACATGGTCCAGTCCGCATCATCGGAGGGCTGCATTTCCAACTGAGACCAATCAATTGTGCGGCCATCAAGCCGTGGTGGGGTTCCGGTTTTCAACCGAGCGATAGGCAGGTCTGCGCCGCGCAGTTGCTGTGACAGCAGCATGGCGGATGCTTCGCCTACACGGCCACCTTCGAGCCGCTCTTCCCCTCGGAATAACTTTCCACCCAAAAACGTCCCTGTAGCCAAGACAACTGCGGCAGAGCTAATGATGGAACCATCGCCCAAAACCAGCCCTGCGATACGCGTTGGTGCCGTCGGTAGAAAATGCAGCGCGGCAGCCTCAGCTTCGATTATGTGTAAGTTCGCTAAATTCGAAAGTTGCGTCTGAATCGATGTTTTGAATAACCGCCTATCCGCCTGAATTCGCGGCCCCTGCACTGCTGCGCCTTTCGATGCATTAAGCATGCGATAATGTACGGCAGCATCGTCGGCCGCGCGGCCGATCAAGCCATCAAACGCATCAACCTCACGTACCAAATGCCCTTTGCCCAAGCCGCCAATGGCTGGATTGCAAGACATGGCGCCAATCATGGATTTGTCAAAGCTGACCAACGCAACACACAAACCCATGCGTGCAGCGACTGCGGCAGCCTCCGTGCCCGCATGCCCACCACCCACAACAATGATGTCAAAATCGGTCGTCATGCGTCGCGCATATACGAACTATGTCCGCTGGTCAAAAAAGAGTATTAATCTGTTTCACGTGAAACAGGCTATTTACCCACGCAAAACTTTCCAAAAATATTGTCGAGCAGATCTTCGGTATGCGCACGCCCCGTTAAAGCATCGAGCGCCCGCCTAGCCTGTCGGAGATTTTCTGCAATTATCAACCAATCAGCAGATTCGCAGCACGCCGCAAGCGCATTTGCGGCATCGGCCAAAAATGTTCTTTGCCGGGCATTGATAGCAAACTGATCCGGCGGCGGCAGAAGCGTCTTGGCGCGTGCTGCCACAAGCTGGAGAAGTGCGCTGATGCCAGCACCCGTCTGCGCCGACACAGAAAATGCCTTCGGCGACTTCGCTGTATAATTCGGCATATCATTTTTTGATGATATTTCAATAAGTTGATTGTGATTCGGGCCAGTATTTTCCGGACCAAGCCACAACAATATGTCTGCCTGTTGCATCGCGGCATGGCTTCGATCGATGCCGATGCGTTCGATGGCGTCATCACTATCATCGCGCAACCCGGCCGTATCCGTAACCAGCAACGCCACCCCTTCGACCGCCACGGGCACCTCAATCATATCGCGCGTGGTCCCGGCAATGTCGGAGACAATGGCCGCCTCCCGCCCGACTAGCGCATTTAACAGGGTCGATTTCCCGCTATTCGGTGGGCCAGCCAAGACGACGCGAATCCCATCCTTTAACTTTTCCGCAGGTGGACGGGCCAATAATTGCGCTATTTTTTGCAATAATTCTGCACAACAATCTGAAATTAAAATATTATTTTGAGATTCGACATCACCTTCATCCGAAAAATCCAACTCCGCCTCGGTGAGCGCAGATAATCGGAGCACCTCTTGTCGATACTCTTCAACCGCCGCGCTGAACGCC
>JACCDK010232001.1_pt1 | contig 10689 bp, 9 predicted proteins | sample 7445871 | NCBI WGS metagenome assembly JACCDK01 (sample SAMN15323436, study PRJNA562643) | freshwater metagenome | isolation source: river surface water | place: USA:Blue River Watershed | collected 2017-08-15
CGCAATTGGCCAATCGCCTGCCAGATCAACATATGGCTACCAGGGATGTAACCGGCAAAGCCCCCAGGGCTGGGGCGGCTGTAGATGATGTCAAATAACAGGCCAGGATGCGTCTCGCCTGCAAGCGCCAACAGTGCATCGCCTGGAAGTGTGGAAATAACAAGATCAGCATCTAGGGCATGTTCCAGTGCAACCAACTGGCATCCATAAGCTTCTTCTAGGGCGCGCGCTTTTGTGGTGTCGCGGCCCCATATAGATGGTTTGAAATCTGAAAATGCAACCAATGCACTTCGTGCACTAGCCCCTGTTCCCAAAATTGCGACCGATTCGAAAGTGTGGCGAGATGCTGAAGCAGACAGGCCAAAAACGTCTGTGTTGAAAGCGCGAAGCGAGTCATTCTCTCGCAATAGATAGTTTGCACTGCTGGTCTGAACCACTAAGTCATCTACAGAATCCGCTAGGGCCTTGGCCTGCTCCTTGAGGGGCATGGTGAGAGAAAGGGCATCGAACTGATCGCCGTGCTTAGGCAACCACTCAGCCAGATCCTTGACCTCTATTCGCTCAAACGATGCACGCTCACCTAATTGGGAAAGTGCAGCCAGTTGAATTTGCGGTGATTTTGAATGGGCGATCGGGCTTCCAAGTACGGCTAATCTTCTAGTCATCCCAACCTGGATTCTCTCTGAGCCATTTTCTATAGAGCTCCACAGCCCTTTCATGTTCACGCAGGGTCTCGCTGAAAATTGTCTCTCCGCTATTGAGGTTGATTGTCACGAAGAATAGGTAGTCACCCGGGGCCGGATTAAGTGCTGCTTCAATTGCAAGTGAGCCAGGCGAACTAATGGGTCCGGGAGGTAGGCCTGGATAAACGTAGGTGTTGTATGGATTATTGGTGTCAGCTACGCCCTGTTGAAATGAATCAATGGAACCCTCGTAGTAGTACTTGACGGTTGGGTCAGTTTGCAAAAGCATGCCGCGGTCAAGTCGATTATTGAAAACAGTTGAAACTTTGTAGAAATCATCTTTTAGGCGCGCTTCTTCTTGGATGATGGATGCGAGTGTCATGAGGTCCAGCGAATCATCCAGGCCAACATCCCATTTCGCTAGCTCCTGCAAAGTTCGATCAAGCATCTGCTCGATTACAAACTCTGCACTGACGTCTGGTGCAAATTGATAGGTAGCCGGGAATAGATACCCCTCTAAAGTTGGTCCAGGGAATCGCTCATTTGCAGCGTCAACGGCAGCGAATAGTTCGGGTTCCGGTATTGAAAGCGCTTCGCTAAGCGTGGGAACTATTTGAGCAATCTGATATCCCTCCGGAATGGTTACCGCTTGAGTAATCGGCTTCGCCTCCATGAGAATTCGAAGCGCCTCAGCACCTGGGATTTGTAGGGGAAATTCGTAGTGCCCTGGATAGATCACCAAATCCGAACTGAGCATCGGTCGATAGATGGCATCAAAACTCTTGACGACATCAGCCGCAACAAGTTTTCGAGCAACATCTTCACCTAGATCGCCATCTTCAATCACGATGACAACAGTGCCCTCACCTTGTCCGACGTAGTCCTCCACGGTGTAGCGGTCTATCAACGATTGAACAACCTGACTGACGGGGACTGAGACTGCAATCAGACCCAAAACTAGAAGTAGTGCAAGGAGAGCTCTGGCTCTCTTTTTCTTTGTTGACCGGTCTTGCTGGTTCAAATCATTAGGAGTTTCGGGCAACGTAGTCTCCCAGTTCTAAACCAAGTGTGTGATTGGATGCAATAGCACTCTCCACGATAAGCCTGGCGGACTCGGAATCAATGAATTCCTTGATCTGTCGTGAGCTCTTGCCGGCAATAGCAGCAGCCTTGCTGGAAGCTGAGGTGGTTAGGCGCTCATCCAACAGATAAATCGGAATAGTGCTGGTGGCTGACAGCGCTAGCGCAAAATCAATCGCTGACTTGGTTGAAGCAGTTTGCTGGCCACTGAGTGATAGTGGAAGTCCCACGTAGATTCGCTCTGCTTGCTTCTGGGCTGCAAGCTCTGTAACTGCAGCTAAGGCTTGGGCACTGGGAAATGTCTCAAGAGCAATGGCGAGAGAATCCTGACCGAGAGCAACACCAACTCGGCTGAGCCCAGGATCTACGCCGAGGCAAATCAAGAGATGAGGTCCTTTACAGATGCAATTGCCTGGGGCAGTTTTGCGGAATCAACTCCACCAGCCTGAGCAAAATCAGCTTTACCTCCGCCGCCACCGCCAAGAACCGAAGCTGCTGCTTTCGCAAGATTGCCCGCGTTGCACTTGCTCTGCGCCTGTACTCCTACCGCAACCATCACAACGGGCTTGCTATCAATGACTGCAGCAAGAGATACCACAGACATTGCTCCAAGTTGATCTCTTGCATTCAGCGCAAGTTGGCGCAGCAATTCAGCGGAGTCAATGTCAGACAGAGCTTGACCAAAGAAAGTGATGTCACCGATCTTTGTCGATGAGCCAATTAGCTGCCGCAAATCTGCCAACGCCTTTTTGAGTCGAAGTTCATCAAGCTGTTTTTGTGTGGTCTTTAGATTCTCAAGGGCCTCAGTAAATCGAGATTCGATCTCCGATACTGGCGCCTTTAGCTCAGCGCCTAGCTTTCGAAGAATGCTTCTCTCTTGAATCAGACTTCGAAGAGCGTCGATTCCAACCTCAGCCTCGATGCGTCTAACTCCCGAGCCAACCGAAGATTCAGCACCAATCGTTACAAGTCCAATCTGGCTGGTGCGGGACACATGCGTACCACCACAAAGCTCACGAGACCACGGACCACCAACTTGAACAACGCGCACCGACTCATCATAGGTTTCGCCGAATAGGGCAATCGCACCCCAATCTTTGGCTTCTGGCAATGTCATGAACTGTGCACTAACTGCAAGGTCAGATCTAATCGCAAGATTCGACACTTCTTCGATCTCGCTCTTGGTTGCTTCCGAAAGTGCCTCGCCCCAAGCAAAATCAAGCCGCATGTAGCCTGGCTTGTTGTATGAACCAGACTGCAAAGCATTCGGCCCGAGAACCTGTCTTAGGGCGGCGTGGACAACGTGGGTTGCACTATGAGCCTGACACGCTCCAACCCTCCAATGTGGATAGACCTTTGTCTCAACCAGCTGATCTTTGTTGAGCTCTCCACTGACCACTCTCACCCGGTGAGAGAACAAACCCTTCACTGGTTTTTGAACATCTAACACTTCAAGGACAACGTTTCCCGAAACTATCTGACCTGCATCGGCAATCTGACCACCAGACTCTGCATAAAGAGTTGTTCGATCAAGTACCACTTCGCCGATCTGGCCCATGTGCAATTCAGAAACCGCTTCACCATCGTGAATTAGACCAAGCACCTTGGCTTCTGCCTGTAGCGCCTCATAGCCCACAAATTCAGTCTCTCCGAGTGCTCGGAAATCGCGATAAACATCCAGGTTTGTGCTCGCACGTTTGCTCTTCGCATCCTGTTTAGCGCGATCACGCTGCTGCTTCATCAGCTCGTCGAACTTGCTTCGGTCAACGCTCTTGCCGTTCTCTTCTGCAATCTCAACAGTCAAATCAATTGGAAAGCCGTAGGTGTCGTGGAGTAAGAATGCAACCTCACCAGAGAGTTCCTTTTCAGTCTTGCCGAGCTCTTCGTCAAGAACTTGGCTTCCAGAATCCAATGTCTTGCGGAATCCGCTCTCCTCGGCCAGAGCGGCTCGAAGAACGCGTGCGAAACTCTCCTCGAGTTCCGGATAGGCATCAACCATTGCGTTCTTGCTAGCCGTAAATAATTTCTCAAAGCTTGGCTGCTCGATTCCAAGAAGGCGTAAAGCTCTGACAGATCGACGCAACAGGCGGCGAAGGACATAGCCCCGGCCCTCGTTAGACGGAGTCACTCCATCGCTCATCAGCATTAGTGCGGAACGAATGTGATCAGCAATGACTCGCATTCTGACGTCATCAGTGGTGTCTGCGCCATACTTCTTGCCACTTAATTCGCTAGCAATGTCAATTAGCGGACGAACCTGATCAATCTCATAGATGTTCTCGACACCCTGAAGCAAGAAGGCAACGCGTTCTAATCCCATTCCGGTGTCAATGTTCTTTTTTGGAAGCTCTCCAAGAATTGGGAAGCCTTCCTTCGCTCCCCCATCGCCGCGCTCATACTGCATGAAAACGAGGTTCCAGATTTCGATATAGCGATCTTCGTCAGCCTCTGGACCACCCTCTTCGCCATAAGCCGGCCCTCGATCAAAGTAGATCTCAGAGCAAGGCCCAGCTGGTCCACGTTGTCCAGTTGACCAGTAGTTGTCCTTCATTCCACGCTTTTGAATTCGCTCTTTCGGAATGGATGTTTGTTCAAGCCAATAGCCGATGGATTCATCGTCGTCTTCGTAGACCGTCGCCCAAAGTCGCTCTGGATCAAATCCGAGTCCACCTTTTTCAACGGGAGAAGTGAGTAACTCCCAGGCAAACGCAATTGCTTCCTTCTTAAAGTAGTCACCAAAGGAAAAGTTTCCATTCATCTGAAAAAAGGTGCCGTGGCGAGTGGTCTTGCCTACCTCTTCGATGTCAAGAGTTCGAACACACTTCTGGACTGAGGTGGCGCGATCAAAGGGTGCGGGCAGTACTCCAGTCATGTATGGAATAAAAGGAACCATGCCAGCCACGGTGAACATCAGGTTCGGATCTTGGCTGATCAGAGAAGCACTAGGTACAACGGTGTGGTTCTTCTTCTCGAAGAACTCAAGCCATCGCCGCTTGATTTCAGCGGTCTTCATTTACTGCTTCTTGCTGGAGGGTTTTGCTTTTGGCTTGGAAAGCTCCGCTTCGCGCTCTTTATAACCCTCAGCAACCGCGTTTCCAAACTCTTTAGCCGCACCAATCAACTCGTCGGCTGCAGCTTTCACCTGAGGGTTGTCCTTCGCCTGAACCGCAGCAAATGCACCAAGTCCAAGACCTACAACAAACCAACCGAACCTTGACATTGCCTACCTGCGCTTTCCGAGAATTGAAGTGAAACTTTGCACAACACCCATCAGTTTACTAAGCGGTCCGCCAACCGATGATGTAAAGACTGCGACCAAAGAGTTGATGTTCTCGGTCACCTGCTCAACATCCGAGGTGATGTGGTCGATTCGCTTTAGTTGCTTGTTCGCCTCAGTGAGTGTGACCTTTGCTTCTGAGAGCATTGGCTCAAGTTCCTTGTTGAAAATCTGAACAGTACGAGACGTCTCGTCAATCAACTTGGATAGTTTTAGGAGCGGAAGAGCCAGCATTAGCACCAGCAGAAGCAGTGCTCCGCTGATAACTAAAATCGCCAGATCTCCAGCTGCCAACTTAACTACCTCGCTGCGTAGTACTCAACCACCAGCTGAACTTCACAGACAACCGGTACTTCGGCGCGCTTAGGGCGACGAACTAAAGTTGCCTGCAACTTGTCTAGCTGGACAGATAGGTACTCAGGGGTTGATGCGATGACATCGGCGTGACCACCGGCTGCTGCAACCTGGAATGGCTCGGTCTTTTCGCTTTTCTCGTGAACGTGAATCATTTGACCAGGCTTCACGCGGAAAGATGGGCGATCAACTCGCTGGCCATCAACCAGGATGTGGCGGTGAACTACCATCTGTCGTGCCTGCGCCATGGTGCGAGCAAAGCCAGAGCGAAGTACGAGAGCGTCTAGGCGCATCTCTAGTAGCTCAACTAGGTTCTCACCAGTTAGACCATCGGTGCGCTTTGCCTCTTGGAAAGTCTTTCTAAGTTGCGCCTCACGAATTCCATACTGTGCACGCAGTCTCTGCTTCTCGCGAAGACGTACTGCGAAGTCGGAATCGGACTTGCGCTTGGTGCGGCCGTGTTGACCCGGGGCGTAAGCACGCTTCTGCATGTACTTTCCAGCCTTTGGGGTTAGAGCAATCCCGAGCGCACGTGATAGACGCGTCTTGCTACGGGTTCTAGTTGTCTTAGACAAGCAAATACCTCTCAATAAGTTTCTTGGGGATTGTGTCGGAACTGCAGCCGCTGAGTCCAAACAACCTCAAAATCCTAGCAGGAGGCCCCTTTGGTTGTCACTCCCCCTTTAGGAGCTTGCTGATGGCTCGATGGCGCTCGGCGAGGGTCTTCTCAAAGCCCCGCTCCAGCGGCTCATAGAGCCCTTTGGCTTCCGAGTAGTGCTGACGGGTGATACCTGCCGGATTGTCATGCGGGTAGACGTAACCGACGGCACCTGTGGAACGAAGAGGAGCTGGCACCGCTGGTGCAAAGCCCTCCTCTACCTGCTCTATAGCTTTATTGATCGATAAATAAGCAGAGTTGGATTTGGGAGCAAGGCTCAGATAGATAGTCAGTTCTGCCAGGGGTATTCGACCCTCGGGCATTCCAATCTTCTCCACAACCGAAGAAACTGCCTCCGCTATCACAAGTGCGTTAGGGTCGGCCAGTCCGATGTCTTCCGCAGCCAGAATCATCAGTCTTCGGGCGATAAATCTTGGATCCTCTCCTCCAACAATCATTCGAGCCAAATAGTGAATGGCCGAATCAGCATCGGATCCTCGAACGCTCTTTATGAACGCACTGATCGTGTCGTAGTGCTGATCTCCACCATCGTCATAAGCAAGAGTCGCCTGGCTGATTGACTGGATGGTAGCGAGATCTATCGTCTGCTCGGTTGAATTCGCCGCCGCTTCCAAGAGTGATAAGGCTCTTCTGGCATCGCCAGAGCTAATTCGAGCAATGTAGCTCAAGGACTCTGTTTCGAATTTCTTAGTAGCAAGTAGGTTGTCAGTCTCTAGCGCGCGCTCTAGTAGCTGCAAGATGCTCTGCTCTGAAAGAGCTTCGAGCTTTAGTACCAGCGAGCGAGAAATCAGGGGCTTGATGACACTGAAAGATGGATTCTCGGTAGTTGCAGCGATTAGTGTCAGCACACCCGATTCGACTGCTCCTAACAGAGCATCTTGCTGAGACTTACTAAATCGATGAATCTCGTCTAGGAATAAAACCGATTGCTTTTCAAAGGAGCTCAGGTCGCTCTTTGCCTGATCGATTACTTCTCTCACTTGCTGAACCCCAGCACTAATAGCACTAAGTTCAATGAACTTGGCTCGGTTAGAGGTTGCCACTAGTCGCGCGAGAGTGGTCTTCCCGCTACCGGGCGGTCCCCACAAAATGATCGAGTTCAGACCGCGACTGAAGTCTCCCTCGATCAGCCGATTCAGAGGAGAACCTGGCCGTAGTAAGGCGGATTGTCCTAAAACCTGCTCAATTGAGCTAGGTCTTAGACGTTCGGCTAGCGGAGACACCACATCTGGATTCTACGCACTCTAGAATGGCAGCTCGGAAGGCATCCCTATGAAAAAAGACGACAAGCTATCAAGTTACCAAGCCAAGCAGGACCTGATTCAGGGGCGTAAGGCAATCGCTTCGAAAGACAACAAGATTGCAATTGTTGCCGCAGTGGCGGCGCTGGCGATCGCTCTTGGTGGTCAACTCATTTACTTCAACCTTGGCCCCGGCTCGCAGGTCGCAGCTGAACCGACTGAGGAACCAACCTCAGACTCGCAATACTCTTTACCATCGCCAGATTTGGCCGAGGGAAGAACTTGGCAGAGCTCACTTGAAATAGGTGGCGAGTCGGTTTTACTCGAGCTCGATGGAGCGAATGCACCGCAAGCAGTTGCGAACTTTGTGTCTCTTGCCAAAGAGGGCTACTTCGAAGGAATCAGCTGTCACCGTCTGGTCACTGAGGGAATCTATGTATTGCAGTGTGGTGATCCTGCTGGAGATGGCACGGGCGGACCTGGCTACAACTTTGGACCAATTGAAAATGCACCTGCTGACGACCTTTATCAGGAAGGTGCGCTAGCGATGGCTAGAAGAGGCGGCGACGGCAGCTCAATGGGAAGCCAGTTCTTCATCGTTTATCAAGACTCCACCATTCCTTCTGACTCTGCCGGCGGCTACACAGTCTTCGGGCGAGTAACTGGGGGCCTTGAGGCTATCAAGGCCATTGCTGCGGCTGGGACAGCAGATGGTTCAACGGACGGAAGACCGGCTAGCGAAGTCCTGCTGGCCAATGTTTCGGTAGAGTAAAAAGTCGCGAAATCAGGAGAGAACTTGAGCGCTAACGAATTTGGTCGAGTAGACGAGAAGAACGCCGTCTACCTGAAGGATCAGGGAACTGAAAAGCTGGTTGGACAGTACCCAGATGTTTCTGCAGACGAGGCAATCGCCTTTTTCGTGCGCAAGTTCGAAGATCTCGAAGCTCAAGTCAGGATTTTGGAGCAGAGAATTGCCAGCGGAATCAATGACGCTAAAAGCCTTAAAGCCGCTCACTCAACTCTCAAAAAGGAAGTTTCAGAGCCCAAGGGTGTTGGAAACTATGAAAATTTGCGCCAACGCCTAGAGAAAGTCGTTCCTGCAATTGAGGAGGCTGCTGCCAAAGCTAATGAAGCACGCGAGAAGGCTGTTGCGGCTGCGCTCGAGGAAAAGGAGAAGATTGCAAAGCGTGCGGAAGAACTAATCGCGAACCTAGGCGCAATCAACTGGAAAAAGAGCGGCGAAGAGATGGCAGAGCTTTTTGCAAAGTGGCAGCAGATCCAAAAGGACAGTCCAAAGATTGCTAAGTCAGTCACTGACCCAATCTGGAAGCGCTTCTCTCAAGCTCGTGCGCAATTTGAGTCTGGCAAGCGCAAGTACTTTGCCCTACAAGATGCAAAATTCAAGGAAGCCAAGAAAATAAAGGCTGAGCTAACCAAGAAGGCCGAGAGTCTGGCTGACAAGGGTGCCGCTGCCGCAGCTGAATACAGGAAGTTGCAAGCGGAGTGGAAAAAGGCAGGCAAGGCGGGAAAAATTGAAGAGGCGCTTTGGGAGACTTTCCGCGCAGCTGGCGACAAAATCTTCGAAAAGAAGAAAGAGCTGGACGAAAAACTAGCCACCTCTCACGCAGAGAATCTGACGGCTAAGCAAGCGCTCCTGATCGAAGCCGAGGCAATTTCGCTTACAGATCTCAAGGCTGCTCGTTCAAAGATGTCATCAATCCAAGCCAAGTGGTCAAAGATTGGCCACGTTCCAAAAGAACAGGTAAAGACCATCGAGGGACGTCTTCGTCAAATTGAAACCAAACTCGCAGAGGCTGAAAAGGAAGCTTGGCAGCGATCAGACCCTGCAGCCAAGGCACGTAGTAATGCATTTGTAGAGCAGTTAGAGAAGGTCATTTCAACCCTTGAGGCAGAACTTGCTTCCGCCCCTGAGCCTAAGCGCAAGGAAATTCAGGACCAGATTGACTCTCGTAAGGTGTTGCTTGACGCTGCAAAGAACGCAGTCGACTAGGAACCCTTTACCCGGTAGGCGTCATAGACGTTATCGATTCGTCTGACCTGATTCAAAAGATGATCTAGATGCGATGGGTCAGCCATCTCAAAGACAAACCTGCTAAGAGCAACCCTGTCCCTCCCGGTTGAAACGGTCGCGCTCAAGATGTTCACATGATTCTCGGTCAGCACTCTGGTTACATCAGAGAGTAGCCCACTTCGATCAAGTGCCTCGACCTGAATTTGGACCATGAATACGCCACGTGAATTCTCGGACCAGGCAACATCGACAATTCTCTCTTCGCGAAGACTCTTTACATTCTTGCAATCTGCTCTGTGAATTGAGACACCATCGCCTCGGGTGATAAATCCGACAATCTCATCACCAGGAACTGGTGTGCAGCACCTTGCCATCTTCGTCATAACGTCTGCTGAACCACGCACAAGAACGCCCTGGCTTGGGTTTCTCGGTCCACGCAGTGATTTGGGAACCTGGATAGGAATCTCTTGTGTTTCCGGCTCAACAATGCCCTGAAGAAGCTTGAGTCGCTCAATGACGCTGGCAGTAGAGATCTGACCTTGACCAATCATTGAAAACAGCGCTGTGGTGTCAGCCAGCTTGTTGTCCTCTGCCACCTGTGCAAGTAGATCGGAGTTAATCAATGACTGAACTGGCAATCCCTGCCTGCGCAAAGCGCGGATTAGAGACTCTTTACCCTCTTCAGAAGAGTGCTCTTTTCGCTCCTGAGTGAACCAGTGCTTTATTTTCGCTCGAGCCCTAGGGCTTGCTACGAAATTTAGCCAGTCCTTGCTTGGGCTCGCCGCATTTGACTTGGAGGTCAATACCTCGACCACGTCGCCAGCTTGTAGCTTCGTTTCCAGCGGAACAAGCCGCCCGTTGACCTTGGCGCCAATTGTCTTATGACCTACTTCGGTGTGGACAGCGTAAGCAAAATCGATTGGAGTTGAACCGGCAGATAGGCCAATCACTCTTCCCTTGGGAGTAAAGACGTAGAGCTCCTTGGCGCCAATTGCAAATCGCAAGTTGTCCAGGAACTCCCCTGGGTCCGCTGTCTCTTCCTGCCAGTCGCTGAGCTGTTTGAGCCAAGCGAGGTCAACCTCACGCTCTGGTTCTTTACTGGAACCTTGCTTGTATTTCCAGTGGGCAGCCACACCGTACTCTGCTCGCTGGTGCATGTCCTGTGTTCTGATCTGAATCTCCACCGCTCTGCCCTCTGGTCCAAGCACGGTGGTGTGCAAGGACTGGTAGAGATTGAACTTCGGCATTGCAATGTAGTCCTTGAACCTGCCCGGCAGAGGCGACCATCTGGCGTGAATGGCACCAAGTGCTGCATAGCAATCACGTACCGTTGGGACAATTAC
>JACCDK011739036.1_pt1 | contig 10686 bp, 12 predicted proteins | sample 7445871 | NCBI WGS metagenome assembly JACCDK01 (sample SAMN15323436, study PRJNA562643) | freshwater metagenome | isolation source: river surface water | place: USA:Blue River Watershed | collected 2017-08-15
ATCAATGCCAACTCGCGCCGTGTTGTCGTTCACTTCCAGTGAAGTAGATGGTGTGGTGCTGCACCCCACCAACAATGCGCCCAGCAAAATCAAAGCATATTTCATGCACGCAACTCCGTTAAACCACCGAGGTAAGGCTGCAAAGCCTCAGGCACCCGAATGCTGCCATCTGCTTGTTGGTAGTTTTCAAGCACAGCAACCAAAGTGCGCCCAACGGCTAAACCTGAACCGTTCAAGGTATGCACCAGTTCGTTTTTACCTTGTGCATTTTTGAAACGCGCTTGCAAGCGACGCGACTGAAAAGCTTCGCAGTTAGACACCGAACTGATTTCACGGTAGGTGTTTTGCGCTGGCAACCACACTTCAAGGTCATGGGTTTTGGTGGCACCAAAGCCCATGTCGCCGGTGCACAAGGCCATCACGCGATAGGGCAAACCGAGTTTTTTCAACACAGCTTCTGCATGACCGGTCATTTGTTCCAAGGCGTCGTAGCTGGTGTCGGGGTGCACGATCTGCACCATCTCCACTTTGTCAAACTGATGCTGGCGAATCAAGCCACGGGTGTCGCGGCCTGCACTGCCAGCTTCGGAACGGAAGCAAGGCGTGTGGGCCGTCAACTTGATGGGCAGCTCACTTTCGGCCAACACCACATCGCGCACAAAGTTAGTCAACGGCACTTCGCTGGTGGGGATCAAATACAATGCCGTGCTTTCGCTGCTGGCTTCGCCTTCTTGGCCCCCCTTCTTGGCGGCAAACAAGTCTTCTTCAAACTTAGGCAATTGGCCCGTGCCCTTCAAGCTATCGGCATTGACGATGTAGGGCGTGTAGCACTCGGTGTAGCCGTGCTCTTGGGTTTGTACATCGAGCATGAACTGCGCGAGGGCACGGTGCAAGCGGGCGATTTGGCCCTTCATCACCGTAAAGCGCGAGCCCGACAGCTTGACGCCCATTTCGAAATCAAGGCCCAAGGGCTCACCCAAGTCCACATGGTCTTTGGGCGTGAAGCCCAGGGGCGCAGGCTCGGTGCCGGTGGGGCTCCAGCTGCGCAGCACCACATTGCCGTGCTCGTCTTCACCCACGGGCACACTGTCATGCGGCAAGTTGGGCACAGCCAACAACAAAGTTTGTAACTCGGCCTGCAAAGCATCCAAACGAACCGCAGAAGTATCCAGCTCTGTTTTGATGTCTGCCACTTGGGTCATCACGCCCTCGGCGCTTTCGCCTTTGGCTTTGAGCATGCCAATTTGTTTGGACAAGGCGTTGCGACTGGCTTGCAACTCTTCGGTGCGGGTTTGCAAAGTCTTGCGCTCTGCTTCCAAGGCTTGATAGGCCTCTACGTTCAAAAAAGCTTGGGGCTTTTTGCGCGTCTCAAGTTTGGCAATGACGCTGGGTAGATCACGGCGCAGTTGGTTGATGTCGAGCATTTACTTCAGTCCTTTTATTTCAGCCCTTTGGGCAACGGGAATTTGATGGTTTCTTGGACTCCGTCCAACGTACGAACGGAGACAGCGCCTAAGGCGCGCATGCGGGCTATCACCTCTTGCACCAAGATATCTGGCGCCGAAGCACCTGCGGTCAGCCCCACACGGGTGACGCCTTCGAACCAGGCTTCTTGGAGCTCACTGGCGTTGTCCACCATGTAGCTAGGCGCACCTGAACGTTGCGCGACATCGCGCAATCGGTTGCTGTTGGAGCTGGTGGGGCTACCTACCACGATGACCAATTCGACTTCGTTGCTCAACACCTTCACCGCGTCTTGGCGATTTTGGGTGGCATAGCAAATGTCTTGCATCTTGGGTTGACGGATGTTCGGGAAACGCGCCACCACCGCTTGGGTGATGTGCGCTGCATCGTCCACGCTGAGTGTGGTTTGGGTGACCACGGCCAAACGCTCAGTTTGCTTGGGATGCACATGAACGACATCCTCCGCATCTTCGACCAAGTAAATTCCGTCCACCAATTGGCCCATGGTGCCCTCGACTTCGGGGTGCCCTTTGTGGCCAATCATGATGAACTCGAAACCCTCTTTGTGCAGCTTGGCCACTTCGACATGCACTTTGGTCACCAAAGGACAAGTGGCATCAAAGATGCGAAAACCGCGACGCTCAGCCTCTTCTTCGACAGCTTTGGGCACACCATGGGCGCTGAATACCAAAGTGGCCCCTGGGGGCACATCGGTTAAGTCTTCAATGAAGATGGCGCCGCGTTGCTTCAGATCGTTGACCACAAACGTGTTGTGCACGATTTCATGGCGCACATACACCGGCGAGCCAAACTTCTCCAGCGCACGATCGACGATGTCGATGGCGCGGTCCACCCCGGCACAAAAGCCACGGGGTTCTGCCAATACGATTTCTTGCAAGCTCATGGCGATGATTTACAAAATTCCGATGACTTTTACTTCGAACGTCACTGGCTGGTTTGCCAGCGGGTGATTGAAGTCAAACAGCACGGCATCTTCTGTCACTTGTTGTACCGCACCAGCAAACGAACCTTGGCCTGTCGGTGCGGGGAACTGCACCACATCGCCCACGTTGTATTGCTCATCGGGGTCGCCAAATTCTTTGAGCAAACTTTTGCTGACCCACTGTTGCATGTCGGGGTTGCGCTCACCAAAGGCCAAGCCTGCGGCCAATTCAAATGTGGTGTGCGTCCCTTCGGCCAAGCCCAGCAAACGTTGTTCCAACGCAGGCGATAACTCACCCGATCCCAGGGACAAGGTGGCAGGCTTGTCGTTGAAGGTGTTGATGACATCGCCCTGCGGTCCCGAAAGCCGGTAGTGCAGCGTTAAAAAGGAAGCAGGGCCAATGGTAGGGTGAGCGTTGGATGCAGTCATGGGACTCTTTGTGATTAGCCTCCTATTGTAGAAAGCTCTCGGAGGATCCCCATGAACGAACCCATGTCTATCCAGCAGCTCCCCACCGAGATGCGCCCCCGCGAAAAACTGCTCAAACACGGGGCGTCTGCCCTGACCGACACCGAGCTACTGGCTTTGTTTCTGCGCACGGGGATCAAGGGTAAAAACGTCTTTACCATGGCTGATGAGCTATTGAGCCGTTTCAAGGGCTTTGCAGGGCTGATACACGCCAGTGCCGAGGAGCTCAAAACCTTCAAAGGCATGGGCGGAGATGCCAAGCGATCTCAGCTGGTGGCCGTGCTCGAGATGGCACGACGGGCCCTGACCCAAGAATTAAGCGAAGCCACGGTGATGAATTCACCCCAAGCGGTGAAACAATACCTCCAACTTGAACTGGCCCAACTCCAACATGAGGTATTTGCAGTTTTGTTTCTTGATGCGCACAACCGCTTGCTGTCGTTCCAGCCCATGTTTCGTGGCTCGCTGACCCAAACCATGGTGTACCCCCGTGAGGTCGCGAAGACTGCCTTGGCCTTAGGAGCCGATGGGGTGGTACTGGCTCACAACCATCCGGGCGGCACTGTGAAACCGTCGCAAGCCGACTTGACCCTCACCCGTGCATTGCAACAAGCGCTCGCGCTGATTGACGTCGGTGTGCGCGACCACATCATCGTGGCGCAGGGCAAGTATTTGTCGATGGCCGAAGAGGGGTTGTTGTGAAAGCCAAATCCTTGCAAGACTTAGGTGCCATTCGCCAACAGGTGAACGAAGCAGCGCAAGCGGCTGCCGCGGCGGAAGAAGCACGTCGCGAAGCCGAACGCCGTGCGGAGGCAGAGCGCAATTTGTTTACCCACGCGATTGGCGCTGTCAAACCCCTGGCGGCCAAAGCACGCGTGGTCAGCACGCCGCAGCGCCCGGTGGCACGCCCCCTGCAACAAGCGCTGGACGATCAAGCGGCTTTGATCGAAAGCATGAGCGACGAGTTTGATGTGAGCACCCTGCTCGACGTGGACGACCAGCTGAGCTTTCGGCGTCCCGGCATCGGCACCGATGTCACACGCAAACTGCGCAAAGGCGAATGGGCGATGCAGGGTCAGCTTGACCTGCACGGATTGCGCAGTGATGAAGCGCGCGAAGCCTTAGGCCAGTTTGTGCGAGACGCCAAACGCATGGGTTGGCGCTGCGTGCGCGTGGTGCATGGCAAAGGTTTGGGCTCGCCTGGCAAAGAGCCGGTGCTCAAAAGCAAAGTGCAACGCTGGCTGGTACAAAAAAATGAGGTGCTGGCATTTGTACAAGCCAAGCCATCTGACGGCGGTGCGGGTGCTTTGATGGTGTTGCTGGGACCGAGCAACGTGTGAACGCAGTCTGCGCAGCCAAAGCCTCAAAGCCCTTTGTTGCGCATCCAATCGGCAGTTTGAAAAAAGCTTTGTTTTAGACGCGTGCGCAGCTCCTCAGGCACCTGTGTTTCAGACATGGCTTGGTCCATACACGCCACCCATTGATCACGCTCTTTGATGCCAATGGCAAACGGCATATGGCGCATGCGCAAACGGGGATGGCCATGTTTTTCAATGTAGTAATCAGGGCCACCCAACCAACCACACAAGAACATGAACAAGCGTTGTCGCGCATTGACCAAGTCGGGTCCGTGTGCGGCACGCAGCTCGGTGTACGCAGGTTCTAAATCCATCAAGTCGTAAAAGCGATCGACCAACAGCTGGACGCGGGCTTCGCCGCCGATCCATTCAAACGGGGTGTCAAACGGTGGTTTTTCTTCTGTCTGCATACGGCTATTTTCTTTCAATGACTGGCTTGACGCAGCGTCTGAACCACCGGACGCTGCAGCACATCGCGTAAGCCCCACCAGCCCGCCGCCAAGGCCAGCAAGGCGCCAACCACCGCTCCCACCAAAGGCACCCACGGGCTGGCCGTCCATGCGAACTCAAAGGCAAAGCGAGCCAAAGCCCAGCCCATCACCATCGCGACGCTGGAAGCTAACAACCCTGCCAAGGCGCCAACACCCGCCAGCTCCGCACGTTGGACCAGGGCCAGCAATTGGTTAGACGCACCGAGTGCACGCAGCACGGCGTATTCACGCGCACGCTCTTCTCGCGTGGCGGTCACGGCGGCAAACAACACCACCAAACCCGCCGCCAAGGTAAACAAAAACAAAAACTCTACTGCGCTCACCACTTGACCGAGCACACTTTGCACTTGATTCAGCGCAGCCCCCATGTCCACGTTGGTGACATTGGGGAAACGGCTGATCAGCTGGTTATCAAATGTCGGTGTGGGCTTATCAGCCCCCACCGTTGCCACTCGCTCTGGCGTACGAAACGCCGCAATGTATGTGGTCGGCACATCAAAACCTGTCCCCGTGGTCATGCGGCTCACGGGGTACATGACAAAGAAGTTGGCGCGCATGGACGTCCAATCGACACGTCGCACCGAGGTGATGCGCGCCTCGTGCAAGACACCCGCCATATCGAAGCGCAAACGATCGCCGAGCTTGAGTTTTAAGGTTTTGGCAATGCCTTCTTCAATGCTTAACGCATTGGCTTCTTCGTTTTGCCAGGCGCCGCCCACCACGGTGTTGTGCTCCGGCACGGTGGCATTGAACGACACATTGAACTCGCGGTCGACCAGACGTTGGGCGCGCTCTTCGGTGTAGCTGTCAGGTGTGACGGTGACCTCATTCACTGCCACCAAGCGGGCGCGCATCATGGGGTACCAGTCGAGTTTGTTCACACCGGCTTCACGCAAGGTTTGCAAAAACGATTCGGCTTGAGAAGGTTGGATGTTGATGACGAATCGGTTCGGCGCATCCACCGGGGTAGCGTTACGCCAGCTGCTGATGAGGTCCGTGCGCAACAAGACCAACAGCGCCAAGGCCAACAGTCCTACCGCCAAAGCACTCACCTGCACCATCGCATACACAGGGCGTGCACTCACCTGTCGCGTCGCCAACATCAGCCACGGCGGGGCTGAGCCCTCCACCACACTGCGGCGCAGCAGCCACACAGCCAACCAAGCCATGCCCGCAAACAACAGCACTGCACTGGCAAAGCCGCCGACCACCATCAGTCCCAACTTCAGGTCACGACTCACCGCCACCAAGAGCAATGCAAAGCCTGTGAGTCCGAGTGCCCACACACTCAGCGTCGTGGCTTTGAGTTCGCCCACATCTCGGCGCATGACACGCAACGCCGGTACGCTGGCCAGTTGCAACACGGGCGGCAAACCAAAGGCGAGGAGCAAAGTCAAGCCAGTACCTAGCCCGTACACCACCGGCCAGACACCCGGTGCAGGCAGCACGGTGTCCACCAAACCAGCGAGCAAGCTCACAAACAGCAAGTGCACGGCATAGCCCAACAGCAAGCCGACGGCGCTGGCAAACATACCGACCCACACAAACTCGGCGGTGTAGGCCAACGCAATGTCACGCTGGCTCAAGCCCAACACGCGCAGCATGGCGCAATCGTCTAAATGCCGCGCAGCAAAGGCGCGCGCAGCCAAAGCCACGGCCACCGCGCTCAGCAGTGCAGCGAGCAAGGCCACCAGATTCAAAAACTTGCCTGCCCGGTCCAGCGTTTGGCGCATCTCGGGTCGACCGGCCTCAAGCGACTCCACACGCACACCCCGCACCTCTGGTTTCTTGCTCTCGGCTTCAGCCCAAGCCAAAAAGTTTTGTGTCGCTGTCTCTGAGCCAACGACGGCAAAGCGCCAGGTCACCCGACTCGCAGGTTGCACCAGGCCAGTGGCAGCAAGATCAGCCACATTCATCATCACGCGTGGGGCAAAGTTCATGAAGCCGGCACCTCGATCGGGCTCGTGCACCAACACGCGGCTGATGCGCAATCGGCTGTTGCCCAGCAGCAAGGCATCACCCACCTCCAAACCCAAGGCTTCTAAACCACTGATCTCCACCCACACCTCCCCCAAGGCGGGGATGTTCGTTGTTTTTTGTGCTTGCTGAGCCATTGCCAAGTCATTGGCCACTTTGAGTTCCCCCCGCAAGGGGTAGCCAGCTTCGACTGCCTTCAACGCGACCAAGCGACTGTTGCTGTCAGCGCCATTTTGGGTTTGCCCACGGGCCATGGTGGGAAAACTCAGGGTGGTCACCCCTTGCAAACCTTCATGATTGGCATGTTGAACGATGTGTGCAGGAGTGGCTTGGTCACTCACCACCACCACATCGCCGCCTAATAACTGGCGAGCGTCGCGTTGCAAGCCGCCATTGAGTCGGTCTGCCAAAAAGCTCACAGAGCTGAGAGCGGCCACACCCAACACCACCGCCACCATGAGCAAACGCAACTCGCCTGCACGGGCGTCACGCCAAAGCGTGCGCCACGCGAGCGACCACCAAGTCACCCGCGATTGCACTGCTGCCGTCATGCGCCCGCCACCTTGTGCACACCCCCTACGGCCAACGCAGGGTTGAGCAGCAAACGTTCAGGCGCGGTGTAGCAAAGAAAGTGTTTGTTGGTGGCGCGTCCGATCGTGCACAAGTGCAAACGCTCTGCCACGTCATAACCCATCTGTGTGATGCCGCTGCGTGAGACCACCACGGCCACGCCCATTTGTGCGGACTTCATCACCATCTCGCTGGTCAAGCGGCCCGTGGTGTAAAAAATGGAATCTGCGCTGGTCACGACCCCGTTCATCCACATCCAACCCGCAATGGTGTCGATGGCATTGTGACGACCGACGTCTTCCACAAACACCTGCAACGATTCACCGTCGAACAGCGCACAAGCATGCACAGAGCCGGCCGACTTGTAGGTGGTTTCTTGCAAGCGGATGGCGTTCAACACGCCATACAAACGCGCTTGGCTGATCTGCGCATCTGGCAAAGCCAACTCACCGATCTCTGACATCAAATCGCCAAACACACTCCCTTGGCCACACCCCGTGGTGACCACACGTTTTTCGGTACGCGCTTGAATGTCAGCAATGCCATGGCGCGTTTTGACAGCGGCCACACCGGCCCCATCGTCACCCGCCTCCCAGTCGACCGTGATGGATTCGACCTCATACACATCCGTCACCAAACGTTGGTTGCGCAAGTAACCCAACACCAACAACTCCGGGTGAGCCCCCAAGGTCATGAGCGTGATGATTTCGCGCTTGTCCACATACACCGTGAGCGCACGCTCAGCAGGAATCGAGGCGACATCGCGCACGCCGTGTTCATTGACCACCTCGATTTGGCGGGTCAACGCCGCTTCGGCGCGGGTCAGGGTTGGCAAGGGAAGTGACGAAGTAAAAACAGCAGACATAGACCCACAGGCTACAACAAAAAGGGCCGATACCTTTCGGCTCGGCCCGATGAACAGCAGAGCTGTGCGGATTAAGACTTTTTAGCCGGCGCTGCTGCTGGTGCAGCAGCAGGTGCTGGTGCTGGAGCAGACGCTGCAGCTTCTGGCGGGGTATACACAAACTTACCAGGATCAGTGCAAGGCGGTGTGCTTTCGGGCTTGCCCGATTTGGCCTTGTTGGTCTTTTGCACATGCGCCGCCACTTTGTCTTGCGCCTTGCACAACAAGTACCCATCAACTTTGGCCGTGTGTGCTGTTTTGGCTTTGGCTTCGTCGGCCTTGGCCTTGGCCTCATCACTGGGCGGAGGCAATTTGGCAACGGCAGCAACGCTCAAGGCTCCCAAGATCAAACCAAAAAGTACTTTGTTCATCGTTGTTCTCCTGTTCAGCACATTCAAGCGTGCGCTGTGTTGCTCGATTCATTGTTTGAGCGATGAGCCGGAATTTTGCCGGCCTTGATGTCGTCATGCCAAAGTTCGTGATGTTCTTTGGCCCATGTTTCATCGACATAACCAGTGCGCATGGCTTTGTAGGCGCCCTCCATACCGATGGTGCCCATGTAAATGTGACCCAAGAACATCGCCATCATCAACATCGTGGCGACTGCATGGATCATGTGTGCCACCTGCATGGTGCCGCGCTCATAAATCAATCCGGGAATGATTTTGTCAAGCACGAAACCCGAGGCCACCACCACCAGACCGAGAGCAAACACGCCGCCCCAGAAGACCACTTTTTCGCCCGCGTTAAAACGGTGGGAAGGTACTTCTTGGCCACTCAACAACCCGCCACCTTTGAGCATCCAGGTGAGGTCTTCTTTGCTCGGCAAGTTGTCTTTGAGGAAGGTCACAAACACAATCGTCAGTGACACCGCAAACAACGGACCGGCAAAGTTGTGCGCGTTCTTGAGCAAATAAGTGATCCAACCAAACAGCGTGTCGCCGATGATGGGCTGAATGAAAAATTTGCCAAATGCCATGAAGATCCCAGACACAGCCAAGATGACAAAAGCGATCGCATTGGTCCAGTGGGCTGAACGTTCAAACGACGTGAAGCGTTCAATCTCGACGCCCGTCGGTTTGCCATGCAACTTGATCATGCCTTTGCGCCAGTAGAAAACGCCAATGGCGCCCACCACGATCAGCAGCAAAGAACCCCCATAAGGGATGATCCAGTTGTTGCGCACTTGACGCCAGGCTTCACCCGCATTGGTCAAACGTGAGCCAGGGTATTCAACAAACGGCTGTATCAGCACACCCGCTTCCGGTGCTTCCGACTTGGGCAAACTGCTGTAGCCCGCGACGCCTTTGCCGACATCGCGCCACATGGGCGCGTTGTTGCCAGGCTGAACCTTGGCGCGTTCCGCATTGGTTTGCTCGGCATAGCCCGCCGCATCGCTGGCGTCAGGTTTGACGTCTTGAATGTTGACGCTTTTGACAGCTGGAGCTGCCGCCGGCGCTTTGTCTTGTGCGACAGCGGACAGTGCAAACACCGTCAACACTGCACACAACACCGATGGATAAAAACGTGACATGGTGAGCCCCCTGTTCACGGTGCGCGTGTGTTGTCGTTTTGGCCGTATTGGGCACGTGCGCGCAGATGTTGCTCCCAGCTGTTTTTGTCGCCGGCCGTCCAGCCTGCTTCGACAAAACTATTGGTAGCACCGCTGTAAGCCGTGGCGTCGTTCTTGGTGCCGAGCGTTTGCGCTTTCTCACCGCAAGCGGTGAGAGCGGTCACGCTCAACACGAGGAGAGAGATGCGTGTAATCATTTCTTCACCCCTTCTACTTTGGCAGATGCTTGACCTGCTTGCTTGGAACCGTAGGCGGTACCCCAACCCCACACTTCCGCGCCCTTGTTGCGCTTGACCACGCGGCTGCGGAAGATGTCGGCCACCACATCGCCGTCACCGGCGAGCAAGGCTTTGGTCGAGCACATTTCGGCACAGGCGGGCAACTTACCCTCGGCCAAACGGTTACGACCATATTTTTCGAATTCAGCTTGGCTGCCGTTGGCTTCTGGACCACCCGCACAGAAGGTGCACTTGTCCATCTTGCCGCGCACACCGAAGGTGCCTTGGCTGGGGAACTGTGGCGCACCGAAGGGGCAAGCGTAGGAGCAGTAGCCGCAGCCAATGCACACGTCTTTGTCGTGCAAGACCACACCTTCGTCGGTCTTATAGAAACAGTTGACGGGACACACGGCCATGCAGGGTGCGTCTGAACAGTGCATGCACGCGACCGAGATGGATTTCTCGCCCGGCACACCATCGTTCAAGGTCACCACGCGGCGGCGGTTCACTCCCCACGGGACTTCGTGTTCGTTCTTACAAGCGGTAACGCAACCGTTGCACTCGATGCAACGCTCTGCGTCACAGATAAATTTCATGCGTGCCATGTCAGTTTCTCCTTAGGCGCGTTCGATATTGCAAACGGTGGTTTTGGACTCTTGCATCATGGTGACGCTGTCATAACCATAGGTGGTGGCCGTGTTGACCGCTTCGCCACGCACC
>JACCDK010429218.1_pt1 | contig 10682 bp, 7 predicted proteins | sample 7445871 | NCBI WGS metagenome assembly JACCDK01 (sample SAMN15323436, study PRJNA562643) | freshwater metagenome | isolation source: river surface water | place: USA:Blue River Watershed | collected 2017-08-15
GACATCGGCACCGAAGCCATCGCCGAGCTGCTCTCGCGCGACCATGCGATCCCCGCCCATATCGCCGCCGTCAGCCGCCTCGTGTGTGATCTCAACCGCGAGGAGAGCGCCCCCGGCCTCGTCCCCGCAGCGAGCGACGGGCACCCGATCCCGGGCAATGTCGGCGTAGACAGGGAAGGGCGCCTCGCCCGCTTCCATCGCCCCTATCACAGCGCGCTTGAGCAGTGGCTGGCCGCCGCGCAGCCCGCCTTGATCCTCTCGCTCCATAGCTTCACCCCGCGGCTCGAAACCTCGGATGCCGCGCGGCCCTGGCAGGTGGGGGTGCTCTACAATCAGGACGACCGCGCGGCCCGCATCGCCATTCCGCTGCTCGCGGCGCACGGCTTCAACGTGGGCGACAATCTCCCCTATTCGGGGCGCGATCTCAACTACACCATGAACCGCCATGCCGAAGGCGAGGGGCGCGCCTATCTCGGCATCGAGCTCAGGCAGGACCTTGTCCGGACCCCCGCCGAGCAATCTCGCTGGGCCGCAATATTGGCAGATATTGCGCAGAGGGTTGCGTCCGTGCTTCGCTGAAGGCAGGGGGCGTTACGCAAAACGCCTTCACCGGGAAATCTTATGTCGCAGAAGTTTGACAAGTCGAAGCTCCCCAGCCGCCACGTCTCGGTCGGGCCGGAGCGCGCCCCGCACCGCTCCTACTACTACGCCATGGGCATGACCGAAGAAGAGATCGCGCAGCCCTTCGTCGGCGTGGTCAGCGCGGGCAACGACTCGGCCCCGTGCAATACCACCTTGAACGCCCAGGCTGATATCTGCCGCGAGGGCGTGATCGCGGGCGGCGGGACGCCGCGACGCTTCAACACCATCACCGTCACCGACGGGATCGCGATGGGCCACCAGGGCATGAAGTCCTCGCTGATCAGCCGCGAAATCATCGCGGATTCGGTTGAGGTTTCCGTGCGAGGCCATTGTTATGATGCGCTTGTCGGCTTTGCGGGCTGCGACAAGAGTCTGCCCGGCATGATGATGGCGATGCTCCGCCTCAACGTGCCCTCGATCTTCGTCTATGGCGGCTCGATCCTCCCCGGCACCCACCGCGGCAATGACGTCACCGTAGTCGATGTGTTCGAGGCGGTGGGACAGTTTGCCGCCGGAAACTGCCCGCTGACCGAGCTCATCGCGCTCGAAAAGGTCGCCTGCCCGGGCCACGGCGCCTGCGGCGGCCAGTTCACCGCCAACACCATGGCCTGCGTCGGAGAGGCAATCGGATTGTCTCTGCCAAACAGCAACATGGCACCCGCTCCTTACAGATCGCGTGATGATATCGCGGTCGCCGCGGGCCGCCAGGTCATGGTGCTCGTCGCCCGCAACCTGCGCCCGCGCGACATCTGCACCCGCGAGGCCTTCATGAACGCCGCGCGCGTGGTCGCGGCGACCGGCGGCTCGACCAACGCCGCATTGCACCTGCCCGCGATGGCCAATGAATGCGGCATCGACTTCGATTTGTTCGACGTCGCCGAAGTCTTCAAATCAACGCCTTATATTGCGGACCTCAAGCCCGGCGGGAAGTATGTCGCCAAGGACATGCACGAGGCGGGCGGCGTTTACATGGCGATGAAGACGCTGCTCGATGGCGGGTTCATTGATCCCAACCCGATCACCGTCACCGGCAAGACCATCGGCGAGAATCTGGAAGAGATCACCTGGAACCCCGACCAGAAGGTGTTCTACGACGTGAAGGCCCCGATCACGCCTACCGGCGGGGTCGTCGGCCTCAGGGGCTCGCTTGCGCCCGATGGCGCGATCGTGAAGGTCGCCGGGATGGCGCGCTTGCAATTCTCCGGCCCTGCGCGGGTCTTCGACTGCGAGGAGGACGCCTTCGCCGCCGTCGAGAGCCGCGACATCGCCGAGGGCTGCGTGATCGTCATCCGCTACGAAGGGCCCAAGGGCGGCCCCGGGATGCGCGAGATGCTCTCCACCACCGCCGCGCTCTATGGGCTCGGCATGGGCGAGAAGGTCGCGCTGATCACCGATGGGCGCTTCTCGGGCGCAACGCGCGGCTTCTGCATCGGCCATGTCGGCCCCGAGGCGGCCGATTGCGGCCCGATCGCGCTGGTCGAGGACGGGGACATCATCACCATCGATGCCGTCGCGGGTACCATCGACCTCGAAGTGGCCGAGGATGTGCTGGCCGAGCGCCGCGCCAGGTGGCGCCCACGCACCAACGACTATCAGTCGGGCGCCCTGTGGCGCTACCAACAGGTCGTCGGCAAGGCGCGCTACGGGGCGATCACCCATCCGGGCGCCAAGGCGGAGACCCATGTGTTCGCCGACATCTGACACCCGGGCGAGCGCCGCGTGAGCCTCACGCAGGTCCTCACTGCCGCGCAGATGCGCGCCGCCGAACAGGCGCTGTTCGATGCGGGGACGAGCGTCTCGGCGTTGATGGAGATCGCCGCCGGAGGCGCGGCGGAGTGGATCCGGCGCGTCGCGGCGGGCCGTGCGGTGACGGTGCTGTGCGGGCCGGGCAATAATGGCGGCGATGGCTATGTGATCGCGCGGCTCTTGCGCGAGGCGGGCAAGGCGGTGAGCGTGATCGCGCCGCTCGAACCCAAGACCGAAGCTGCCAAGGCTGCCAGAGCGCGCTGGGGCGGGTCGGTGGCGCAGACCGGCAAGGACGCGGCGGGCGACGTTTTGGTCGATTGCCTGTTCGGCTCCGGGCTTGTGCGGCCCCTGTCCCACGATCACGCGGCGCTGCTGTGCGATCTCGCCGCGCGGCACCGTTACCGTATTGCGGTCGATCTGCCCTCGGGCGTAGCGACAGACAGCGGTGCGGTGTTGAATGACGGGCTTCCGGCCTTTGACCTCACGCTGGCACTCGGCGCGTGGAAGTTCGCGCATTGGAGCCTGCCGGGGCGTGCCCTGATGGGGCAGATGCGGCTCGTCCCGATCGGCATCGGGGGGGTGGAAGGCGCGGCGCAGCTTGCCGGACGCCCGCGCATCGCTGCGCCCGAGGCGGAGAGTCACAAGTATCGCCGGGGCCTGCTCGGCATTGTCGGCGGGGCCATGCCGGGAGCGGGGCTGCTCGCCGCCGCGGCCGCCCAGCGCGCGGGGGCGGGCTATGTGAAGCTCCTCGCCCCCAAGGCCGACCCGCGCACGCCGCCCGATATCGTGACCGACACCGCGCCCCTCGGGGAGGCGCTGGCCGATCCGCGCTTCAGGGCGGTGCTGGTCGGTCCCGGGCTCGGGCGCGATGCGGCGGCGCAGGCGAGGCTTGCCGAGGCACTGCGCCAGGCCCCGTCGCTGGTGCTCGATGCCGACGCGCTGATGCTGCTCGATCCGGCGATGCTTGCGCGCGCGATTCCCGTGCTCGCAACCCCGCACGATGGCGAGCTGGAGACCCTGTGCCGCAGCTTTGGCCTCTCGGGAGAGAGCCGCCGGGAACGCGCGATGGCGCTGGCGAAGGCGAGCGGCATGGTGGTGCTGGCGAAGGGGCCGGACAGCCTCGTCGCCGCGCCCGACGGGCGGCTCGCGCTTGGCCTGCCTGCGCCGAGCTGGCTCTCGGTCGCGGGAACGGGCGACGTTCTTGCGGGGATCGCCGCGAGCCGCATGGCGACCGGTGCCGATCCCTTCACCGCCGGTTGCCAAGCGCTGTGGCTCCATGGCGAGGCGGCGCGGCGCGCGGGGCCGGCATTTACCCCATCGCAGCTTGCCGAAAGGGTGGCGGACGCGCTAGCGGCCGCGCTGTGAGCCTTTGCGAACCCATCATCCGCCTCGCCGCCAAGGGCGACGGCGTGACCGCCTCGGGCCGCCATGTCGCGGGCGCGGTGCCGGGCGACATGGTAGACGCCGAGGGCGCGGTCACCCCCGGCGCGCACCATGCGGTGCCCCCGTGCCGCCATTTCGCGACTTGCGGCGGGTGCCAGCTCCAGCACGCCGACGACACGGCGCTGGCCGGCTTCGTCGAGGGCAGGGTGGTCTTTGCCGCGCGCGGGCAGGGGCTGGAGCCTGCCGAGCTGCTTCCCGTCCATCTCTCGCCGCCGCACAGCCGCCGCCGTGCGGGGCTCCACGGCTTGCGCACCGCCAGGGGCGCGGTGCTCGGCTACCGCGAGGGCGGGGCGCACCGGATCGTCGACCTGGCCGAGTGCCCGGTGCTGCATCCACAGCTTGCCGCGCTGATCGGCCCCTTGCGCGCCTTTGTCGCGGCATGGGGCCCCAAGGCGATGGTCGGGATCGACCTGACGCGCGCCGATCAGGGGGTCGAGGCGAACCTTGTGCACTTCCCGCTCGAGGGTCTCGGCCCCACCGAGGCGGCGCTCGATTTCGCGCGCGATCTGGGGCTGGCGCGGCTGACCATCGATCAGGGCTATGGGCCCGAGACGCTGTGGGAGCCCGAGCCGGTGACGGTGACGCTGGCCGGGGTTCCGGTTGGATTGCCGCCCGGCGCATTCCTCCAGGCGACCCATGATGCCGAGAGCCGCATGGCTGCCGATGCGGTCGCCTGGCTGGCGGGAGCGGGCTTGGTGGCCGACCTGTTTGCCGGGCTCGGCACCTTTGCCTTTGCTCTGAGGGACGGGAGGAAGGTGCTTGCCGTCGAGGCCGAGCGGGCCGCGCATCTCGCCTGCAAGGCGGCCGGTTCGCGCGCCGGGGGGCAGGTGCTGGCGCTCCACCGCGACCTGTTCCGCTCGCCCCTCCAGCCCGAGGAACTGAACCGCTTCGACGCCGTGCTGCTTGATCCGCCGCGGGCGGGCGCACGGGCGCAGGTGGCTGAAATTGCACGCTCTACGGTGCCCCGGGTGGTCTATGTCAGCTGCAACCCTTCAAGCTGGGCGCGCGATGCGGCGGTCTTGGCACAGGCGGGCTTCCGGCTCGCGAAACTGCGCCCGGTCGGCCAGTTCCGCTGGTCCACCCATGTCGAGCTCATCAGCCTGTTCGAGCGGTAAGCCGGGCGAGCGTGTTTCACGTGAAACACGGGGCGCAGAGCCTGTCTGGAAGGGGTCTAAAAGGGGGCTGGATGCGCCTGCCGGGGGTCTGGACGGACCTAGCGGGCCGCGATCTTGGCCTCAGCAAAGGCCAGCAGGCTGCCATAGGTCTCGAGCATCGCGCCATCGACATCATCATCCTCGATGACGATCCCGAGCCGGTCCTCCATTTCGGTAAGCAGCCCCGCGACCGCCATCGAATCCAGCTCCGGCAGGTGACCGAAGAGCCCCGAATCCGCCTCGAACGCCGCGACCTGCCCGGCATCGAGGCCCAGCACATCGGCGATCAAGCCCCTGAGTTCGCGATCGATTGCCGCCTCGGGAGCGGCATCGCCCGCAGCGGGCCCCGGATGCGAGAATGTGGTCATCGGCCTCATAGTGTCCCTGTCTGGCGACGTGGCGGCGGGGCTTAGCCATGCGCGGGCGCAGGTGCAAGCATTGCCCGAGCGCGGCCCCGGAGGGCGAGAGGGGCTTGCCAGCGCCGCCCGCTGCCGTGATACGGCGGCTCGCACCTCGAAAGACCCTCCGCCAGCAATGCCGCCCCTGTCCCCGATCCTGCCCGAACCGCTGCCGGAGCCTGTGGCCCGTCCGCTCGATCATCTCGCCGAACGGGCGGGGGAGAGCGGCCACGGGGCGCGGCCGGCGCTGGTGCTGCGCAACGGCACGCTGACCCACGAGGCCCTGCGCGAGCGGGTCGCCCTGCTGGCCGGATGGCTTGCCGCGAGCGTGCCGCACAAGGGCGCGCGGGTGGCGAGCTGGGCGGCCAAGGGCGAGCTCACCTGCCTGATGCCGCTCGCCGCCGCGCGGGCAGGGCTGGTGCATGTGCCGATCAACCCGCTGCTCAAGCGCGCCCAGGCCGCCCATATCCTCGCCGATAGCGGCACAAGCCTTGTCATCGGCACGGCCACGCGGCTTGCCTCGCTCGCGCCGGGCGACCTGCCCGAGGGCTGCCACGCCATCGCGGAAAACGCGGCGCTGGCGGCGGCAGCAGACCTGGGGCAGGCGCTCGGCCCCTCGCAGGCCGATCCGCAGGATCTGGCCGCGATCCTCTACACCTCGGGCTCCACCGGCCGCCCCAAGGGCGTGATGCTGAGCCATGCCAATATGTGGCTCGGCGCGGTGAGCGTTGCCCATTACCTCGGGATGGCGGAGGACGATGTGACCCTCGCCGTGCTGCCGCTGTCCTTCGACTACGGGCAGAACCAGCTGCTCAGCACATGGTACGCGGGGGGAAGCGTTGTCCCGCTCGACTTCCTGTTCCCCAAGGATGTCGCCAAGGCCTGCGCCGCCCACGGCATCACGACGCTGGCCGCCGTGCCGCCGCTGTGGGTGCAGCTGGTCGAAGCCGGGTGGCCCGACGCGGCCCGTGCGCCCCTCAGGCGCCTCACCAACAGCGGCGGAGCCTTGACCGCCGATCTGGTGCGCCAATTGCGCGGCCTGTTCCCCGCAGCCCGCCTGTTCCCGATGTATGGCCTGACCGAAGCCTTTCGCTCGACCTTCCTCGATCCGGCACTGGTCGATGCGCACCCTACCGCGATGGGCCGCGCCATTCCCTTTGCCGAGATCCTCGTCATCAATGATGCCGGAGAGGTCGCGGCCGACGGCGAGGAGGGCGAGCTGGTCCATTGCGGGCCGCTGGTCGCGCAAGGCTATTGGCTCGATGCCGGGCGCACCGCCGAACGCTTCCGCCCGGCGCCCGATGCTTCGACCTATGGCGGCACCGCCGTGTGGTCGGGCGACAGGGTGCGGCGCGAGGCCGATGGCCTGCTCTACTTCGCCGGTCGGCGCGACGCGATGATCAAGTCCGCGGGCAACCGCATTTCCCCGCAGGAGATCGAGGAGGCAGCGCTTGCCACCGGGCTTGTTGCCGAAGCGGCGGCGCTCGGGGTGGCCCATCCGCGGCTCGGACAGGCGGTGCACCTGGTGGTGCGCGGCGAGGAACGGCAGGGCGAGGAACTGGCAAGGCGGCTCCAGCGCGATCTGCCCAATTTCATGCAGCCGCAAGCCATCCACTGGCGTGCGGCCATGCCCTTGAACCCCAATGGCAAGATCGACCGCGCTGCCTTGCAGGCGCAATTGGACGAGGAGTTCAGGCCATGAAGCCGGTTGGTCCGATCCCTGATGGCTATGGCAGCATCGATGGCGAGCTTGCCATCGGCGGGCGCAGCGCCAGCGCACTGGTGGCCGAGGCGGGCGGAACACCGCTGTTCGTCTATTCGCGCAGCCACCTCGATGCCCGCATGGCCGAATTGCGTGCGGCCCTGCCGCAGCGCGTGGGCGTGAACTATGCGGTCAAGGCCAACCCGCACCCTGCGGTGATCGCCCATATGGCGCCGCTGGTGGACGGCTTCGACATCGCCTCGGCAGGCGAGCTGTCGCTGTGCCTTGCAGCGGGGATCGATCCGGCGCGGATTTCCTTTGCCGGGCCGGGCAAACGCGATGCCGAGCTGGAAGCCGCCATCAGCGCCGGGGTGACGCTCAATTGCGAGAGCGAGGGGGAGGGCGCGCGGGCGCTCGCCATCGGCCAGCGGCTCGGGCGCGCGCCGCGCATCGCGATCAGGGTCAACCCCGCTTTCGTGATGACCGGATCGGGCATGAAGATGGGCGGGGGCGCGAAACCCTTCGGCGTCGATGCCGAACGGGTGCCGGGGCTTGCGCGGCACCTGATCGCCGAAGGGGCCGAATGGCGCGGCCTCCACATCTTCACCGGCAGCCAGACCCTTTCTGCCGATGCGATCATCGCGGCGCAGGCCAATGTGCTGGCGCTGGCGGCGGATTTGACCGTGGCGATCGGCGAGCCGCTTCCCAAGCTCAACATGGGCGGGGGGCTCGGCATCCCCTATTTCCCCGGCGACATGCCGGTGGATCTGCCCGGGGTCGGCGCTGCGCTGTCGGAGCGGCTTGCGGACCTTCCGGCGGTGCTCCGGGACACCGCGCTGTGCATGGAGCTGGGCCGCTATCTCGTCGGCGAGGCGGGGGTCTATCTGACCCGCATCATCGATCGCAAGGAAAGCCACGGGGTGACGTTCCTCGTCACCGACGGCGGGCTGCACCACCAGCTGGCCGCCTCGGGCAATTTCGGCACCGTGGTGCGGCGCAATTATCCTTCGGCGATTGCAACGCGTTACGGCGCAGAGCCGACAGAGGAAGTGAACATCGTCGGTTGCCTGTGCACGCCGCTCGACCGGCTTGCCGACAATGCCGCCATGCCGCGCGCGGAGGTCGGCGATCTGGTCGCGGTGTTCTGCGCCGGGGCTTACGGGGCAAGCGCCTCTCCCTCGGCCTTCCTCGGCCACGGGCCGGCGGCCGAATTGCTGGTCTGAGCGCGCGCCGCCCCCGGGGGCGCATGGCTAACCCGATCTTCACCCTTTTGCGCCAGACGGTCTGCGCTCGTCCGCGTGTGCACCGCGCATCCTGGGGAATTGCGGCTTGATGTACGAACAGTTCTACGGCTTGGGCAGACCGCCGTTCCGCATCACGCCCGATCCCGCCCTCTATTTCGAGAGTGCCAGCCACCGGCAGGCGCTGAGCTATCTCGGCTATGGCCTCGGTCAGGGCGAGGGCTTCATCGTTGTCACCGGCGAGGGCGGCGCGGGCAAGACCATGCTGGGCGCGCGCCTCACCGGGCGGATCGATCCTTCGGGGCTGGCGGTGGCACAGGTGTCGAACCCCTCGCCGGGCGCAGAGCCGATGCTGCACGCCGCGGCGTCTGCCTTCGGGCTCGATCCCGCGGGCCATGACGAGGCGGGCACCTTCGCGCTGATCGAGCGCCGCCTTCAGGACGAGGCCCGCGCCGGGCGGCGCTGCCTGCTGATGGTGGACGATTGCCAGACCCTCGATCTGGCCGCTCTGGAAGCGCTGCGCGGGCTCTCCGGAATCCGGCTCGGAGCCCACCCGCTGTTGCAGATCCTGCTGCTCGGGCAGCCCGGGTTCCGGCGCACGCTGGTGCAGCATCCCGGGCTCGAACACTTGCGCCAGCGGATCATCGCCTCGCACCATCTCGAGGCGCTGGGCGAGGGCGAGGTCGAACATTACCTGCGCCACCGCCTGGGCCTGGCGGGCTGGGACGGGGTTCCGGCGCTGGCGGCGGGCGTGCCCGAGGCGCTCTATCGCCACACCGGGGGCAATCCGCGCCGGATCAATCAGGTGATGAACCGCCTGCTGCTGCTCGGCGCGCGCGAGGCGAGCGAAGTGCTGCTGCCCGCGATGGTCGAGGCGGTGGTGGCGGAGATGGCGGACAATGTGAAGCAGGGGGCGAAGCAGGGGGCGACGCCCGGGCTCGGGGCAGCACCGGCGAAAGCCCCGCCGGTCGCCGGGAGGGATGCGCCCACGGCGCAACCTGCCGACGCGCGCGGTGCCTTGCAGGGGGCAGGTGCGGCCGTGCCTTCCGGCCCCGGCGAGGGCGAGCTGGCCGCCGCACTCGCGCGGCTCGAGGCCCGGCTCGACGAGCAGGAGCAATCGCTGCGCCATGTGCTGACGATGCTGATCGAGTGGCTGGAGGATGGCCCCATGCACGGGCCCTCGCACGGCCCCTCGTACGGGCCCTCCCACGAGCCGGGAGGGCCGGTCGGCTGACCTGTCAGTCTCCGGCGCCGTGGCCCCTGGCCATGTAATCGGCGCTCTGCATCTCGTTCAACCGGCTCACCGTGCGATCGAACTCGAAGGCCCCGTCGCCGGACGGGTAGAGATCCTCCGGCGCGGCGGCGGCGGTGACGAACAGCTTGACGCGGTGTTCGTAGAGCGCGTCGATCAGCTTGGTGAAGCGGATCGCCTCGTTGCGGTTTTCGGGGCCCATTGTCGGGATGCCGACGAGGATCACGGTGTGGAAGGCCTGCGCAATCGCGAGATAATCCGCTGCGCCGCGATTGTCGGCGCACAGCTTCTTGAAGCTGAACACGCCCACGCCCTTGAGGCTTTTGGGCACGTGCAGCCTGCGTCCGCCGCCGAGGTCGAGCGTGCCGCTCGGCACGTGGGCGGCGTCCTCCGGCTCGAAATCGGTGAGGCGGAAAAAGGCCTCGCGCACCTGCGCGGTCGCCGCATCGCCGAGCGGTGCGTGCCACATCGCCAGGCCGCCGATGCGGTCGAGGCGGTAGTCGGTCGGGCCGTTGAGGGAGAGGACGTCCATCCGCGCCTCGACAAGGTCGATGAAGGGCAAGAACAGCGAGCGGTTGAGGCCGTCCTTGTAAAGATCGCGCGGCGGGCGGTTGGAGGTGGTGACGATCACCGTGCCCGCCTCCATCAGCGCGGTGAAGAAGCGCCCCATGATCGCCGCATCGGCGGTGTTGGTGACGACCATCTCGTCAAAGGCGAGACACGTGAGGCCCGCCGCCATGTCCTGCGCCACCCGGACCAGCGGGTCGGGCTGCTCGGCCTTGCGGGCGGCGGCGATGCGGCGGTCGACCTCGAGCATGAAGGCGTGGAAGTGGACGCGCCGCTTGGCCGCGATGCCGAGCGTGTCGACGAACAGGTCCATCAGCATCGACTTGCCGCGCCCGACGCCGCCCCAGATATAGAGCCCGCGCGGGGGTGGAGCGGGCTTGCTGCCCAAGATCCTGCCGATGAGGCCGGGGGAGGGTGCTGGTGCTTCGAGCGCGTCCTGCAACCGCGCCAGCCGCTCCGCCGCGGCGCGCTGGTCGGGGTCGGCACGCAGCTCGCCGCTGGCGATCAGCGCATCGTAGCGGGCGATGAGGCCGGGCA
>JACCDK011880488.1_pt1 | contig 10682 bp, 13 predicted proteins | sample 7445871 | NCBI WGS metagenome assembly JACCDK01 (sample SAMN15323436, study PRJNA562643) | freshwater metagenome | isolation source: river surface water | place: USA:Blue River Watershed | collected 2017-08-15
CCCACATCTTCGCTTCGCTCGATATAGGCGCTGCGCTCGGACGGTGAACGAATGCTTTGCATTCGCTCGCCGTCCTCGCTTGCGCCCATAGCTCAGCTGGTAGAGCAGATCCCTCTTAAGGATAAGGTCGTAGGTTCGATCCCTACTAGGCGCACAGAAGAGAATGCAAAATACAAAAATCAAAATGCAAAATTCTGTAACAGATTCCCTCGGGAATCTAGGGCGAACTTTTGCATTTTGATTTTTGCATTAATCTGCCGGGGTGGTGAAATTGGTAGACACATCAGCCTTAGGAGCTGAGGCCAGCAATGGTATGGAGGTTCGAGTCCTCTCCCCGGCACAAACTAGCAATTTGACTCTAGCATTTTTTCATGCTATTTTATGTTTTGAAAACCTGTTCTTATCACCATAATGACTACGAAACTGATACACGCTCGAAACCGCCAGACAACCCGCACAGGGACAACAGCTACTCCCAAAGAAAAGGACCGTGTCCTGATTCTGATCACCGGGGCAGCTACTCGTGAAGCAGTCAGATCAGCACTCGAGAGCATGGGTTACCCCGTGACAACCCACGAGTGTCCCCAACGGGCACTCTGCGCATTTGTGAGTGACCCTCACATAAGACGAGTTATTATCTGTGGGAAGCTCTCATGCCTACCGAGTAACAACCTGCTGACTCGCGCCCGCCGTCTCGGCAAGCCTGTCATCTCGATAATGAGCGGGGACTGCATCAGTCCCGCCACCATCCTCGGTATGGTCAACTGAATAAATAGGAGTATCCCCACGCCGCACCAGTCTCACTGGCGCGGCGCTTTCATATGCTGAAATACCCGCTCAATCAAGCCATTGTCGCATGACTATTGACTTTTCATATATATAGTAGTATAATTATATTTAGATACTGTCTTACAGTGAGTGCTGTTTGACAACCCAATAACCACCAACACGAAAGGTCCCCCCCTATGATCGAAATTGATCTTGTCAAAGACTTTTCCCTTCTTTGGAAAAGCGACTTGCCGATGTGGTATGTACTCTATCGGCCCAGTAAATCTGATATGAAACTTTTTGGCTGGTGTCAATTGGACACCATTCCAACCAAAAGTAACATCGGGTCATTCTCCCTCAGGGAGCACATCATGCACGTGCTCCGAACCATAAATAGAGAAGATCCTCTTGAACTATCTCGCCGGAGCGTCATCATATTCTATGTCGGCCTCCTGCCAGAGATCACGTTCACCTCTAAAGCAAGCGAATCAACTCAAATCTCACGACTTCCTTGTCCTCACGACATTGAAGCCGTTGAAATGTGGGGGATCGTCCGAATCGTGCCCAGTGAATGGGGATACAAAAAAGTTCCGCTACCGACCGTAGAAGCTTTGCCCATTCCAGAAGCATTGGCGGCTTACTTCCTGCCAGAAAAAGCTGAGACCCTCAAAATTCCCGTAGAAATTGAAATCACTAGTGGCAATGCATCAGCATCGGCCACAACGACCGAAACAATAAACGTAAAACCTACAGACAAACCGACAACGAAAGAACAGATCATGAATGAACAAGTTAATACGGTTAATACCCCGTCGATCACGGTGAACAGTGGCGAGCTCGCGCTCACTCTGACCATCGCGCCCGACGCCGCAGTCCACAGCTACCTCCTCAGCCTCTCCTCGCTCAACGACCAGAAGGTCGCGGAGGCTACCGAGAACCCGATCGGCGACAACAAGCCGACGGAGATCAAGGTTCCGGAGTGTCTGACATCGAAGGGCCAGCTGACTCCCGATGTGTCCTATAAACTGCAGGTCGTCGCCATGGACAAAGCTGGCAATCACAGCACCCCATGGAGTGACAATGTCCGGTTCGACGCCAAGCAGTTGGGTATCGAGCCTGTGCCTGCTCCGGCTCCTATGCCGAAACCTGCACCCCAGCCTGTAAAGCCTGTGCTGCCGGCGAGCGAGTATGGCAAGTTCAAATCGTGGGTCACACAGATCTCCAAGGAAATCGATGCATTCCTCAACACCACGACTCACCAAAAAAATAACGATAAACGGATCGCGGAATGGAAGACGATCACCACGAAAATGGATGATAGTATCGCCAAGCTCGAAGCAGACTTCTCTGACGATGACAAACAATCATTAGCAGGGTTGAAGGCAGCCGTCAAAGTGGTGAAAGAACTCTTCGAAAAGGCACATGCGCACAACGAGGAGCTGATCCGTGCTGTGAACCAGCCCAATCGGCGGACCGTGCCCCCTGTCACCGAACCTCTTGCACCACCGGCTCCCAAGCCTGTTGTGCAAGCGACGGAAGACATCAAGCCGGTCCTGTCTCCTCCTCCGACACCCGTTCGGGTTCCGACACCGACGCCGTCCAAACCGACGGCATCGAAACCGGCGGAAGTCACATTGCAGAATCCTCCACCGCAACCTCCGGCGAAATTGAACCCGTGCGTCAATCCGATGACACTGGTGATGGCCGGGTTGGTCGGGTTGGTCGGACTGTTGCTCGGAATGCTCATCATGCAGTCCAGCAATAATCGTCATCGGGTTTCCGATGCGATTCCACCGAACGACGCCACCGCAAGCATGGTGCCCGATCGGATTCCCTGGGTGGCTGACCCTCGGGCGCGAGCCTACTTCGAGAAATTAATCGAGTTGGGCCTGTTACCCGCAGGGGGAAACCTGTCATGGGTTTCGAACTCGACGATGAATGGAACCAACATCATCGGCGGAGATAACTTGGTCAACGGCAGCGTCATGATTAAAGTTACGTTGCCGCCAACCAATCAGCCAGTCGTTCAACCGATCATCGTGGTGACTAATGTCATGGTAATGGTAACAAACACTACGACAACAACGCCTCAGACAAAACCTGAGTGCGGGAAGCCGAGCGCATGTCCGAAGAGTCCGACTGCAAAGCATGCAGCAGGATGCACATCCTGTTGGCTGTGCGAAGAAACAGGAGTCACCACGCTCGAGATCAGTTCAGATGCATATGCGCAAACCGGAGACACAACGGACTTTGAGCACGTGGTCAAACTCGACGAAATCGTTCAGATTGATATCTCACGAGGAACAAAGGCCTCATTCGGCCTTAGTACAACATCCTCATTCGAGATATATGTTAATATCAATGGCACATATACGCCATGGACACCTACGCTAGAGAGTCCCCTGTCTAACGCACATATTTCACATGTGCGGGTACGACTGATGGAAGGGGCTACGAGCGCAGAAACTCTGTTCCTCCGAGGTATCTGCATGAACAAGTAACCAGCACCGCCCCTGCCTGTCGCAAGACATGGCAGGGGCGTTTTTTCTTGGCTAAAATAGCCTTGTGCAGAGCCATAGAATACCTGCATCACAACTTGACTTTTATATATAAAGTGTGCTATAATATATCCAGAATTGCAAAGAAGTACCGTGTGGTACTCCCCTTTGACAATCACATACGGTTTCAACAAAAACACCCGATGCGCTGAAATGCGCGTCACAAAGAGAAAGAGTAAGACGCCATGAAATTAAATGAACCTCGGCTTGAGAACGAAAACTCTCAAACCGAATCCGATACGCTATCGCCGTACGGACACCCGCTAACACGCCTAACCTTCTACGGAAGTATCGCTCTCATACTTCTTGGACTATACATTGCTTTCGGCGAATATTTTTTCGTCGGAATCATGCTCACGTCCATCGCAGCAGCCTTCTTCGCCTTCGGACAAGTTCGACATTCGCCAAGCAAGCCTCTTGAAGGCGGCATAGTCACCTTCATGGGGACACCTGTTAAGATGGGCAGAAGCTACATCACCGTCGGAGGAACACCGATTCTGGCTCCATATGCTGGTCTAGATACTATTAGGGTCAATATGGAAACAGTCAACTCGGAATTCACGATTACCGTCATTTCGAGTAAAGATCCTACCGGTATCAAGAACATGCCGATTACAGGCAAGCTCAAGATTGTCTGGCGACCAAATCCTAAGGACCTCATTGACTACAACCAGATTGGAAATGATCCGAAAAAAGTCGAACAAATCCTCGAGGATCATGCGTTCCCAGAAACACAGCGCATTGTCAACGAAGCACTGATGTCACCAATCGACATCAGCCAAAGAGGCACCATGATATCCGATAAATTGAGTGAGTCGATACATAACGGACTCTTCAGCCGGAGACGGCTCGGCATCATCCTCGAGCACATCAAGCTCGAGTTCCCCCTCCCTAAAGAGATCCAGGAAGAGATGACCGGTGTAAACAAGGAACAATACCAGCGCGAGGCGGAAAGACAGGAATATGAAACAGTCCGTATTTCTGCGCTCGAGATGCAAAAGGCAGCAGCTTCGCAACATGTACCAGACGTTACAACGCTCAGCCAAAGTGCTCTTAACGAAGAAATTGGCAAGCTGGTACGCTCAAAGGTCATCAAAGACCTGGACTGGTACATCGAGCAAGTGCGCAGTCTGCGTCTCGTCAAGGACGGCATGGTTGCACGAGTCGAGGGAGGGAACGGTACGGTAAATCTTGCCAGCGTTGATGTTCAATTCGCCGGCAAAAACAAAGGGAAAGGAGGTAAGTAAAACCTATGGCCGAAGACAAAAAACCTGCGCCGAAACAAAAGCCGTGGAAAATTGTGGTAACTATCGTTACCATCGCATGTATCATCGCCGCTATCGGCGCATATATGCGCAAAAAGGAGAATACCGCACCATCGGGACGCACATTAGCGACTCAACCAGTCGTCTCCGAGATGCACAGCAAAATCATCGGTAGCGAACGATTCGAGATCAAAATCCCTTTCGGGAAAATGATCTGCTTCGAACCAGAAACCGAAAATGTGGAATGGTGGGTGATGATCAATAGGGACGAGGCGCAAAAATACCTTCGTCCCCCAGTCAACTCACCCGAGTACAAGAGCAAAGATTATGGCAAAGATCTGCGCTTTGTGACAGTATGGGCAAATCCTGGTCAGGCTTACACCCTGAACTACTACTTTGTCCCAGCGTCTCGATAGAGACACAAAGCCCGCGAAGTGATTCGCGGGCTTTTTTCATTCTTGGGCATAGCGTAGCTCCCTACCTTCCCAGCTCAAAAACTGTATTCGATATTATATAGATAATGCCCCAAGCAGACGTCATGATGAACATGCCTATGATACCGCCGAGCATGCTTTTCTTACCAGCAGAACGCGCCTCTTCTCCACCCCAAACAGTCTGGAATACACCGTAGGCAAATACAACAATGGCAACGACGAACAATAGTCCTACAACGGGCTGTATGATGTTCGATATGATAGGATTGAGCACATTGCCGAATGCGTTGGCATCAACCTTTGCATAGGCTGTGGACACGAGATCCATGGATGCTAGTTGACCTGATCAGGATACTGGACGCGAGGATACTGGTTGACTGGAGCAGTTGTATCAGTGCGGAATGTATTGGTCAAGATACGTACGAGACCCCAGATGGAAAGGATGACGAAAAGTCCTACGATGCCCCAAAGGATACCTCCCTGATACCCCTTGCGCTTATCAGCATCATCTCCGCTCATGATGAAACGAACGACATTGAAGATAATATAGATGACCGCGAACGCGATGAGAATCTGAATGAAGGTGTTTCCAAGATTGGTAAGCTTGTAGGTGAGCGTATCAACATTGGTAATCGCCTGAGCAGAGGCAACTGCTGGCAGGAATGGAGCGAGAGTGAATATAATTTTTTTCATGATGATAATTTTACTTTAGTACTAGTAATTATAGCTTATCTGCACATATTAGGAAGCTGTTGTGTGGATTACTCGCTCCCCTGTCCCCCTCTAAAAGCGTCGATCATGCTATCTTGAGTCTGGGCATCTGCATCTTCGGGTCCTATCGGAGCGGAATACTGCTGGCTATTCGATGGCCCAATGGGAGCTGAGTATTGTTGATTTCCAGTTGGTCCGATCGGCGCAGAATACTGTTGACTGCCAGATGGCCCGATGGGAGCTGAGTATTGTTGTGAATTGGTATTGTAGCTCGACCCTCCCCCTGGAAATATGTTGGTAAACGAATTCCATCCTGCTGGCCTATTGGTGTCATTTTGGAGTCCAAAGGTGTTCTGAAGGATATTCACGAGCCCCCACATGGAGAGAATGACGAAGAATCCAATCAGGCTCCACATGACATAGGGTCCCGCTTCTTTCCTCTCCGAATCAGCCATAATGAAGTATTTGATGACATGGTACACAAACATAACTACTGCAACACCCATCATGAGCACGAGAATCCTATTCGCATAGGTAATAATAAGATCTATCAATGATGCGAGCGTCTTATTGGTCGCAGCGGATGCGAATGCTGGGACGAGGCTTGAAATGAGAACGAAAAGAGCTATTTTTTTATTCATGATATTAAAATTGATTAATTCTTGAGAGCATTTTGTGTGCTCTGGATAACGCGCTGGTCCACGACGCCGCTCGCTGACAAGGTGTTGATCACTACCTGAATAATAATTCGTGCGCCAATCACCACTGCAACGCCGATAATAATATAGAACAACCATCCTTTGAGCTCGTTCATCTTGGTGGGATTGCCGCGGGCTAGAATAAACTGCAAACCAACCCAGATAAGGGCGAGAACTGCCCCCAAAACAACGATGTAGCTGAAAATCTCGACAAACCCCTGGACGATACCCCCTATTGAATCGTATTTTTTGCTCAAAGGATTCGTGAGAGTCACTATTGTTTTGTTTGAACCCGTGTCACCCTGATTGCTACCAGAATCTGCAGAAACACCATTCACCCAAAATACATTAGCAAAAACAAATAGAACGAGAAGTCCTGTCGAAACCAATTTTAAAAAGGGTCTTTTCATATTCTTATGGGTTTCCGAGCAACGTTTTGAACGCCGCATTATCAGTCAACCAGCTCAGAATCTGATAGACGATGAACCATGCCGATAGCATAATTATAAACCCTGTGAAGATTTTAGGGAAGATTTTGTGCGCCTCCTCTTTCTTCTTCGGATTGCCGCTGATATAGAGTGCTCCTGCCCAGGAGAATGCGCCGATAGACGCAAATACCCCGACAACCATCATGATATTGATAAGGTGCTGAACCTGGAGCATGATGCCGTTGAAATCGCAGGGTACATAGCTTTTTCCATCTTTGGTTGCTTCTTTCATGAGATTGGGCGGCAAAGTCGGCCCATCGCATACAACAATCTTGAATCCTGTATTGTTTGGATTGAGCTCCGGCGTGCTCGGCAGAGATGAATTGAGTGTGCGCACAGTCTCTTGTGCGGCTGCCACATTCATAGACATGACTGCAGCAAATATGGCCCCTACTAGAACCGTAAGAAACTTGTGTGCAGCTGAAATTTTAGGGATAGTCTTCATATTATTTAACCGCATTCATAAGCACAACATCATACTCATTCCCCGCATCCTGAAGCGCTTGCACCATGATCTTACGCCCACTCGAAATAGATTCAATCATATCTGCAAATATATTCCTCGACAGTGCTGGATCGACATCCACCCATGTTTTACCGATGAGAGCCGCCTGGTTGAATATCGTCACATACGGATCAGTCGAACCTTGAGCTATCACATCCCTACGGACAGTCGGCAGATAGAGGGTTTTGTTGAGAGTCGCGAGATTCTCAGGAGAAGTGAGTATGGACATGACCTGGAACATTGCATTTGGGACCTGAGATGAGCGGACTATCGAGAACCCATTGAGACGTGCATATGCAGCTTTGACTCCTCCTGTGCGCACCTGCGGTATTGGAGCTACATCGAAATTAAGGTTCGGATTCTTCGTACGAATATCGCCAAGTTCTGACGCAAAACCGAAGTAGGTAGCGAGTGCACTCGAGAGAAATGCTGCCTTCGACGTCGGAAGTCCCCTATTCCATGAATAATCAGCATTCGTCGGATCAATAAACTTAGTAAAGAACTGAAGGGCTGGCGTAGGATCAGCCGAAGCATTGACCTTGAGCGCACTCTCAGCAATACCATCGCTATTCACGACAGTGATCGGATTACCCACTTGCATCATGAGAGTGCCAAGTATCTCTCGGGCATTGGTAAGGTTGGTGAAATCTCCGAGAGCGATGGCAGATTTACGAATATTACCATTCTGATCCTTGGTAGTAAGACGCTGATTGAGAGCTGTGAATTCATCCCAATAGCGCGGATAGGTGGCGATCCCTGCGGAATTGAACGTATCCCTATTCCAGTACATCATGAGAGGATCAACCGTGAATGGAAGAGCCAGAATACCGTTTGCGTTGAGATATATCTGCGCCTCATCGATATAACTATCCATGAATGTACGCTGTGGTAGAGCCGTATACGGGATGAGCGCAAGCTTGTCATAGTGTGGCAGCAACATATCTACTGGTATCAGAATACCGTCAGGACCGGTGCCGCGTGCCAATGCAGCGACAAAGTCTTGTGAGAAATTCGAGACCGTCTTCTGAACATAGGTAACCGAAAGTGGCTGAGCGAGGGTTGTGTTTATTTTGGATACATACAGATCGAAAGTTTCCTTTGGGAAAGTTCCCCACACTGTCACTGCCGGAATCGTCTCATCGACCGATGATCCTTTGTATAGCGCAAAAGCAGTGACTCCACCTATGAGAAATAGGACAAAGAGTGCAAGCGTAATAAGTTGGAATTTACTGATTTTCATGATTATCTCGTGAATATAAGACCGTAATGATGGTCACCGGCATTGAATGAATCTATGAATTTGAAACCACTCTTTTCAAACAGCGCCTGAGCCTTGGAAGCTGATACAAGATTGGCCGGACTCATAGTGCTTGCCTCACTCCAGTCCACGACGAGCACCTTGCCTCCTGGTTTCAAGATACGCTTGAGTTCAAGACAGAAATCATCTGGCTTTTCTATCTGGAATAGCACATTTGAAGCGATGACTCTATCAGCAATAGATTCACGGAGTTTTGTTCCACCGATCTTCTCAGCATTACCCCATACAACCTCTATGTTCCTGACTCCTTGATTGGCGGCCACAGTGCGCAGGCGCTCAAGGAGATCCTTCTGCACATCGACTGCATATACACGGCCACCCGAGCCGACTCTCTTGGCGGCTTCAATGCTGTAAAATCCGGATCCGGCGCCAATATCGACAACCTTCATACCATCGATGATGCCCACCTTGGCCAGATTTGCTGCTGGGTCGGAAAACATAGCCTTATTATACGGCCAAAACTGCCTAGAACGAAATAGAGTTTGGGGACAAGCGGATATTAGTGCTTTTTAAAAAGTATTCTTTCTCGAACCACTTCTTGTGTATTTGGAGAAATCCATCCATTAATCATAGTATCCTCTTTTAGACCATCAATAACTGTGTTTGTGTGGTTATACACTGGCGCGTGGACTGAAAAATACTGTTTATAGATATCTGACACATCAGCAAGAGTGGCAAACCACCCTTTTCGAGAAATTCTATCTAAATGAGAAATAATTTCCTGAATATTTTCAACAAAATAAAGTGCACTTACTGAAACACAATAATCAAAAGACTTATCGGGGATCTTAGAAAGGTTTTCTTGAATAAGTCCACAAACAGTTGTGTATCCTTTTAGGCTTGCCCGCTTCAGCATTTCTTGCGAAATATCTATGCCTGTATAAGAAAATACATCACCTAGAACAGTTTTTAAATTACCGGGTCCACACCCAATATCAAGTATGGTGCCACTTGTAATCGAATATTTTTGAAAGATGTCTTTAATCTTTGGCAACAATCGAGCATTGACCTCAGATGTAATAATAAGATCTTCATATACAGGAGCAAGGTTATTATAAAAGCTCTGAATACTCATGTTTATTTTAAAATAACTACACCAGTTTTAGTAGATGGAAGCTTCGTATGGATATCGTGAAAAATAACGTTTTCTTTTATTTTTTCGATAAGTTCTAGAACTGCGTCTGTTTCAGGATACAGATAAACGCTATACAAAACACCTTGATATGTAACACCTGAATATACGATAGAAAATTCATCGAGAACATACTCGCAAAGTTTCAGATATTCCTCGACTGTAAATACTCTATCGGTAACCGAATTCTTTACAGCCTCAAGTATGTTTTCTTGAAAAACTCTATTTTGTTTGAATTCTGTGTACACAAGCTCTGTCGTTTGTTTGCAAAAAGAATCATCTTTTTCGTAGTCTTTCCACACAATAGCTTTGACTCTTTTTTGATCTTGTTGTGATAGCCGGTAAATTATTTTTTCAATCTCATTTTTTATAATTTCTCCTTGTTTCAACACATACCTGCGACTTGCCTGCTCTGTCCTTCTTTTGTTTCTGACAAAGAAATTGGTAGCTTGGATTTTATCCACTACAACAACTAGAACTTTTTCTTTTGTGTGCAAAAGCGCCCATTCCAGATACATTTTAATGTTTTCACTTGGCACATCTTTGTAGAAGAAAAATTTATTACCCAAACAAATAGGAATGAAAATGTTTCTCTTTTGTAGATCGAGATCTTTTTGAGATATGCAAAAATATTTTTCTATATTCATAAATCACTCTTATTTTCGTACCAGCTCGTATTGGCGGAGGGTAGGAGATTCGAACTCCTGATACCCGTTAAGGTATGCCACCTTTCCAAGGTGGTGCACTAGACCACTATGCGAACCCTCCAAAATAAGTCAAAAGTTAAAATTCAAAATGTAAAATC
>JACCDK012023941.1_pt1 | contig 10682 bp, 10 predicted proteins | sample 7445871 | NCBI WGS metagenome assembly JACCDK01 (sample SAMN15323436, study PRJNA562643) | freshwater metagenome | isolation source: river surface water | place: USA:Blue River Watershed | collected 2017-08-15
AGACTTAGTAGTATTTCAAATTTGAAAAGCCGTATTTTAGTTAATTTTGAAGAAAAGGAATGTAAAGTTTCTGTGAGAATGCCTGATGCATTTATTAGTGCAATTACATGCCAGTTAGTCTTAAAAAAATTAATCGATTACATTACATTTCAGAAAACCCACAAGCAACAAAATAATATTAGATTTTTAGAATCAAGATATTCGGAAGCCGAGTCTAATTATAAATTAGCGCAACAACGCTTAGCAGGGTTTAAGGATAATAGTTTAGGAGCTATTTTTCAGTCATTTCAATCGCGCGAGCAAGTTCTGAATAATGATGTTACTCTAACCTTCACCCTTTTCAATCAAATCGCTACTCAGTTAGAGCAGGCTAAAATAGAACTTAAAAAAGAAACACCAGTTTTTTCTTTTTTAAAGCCAATTAATGTTCCTGATGGTCCTGCATCTAATGGATATTATAGATATTTTGCATTGTCTTTAACAGTAGGTATATTTCTATCAGGATTATTAGTTACCAGAACATTGATTAAATTTTAGTTTAAATGCAGTTAGATAAATCCGAAAATTGGGATACAATTATAGAGCCTAAATCCTCTTCGATTAGTTTAGGTATTGGAAAAGTGTGGAAATATAGAGATTTGCTTTTCTTATTGGTTAGAAGGGATCTTGTTTCGTTCTATAAACAGACAATATTGGGCCCATTATGGTTTTTTATTCAACCTTTATTTACAACAATTACTTTTACTTTTATTTTTGGTCAATTAGCCGGAATTTCAACTGATGGTTTACCGCAGCCACTATTCTATATGACTGGAATAACAATTTGGAATTACTTTTCAGAATCTCTTAATAAGACTTCAACTGTATTTAGAGATAATGCCAGTATTTTTGGAAAGGTATATTTTCCTAGATTAATTATACCTATCAGTATTGTATTATCTAATCTGTTAAAATTTGCAGTACAAATTTTGTTACTTTTAATTGTAATGCTTTTCTATTTATATAGAGGAGCTAATTTTTCACCAACTATTTTTTTACTTTTATTCCCAATTCAAATTATATTAATGGCAGCACTAGGTCTTGGAATGGGAATGATTATTACTGCTATGACCAATAAATATAGGGATTTATCTTTTTTGGTTGTTTTCGGTGTTCAATTATTAATGTATGCTACGCCTGTAATTTATCCATTATCAGTAGTCTCTAATAAATTTAAGTGGATTGTAACTTTAAATCCAATGACACAAATAGTTGAGATTTCAAGACTTGGATTATTAGGGAAAGGGGAGTTTTCATTGGCAACATTTATATATACAATTCTTATATCCTTTACAATTCTTTTAAGTGGGATTATAATTTTCAATAAAGTAGAAAAAACATTTATAGATACAGTATGATTGAACCTGTTATTAAAGTTGAAAATCTTTCTAAGTTATATCATTTAGGGCAGTTTAGTACTGGTACCATTTCTCGTGATATTGAAAGATGGTGGGCAATTAAGCGGGGGAAAGAAGATCCTTTTTTAAAAATTGGAGAAGCCAATAATAGAAAAACTAAAGGGACTAGTGATATAGTTTGGAGTTTAAAGGATATCAATTTTGAATTTGAAAAGGGAAGTGCAGTAGGCATAATAGGGAAGAATGGTGCCGGTAAGAGTACTTTGCTTAAAGTTTTGTCTCAAATAACATCTCCTACTACTGGGAAAGTCAAGATTAAAGGTAGAATTGCTTCATTGCTTGAGGTTGGCACTGGATTCCACCCTGAATTAAGCGGAAGAGAAAATATTTTTTTAAATGGTGCAATTCTTGGAATGCGCAAGAGAGAAATTGAGCGTAAATTCGATGAGATTGTAGATTTTGCAGGAGTTGAACGTTATGTCGATACTCCAGTGAAAAGGTATTCTTCAGGGATGTACGTTAGACTCGCATTTGCTGTAGCAGCACATTTGGAGTCAGAAATCCTTATTGTTGATGAGGTTCTTGCAGTAGGAGATGCTGAATTTCAACAAAAATGTTTAGGTAAGATGGGTGAAATCAGCTCAGGCGAAGGTAGAACTATTTTGTTCGTTAGTCATAATATGATGGCAATTAAACAGTTGTGTAATAAAGCAATATTGTTAAATGATGGAATGATTACTTCTAATGGTGATACAAATAGCGTTATAAAAGATTATTTAGGCTCTGATTTGATGCACAAATCATATGTTGAAATAAATGATAAATTCAAGGTAGGCTATAATAATAAAGTGAAATTTACGAGAGTTTGGATGAGTGGGATTGATAATAAAGTCAGGAGAAAATTTTTGATGGATGAATCAATTATATTTCACATAGAATTTAAGACTGATATTAATTTTAAGAGAGGGGAGATTGATTTGGCAATTCAAATAGTTTCAAGCGATGGTGTAAAGTTATGTTATATGTACAACAAAGACTCGGATGTTTTAACTCCTACTTTAAGTGGAACGATGATAGCAAGAGTAAAAATGTCTAACTTGTCCTTTTATCCCGATTTGTATTATGTTAATTTTTTTATTGGAGAAAAGTCTGAAGCTTGTGATTATTTAGAAAGTGCATTGTCCTTTGAAATAAGTGGTGCAGGAACAAAAACTAATAGAGAATTACCAAGAGAAATGGGAATGCTTTTTTTGACACCTGAATGGCAATTCTCTTCATAAATCTTTTTATAAATTTTTTAGAGTAGAATAGGGTATGATTGTATGAATGAATTAGTTGATAGTAACCCATTAGTTTCTATAGCGATACCAGTGTATGAAATGCATGGGAATGGGGTTAATTTTTTAGAATTTAATTTCTCTAAAATAGTAAGTCAGACATATAATAATATACAAGTGGTAGTTTCCGATCATAGTATAACAAATGATATTCAAAAACTTTGCGAAAATTGGACAGATAGGTTAAATATTCTCTATTTGAGAAATGAATATAAAAGAGGGAATTCTTCAAGTAACATAAACAATGCAATAGATAATTGTGACGGAGAATTAATTAAAATTCTTTTTCAAGATGATTTTTTATATGATATTAATGTAATTTCTAATATAGTTAGTGCATTTAATGAAAAACAATTTTGGTTAGTATGTGCTTGCACCCATTCAAATAATGGAGTTGATTATTACAATAATTTTTATCCTAAGTGGAATAGTAATTTGGTTGGCGGGATTAATACTATAAGTTCCCCAAGTGTTTTAACTATACGAAAATCGGTTAAGGAAAGGTTTGACGAAAACTTGATTTGGATGATGGATTGCGAATATTATATGCAATTATATATTAATTATGGACTGCCAATAATTTTTAATAAAATAAGCATCGTAAATAGAATTTGGGGGAATAGATTGAGTGATACAATACCAGAAATAAAAAAAAGGAAAGAGGAATTATATGTAAAGAATAAGTATAATACGTATAATACGTATTCTTACAATAACTCCTCTTCAAGTAAACTATCTAATTTCTTTTTAAATGCTATTAGCAAATTTTTTTACAGGCAAAAAAAATCTAATTAGACATGGATCTACATTTAAAATAGCAGTTATTACTTCTATTAGTGGGATGTCCAATAAGTTGAAAAATCCTAAAGTTGTATTTGATAATGTTGATTATTTTGCTTTCGTGGATAAAATACAAAATAGTTCTATTTGGAATCAAAGACTTATATCGGATTTTACTATAGATGATAAATATCAGGGTCGAAGAAATGCCAAGATATTTAAGGTATTACCTCACCTATTTTTGCCTGAATATGATTATTACTTCTGGGTTGATTCCACTCATGAAGTAGTTTTAGATCCCCACCATGTTATTAAGGATATTATTTTTGAAGCGGATATAGCGTTATTTAAGCATTCACAAAGAAATTGTGTTTATGATGAAGCTGAAGAGTTAATTAAGCTTAATTATGACCACGTGAATTTAATTAAAAGTCAAATTGATTTTTACAAATCAAAAAAATTTCCAAAGAACTTCGGTCTCTTTGAATTACCTTGTAGTATTAGAAAAAATACTCCTAAAATAAATACGCTTAACTTAATGTGGTGGGAGATAATTTGTAAGTATTCCTCAAGGGATCAAATAAGTTTGCCATTTGTTATAAATAAACTTAAAATAGAGCCATTTATTTTAGAAGGGTTTGCAAACAATGGCTTTTATTCAAACAAAATAATGCCTCAAGTAAGAAATAAATTTTATTAATATGTGCAGCTTTATATTTACAGATAAATACATTAAAAACTTAGAAGAAGTTAACTTTTATAATAAGTTTAGAGGACCGGACCATACTAATTTATTCAATTTTTCTGGCTATTCATTTGTTCATAATTTATTAAGTATCACCGGTGATTTTACTATGCAGCCCTTTATAAAAGAAGACATTATTTGTCTTTATAATGGAGAAATTTATGAATTTGCGAAATTTGGTAATTATAAATCAGACGGTGAATGTTTAATTCCATTGTACGAAAAATATGGCCCCAGATTTACGAAAGAATTAGATGGAGAATTTGCACTTGTATTAATTGATTTAAAGAAAAATATTTTAGTAATTAGTACCGATACGTTTAAGACAAAACCTGTATTTTATTCTTTAGGCAAAGACAATTTAAGTTGTTCAACATATAGTGACCCATTAATTAAATTAGGATACAATGATGTTGTTAGTGCGAAACCGAATACAACATTAGTAATTAATTTAAAAGATTCTAGTTTAATTGAAAGTTTTTTAGTTACAGAATTTGTTGTAACCCAATACAAAGAGGATGTGAATGATTGGATACTTGCTTTTGAAGAATCAATTAGAAAGCGGACTCATAATATTCGCGAAAAATTATTTTTAGGACTAAGTAGTGGTTATGACAGTGGTGCAATTTGTTGTGAATTATTAAAACAAAATATAAATTTCACAACATATACTGTTCTTGGAACCGAAAATGAAAATGTACTTGAAGCTCGATTCAAAGGGTTATCGAGTAAAGTAACCATAAATAGGTTGACTAAAAAGCCAGATGAAATTAAGATTGCTCATGACTTTATTTGTAAAAATACTGAGCCTTTTAAATTCGTAACATTTTCAAGTACTTCAGATTATAATGAATTTTATTTAAATCTGGTTGATGATAACGGTGCAAATCACCTTTCACATGTTTGTTCTAAAGCTATAGAGGACGGCAATAAAATATTTTTATCTGGGCAAGGGGCAGATGAAATTTTTTCTGATTATGGTTTTGGTGGTGTAAAAAAATATCCTCACAGTAATTTTGGGGGATTTTTTCCTGAAAGACTTGAAGATATTTTCCCTTGGGCTAGTTTTTTTAATAGTTCGATGGAATCTTATCTTGCTAAGGAAGAATATGTAGCAGGGGCATATGGTATCGAGGCTAGATATCCATTTCTAGATAAAAATGTTGTTCAGGAATTTCTCTATTTAAAGCCAGAGGTTAAAAATGCTCATTATAAGTCGGTTATTTATTATTATTTAAATAAGAACAACTACCCATTTGTTGAGAATGAAAAAATTGGATTTTAATAACTTTTAATTTATAAAATTATTGTATGGAAGAAAAGGCTCAATTAGTTAATGAATTTGGAGAAGTATCGTTCAATAAATTCAATGAAATAATTAATTCAATTAATAATGGAATTTTAGTTGATATTGGTGTATATGAAGGGGCCAGTTCTAAAATGATGATCAAAAATGCGAATATCAATAACAATATTGTTTACGCTATTGATCCTATTCAAATTTTTTCTAGTGACAATTCCAATTATAATTTCATCAAGGATGATTCAGTTTTAGTTGGAAGTAAATGGGATAAAGGAAATGTAGATTTAGTTTTTTTTGATTCTGTTCATGCTAAAGAACAAGTTCTTTGTGAGTTATATTATTGGTGGGACATAATTAAGGTTGGAGGTTATGCTGTATTTCATGATACCAGTTGGAAAGGATATGTGCATAAAAAAGGTCATAGTTGTGAGGGTAAATTAACGGGTAATTCGGGTAAAGGTTATGATACATTTGGGGGTATTGATTGGGAAACTCCAGAAATAGCTGTTGAAGAATTTTTTAAAATTAAAATAAACTCAGAAGAGCGAGATATAAATAAAAGTATTTTTAAATTAAATTTTACCGACGATTTTATTGATGTTTATACTAATTATGCAGACTTGGGAATGACAATTATTTTAAAGAAAGCTAAGTATGATTATCGAAATAATATTAATAATTGGCCTCAAATTTTTGAAAAAAGAGATATTCTGCTTTCGTTTTTTAAAGATTCAGAGAAACCTTTCATTACTTTTTCCATCCTAGGAAAGATTAAATCTCTTATAAAAAAAATTATATGAAGTATATAATTTCTTATTGTTCGGGTGGTATCGGTAACAGGTTGTTGCCCCTCTCATCCTCTTTTGAGCTTTCAAATAAATTATCGCGTGAATTGGGACTAGTTTGGAACAAAACGGATGTATGTTATTCTGATTTTAATAATTTGTTTAAAAATAGATTTATAAATTTTGATCTTAATGAATTAGATCCATCAGAGGTTAGCATTTATTCCAATTTAGAGTATATTATTGGCGATTTTGAAATGTTTAAAGATTCATCTTTATATAATTTATATAAAAAAGTAGGTTTAAAAACTTTGGCTCAATTAGATGATGTATATTTAGATCCGAAAAAGTATATAATTATTTATGATAATAAATTATTTTTAAATTTAGTTGACTGTGCAGGTTTTTTTAATGTTTTGCAATTAGAAAATGAAATTGATTTAAGAATTAATAATTTTATTAGTTTGAATAATATTGATAATACAGTATTTGGAATTCATGCTCGGGGAACTGATTTTATTAATGAAAAACTTGATACTTATTTAGATTCAATAGAGGAGCTAATTGAATTAGATAAATCTTGTACCATTCTTTTTTGCTCAGATAGTCAAAAATGGGAAAATAAAGTAAAAGAGAAATTTCCTAATAATGTAATTATTCGAAAAAAAAATAGTCATCCGAAGAAGAATAATTTTCTGAAAGGTTGGTCTAACAATATTCACCGTTCTGAAGCCAGCGTCATAGAAGCTATCATAGATATTTATTTATTATCTAAAACCAATTTTGTTGTTTATAATTCGAACAGCACTTTTGCTCAAATTGCTCTCCATTTAATTTCCATGCGTAAAAATATGAAAGCATGATCAACTTGAGTTATTTTTTTATAAGTGTGTATAATTTAATTGTTTGTAAACAAAAAAAGAAACTATATAAGGTGCGTTTTTTTAGCACTTTCGGTTTTAATAGGGTAATATATTTAGATGCACCATTAGAGGTTTATATCGATATTATTCCTAACAAAAAGAAAAGATACAATCGAATTTTGGTTCTGTTAGAACCTAACGGAATTTCTGAAATGAGGAACAAAGTGTTAAATATTAAGGATAGTGAATTTGATCTTATTTTAACACATGACCCAATTATTTTGAAATCTATTTCTAAATCAAAATTATTACCTTTTGGCACTACTTGGGTTCATAATTTTCAGTTTAAAAATAAGGAATTTGGTGTTTCCACTTTAATTGGGGGAAAAAAAATAACTCCATTGCATAGACTTAGACATCAATTAGTAGAATTGTTGGATTTAAATTTTGATATAAATTTATTTTTTTTCAACAGTATTAACGAGTCATTTAATTATTCTGGGAAAAAAATGTTAAAAATGTCCGCTAAGGAATCTAAAAATGAATTATTTTTTTGTCAATTTCATATTGCAATAGAAAATGTTTTGTCTGAAAATTATTTTTCAGAGAAATTAATTGATTGTTTTCAGTCTAAAACAGTACCCATTTATTTAGGATGTCCAAATATTTCTGAATTTTTTGATATTAAAGGGATAATTTTAGTTAATAATTTATCAGATATTATTGAAATATTGAAGGATCTAAAATCTGATTCTTACGACAAAATGTTGGATGCAATTAACAATAATTTTGAATTAAGTAAGCAATATTTAGATTTTGAATCTAGGCTAGAAAATGAAATAATACAGTTTGCATCTTTTTTATCGATTTAATATTTATTAAACCATTATTTAAACTCTTTTTTAACTATTTTTTTAAATTTCAATCTATTATGAAACTAATAAAAACTTTCAAATTTTTCCTAACTAAATTTTTTAATTATTTTTTTTCGTCTAAAAAAATAATTGTTTCTCAAGAAATTCAAACGACTTTACCGGCATCTGTTTTAATGGATAATATGTCTCATTACTTCTTCGAAACAGGTACAGCAGATGGTGATGCTGTACGTTTGGCACTTCAATGTGGATTTGAGAAGATTTTTACTGTCGAGATTGACCCTGTACTTTATGCTAAAAATATTCTTAGGTATAAAAAATATATAGATGAAGGTAGAGTTTTTATGTTTCTTGGTGATACATTTGAATTAATGCCTGAAATTATTGCTAATCATATAGATAAATCTTGTACTTTTTGGCTCGATGCTCATCAAGATTTTGGCCCAGGAGGTGTGAAAAAATGTCCTTTGATTGAAGAATTAGAATACATTAAATCTTCGCCGTTGGAACACAAATTGTTAATTGATGACAGAAGGATGTTTGGTATTTGGTGGGGCGAAGGAATTAATGAGGAGTTAATTATTTCTAAAATTAAAGAAGTAAATCCAAACTATATTATTTCCTATGCTGACGGGCATATTGCTGATGACATAATTGTTGCAAAAATTTGATCCTTCTTAGTTTCAATTTTAAATATGTTCATTTATCAAATCATTTTTAATGTATAAAGTTGAAAATAAAACACGTATTCTAATAACTGGTGCGTCTGGGTTTATTGGAAGTAATCTAGTAAAGCAATTATTAGAATTGGGCAATCATTATGTTATTGGTCTAGATAATTTTGATGATTTTTACTCAAAAAAACAAAAGTTATACAATATTAAGTCATTATTAAATCATGATTGTTTTAAATTTATTGAGGGTGATATTTTAGATATAAATCGTTTTCATGAAATAAATGATATAGATGTCATTATTCATCTTGCAGGAAAAGCTGGTGTAAGACCAAGTATTCAAAATCCCCTAGATTACTATGAATCAAATGTTAAAGGGACTCAAATTTTGTTGGAATATGCAAAGGTCAATAAAATTAGGCAGTTTGTGTTTGCTTCTTCAAGTAGTGTTTATGGTGTTAATATAAATTTTCCATGGAAGGAGGGGGATAATTTATATCCAATTAGTCCGTATGCCTCTACTAAGTTGTCATGCGAGATGATAGGACATGTCTATAGTCAACTTTATGGAATTAGATTTCTTGCACTACGTTTTTTTACAGTTTATGGTCCTGGTCAAAGACCTGATTTAGCAATAAATAAATTTTTTCATGCTATTATGCATGACGAGCCTTTGACGGTTTTTGGTGATGGTAGTACTAGTAGAGATTATACCTATGTAAATGATATCGTTAATGGTATTCTAAGTGCAGTTGATTATAACCAATCTAATTTTGAAATAATTAATTTAGGAAATAGCAAGCTTATCACTTTAGACTTTCTTATTAATACTATTGAAGATATTTGCAATAAAAAGGCTTTAATTAATAGGTTTGAAGAACAGCCAGGGGATGTAAGGAAAACATGTGCAGATATTACTAAAGCTAGAGATTTGCTAAATTATGAACCTAAGACTGGATTAAAAGAGGGGCTATTGAACTTTTTTAATTGGTGGAAAGAGTATAACCAATTTTGAACTAATCGGGGGTATTTTAAGAATATAATTTTTAATTAATTTATTGTGAATAAAGGAAGTAAAATATTTGTTGCTGGCCATAATGGAATGGTTGGTTCTGCAATTTATAGGTTGTTAAGTAAAGAAGGATATTACAATGTATTAGTGCGAAGTAAGCATGAATTAGATTTATTAGATCAAAACCAAGTTGAGTCTTTTTTTTTAAATAATCGTCCTGATTATGTTTTTATTTGTGCTGCAAAGGTTGGTGGAATTCAGGCAAATATTTCTCACCCTGCCACCTTTTTGTTAGATAACTTAATCATTCAGAATAATATTATTAAATCATCATTAAAATATGGCGTTGAAAAGTTATTGTTTTTAGGTAGTTCTTGTGTTTACCCTAAGGAATGTGAGCAACCTATGAAAGAAGAATATTTGATGTCAGGTAAATTAGAGCCTACTAATGAGGGCTATGCAATTGCTAAAATTGCTGGCTTGAAATTGATTGAAGGCTTTAGGCGGGAGTTTGGATTTAATGGAATAAGTATAATGCCGTGTAATTTATATGGACCGAATGATTCTTTTGATTTAACACATTCTCATGTATTATCTGCTTTAGTTAAAAGATTTGTGGATGCAAATGATGAAAATCTAGGTGAAATAACACTTTGGGGAACGGGTGTTGCTAGAAGAGAATTTATGCACGTAGATGATTTAGCTCGAGCTTCACTATTTATGATGTTAAATTATAATGAAGACGAATTCATTAATGTTGGTTGTGGAAAAGATATTAGTATTAGGGAGCTAGCATTGTTAATTTCAGAATTGGTTGGGTTTAAGGGTATAATTAATTGGGATATAACAAAACCGGATGGGATGTTAAAAAAATGTATGGATGTTACCAAAATGAAAAATTTAGGATTTGC
>JACCDK010797735.1_pt1 | contig 10678 bp, 8 predicted proteins | sample 7445871 | NCBI WGS metagenome assembly JACCDK01 (sample SAMN15323436, study PRJNA562643) | freshwater metagenome | isolation source: river surface water | place: USA:Blue River Watershed | collected 2017-08-15
AGGTAGGTTGCAGCAAGCTTGTCGATTGGGTTCTTGTATGCAGCTAGTGGAACACCACTGTTTGCAGATACCCAGTTATCAAGCTGTACGCGTGATGTAGCGAATGTCGCTGATGAGAGGTAAGCCTGAACCTGCTGTACCTCTGGACGTGATGAGAATGCAGCTGTGAACTCGCCGCCACCAACTACAGGTACAGAGACCTTTGAGTTAGTTGCTGGAAGGTAGAACGCGAATACGTCACCCTTCTCAGAGATTGTTGCACCCTCTTCTGCAAGGATATTTCCGTAGAAAGAAGCCTGCTGAAGCATCATGCACTTACCTGAAGGAATTCCCTTACCTGCATCCTGGAATGTAGTTGTTGCGATTCCCTTAACATCTCCGACCCACTTTGGATTCTGCATCCAGTCAGCGACCTTCTTCATTGATGCCTGGATCTTTGGATCTGAGAACTTCACCTTGTGTGATACCCAGTCAGCGTAGACCTTTGAGCCATGGTCGCGGAGAACCATCTGCTCTACCCAGTCAGTTGCTGGCCAACCTGTTGCGCCACCTGAACCGAGACCACCACAGAATGCTGTCTGGCCGTTTGCAGCCATCTTGTCTGCAAGTGCAGTCATGTCATTCCATGTCTTTGGAACTGTGTAACCGTTCTTTGTGAACTGCTTTGGTGAGTACCAAACGAGTGACTTCATGTTTGAACCAAATGGAGCTGCATAAAGCTTGCCATTAACTGATCCAAGATCTGACCATGAAGCTGACCAGTACTTCTTTACGTTTGCTGCAACAGCCTTAGGAGCTGGAACAACCTTTCCTGTTGCAACCATCTTCGCGAGAAGACCTGGCTGTGGGATCCATGCGAGGTCAGGTGCGTTTCCACCCTTAACGCGCACTGGAAGAAGTGCTTCGAACTGGTTTGATCCTTCGATCTTGATCTTGACTCCAGTACATGTCTGGAAATCCTTCATTGCTGTGTTCAATGTTGTGAGCTCTGGCTCCAAGATTGATGTGAAGATTGTTACTGTCTTGCCCTTCATGCTCTTGTAACCTGTGTATGGATCACAGTTAACAGCAGCTGATGCTGGTGAAACTGTCGCCATGACAGATGCAACAAGAGAAACAGCGAATGCACCAAAAACGATGCGGCGGCTCTTTGTCATTTTTATCCTTTTTAATTGGGTAATCGAGATAGGCCAGGAAGCCTCTCTCCGTGGACATATTGTTGAACTGTTCACCTTTAGTTGCAAGGAATTGGCAGAAAAGCTTGAGCGTGGAACGGTTAACGATTGGATAACGCTTATTACCCCTTTTTTTGCAGTTTTTTGCAGAAAATGGGTAAAGCCTTTGGGGCTAGTTGAGCGTGGCTCCATTGCTCTTGAGCACATCGCGGTACCAGAAGGCAGAATCCTTCAAGGTGCGTTTTTGGCTCTGGAAATCCACGTGGATGATTCCGAAGCGCTTCTCATAGCCCAAAGCCCACTCAAAGTTATCTAGGAGTGACCACTGGTAATAGCCCTTCACTGGTGATCCTGCTGCAATCGCATTACCCATCGCGCGAAGGTGTTGATCGAGATACTTGATTCGGCGAAGGTCATGGACTGCACCATCTTCAGAGACGCCGTCGCCGTAGGCACAACCGTTTTCGGTGATGTAAAGATCTGGGCAGCGATCGCCTAGTTCTTGGTGCCAACGAACAAGAAGGTTGGTAAGTCCTTCTGGTGTGATTGCCCAACCCATATCTGTTTTGTCCCCATGCATGGTCATATCTACATTGAGATCAAAGACATTGGACATGTCGTAGAACTTCTCACCATCGTTGCCTGGTAAGCCCATGCGGTTATCAAAGTAATAATTGATTCCTATAAAGTCATTGGGTGTTGAGGAAGCAATCTCAAGATCGCCATCTTTCACGACAGAGTTAATCTCGTCACCAAAATGTTTTAGCAAAATCTCTGGATATGCACCTTTATACATTGCATCCATCCACCAACGATTCTGTTGAGCATCCATCACATCATTGGCATGAATTAAAGTTGGATCAGTTGGATCATCCATGGGGAAATTTGCTTGGTTTAGCACAGGCCCAATCAACAAGTCTGGTCGCACTTTCTTCATCGCGCGTGATGCAAGTGCATGCGCCATCACGGTGTGATGAGCTGCTGCGAATGCATCTTTTCGAGAGGTTCGTCCTGGTGCATGGACTCCGATTCCGTAACCTAACCAAGAAACAACCCACGGTTCGTTGATTGGTGAGAATCTCTTAACTCGATCTCCAAAGTGCTCAGCTACAGCAGTTGCGTAGTACTCAAAAGCATCAAGTATCTGACGATCTGCCCACCCGCCTTTGTCTTCAAGCGGTTGTGGAAGATCCCAGTGATAGAGAGTTACAAGAGGCTCTATTTCTGCCTCAAGTAGAGCGTTGATGAGTTTGTCGTAGAAGGCAAAGCCGCGTTCTTCTCGTACTTGATCGCCTTTTGGAAAGAGTCGTGGCCATGCAATTGAAAGGCGGTAGGTCTTAACGCCGATCTCTTGCATTAATTTAATGTCCTCGAGATAACGATGGTAGTGATCGCATGCGACCTCACCGGTGTCACCGTTTGCCACTTTTCCAGGCGTTGCACAGAAGGTATCCCAGATTGAAGGCCCGCGGCCATCTTCCTTGGAAGCACCCTCTACTTGAAATGCAGCAGTGGCGACGCCCCACACAAAATCATCTGGAAATTTCATCTTTGCCCCTTTGTAAGGCCTTAATTTTACTTACTTTGAGGCGCTTGTAAATAACTTATAGGTACTAACTATCTCTGCATCACCATTACTGAGCTCTAATTTGAGCTCGCCTGGTTCAAGTAGGTGTAGTGCGGTAATTCTGCCCACTTGATTAAGTAATGTGATTTCAATAGATCCAATGTCGCATATAACTTCTAACTCAACTTCACCGACTACATCCGGAATCACTTGTAGTTCTTCTTTGTAACTTTCAAGGAAAGCATTTGATCTATCGAGATAAATGTTTGAGTTAATCTGATTAAATCCGAATTTGATACAGCGGTGGTTGATGTCAGTAAGTGAAAAAGTGAAAGGCTTTACTGAATTACTTTTGATTTTAATAACAGATGGGGTTGTAATCTCAGATTGTTGCTGCTCTTGGTGTTTAAGGTGGGAAAACTCATCAATTGAGATTAAGTTGAGCAAATGAAAGTTCTTCTCTTTTTTTAAAGTGAGCTCTCGAGGTATCGTCATAGATCCGCGCCAAATGTGGGTCGGTATCTCATTTGCATACTGCCAATTGCTCATCCAACCAATAAAGATGCGTCGATCACCTGTGTTATTAAATGTGACACCGGCATAGTTATCTCGGCCGTAATCAATCCAATATGAATCTTGATGGTCGGGTGTAAATGAGGTGCCGTCCCATTGACCAATAAAATATTGAGTACCAGAACCGCCGGCGATGCCACCTGGGTTGAGTGAAACCAGTAGGACCCACTTAGTGAGGCCATCTTCATCAGTTAAAGGAAATAGGTCAGGACATTCCCAACATCCACCCGTAGCACCTTGTGGTCCGAAGTCAGATAAGTGCTGCCAGCTCTTTAAATCTGGTGATCTAAAGAATGCAATCTTATGTTCTTCAGGCTTTGCGATTGCCATCAACCAAGTTGATGTGGCCTCATCCCATGAAACTTTCGGATCTCTGAAATCTTTCATCGAGAGATCAAGAACAGGGTTATTCGCGTATTTCGTCCATGTCAGTCCTTCATCAAGGCTGTATGCGATGTGTTGTGATTGGTGCGTTCCATCATGGCGATGTGCGGTATAGATGGTAACCATTGCTGGGTTATCAATTGATCCAAATCCTGAGGTGTTCTTGTAATCCATCACTGCACTGCCGCTAAAGATTCCAAAGGTCTCATCGCATGCAATTGCGACAGGTAGATGCTCCCAATGGAAGAGATCAGTACTTACTGAATGGCCCCAGGACATATTCCCCCAGAGGTTGCCTTGAGGATTATGTTGATAAAAGAGGTGGTAGCGCCCATTATGGAAGAGGAGGCCATTTGGATCATTGATCCAGTTCTTGGTAGGGGTGAAATGGAAGGCAGGTCGAAACTCTTCGCCGTAATGCGAACTATCTCTCATGGGAGTTGAGTGCGAATCCATGGCAGGTACCTTATCCTCATAATATGGATTTTATTAAGAGCCTTCTCGAGGCAGAGACGATTGTTAATGACCTTGGCCTCATTGGTGTTATCTCAATTATCTTTGCTGAGACCGGTTTATTAATTGGTATGGCATTTCCTGGAGATTCACTTCTCTTTGCAGCAGGTGTTGCTGCATCTTCAGTTGGAGAGAACTACTTAGGTGGAGCAGCTCTCTCACCTCTTCCTCTCTTTATTGGAACTGGTTTAGCGGCAATTCTTGGATCACAAGTGGGTTACTTCTTCGGCGCAAAGTTTGGTCCGAAACTGTTTGATAGACCAGATGGGCGGTTCTTTACTCGTGCGCGCGTAGAGAGCACTGAGAAGTGGTTGCTGAGATATGGTGTTGGAAAGACAGTTTTCATCTCTCGCTTTACACCTTTTGCAAGAACTTTGATCAATCCTGTTATTGGAACAATCGGCTACCCAGCTAAGAAATTCTTCTTTTGGAATGTTTTCAGCGGCTTGGTCTGGACACAAGGAGTTGTCGGTCTGGGTTATGTTCTTGGAAATATGTCAGATGGCGAAGTCAATGGTTACCTATTGCCACTCGTTGGAGCAGCGCTCTGGCTCACTGTTATTCCTGTTATTTACGAGATGTATCGCGAACGTAAATATAAGCGTAAGAATAAGCAGGTTTAACTTTTAGAGTTAAATTTATAGACCGAGATCCTTTAGTTGATATGCGGCGTAGTACTTATAGCCTGCATCAATGATTGCTTGCTCTGCGCCGCGTTCAACAATGACAGCAACACCAACAACAATCGCACCAGCTTCCTTCAAAGCTTCGACAGCTGTAAGAACTGAGCCGCCTGTTGTTGAAGTATCTTCCACTGCAAGAACACGCTTGCCTGCAACATCTGGTCCTTCGATACGACGTTGAAGTCCGTGTGCTTTGCCCTCTTTACGCACTACAAAAGAATCTAATGCGCGACCATTGCGCGCGGCTACATGCATCATCGCTGTTGCGACAGGGTCTGCGCCCAATGTGAGTCCACCTACTGCATCAAAATCAAGATCTTTAGTCAGATCAAGCATGACCTCTCCGACAAGAGGTGCTGCTACGTGATCGAGTGTGATTCGGCGTAAATCAACGTAGTAATCAGCCTCTTTTCCTGAAGAGAGGATGACCTTGCCGTGAACTACAGCCTTCTTGATGATTTCTTCCTTGAGAAGATCGTGTGAACTCATGGTGGCACCTTACCTTGCCCCTACTTTCTGACCTACTCTCATTCAATGGCTACTAAGGCAGAACTTGATCGTTTAGAGATTTCACGCCTTTTTAACCGGTTTGGCTTTGGTCCTCGTCCTGGCGAATTTACGCAGGCTCTCTCAAGTGGGGTTCGGGTAACTCAAGAGAAGTTGATTGTGCAGCCCCCACGTGAGGTATCTGAAAATCCATTTGAGTCTGCTCGCCCGAGGGATCTTGGACCTCGTCCTGCGCAGGGCGGTTTCGCTCTTGTCGAATTCTCTAATGAGATGCGGGCGCAGAATATTGCGCTACCGCTATGGCAGCTAGATCAGATGGTTCTCTCTGACTATCCATTGCACGAGAAGATGGTCTGGTTCTGGCACGGACATTGGGCGACATCGCTTTCAAAACTTAACTACGCGCTGCCGATGTTCAAACAGAATCTCACCTTTAGAAAGTATGCGCTTGGTAACTTTGCTGATTTATCTGAAGCGATGCTTACAGACGGCGCTTTGCAGTATTGGTTAGATGGACAAGAGAACACAGCGAAGGCTCCCAATGAGAATCTTGCTCGTGAATTGATGGAGCTCTTTATCTTAGGTGTAAATAAATACAGCGAAGATGATGTCAAAGCGCTTGCGCGAATTCTTACTGGATATCAAGTAGTTCGATACAACGGTAATGTGACTTTCAATCCGCGCCGACACGATGGCGCTCCAGTTAATCTTCTTGGAACTACACAGACATTCACACCAGAGAGTGCGGTGAGATTCTTAACAGAACGTAGCGATGCACAAACATTTATTACAGATCGCATCTGGTTTAGATTAATCTCTAGTACTGAAGGTGCTCCAACAACCTTAGATCGTTCTTCATTTAATTCTCGTAATACATTCTCCTTTCTCAACTCTCTTTCTCGCTCTTCTGTGATGCGTGATGAGAAGTATGCAATGGTGAAGTCGCCTGTTGAATGGTTTGTGGGAAGTTGTCGTGCACTTGCACTGACTCCTTCTCTCACAAAGAAACCACAAGCCCTTCTCAAGCAGTTAGAGAAGTTGGCTCAACTACCTTTCCTTCCCCCTAATGTGGGTGGGTGGCCGGCAGGAGAGCTCTGGTTAACCTCGGCCTCTGCCCAATTTAGACTGGCTTTAGCTGCTCAGTTGGCGAGTGAGGCGGATCTGACACCTCTGATTTCAACACCCGCCAAATCGCGATCTGACTATCTTGCAGATTTATTAGGTGTGTATCAATGGAGTGATCGCACTGAGAGTGCACTCACAGCTGCTCGCACAGAGCCGATGCGAATGCTTCAACTTGCGCTCTCAGCGCCAGAGTATGTGGTGGGTGCCTAATGGATACAGTATCGAGAAGAACTTTCTTAAAGCTAACAGCTGGTGCAAGTGCGCTAGCTGGTGCACATGTTCTCTCCATTGGAGATATTGCAGAGGCTGCGATTAATCGACCGCTTCCTGCTGGAACTCCTATTCTTGTGATTGTCACTTTATATGGCGGCAACGATGGTTTGAATACAGTCATTCCTTATACAGATTCTCTCTACTATCAATTGCGTCCTGAGATCTCTTATGCCCCGGAGAAGGTTCTCCATCTTTCACCTACATTGGGTTTAAACCCTTCAATGACGGGAATGAGATCACTCTGGGATAAGAAGAAGGTTGCAATCATTCGTGGTGTTGGATATCCAAAACCTGATCATTCGCACTTCTCATCTATGGCAATTTGGCAGAGCGCTAGTCCATCAACACAGGTAAAGAGTGGGTGGATTGGTCGTTGGTTAGATCGACAGAGCGATGATCCAATGCTCGCTATCGCTCTTGGTTCAGTACTGCCACCGCTCTTTGCGGGCGCTAAGCGTTTAGGTTCTGTTCTGCCATTAGGTGGACTTATTGTTCCCACTGGTGCTCTCGCGCGTTACTGCCAGAAGTTATCTTTGCCAGATAAGGGTGATCATCCCTTGATGGCAACTGCTGCAAAGTCGATGTCTAATCTCTTTGGAGTCTCTTCATCAATCTCGCCTGTATTGAAGGAGCCGGCGCCGGTTGCAACAGATTTGCCAACCGTTAATGGTGGGAATGCTGGTGGAGATAACAACCTCTCACAGCAGCTCGATATCGTCGCAAAGTTAGTTGCTGCCGGGGCTCCTACAAGGGTCTGGAGCGTCTCTTTAGGTGGGTTTGATACTCATGCAAATGAAGCTGGTGCTCAATCAGAACTAGTGGGAGTTGTATCGCAATCTGTGCAGAAATTCTTAGCGCAGATGGTGGCATCAGGTAGATCTAAAGACATCACTGTTCTTGTCTACTCAGAGTTTGGTCGTCGCGTTGCAGCTAATGCATCTGCTGGAACAGATCATGGAACATCTGGTCCTGTCTTTGTTATTGGTGATCGCGTTAACGGTGGTTTCTATGGTGAGCAACCATCGCTCTCTTCACTCACTAAGGGAGACCTCGCTGTCACCACAGACTTTAGAGATATCTATGCAACGCTTTTAGAGGATGTATTACAAACACCAGCTGAGAGTGTTCTGCCTGGTTGGAAGGGAAGAGTTAAATCTCTTCTTTATAAACAATAACTTCTGGTGACTTCTTGCCGCGGATCTTCTTTGGTGGATTATCAATGGGAGTCGCCTCTAGTAAGGCGTCCACCTCAAGGCGTAGTTGTGCTACTTCAAGTGCGAGATTGGCCATTGCAGATTCAAGTTCGATAATTCTTTTTATGCCTGCGTGGTTAATTCCTTCACCGGTGAGGCGTTGAACCATACGAAGTGATGCAATATCGCGCAGAGAATATCTGCGATTGCGTCCAGTTGTGCGTGATGGAGATACAAGACCTAAGCGATCATATTGGCGAAGCGTCTGTGGATGAAGACCTGATAGCTCTGCAGCCACAGAGATGACATAGAGTCCTGCTTCATCGCTTAACTCTTGTTGATCTTTCTTTTCGCTCATGATTTCGCCTTTGCTGCAAATTCAGATCGAACATCGTGATCTGATGTGAGCTCAGTAAACTTCTTAAGTGCTTCTAGCGCTTCACCTTCGACACGGCGAGGAACTTGCACCTCTACTGTCACCAATAAATCTCCAGTAGTTGCACCTTTTGTGATTCCTCGTCCTTTAACGCGAAGTACGCGTCCTGTAGGGGTTCCAGCAGCTAAACGCACAGTTACATCATCGCCTGCAAGTGTGGGAACTTTTATATCTGCACCTAGCGCTGCCTCTGCAAATGTCACTGGAAGTGTAAGTAATAAGTTCTCACCTTTGCGAGAGAAGATTGCATGGGGTTTGACTGTGAGCAAGATAAAGAGATCTCCTGGACCTGCCTCACCTGGAGCGCCTTTTCCTTTAACTCGAATCTTTGCACCATCGTTGACTCCAGCAGGAACTCGAGCTGTGATGTTCTGTGGGTTCTTTCCATCGAGGTTAAGTTTGAGTTCTAGCGTCGTTCCAAAGATTGACTCTTTAAATGAAATTGTGGATTCAGTCTGAAGATCCTGGCCTTTACGTGGTCCGCGGCGCATTCCAGCACCGCCAAATAGATTGGCGAAGATATCTTGCGGGTTTCCGCCACCGAAGATATCCCCAAAATCTCCGCCGCCCCCATAACCACCTTGCGGTGCGCGGAATCCACCGCGTTCAAAGAGTGATCGCGCTTCATCGTATTCGGCGCGCTTTTTGGAATCCGACAGGATGTCATATGCCTCAGAGACAGCTTTAAACTTCTCTTCGAGTGCGGAATCACCCTGAGTCTTATCAGGGTGGAGATCACGCGCTAGTGAGCGGTACTTCTTCTTAATCTCATCGGCGCTGGCTTTCTTATCAACACCGAGGACTTTGTAGAAATCCTTCTCATAGAGATCTTTTGCTGCCATTTGTTGTTAAGCCTCTGGCTCTGTTACTGCAACACGGGCAGGGCGCAAGATGCGCTCTTTAAACTTATAGCCAGGTTGCAAAATCTTTGTAGCTGTAGCTTGGGCAACATCTGCCGATGTCTCATGCATGAGCGCTTCGTGGATTTGTGGATCAAAGAGATCACCTTCCACACCGTACTTCTCAAGGCCGAAACGATTTGTGAGTGAGGCGAGTTGATCGGCTACAGCTTTAAATCCGCCTGTGAGTTCACCATGGCCAGATGCACGCTCAATATCGTCCAAAGCAGCTAATAGCTCTGTTAATACAGAGGCGATAGCTACTTCGGAGGCTACTGCGCGATCGCGTTCAACGCGCTTTCGGTAATTGGCGTACTCGGCTTGGAGTCGCTGAAGGTCTGCTGTGAGTGAAGCAACCGGGTCAGTCTCCTGACCCGGTGCCTCAATAACTTCACTTACATCTTCAACAACTTCTTCAGTTGTCTGCTCGGTCATTGAATTTATGCCTGTCCTTCTTCTACAACTTCAGCATCTTCAACACCATCTTCATTTGTCGGTGCGCCTTCATTTTGGGCTGCATTAGCTGCATAGAGTGCTCCACCTAGCGCCTGTGAAAGTGTTGAGACCTTCTCTGTTGAAGATTTGATCATCTCAAAGTTAGCACCACCAAGTGCTGTCTTGAGTTCTTCGAGAGCTCCATCGAGTTCGGACTTCTGTGTTGCAAGTTCACCTTCGAACTTACCTTCATTATCCTTAAGGAACTTCTCTGTCTGATAGAGCAGTGAGTCACCAGTATTGCGAATCTCTGCCTCTTCACGACGCTGTTTATCTTCATTAGCGTGTGCTTCGGCATCTGCCATCATGCGATCAATCTCATCCTTAGAAAGAGCAGATCCACCTGTGATGGTCATTCCCTGCTCTTTACCTGTTGCAAGATCCTTCGCTGAGACGTGAACGATTCCGTTAGCGTCGATATCAAATGTGACTTCAATCTGTGGGACTCCGCGTGGAGCTGGTGCAATTCCAGTGAGCTCGAACATTCCAAGCTTCTTGTTATATGCAGCCATCTCGCGCTCACCCTGATACGCCTGAATCTGCACAGCTGGTTGGCTGTCATCTGCAGTTGTAAAGATCTCAGAACGCTTTGTTGGGATAGTTGTGTTGCGCTCGATCAACTTTGTCATCACGCCGCCCTTGGTTTCGATACCAAGTGAGAGTGGTGTGACATCGAGAAGGAGAACATCCTTCACTTCACCCTTAAGGACACCTGCTTGAAGTGAAGCACCAACAGCTACTACTTCATCAGGGTTTACGCCCTTATTTGGCTCTTTTCCGCCTGTGAGTTCACGCACGAGATCAACCACTGCTGGCATACGAGTTGATCCACCAACTAGAACAACTGATTCAATC
>JACCDK012052695.1_pt1 | contig 10675 bp, 13 predicted proteins | sample 7445871 | NCBI WGS metagenome assembly JACCDK01 (sample SAMN15323436, study PRJNA562643) | freshwater metagenome | isolation source: river surface water | place: USA:Blue River Watershed | collected 2017-08-15
CGAAGTTCCTCCGGCTTGATCCCATACGAACCCATGATGTCCCATAAGTCGTAGAGATGAATGAATGCTTGATCGCTTCCTTTATTGCAAGCATCAACGTGAAGTTGGTTGATGATGAGATTTCCACGATTGAGAGCCCTCATTCGCTGTTTCCTCCAGTACCTTCTCGCAATCACAAAGGTAACAACAATGATGAGTTTGAATGTAACCAGCGCTATGATTATGTTCATTCTGCGTCGTAGTCTAGCATAAACAAAAAAAGCCCGTAAAGGCTTTTTTGTAGAATTAACGTTTGCTCCACTGAGGAGACTTGCGAGCCTTCTTGAAACCGAACTTGCGGCGCTCCTTTGCGCGTGGGTCGCGGCGGAGGAAACCAAGCTTCTTGAGTTTGCTGCGGAGCTCGAGATCGTAGACCAAGAGAGCGCGTGAAATACCGTGGCGGAGGGCTTCAGACTGAGCTGAGATGCCTCCACCTGTGAGCTTAGCAGTGATATGGAACTTCTCAGCAGGCTTGGCGTTGGTGATAGGGTCAGTGACGTTCATCTGCATTTCCTTGACCGGGAAATATGCCTCGAGGGTCTTGCCGTTGACCTCAAATCCAGCCTTTGCACCTGGGAAGAGGCGGACGCGTGCAGTGGCAGTCTTGCGGCGACCGACAGCTTCGAAATATTTTCCTGTAGTAGTTTTGGTAGTCATGGGTAAATGCTATTACTCTTTGATGCTAAGGTTCTTGATACGAACATCGCGCAGGCGGTTGTTCGGGAGCATGCGATACACCGTGCGACGGAAAACCTCAGTCATACCGCGGCGCTTGATGAGCTCACCGAGAGTCTCGCTCTCGAGACCTCCACGGAAACCGGTGTAAGTGACATAGGTGTCGCTTGCCTTCTTGCGGGCGGTCACGTCAGCTTTTGAGGCATTGATGATTTCAACCTGAGCATCAGCGACCGTATTCTTCGCAAATGAAGTCATACTCTTGCCGAGGAGGTATGCAGCCGCTTGTGTGGCGATGCGTCCAATCTTCTTACCTTGTGCGTCAATGGTGTATTTCATGGCGGTAATTATACAAATTCGATGAGAGACATCGGGCTGCCGTCGAGGTCGCGGTTCGGCAGGCGGATAATGCGGGTGTAGCCTCCCTTGCGGTCAGCGTACTTCGGTGCGACAACCTCAACAAGCTTCTTTGTCTCAGATGGACTCTTTATGCGACTATTGATGAGGCGGCGTGATGCGACGGTACCTACCTTTGCCTTGGTGACGAGCTTCTCGACCATTGGGCGGAGTTCCTTTGCCTTGGCAGTGGTGGTCTTGATGCGGCTATCGCGAATGAGGTTGCGCACCAGAGAAGACATCAGAGCGTTCCTCTGGTTTTTCTCGCGGCCGAACTTTCTTTTTGTCGAATGATGTCTCATGGGATTACTGTTTCAATGTTATACCGTGCTGCGCAAGAAGCTTCTTGATCTCTTGGACGCCCTTTGCACCGAGTCCGTCGATATCCATGATATCTGACTCCTTCTTGCGCGCGAGACCTCCGAGAGTGCGGACGTTGCCGTTGACAAGTGCCTTTGCAGTGCGTGCTGAGAATCCGAGGCTGTCAATGCGAGTCTTGAGGAGTTCAGCATCGATATCCTTGAGTGATCCTTCTGATGAATCAGCCTTTGTTGAAGTATCTTCGGTTGTCTCTGCCTTTGCTTCTTCCTTCTCGACGAAGCCAACAATAGCCTTGAGCTGGTGGATCATAAGAGTGATCGACTGCTCCAGAGCCTCGCGAGGTGTCATAGTGCCATCGGTCTCGATAGAGAGGCGGAGGCGATTGAAATCGGTGCGATCACCAACGCGCATGTTTTCGACCTCATAGTTTGCCTTGCGGATAGGAGTGAAAGCGGCATCGAGAGTGATAGAACCGATATCGACACGATCCTTCTGGATGACTTCCTTCGAAACATAACCGAGTCCCTTTTCGACAGTAATCTCAATCTCGAGATCTGAAGATTTCTCAGTGAGAGTAGCGATGTGGAGCTCTGGATTGAGGATCTCAACCTGACCAGGAGCCTCGATGTCCTTCGCGGTTACATCCTTGGCACCTTTGACCTTGAGGTTCATAACGACAGCCTCCTCACCGCTGATGCGGACACGGAGTTTCTTGAGTGCAAGGAGAATAGCGATGACATCCTCTTTGACGCCATCAATTGCTGAGAACTCGTGTTCAACGCCCTTAATCTTAACCTTGGTGACTGCTGCACCAGGGAGAGATGAAAGGATAATACGGCGAAGCGAGTTGCCGAGGGTGTGGCCATAGCCAGGATAGAGACCGTCGATCTCGTAAACGCCGCTTGTGCCCTGTTCGCTAACAATCTTTGGCTTTGATGGGAGGATAAGGTCGTGTGTCATGGTATTTGTAAATAGACGATTAATTATACATTAAAAATGATATTTGTCTAGCGAGTATAGAACTCGAGCACCGACTTCACATCGAACAAGAGCTCTGCTGTGTCTGTCGTTGGCTCTCCTTCAATCTTGATCGACTTTTTCTCAGCGTCTACTGAAATCCATGCTGGGGACTTTACGTTCTTAATCTCTTCGTCAAGTTTTGCGAAAAGTGCCTTCTTTTTGCTTCCCTCACGGATGGTGATGACGTCACCGATGCGAACTTGGTATGACGGGATGGTTACAATGCCACCGTTAACACACAAGTGACCATGAGAGACCATCTGACGTGCTGCTGAACGGCCCTGTGCAAACCCTGCACGGAGGACGACGTTATCAAGTCGTCCCTCGAGAATGCGGAGAAGGTTCTTGGAGTTATCACCCTTGGTCTGAAGTGCGCTTTTCACGTAGTTCGTGAACTGGCCACCAGAAACACCGTAGCTATAACGAGCCTTCTGCTTCTCAAGCATCTGGCGACCGTATTCACTCTTTGCGCTTCTGCGCTTGGAGGTCTTTGCCTTCTGCTGTGCTCGAAGTGCGTACTTCGGAGACTGTGTCTTCTTGAAGATTGCTGCTCCGAGATATCGTGCTTTCTTGTAGCGAGGGCCAATTTGCATATGATTAAATGATAAGAATTAGATTAAAATGCTTACACGCGACGTGGCTTCTTCGGCTTGGGGCCGTTGAATGGAATCGGTGTCTCATCCTTGATAGATGTGATAACGATACCCTTGCTGATAAAGCCGCGGATAGCTGACTCACGGCCAGATCCGACGCCTTTGACAACCACAGCGACTTCCTTCATGCCGATGTTGGCTGCTTTGAGTGCAAGCGTCTCGCCAACCTTGGCTGCAGCAAAAGGAGTTCCCTTTTTTGCACCACGGAATCCAGCACCACCACTTGAACCCCACATAAGAGCATTGCCCTTGGCGTCGGTCACCATAACTTTGGTGTTGTTGTAGGTAGACTGGACATGGAGGATGCCAGACTCTATACGCTTCTTTGCTGAAACTACTGGCGCCTTATCTGCACCAGCCTTTCCTTCCGCTCCTTCAGTTGTGACAATTCGCTTCTTTCCCATGGTAGTGATTATTGATGATTATTTCTTCTCCTCCTTACGCTTACCAGATCCCATAGTCTTACGGACATTTCCGCGGACAGTGCGGGAATTGGTCTTGGTTCTCTGGCCGCGTGTCGGGAGGTGACGAGCGTGCCTATTGCCACGGTATGCCTTGATATCCTTGAGGCGCTTGATGTTGCTTGCAACCTCACGCTTGAGGTCACCCTCGATCTTATAGCTCTCGACGAGCTTACGAACATCGTTTTCCTGATCAACTGAGAGTTGTGTAGACTTGAGTCCTGGTTCAACTTTGGCAGTCTTGAGTATGAGAAGAGCTCGGGAACGTCCGATACCATATATAGCAGTGAGGGCGACTTCGAGACGCTTGTTTTCTGGGACTGTAATACCGAGGATACGCATGTGATTAGTTGGTTGAATATTGAAAAATTATCCCTGGCGCTGCTTGTGCCTCGGGTTTGACTTGCACACGACATACACATAACCCCATCGACGGACGACGGTGCATTTCGGGCAAATCTTTTTGACTGATGCTTTTACTCTCATGTTTATGAACGTCTAGTGATACGAGCGCGTCCTCCATATGGATCCAACTCCAGCTCAACCTTGTCCCCGATCAAGACTCGTATGCGATTCATACGCATCTTGCCGGCGAGATACGCCAGAACGACTTCCTTAGAGTCATTTAGCTCTACTCGGAACAACGTATCAGGCAATGCCTCTACGACAATGCCGTTTGCGGTATTTTTTGAACTATTCTTGGGTTGCGGCGCTGTGTCCATCTGTTATTTTGCGCGTCTCGGTATCTTAGCAGAAGTACACCTATTTCGTCAATAGTCATACCCCATAGCCCTGTTCACATGCTATCTGTGGGCTGTACTTCTATGCGAATACGCTCTGGATCGCTTGGGACTTTGGACCATGGAGGGGTGATTTCACCAGAGCTTTTATCTATTTCAATAACGGGCTTATATTCACGGAGTACAGAGCTTGTCTCGGTGAGAGAAAGGCCAGCAAGCTTTTGTTTCAATGCGTCTACTGGTATTGAGCCTACAAGAAGTGCTTCACCTTTGAGCTTGATTATAAGAGTATTTTTCTTTTCAGGAGAGAAATCCTTGAGATTGGCGATGCTGAAGTCGAGATTCTCGAATCCTGGAGTTGTGAATGCGAATCCGTCGAATACTGATAGAGCGTCATCACCTGCGACACGCGTGACGAGCTCATCCTTCTTGAAGAGGATACCGTAGAGTGTTCCTTGAAGTGTTATTGTCGCTGACTTTGGATCACCACCACCAATGGTTGCAGTTGAGAATACAGGAACATATGCACTTGGATACATTATGTAACCCTCAGGAAGCGTACTCTTGATCTGCTCAGAAAGTGAAGCAATAATTTTTTCCTTGAGCTGGGCCGTAGTTGAGGCGAGTACTGAAGGACTGACTGTCTTCTTTGTCCCAACAAAACCCCCTACAATATCAGTAGAGACTCGACCGTAGATACTTTCATATCGAGGCGTTCCCTTGTAGGCGACAATCATGAGATCATCTGTGGCCTCATTCTTTGTAAGGTTATATGATTCGCCAGGCTGATCTGCGACGACGGAAGCTGTAATGCTCCCGGGTACCGTTGTTCCTCCTGATGTTGTGTAACCTGGTACCGATATGGAATCAGCAAGGCGATAGATGCGCCCTGTGCTATCAGCAAACCTAGTCCCTGCGATAAGCCTCTGTGCAGTCGCAGCATACTTGTTATAAACAGTTATTTTACCCTTGGCTGCTGTGGAAATACTCGGACCGTCTGTAGCTGGCACAGAAATATTCGCACTTCCCTTCACAACAGCAAGCTCGTAGGCCAGAGTCCCCTTGGCTCCCGCTGCTTGTGCGGTATATGCACCATTGACAGCTATAGGAACAGTTTTGGGGACGATGGTGAATGATGCACGTGAGAAATACACAGAGGCAACATAGCCTGCGCCTGCCACAATGACCACGATGCCCATCAATAAAAGTATTAATTTTTTGGACCCAGAACGCCTCTTTTTGTGCGGGGGTGTAATCGATACGCGCTTAATCTGCTGAGGTGTCTCATCTTCATCTCGTACACTTTTTTCTTCCCTACGCATCTCCATTTCTGGCTTCTTAACAACGATAGGACGGCCGGCTGTGCGCCTACGAGGTGGCTCTACAGGAGCTGGGATATCATTGCGTTCTACAGGGATATCCCTAATAGATCGATGATTGTTGGGTACGATGTCTTGGACGCGTCGTGGCATGGAGATATATCAAAAGTTAAGAAGCAAAGTTCAAGGCGTAATGTTGAAATTATACCATGTTATCAGACTATTTTTCCATACTGTGAATAGCAATCACGTAGAGAGCACTTAGGCGTAGTTTCTCAACGTGGTTATCGAAGTCTACAAGCTGAGTCATCTGTTCAAGGTTAAGTTTCTCAAGAGTTGATTGTGGGTATGCTCTCTTGAAGCTATCGATGAAGAAATCCTCGTGCGATCGTGCAGAGATAATCACATGCCGCGGGACGCCGCTTGCAGCCGGATTTATTTTGAGGAGCTTTCTAAATTCTCCAATCCATCCGTTACTCATATTGTCGACAATTACACGCTGTTTTTTTGTACGAGTGTCGTCAAGAGCTCCCTGTGAGATGAGATTAAGGGTTGAATCCGCAATCTGTTCACTCACCTTCAACTCGCGCGCAATCGTACGGACTATTGTATGCACGCCGAAGGGATATGACCCGAAGAATATACAGGAATGAGCATGCATGATGGCGATATCCGTCAATTCACCATGCACATGGACGAGTGCGTAAGTTGCACGATCAGGTACTACCTTCTGAATAGCGATGTGCTGGAGGAAAAGTGATGAATGAAATACCACGGATTTTTTTCCGACAGCTCTCTCGCAAGCTTCGACGAAGCGTGCAGTCATGCGGCCTCCCGCAAGACTGCTCACAAATGAGACTTCAAGCTGTGTTGTCGTCCTACTTTCCCAGGAAGCGACAGAGTAGCCATTGAGTCGGACATCAAAGACCTTCTCCTCAATAACATGAAGGTCACTCTCACTTTTTCCACTCATTTTAGCACGCTCCTCTGAGATAAGTTTGAGGATATAGGCTTTTGTAATAGAAGTCTCCTTTTTGAAGGTCTGTACAACAGTCTTGGCTTGCGATACTACCCATGGCGATGCAAGTACATAGTGGACTACATTGATATGCCTCGGCAAGTCATGATTTGGATTTTTGATAGAGTGGACTTGGGAGATGAATCGCAAGGTTTCGCTAACAGTTTCCTCGATAGCTGCAAGAGCAGCTTTTACGAGATAGCCACTTCGAGCGTGTGGTTTGTATGCGATGCCGACGCTGTGAGTAAAAATGATACGGGGCTTATGCTCAGGATGATCATGAACCAGCGTGCCACGGACGATTGAGCTTTGGACGTCAAGAATAAGGGTCAGGGATCCGTTTTTGTGTGAGAAAAACATCACAATTAATTATAGCATAGGTACGTTTGGTACCTGTGTAAAAGAAATAACCGCTCGCATTGTTGTGCGAGCGGCTGTGGCCAAGTGCGTTATTCTCTGTTCTTAGAACGCGTGACCCGAGCTGATAATGTGCGCAGACGACCTGCAATAACTAGATCATCAGCGATCACGTCACCTTCAATACGATTGAATACCCCGGGTGCTGTTAGGAATTTGTCCACCCGTAATCCATTCAGGTCGAGATCACCTAAAACAGAAGTGCCCACAATGTCTAGTTCGCCATGAATTACTGTTCCAGACAAGTTCAGATCACCATCAATACACATATTGGTAAGATGGAGGTTTCCGTTAATTACGCGATCAGAAATATCGAGATCACCGTGAATGTGGGAACCTGGCCAAGAACTTTTACCTGCCTTCAATTCCGCATCAAATTCGGACTGAGTCATAACTGAATTGATTGGGTATTTTGTGCGGGTTACCATGGCTTCCTTTCAAGAGCCAACCCGTTTGTATATCAAAGTTCTAACTATCTTTATTAATTATAGTATACTTAATACCTATTTGTCAATAATAAAAATATGCCTAAAAACAATGAAATTTGACTGCTTGAGCAATGGTGACTCAGCCGACATTAATTCTTTTTTGTGAATGAAAATATGCAGATGTAACTGACTATGCAAGCACCGCCTTTATCCTCCTTACTCCTTGTGATACTGCCTCTTCTTTTTGTATCTTGAATTTCCACTTCCCTTCTGGGCCAGCAAGTTCGTGTGTATTCTTCACATGAGGGCCACCGCAGAATTCCTTGGAATATGCTGATGCCAAATCGTTACCTATGAAGTAAATCGAGATTTCCTCACCATATTTCTCGCCGAAGAAATGTCGTGCTCCTGTTTTCTCAGCCTCAACGCGCGGTAAAACAACATTGTTCATTGGTAATCCCGCTGCAATCTTCTCATTCACAATATCCTCAACCTTCTTTTTCTGTTCATCAGTCAATTTTACGCCGGTGAAGTCGAAGCGAAGACGCTCCGCGGTGATATTGGAGCCCTTTTGATTGCCCTCATTTTCCCCAAGAACGTCATGGAGTGCCTGGTGCAAGAGATGTGTTGCGGTGTGGTAACGGATAACCATCGGATCTTCTGCATTCGCAAGACCGCCCTTGAATTTTTGTTCTGCGCCAGCACGTGAGAGGTCTTGGTGTTTTTTGAATTCTGCATCGAAGCCTGCAATATCTACAGAAAGACCTTTTTCTTTCGCTAATTCCTTGGTGACATCGATCGGTAGTCCGAATGAGGAGAACAGTCTAAATGCGTCCACCCCTGAAATGGCACCTGTTTTTGAGATCTTACCGAATTCATGCATGCCATGAGTGAGCGCCTCAGCAAACTTCGCTGACTCGTCGCTCAAAACCTTCTTAATGTGCTCTTTTTGTGCGGCCAATTCTGGGTATATCGTAGAATAAATGTTGGTAAGTGTATCAACGTACATAGAAATACGGTCCACACCGAGTTTCTTGTCAGTTGTATTGATGATAGCGCGACGAATGAGGCGGCGAAGAATATATCCGCGGTCTGTATTCGAAGGTATGACCCCGTCAGCAATCATAAAAATGCTTGCGCGCAAATGATCCGCGATGATGCGCTTGTTGCGAATCGGGTTTTCGGGATTCTTCATAAGATCCATGACGGGCTTCAGAAGATCCGTGTCATATATATTATCCACACCCTGCAATGTCATAGTTAGGCGCTCGAGTCCTGCACCAGTATCCACAGAAGGCTTCGGGAGTTTACCGATGATAGTACCGTCCTTCTTTTCATACTGCATGAAAACGTCATTCCAGACTTCCACAACATGACGTGCGTCGTCAGCGGCTACAAATTCATCGTGTGACAAAAGTTTCCCAGAAAATGTATCAGAAATATCATAGAACATTTCAGTATCTGGACCACATGGACCATTGTCGCCAGCCTCCCACCAGTTGTTTTTGGCAGGTAAATAGAAAATCCTTCCCTTCTCACCTTTGGTCGTGTCCCCTCCAGCATCGATACCATTCTTGGTAAATATCTCTCGCCAGATCGTGGCAGCCTCATCGTCACGAGGAGCATTTGCATCACCCTCGAACACGGTCACGTAGAGCTGATTGGAGTTGAGTCCGAGTCCTTCGTCCTTGGAAGTCAAAAATTCGAAGCTCCATGTAATAGATTCCTTCTTGAAATAATCGCCAAGCGACCAGTTGCCGAGCATCTCGAAGAATGTGGCGTGAGTTTTGTCACCGATATCGTCAATATCGATGGTGCGCACACATTTCTGCGAATCTACGAGGCGAGTGACCTCCTTGCCATCTACTATGTATGGCTTACCAAGTAGATACGGTACGAGAGGCTGCATCCCTGCAGTGTTGAAAAGTGTTGCGTTGGTGATGCCCTTCTCATCCGGAGTAACGAGAGATGCTGAAGGTATGACAGTATGTCCACGTTTCTCGAAGAACGCGAGAAATCGCGAGCGAATGTCGGCAGAGGTAAGCTTCTGAGTCATGCGGACATACTAGCAAATATGGGGCTGTGTTTCCAATTTTCAGGACTGCTGAAGGATGGTCCTAAATCCATTGAAATATCTGCTATGAGTATCTTTGATTTGTGATGCGCTGTCTAATTTTGACTCGATTTTATAAAGTCGTGTTTCAATTACCTCGAATCGACCATGCACTTCCTTGAATTGATCGTCGATGGCGTTGAATTGCCTGCCAACTATTAGGGCAAGTTCGTCTATTTTGGAATCTATTTTTTTGTCGGTATAAGCATTTACTTGGGTGATGATATGTTCTGTGGCATCAGATAATTTCGAGTCCAAGCTGGCATCCATATGTCTCGTTATGTTCTCCAGAGTAAGCTCTGTATTTTGTTTTTGTGTATTCATTGAGTGAATTGTGTGATTGTTAGTAAAAATAGATACGCAGGTATCATAATTTTACACCCACAGAAAAACCGCACAACTTCACAGCAGATAAAAACTATTTCGTGATGAAATTATTTCTTCGAAGCCAACTTCTCAAGCAGAGAAATATCCTCCTCGATCTCCTTTAGCCCTTCACGGAAGAAATCTGGCTTGGAAACATCGATACCGATCTCTTTGAGTATGTTCTCAGGAGTATCCTTACCACCCGCAGAAAGGAATATCTCTATGTTCTTCCAGAATGAAGGATCCTTCCTATATTTTCTCAGGAGCGCCTTTGATACGATCGAACCGTATGCATACGAGTAAACGTAGAAGAATCGACGTATATGGCTCCACGAAGCGAACATATATCCATCTTCGGGGATCATTCTGAATGTCGGGCCGAGATATGCCTGCATATTCTTGTTGTGTATTGCACATATCTCTTCTTTGGTGACCGAACCCTTTGTTCTGATTGCCTGATGAAGTTCGAGCTCGAAATTGAAGCATGCGATCTGGCGGAATATGGTAGCGATGTCGCCATTTATCTTGTCATGGAGTACGATAATTTTTTCCGTCTCAGGCAGAGACTCAAATACTGCATTCTCTGCGATTGCCTCAAAAAAAGTGCTTGCAGTCTCAGCTAGGGAATATGAGCATTCATAATATAGTGGACTTTGGGATTTGGAGAGTTCTCCGTGGAATGCGTGACCCATCTCATGTGCGAATGTGC
>JACCDK010380593.1_pt1 | contig 10670 bp, 8 predicted proteins | sample 7445871 | NCBI WGS metagenome assembly JACCDK01 (sample SAMN15323436, study PRJNA562643) | freshwater metagenome | isolation source: river surface water | place: USA:Blue River Watershed | collected 2017-08-15
AAATGGAGTGTCAGATAAACTATTTGAAGAGGGTCTATGCTTGCCAAGTGGCTCAAATTTGACTGAAGAAGAGTTTGATAGAATTTTTGGAAGTTTAGATCATATTTTTGCTAAATATCAAAATTGTTAATGTATAAGAGTTATTTTAAAAGGATATTAGATTTTATAGCAGCATTAGTCTTGTTGTTAATGTTTTCTCCTATAATTGTAATATGTTTCATCTTACTTCTAGTTGTCAATAAAGGAGATGCTTTGTTTTTTCAAGTAAGACCAGGGTATCAAAGCGCGCCTTTTACCATATTTAAGTTTAAGACGATGCATGATGGGAAAGACGTTAATGGGAATTTACTGCCAGATGAAGTTAGACTCACACAGATAGGTAAAGTAGTAAGAGCGCTATCGATTGATGAATTACTTCAATTGATAAATGTATTAAAAGGCGATATGAGTTTAGTCGGACCGAGGCCGCTATTAACTCAATACTTAACTCGTTACACCCCAGAACAAACTCGTAGGCACAACGTTAGGCCAGGTATTACTGGATGGGCTCAAGTAAACGGTCGCAATGCTCTAAGTTGGGAGGAGAAATTTAAGCTAGATGTAGAATATGTCGAAAAAGTTTCATTATCATTAGATTTGAAAATATTATGGATGACGTTTTTGAATGTTATTCAGCGAAAAGGAATTAGTGCTGACGGTCATGCGACTATGGAAGAGTTTAGAGGGAGTGAGGGGTAAAATTATATTTTCTTTTGAATAGAATTAAGCTCGCAGGAAGGCGGGCTTTTTTTGTTTAAGTTCGAGGAATCAGATGCGTAAGGAATTTTACATTACAAAACTTTTTCTGCATAATCCGGAGTGTCTATTCTTTCATATATTTGAGACCAAGCCTTTTTTAAAAACTCCTCTAAAATTTGTCCATGACAAATGAAAACTGGGTCATTATATTTATGTGTTTCGACTATAAATCCAAAAGTATTAAAATGGTTTATAAAATTTACACAATTAAAACGGCAAAAAAATGTTGATTCACCGGTTTTTTTGACACTGATTTCTGTTGGTTTATATCCATCAACAAGAATACGGAAGTAATAAATTTCTGTAGTTTTCATATGATTTTGGATTAAATTTCACCTTGAGCTTGTTAAGTCATTTTATAAGTATTTCGAAATAGTTCTGACAACAAACTTTTTTAACAAATGTATTTAAATATTGATGCTGAAAGTAGTATACTTTTAAGTGTTAAATGAGATACTGCCATCTGATCCTTGAACAATTGTCGCTCCACCTTGACCTTCTATTCTTGCACCAGTCCCTGCTGAAATTTTAGATGTAGCTGTTTGGCTTGTGCTGTTTTCGCCAAAAACAAATTTCGTATTTGATGCCGATCGCATTGTTATATTTTCTGATGCATATACATGCGTTCCAGTGATTATGATGTCTCCATTTCGTGCAGCAAACTCAATAATTTTATCAGCAGCAATAATTGCATTTTGAATATTTAGCTCACTTGATATTAAAGATACTAATTTTTCTTTTGAGGCAGTTTTCGTAATTGCTGTTTTTATTAAATCATAAATTACATTTGATCCAATACTGATTCCGTATGATTTTAATAAGTCTTCCATTTTATTGTATTCTTTGTTTTCTAATTATAATTTCTGTTCAAATTCTTGATTTACTTACTTAAAATTTATTTTGTGATAGGCTAGATATTTGTGTAATCTCTATTTTTCTAAGCTTGAATACAATTGTGCTATTTAGAATCGCCAATTTTCTATTTATAAACGGTATTAAATTATATGATTTGTTTGTAGTGCTATTTATTAAAAGGGATATGATTTGATAAGATTATGTTGAATGCTTCCATTTTGACTGAACATATACTAGTTTTATGGAGAAGCTAAATGAAAAGGATATGTACAATTGCATAATAATTGATGATGAAGAGCACGCGATTGAGGGATTAAAGAAATACATTGAAGCTGTGCCGGAATTGAATTTAGTGAAGTCGTTTATGGACCCTGTGCACGCGCTAAATGAGATGAAAGGGGTGGAAGAAGTCGATTTAGTGTTGTTAGATATTGATATGCCTGGGGTAAACGGGATTGATTTGGCTAAAATAATTCGACATAAAACGCAGAAATTGGTATTTACCACAGGACATTCACAATATGCCTATGAAGCTTTTGAGGTAGAAGCTGATGCTTATTTGCTGAAGCCTTATAATCTGGCGAAGTTTTTGGCGACTATTATGAAGCTTTTCCCGTCTGAAGTGAATGCTCATTCCACTGTTCAGTCTACTATGGAAGAGACCTATTTTTATGCCAAAAACCGGGAGGATAATCTTAAACTTACCAAGGTAAATTACGCAGACATTTGTTCGGTCGAAAGTCAACAAAACTATGTCAAAATCCACTTGGAGCAAGGCTTTGTTGTAACCTATATGTCATTAACGGAAATGGGGAAAATGCTAATCAAAAGACCGAACTTCCTGCAAGTTCAGCGCAGCTTCATTGTCAATATGGATCAAGTGGTAACAATTGATGGAAATCTATTAAAATTGAAGTCTGGTTCTACAATTACTGTGGGAGGAGATAAATACCGCGGGCATTTTTTGAAATATGTTGAGGATAAGTTGATTCGAATGGGTAAAGAAGATTTATAGAGTCATAATGAAACTTGGGGTGTAATTATTTGTCATATAAATTATTTACAAAGGTTTTTATGTAAGTGTTTAGTCCATACCCTCTTTCTGCAAATATTTTCATTTTGTCGACATGACTCTTGCCAGCATATCCATAACTATAGGAGTATATTTTGTATGAATTCGTAAACTTTACTGCTATTTTATCAGAGTATATTTCAAAGTGACTAACACCTGAATTATTGTTTTTATTTAAATATTTTTCCATCTTTTTAAGATTTATAGTGAACAATAAGCCAACACATTTGTGCTGGCTTATTAATTATCCACGAGTGAATGTAACAGTAAAGAAAGTGGCTGTTGGATCTGGAGAAAGATTTATTCTAGTTCCATTTTTTGTCCCGAAATTGTAATTTACTTTGTGCTTGAGTGAGAATTTTTTCTGCTTCATAAAATTTAAATGTTTTACGAAACTTATGGCATGGATTAACTGGTAAAAATTCTATTATTTATAAATGGAGATATTCTATTTAGAAGCTCTAAAATTTGAGATTAATGAATATGAGATTCGTCAGAAAAAATAGAAATCACTTAGTTATTTGGATTGCATTCATCTCCTATGAGGCTATTTCTGCAAAGATCATGTTCGGAATAGATTTTGATATAAATGGGTTCTCTCACTATTTGTTGACTATTACTTTATTTTATTTACTATCACTTTTAGCATTCCCTTGGTCTACAAGGGAAAATAAACTATTTCGAGTTTTAATCTGTATATTTTTCTATTTGATTATTTATGTCTTAGGTCATTTTATGATTGATATTGGATTTGATATTATGAATAGCTCAAAATCAATTGTAAAGTCCAAGCTCGATTTGAAATACATAATCAGCCATACTTTTCGAGCCATCTATTTCATGGGATTTTCTACTGCCTACTATTATTTGAATAACTATAATAGTGAAAAAAAGAAATCAGAACTGCTCGAAAAGCAACGTTTGAATGACATTATTCAACAACAGCGGATGGAGCAAGAATTAGTGAATGCAGAGAATGCATTTTTGAAGGCGCAGATTAATCCCCATTTTTTGTTTAATACGCTTGATTTTATTTATCACCAAGTACATGATTCTTCGCCTGAGGCAGGAGAGGCGCTTATTGATTTGTCGAATATGATGCGCTATGCGATGGATGCAGGGAGGAATGGTGGGGTTGAAGTATTGGGAAAAGAAATAGAACAAGTAGAGACCTTGATTCATCTGTATCAGATTAGAAAGCGGGGGAAATATTGTATAGAATTTCATGCCACCGATGAGGTAAAAGAATTGTATTTGATTCCATTAGTTTTGTTAACGTTAGTGGAAAATGTGTTTAAACATGGGGAATTATTAGATGAGGAGAATCCGGCAAGTATTCGACTTTGGGAAGCTGATGGACAGTTACATATTTGCACAAATAATGGGATAGCAGCTTCAAATTATACGATAAAGAGCGGTCATGGTTTAGTTAATACTGCTAATCGCTTACATTTTGCATATGGAGAGCATGCTACTCTAAAGAGCGAACAAGTGAATGGGGATTTTCAAGTTGAACTTTCTGTTCCTGTTGACTTGCTGCAAAGGCCTGCTCCGCCAGTACCTTCTTCCATAAAAATTGATAGAGAATAGCCTCGTGTAGCCTTTGGTGATCTGAAAATAACCGATTAACGTGCATGTGAATTAGATCTGCCAGAAATTTGGATCGCTTTGTTTGATCCGAAATGGTTGAAAGAACTTTTTGTACCACTTGTCTGTGAGTGTTTTTAATGGGTAAAATAATAGGATTGTTTTTGAGTAAGTTATAGGAGGTATTGATGGCCTTATAGGCGTCTTTTTCAAATTCAAATTCATTTTGAAAAGCGTCTGCCATCGATTTGAAGAATGCTTTTTCTTCTGCCGAGGGTAATAAGCGAGTTAGCTCTCGAAGTGTAAGAACTTCGTTCGTGTATAGGACTAATTCTTCTTTCGTTTTCTTAAGAAGGCATAGTATGTGTTCGCTGGAGGCTTGAAAGCAGGCTTCTACTTGTTCTATATTTTCTAAGCCATAACGCGTTATTTCGCGTTCATAGGGCTTTAAGTGTAATTTACTGACAAAGCCAGATTGCAAATAGGGTTTTATAAAGAGGCTGAGGGCTGTTCTAAAATGCGCTTGAACGACTCGATCTTTTATTTGAAAACGCAGGCGAAGGTGGGGGCCTTCAGCTGTGTAACGGATGAAAAACCAGCGATCAAAGACTTTTTTATAGGGTTTAATCAGATGTTGATGCATTTGCGCTAGTAACTCATCTGCCCTACTGGGATGCAAATACCATTCTGCGTAGACCCATTCTTCTTCAGGAAGGCTAATTTGGCCATTTGGAAGAGGCCAAATTCGTTCCGTCACTTCTTGCTCAATGGGTTTATAGAACTGCTTAGGGTGTTGAAAGCTAATGAGAAATTCAGGTAGATAAGATTGGCCTTTTTCATTGTGAATAGACTCTGTTTCAAGTAATGCTTCTGTGATGTAAAAGGCTTTGTCTTTTTGTTGCTTCACAAATAGTAAAAAAGGCTCCATGTCAGAGGCCTTTTTAGGATCAAAAACGAGCGTCTGATCCGCATGTCCAGCTCTAAAAGGTTCCTCAATTCCATTCAGAGAAAGCCACTGTTCTAATTCTTCTTTTTTCATATAACCTGGATATAACCAAGTGGCTGGGGATAGCAGGATATTTTTATAATAAACTCTGGGGTAGTATGCTAAATGAGGGTAAAAGTCCTTCAATGAGAAACTTAAATGGGTCCGCAAATCGGCTGATTGCAAGTCACAAAGGAATCGATAGGCAGCTAAATCAGACCGGTTATAATTATAGGCGGTTGGAATTCTAGGCACAAGCCTTTTACGGGTATTTCGATCTCTTAGCACGATATCTTGCCCTTTCACAGAAACAAGTATGTCAGCTAAACATAAACGGTGTTTAGATTCTGACCAGCAAAGTAAAGGTAATTCAAGTGGATAAATGGACTGTCGTCGATTCACATTGTCCACTTGTTTCTCTGCTTGATAGGGGATGTCAAAAAATAGAATCTCCGGATTTGCAGCGGCTTCTGCTGCGGCTATTTCGCGGGTAAATTTTGTTAGTTTTTTATTTGCCACAGTAAATCTCCCCAGTAGCGCATTCGCGCTAACTCCACCTAAGCTGGAAAGTAGTATTTGATCCTTCCAAGGCCGGAATAAGCAAGAAAGGGTATTAGGTAAATGAGGCCTTAAAGGTTGGCTTGAGGATTTAAAGTTGTCAATGTGAATGTCACCCCCTGCAAGCATTTGTTGGAGTAAAAAGGCATGAAATGGTGTATAGGGTAGACTTTCAATACTTTCTGTGGGTCGTCTAAGTGCTTGTAATTTCGAAACGAGTTCTCCTGTTTCTGAGGCATGAATCAGATTTCCATAATTAATCCCTAGTTCTGGATCTAAGGCGATAGAAAGAGGAACTTCTTGTTGTTCAAATTTGGCCAAAAACTGATTTCTAAAATCAACTAAACTAGTCGACGGGGAATGGGGTAAATGCGCGTTCAGGAAATTGATTAATTCAGGAATTGCTGCCATTGAATCAGAATTGATTCCTCCTTCTATCAATTGTCGTTCAGATAAGCTGTAAGAGATAGGACTTTGTTTTCTATGCTTTATCCGGGTAAAATAATCCATTCCTGTGATATTAGGTTGTTGATCAGAAATCAACAATTGCATATCAATTAGCTGCATTAACAGCGACAGCGTGCTTTTAGGGTGAAGGTTTACTTGTTGTTTCATTTTTTGGCAAACATCCGCCACTGAAATTTGCTGCTTTGTCCATTCCAAAATCAATTCCAATTCCTCAAAAATTGCCATCGATGAAAGGGTAAATTGTCCATCCTGGAATACAATGAACCGAACCTCTTGATTCATCCGGTAACTACTTGAATTGACAATAAGCTCCGTGCTGGACGCTACCTTTTTAATTACTTTATCTTTTTCAGGCCAATCAATGAAAGAGTGAACCCGCATATTCTCGGAAAGAATTGGACTTTCGCAGGCTTCTTTCAAGGGGAGAATGCTAAAGGTGGCAAAGGAACCAAAAGGAGTTGCTCGAAACTTCGCCCGATTCCAATATTTCCAAACGGTATATCGAATTTTCTCATCTGCTTTTTCTAATTCCTCACAACTTAATGGGGCAATTAAAGGGTAGAAAGTAGGAGATGATTCTAAAATTTTATCTTTTAATTCTTCCCAATGATCCGAAAAGGAGGCATCAACACTAAACGCAGGGGTCCTGGCTAAAACCAAAGACATAGGAGTCATTTCCATCATAGAACATTTTTTCGCTAAGCTACTAGCTGAGGAGTAGAATTCTATAGGGTTTTATAAATCCTCCCATTTCTCGATCTATTAGTTGTAACTCATCATGTGATCCTAAAATCTGCACAACAAAAAGTCTACTATTTGCACAATGCAATGGTAAGTACCCCCTTTTTTTACAACGGTAGATTTTAAGTAAATGGGCGTTTTCTAAATAGTCGCAACAGGTTCCCCTTTCATGGTTTTTGATACTAAATAGCTTATTAATTCTACGAAGGGTTTAATATTTAAATGCACGCTTGCTTCCTCCAATGAATTCATATACCTGTCTCTTTCTTGAACCGGAATGACAGTCCAAGGATATCCTCCTGATGTAAGCATTAAATTTAGTAGGAATCTTGCCATTCGACCATTGCCATCCATGTACGGGTGTATGAATACAAACATAAAATGTCCTAATACCGCTCTAACGGATGCTTCCGTTTCTTGTTCTATTAATTCCATTAATGCGGGCATAGCATCTCTGACAGCTTCCTTGTTTAAAGGAACGTGCATCGAATTAGAAATATAGACCTGATCATTTCTATAGCCGGATAAATCAGAAGGCTTCAATAAGCCAGAAATAACACTGGGCCCAAACAACGCGCGGAACCAATCTCCATGTTCATTCGCTAAAATCCTACCTGAATTTTCTCCAATTAATACCTGGCGGATACTTTGTTCTACCAGTTGAAAAGCATCCCAATACCCTTTAGCAGCCATGGCGTCTCTTTGTTTACGATCGGCTTCATTTTCTGTAAAGTCCCAACTCCCACTTCTAACACGTTCTATTAACGCTGGGCTTACCTGATACCTTTCGATGGATAAAGAGTGGTAGGCGTCGGTTACATAATTTTGATTAACCGTGCGGATAAACTTTTCTATGTTTGTAGGTATTCCCGGTGCAGGGGGAAAATTTTCAATGACAATTTCCCTAAAATTGGCCCACATTATTTTGATTCTATTTACATAGGGTGACGTTTCTTTTGGAGAAATAAGAATAGGTAATTTGGTATTAAAAGGGTCTAATTCACGCACATCGTAGCCAAGTCCTCGCATGGTTTTACTAATTTCATCGGCAATTTTATCTTTTTCACAATTTCTAAAAGCTGCAGCTACTCTTCCTGCTACAGTTGATTGACCTCCGTCTAATAAGATAGCTAAAATAGCTGAAGACGATTTTATAAGTGATAATGCCGTGCGAACATCGGTTGGATTTTGAATGTAGGTATTGGAGGTGATATTGACCAAAGCACTGGCTAAACTCATTACCCTTAATCCATCGACCACTTCGACATGTACTTGCTTAATCGATTTAAAGTGAAACAGAGAAGTGCCAAAAGGTAAATCTGTCTTGAAGTTATTTGCCTTTGGTGATTTCACAATCAATTGTTTAGGAACTGTCCAATTCCCCGTATGAACCAGTAAAGATTGCTCCGCAGACAAACACCACTGATCTTTGTACAAATAAGTTAAATACTGACTACAAAATCTCCAATAGGAACTATACCAGGAAGTGCTTTCGCCATAACTTGAATCTGGAGAGGCAATAATATACCAGCCCGAATAAACCTCTTTAATAAAGCCGTTTTTCAACAATCTTTCCTTGTGTGTGCGGGTTAATTCGCTACTTTTTAGTGCTATTTTCCCCTGGTCTTGTAAATGCTTCAAAACTTCTAGTGAAGTCGCGAGCTTTTCGGATGGACTTGCCATAGATGCTGTTCTTGTGTAGGAAATTGTGTTGTGGTGAAATTATAAAATATTGTTGTGCTTAAATTATAAAATCGCGCTGTATCAAAATTATAAATTTTTGCAAATAAAACAAATTGTCAATGTAGGTATTGTTTTGTTCTTTTGTCTAGCGGTCAAAAATGTCGGGGTTTTTTAGTATCGCATATGACCATTAAATAAAAATCCTTGCAGCGCTAACCGCCAAAGCATCGCTTGTCCTAAATTTTAGTTAAATTTGCTTTACTATATACGTACCATAATATTCTTGTATGAAATTGTTCAGTCGAATTCTTTTGACCCTTTCCTTCTTAGTTCTCGTTCACGCAGCCTTTTCTCAGGCAAAACGCAAAGTCGAAGACCTGAGTGATGAAGAGATCTCTACCTTCTTCGAGCGCGCCCAATCCAGCGGTATGACCGAAGCACAACTAGAAAAAGCAGCAAAAGCCCAAGGTTATACTTCCTCTGATATAGCCAAAATGCGTAGCCGTTTGACGCAGATTGGGGATACGAAAACAAAAGAGAAAACGACCACGTCGAAATCGAAAACCTCATCTAAAAGAACAGTTTCTGGTAAATTGAGCACGAAAAAAAGGGCTAAAAATTCGGAAGAGGAGTACATGGAAGATGTTTCGATGGAGGAAGAGGAAATGATCGATTCCACGATGTTGCCTAAGAAAAAGATCTACGGTGCTAATCTTTTTAATAACAAAAAATTAAACTTCGAGCCAGATTTGCGTATCGCCACTCCTGTGAACTATACGCTGGGGCCAGATGATGAGTTGAATATTGATATTTTTGGTGAAGTGATGGACAATTACACCGTTACGGTGAGTCCAGAAGGAACGGTGAAGATTCTTAACTTGAGACCTATTTACGTTAATGGATTAAACGTAGAGGCAGCATCCGCACGTATCGTTAGTCGATTGAGACAATTATACCAAGGTTTGAATCGTCCAGGAAGTGGATCTTCTGCGATCATCACGTTAGGTAATGTGAGAAGTATCAAAGTAACCCTTGTGGGTGAGGTGGAGAATCCTGGTTCATATACCATCTCTTCATTGGCAACCGTATTTAATGCTTTATACTTAGCGGGCGGGCCTAACGAAAATGGATCCTACCGTAGCATCCGCGTGATAAGAAACAACAAAGTGATTCGCACCATGGACTTGTATGATTTCTTATTAAAGGCAGATCAAAAAGACAATATCCAATTAAAAGACCAAGATATCATCCGAGTAGGCGATTTTGATTCTCACGTTGAATTAGCCGGCGAAGTAAGACGCCCTATGGTTTTTGAGACTGTAAAAGGGGAAACCTTGAAAGACATCCTTCGCTATGCGGGAGGCTTCACAGACAAGGCTTACACTTACTCGCTAAATGTCCGCAGAAACACTTCTCGTGAATTGAAATTATTAAACATCACGCAAGATGAGGTGGCATCATTTCAACCTCAAAATGGAGATTCAATTTCGGTAGGAAAAATCATTGAACGCTACGAAAACCGCGTTACGGTGAGTGGCGCTGTATTTAGACCTGGTGTTTTTGCAATTGAAAATGGATTAACGACGGTGAAAGAATTGATTAAACGCGCGGAGGGTCCACGCGAAAATGCGTTCTTGAACCGGGCGACCATTTCGCGTAGAAAAGAAAACTACGATCCAGAAATGATCTCCTTCGACTTAGGAAAAGTATTAAGAGGCGAATTAGCAGATATCGCGCTACACCGCGAAGATTCCCTAATGGTCTACTCGCTCGATTCTTTGCGTGAATACCAGCGGGTCAGCATTTTTGGTGAAGTGAATAAACCAGGTATATTCGAATTCCGTACCGGAATGAAGGTGGCAGATATCATTCTGATGGCGAAAGGCTTTAAAGAAGCGGCTAGTTACTCTAAAATCGAATTAT
>JACCDK010471787.1_pt1 | contig 10670 bp, 8 predicted proteins | sample 7445871 | NCBI WGS metagenome assembly JACCDK01 (sample SAMN15323436, study PRJNA562643) | freshwater metagenome | isolation source: river surface water | place: USA:Blue River Watershed | collected 2017-08-15
ATAATTCAACTGCGATTCACATGTCGCCTGCTGCCTTTCTGGTTGACAATTGTGGTAATATTTACGTTTCAGGTTGGGGAGCAAATATTCTTCAATCCACACCCCTTTCAGGTATGCCAATAACTTCTGATGCGTTTCAAGCAACGCCTCCGAATGGTTTTGACTTCTATCTTTTTGTTTTGAAAGGCAATTTCAATACACTATTGTATGGCTCTTATATTGGTGGTAACCAAGCTCAAGAACATGTTGATGGAGGAACTTCTCGTTTTGATAAAAATGGAGTAGTATATCAATCTGTATGTGGAGGTTGCGGAGGTTTTTCAGACTTTCCTACATCTCCAGGTGCTTGGTCGGCAACTAACGAAAGTTCTAACTGTAATAATATCATATACAAGTTTAGTACCGGTCTAATTCCTGTTGCTGATTTTGTGCCGGATCAAACTGCGGGTTGTGCAGATTTCAGTGTCACATTTGATAATTTCTCAACGGACGACGATACTTACTTGTGGGATTTTGGAAATGGTAATCTCGATTCAACAACATTTGAACCTACCATATTATACGATACACCTGGAACATATACCGTAAATCTTTACGTTACGGACAGTATTTGCCTCTTAACTGATACTGCCCAAATTACCATAAACGTTTACCCGGAAATTGTAATCAATGCTCCATCGCCTGTGAATTTATGTGGTTCGACACCTTACACGTTGACAGCCGATAGCGATGGTACTGGCGATTATTTTATTTGGTCCACGTCACCAACTATGTCGCCAGCATTGAATTCTCCTAGTGATTCATCCATCGTTGTTACAACATCAGGAACATACTTTATTGAAGTAGGAAACGCTTTTTGTTCCAAGATAGATACTGTGGTTGTAAATTATTCACCCCCTCCAAGTGTTGGAGTATTCATACCAAATAATACGGGCTGTGCTCCATTTACAGCAACGATCAATTCAATATCCTCAAATGCAGATTCGTTGATTTGGACGTTTGGGACAGCTGGTAATGCTGCCACTCTTTCATCAACAACATCTCAAACGTTTACTTTCAATACTCCAGGTAATTATATTATTACAGTTGCAGCTTCAAATGAAATTTGTCCCAACAGTTCAACCTCATCTGCTTCTCTTGTGGTTTTACAGCCAATTGATGTTTCAACTTTGACGCCTATTTACATATGCAACAATGATCCGTATACATTGGTAGCTAATATATCGGGTAGTCCAACAAATGTAATCTGGTCGGATCAGCCAAATTTTAGTACTCAATTAAATAGTGGGCCCGGAGATTATGATATAGTTGTGTCGACTTCAGGTACTTATTATGTTCAAGCGGCAAATGGTTATTGTAGTGATACAGCGAGCACAGTGATCACTTTCGATAGTCCAGCTCAAGCGAGTTTTACACCTAATAACCCAGCAGGTTGCGGACCGTTAACCGTTTCATTCGATAATACATCCGTTCAAACCCAGTCTTATATTTGGGATTTTGGTAATGGTATTTTAGATTCTACTAATTTCGAACCAACAGTCACTTACACATCACCTGGGCAATATGAGGTAGTTTTGATTATTAGTGATCCTGATTGTCCTGCCGCTGATACTGCAAATTTCATGATCACAGTATTACCTCAAGAAATTGTAGATTTAAATGACACAATATCTTTATGTAACATTATTCCATTGACTTTTGATCCAATCACTGCATCGTCGGCAACTTCCTTTGTATGGTCATCAAATTCTTCATTTTCGGATACCTTGAATTCAAATACTTCTATCGATACGTTAATGCTTCAAATACCTCAAACTGGTTATTATTATTTAAGCGTGTCGAATGGATTTTGTTCAACAGAGGACAGCGTTCTAGTTAATTTTGTTAACCTTGACATTGAAATGTTGGCTGAGGATTCCATTTGCTTTGGAGAAAATGGAACAGCCTCAGTTCTCAATTTACAGCCTAGTGTAAACTTATCTTATACGTGGTCTCCCTCATCGATTATTGTCTCAAATCAGGGAAGTACGGTTGAAATTAGTCCAGGCTTTTCTCAATATATATATGTTTCTGCAAGCGGAAATGGTTGTCTAATAGAAGACTCAATTTTTATCAATGTTTCGACAATAGATCCTACCACTGTAATTGCTTCTGCATCTGATTATATTGTGGCACCTGGCACTGTGGTTACCTTATTTGGAGACCCTTCTGGAATGTCTTCTTACATGTGGACGCCAAGTGAATTAGTTGTTTCGCCTACGTCACAACAAACCGATGCAACGATTAACGAAGATATTATATTTACACTTACGGTTTCTGATGGAATTTGTTCAAGACAAGATACAGTAGAAATTAAAGTCTATGAAATAATTTGTGAGGACCCTTATGTTTTCATTCCAAATGCGTTTTCGCCTAATGGAGATAACGAGAATGATGTACTTTATGTTCGTGGAATTTGGATAGAGAAAATGATTTTCCGAATTTTTGATCGTTGGGGTGAGTTGGTATTTGAATCCACCGATGTTGCTTATGGCTGGGATGGATCGTTCAGAGGAAAAATGCTGGATCCTGATGTCTACGACTTTTATTTGGATGTCACCTGTATAGGAGGCTTAAAGTCTATTACTAAAGGAAATGTAACGTTAATGAAATAGTAATGAAAAAAGTAATTACCCCAAAATCTGAGAAATTTTTAGAAAATTATCTTAATAATCCAAGTCCAACTGGGTTTGAATCCGGAGGACAAAAGTTATGGCTTGAGTATATTAAACCTTTTATTGATGATTATTTTGTAGATAATTATGGTTCAGTTGCTGGAATTATAAATCCCGGAAAGGATTACAGAGTTGTAATTGAAGCGCATGCTGACGAGATTTCATGGTTTGTTCACTACATAACTAAAGATGGGTTTATTTACCTCAAACGCAATGGTGGTTCAGATCACATGATTGCTCCATCGAAAAGAGTAATTATTCATACGGATAAAGGTCCTGTAAAAGCTGTTTTCGGTTGGCCTGCAATTCATATGCGTCATACAAAGGAAGAAACGCCAAGCATGAAAAATATTTTCTTGGATTGCGGATGTTCTTCAAAAGAGGAAGTGGAAAAGTTAGGAGTTCATGTTGGATGTGTAGCTACGTTTGAGGATGAATTCTTGATTTTAAATAAAAATAAGTACGTAGGTCGTGCGCTTGATAACAGAGTTGGAGGGTTTATGATTGCTGAGGTGGCTCGCCTACTTAAGGAAAGTAAAACTGAATTGCCATTTTCTTTATATGTGGTAAATGCTGTACAAGAAGAGATAGGATTGCGAGGTGCTGAAATGATAGCACATCGAATAAAACCAGATGTAGCATTAATTACAGATGTCTGTCATGATACGGCAACACCAATGGTCGATAAAATTGAAAATGGAGATCAACAATCTGGAAAAGGCCCTGTACTGACTTATGGTCCTGCGGTGCAAAACAATTTTCTGAAACAAATCATTAAAGCTGCAGAAAAAAACAAAATTCCTTTTCAACGCGCAGCGGTTTCGCGATCTACAGGCACCGACACAGATGCTTTCGCTTATTCGAATGAGGGTGTAACAAGTGCATTAATTTCATTGCCTCTTCGTTACATGCATACTACTGTTGAAATGGTTCAGAAGGACGATGTTGAAAATTGTATTCGTTTGATATTCGAAACCTTGAAAACGATTAAAGCTGGACAGGATTTTAGGTATTTAAAGTAAAATGAGATTTTATTATTTACTCATTTTTGTGATATCTATTTTCTCTTGTACTAAGGAAAAGACACAGTATGAAAGTGAAAAATTTGATATTCAGATAATTTCTGTGGATAGCACAAAGAGGATTTGTTCCATTGACCATTTGGTTTTCCATCCTTCTGGTTGTGGAAATGTACAAAGTCCTACAGATTCCTTAGATGAAGACTCCTTAGATTTAGATGGTAATGGATTAATAGATTCATACATTTATGCGAAATCGTGGTATAATTTTATAAGTGCGAGCAATCCATGTGTAAATTATAACCACTCCATCGCGATTTCAGGGACCAATACGGATATTCAATTTGCTAAAATCCAGCCCTATAATCAAGTTGAATTATTTGAAGAAAACACAACAATTGATTCGCTAAATAAGTGGGATTACAGTGTTGTTTTATCGTTATCAGTGCAGCAAGCTCCTTTCTCTTGTAATTTTGAAGGTATTCATTACATAGGTTATAGAATGAAAAATGAACAAGGTTATTCATATGGTTGGATAAAAGTAATCTCAGATTTATTTGGAGTAAAATTAGTAGATGCAGCTTTGAATAGAACCTTAGATATGGGAATTCCTGCAGGAAGAAAAGTCAATTAGTTATTTATTTCAAAACAATGGTAATGGAATCTGTCAAGGAAATCACATCACCTGAAATTAGTTTGGCTCTTCGGCGCGTTTCAATCTGACCATTACGTAACACTTCACCTGAATCTACGATGTATTTTGCGTGCCCTCCTGTTTCAGCAATACCAAGTGCTTTGAGTAGTGCCATCAATTCAATATAATCTCCTTCGATTTTAAACTCCTCCACTTATTTCCCTTTAAGTTCCATTGCTTTTAACGTATTCATCATTAACGAAGCTATCGTCATCGGTCCAACACCTCCTGGAACGGGAGATATATAGCTTGTTTTAGGTGCAACTTCTTCGAAATTCACATCACCAACCAAACGCCAGCCTTTTATTTTTGTTGAATCCTCAATTCTAGTCGTTCCAACATCTATTACCACCGCGCCCTCTTTTACCATATCAGCTGTTACAAATCCAGGTTGGCCAATAGCTGCTATTAATATATCAGCATTTCTGCAAATTTCAGCAAGATTTTGTGTTCTGGAATGTGTTAAGGTCACCGTACAATTTCCGGGTGATTTATTTCTGCCTAATAATAATGAGAGTGGGGTCCCCACTATGTTACTCCTACCTATAATCACGCAGTTTTTTCCTTCAGTTTTAATATTATTTCGTTCCATTAATTCCATAATACCTGCTGGAGTGGCACAAATAAATCCTGGAATATCGAGTAACATATTTCCCAAATTCATGGGGTGAAAACCATCTACATCTTTTTTAGGATCAATAGCCAGGGTAACTTTTTGTTCGTCAATATGAGAGGGAAGAGGAAGCTGAACTATAAACCCATCAATACTTTTGTCATCGTTTAACGCTTGAACTTTTGCAAGTAAGATATCTTCGGGAACTGAATCGTCATAACGAATTAAGGTGCTTTCAAAACCAATTTCTTCGCATGCTTTAACTTTTGCATTCACGTATGTAACTGATCCACCGTCGTTTCCTACCAAGATGGCTGCAAGATGAGGTATTTTTTTTCCTTGTAATTTTCTATCCTTTACTGCCTCTGAAAGTTCATTTCTAATTTGTGCTGCAGTTGCTTTCCCATCTAATAGTTGCATATGAAATCTTTTGACAAAGATAACAATGTCGATTCGCATTTCATGCAATTCATCGTATCTTTGTTTAAATACTGCATTGATTGAAATTCAGTAATTGTGCTTACCATATTATCGACTCGAATGAATAAATTAGGCTATATTATTTTAATTATTTTCTCAAGTAACGGTTTTTTTTCTCAAACGGAGATGACTGGTTCTGAGTTAAATTTAGATGGCTTTTTCTCTGCTGGCACACTAGGGACTTCCTTTGGTATTGGTCCCAAATTGGGAGTGGAATTGAACGAAACTTTTTATGTCGGGCCCTCATTTAGAATTCAACGAGCGACTTCAAATAACTTAGGCAACACATTTACCCAAACAATTTATGGGGGTGGTATTTTTGCACATGCAAGAATGAAAACAGAAGGAAAAGCAACAATTTTTGGTGGGGCAGAATTTGAATATTTGCTATCTCCCTACAACTATTTAACTTTTCAAACCTTAACTACTAATCGATGGGCACCAACATTTTTCTTATGTGGAGGTTTTAACTTGAAACTTTCTAAATATTTTAGCCTAAATGCTGGTATTTATTATGATTTGATAAATGCAACGAATAGCCCATTTAGAGTTGGTTATGCATTTAAAATTAAAAATGAACAAGGTCAAATTGTTAGAATATTACCTATGATTTATCGTGTTTCTATTTGTATTCCACTACATAAATCAAACTAAAGTATAATCGAGATGAAAATAGGAATGGTGTTATACCCGACATTCGGAGGGAGTGGTGTGGTAGGGACAGAGTTGGGTAAAGCGCTTGCAGCTAAAGGACATGAGGTTCATTTTATTACATATTCACAACCTGTGCGTTTAGGAAGTTTCAGAGAAAATATATTTTATCATGAAGTGGTAGTGACTGATTATCCTTTGTTTGACTTTCAACCATACGAAACTGAATTGACCAGTAAAATGGTCGATGTAGTAAAATATGAGAATTTAGATATCCTTCATGTTCATTATGCTATTCCGCATGCTTCGGCAGCATTTTTAGCAAAGCAAATATTGAAATCACAGGGAATTCATATTCCAATTGTTACAACGCTTCATGGGACAGATATCACCTTGGTTGGAAGAGATCCATCTTTTGAACCGGTAATTACTTTTTGTATCAACGAATCCGATGCGGTCACCGCAGTTTCAGAAAGCCTGAAAGCTTCTACCTACGAACATTTCAATATTACTCGAGAAATTAGTGTTATCCCTAATTTTATTGTTGTAAATGAGGAAAATAATGGCTTTTCAGAGCAGATGCGAAGAAAATATGCTTGTGATGGTGAAAAAATCATTTGTCATATTTCCAATTTTCGAAAAGTCAAAAGAATTGAAGATGTAGTAAAAGTGTTTGCTCTAATTGCTACTGAAATTCCCGCAAAACTCATATTAATAGGTGATGGACCCGATCGATATCACGCAGAAAAATTGTCTAGAGAGTTGGGAATAAATGAAAAGGTAATTTTCCTCGGTAAATTGAGAGATACTGCCTATGTCTTATCGTTTTCAGACATGTTTTTGTTGCCTTCAGAAACAGAAAGTTTTGGACTTGCAGCCTTAGAAGCTATGGCAATGGGGGTTCCAGTTATTTCATCGAATACAGGAGGTATCCCAGAGGTGAACCAACATGGTTATTCTGGTTTTTTATCGAATGTGGGAGATGTCAAAGACATGGCCCAAAATTCATTATTCCTACTTTCCGAAGGACAATTAGAAACCTTTAAAGTACAAGCGAAAAACAAAGCAAAAGAATTCACAATTGAATTAATTCTTCCAAAGTATGAAGATATTTATTTTAAATTGATTGAAAATTCAAAAGGATAAATCTCTTTTTTGATTATATTTAGTATAAATAACTAGACTCTTTACTTATGAAAATTGGAGTTTTACTTTCTGGATGTGGTGTTTACGATGGCGCTGAAATTCATGAAGCAGTTTTAAGTCTTCTCGCAATTGATGAAATTGGTGCAGAGGCTTTGTGTATTTCGATAAATGCTCCACAACATCATGTAATCAATCATGCTACTGGTGAAGAAATGAATGAGCAACGAAATATGTTGATTGAATCAGCAAGAATTTCGAGAGGTAATATAATCAACATACAAGAGCTTAACCCGTCAGAATTAGACGCACTTATAATCCCCGGAGGATTTGGGAGTGCAAAAAACTTAACCAATTGGGCGTTCTTAGGACCGAATGGAAATATCCGCGATGATGTAAAATCACTTATCGTCAATATAATTAGAATAGGTAAACCACTTCTTGTATTATGCGTGAGTCCAGTAGTTGTCGCAAAAGCATTGGAAGAATCTGGTATAAAAGCAAACCTAGCTATTGGAAGTAAAAATAATTCTTCACCATATTCAATTGAAGATTTTCAGAAGGGAATGGAAAGTATTGGCGCTACTACTGTAGACAAAGGAATTACTGAGATTTTAATTGATCATTCGAACCGTATAATCACAGCGCCTTGTTATATGATGGACGCTTCTATTTCACAAGTTAGATCCAATATAAAAATGGCAATGGATGCGTTGAAGGAACTTTGTAATGGCTAATCAAAAAAAGATTGATGATTGGTTAAAAAGCCGAAAATCTCGTAAAAAGGATTTGACGGCAAATCATCTTTGGAAGGGAATCTCAACGGGTGATCGTTTTGAGATAGGCAAGGCCATTACACTGATTGAAAGTACTCATCTTAAAGATCAGGAAGAAGCGTCTAAATTGTTAAAAAAATGTCTTTCTGGTAATAAAAAAAGTTGGCGAATAGGGGTTACTGGAGTTCCTGGAGTTGGTAAAAGCACGTTTATAGAATCTTTTGGAAAAGTTATTCTCGATAAAGGACTTAAATTAGCGGTATTAGCAATAGATCCAAGTTCTTCTATTTCGGGAGGAAGTATTTTGGGTGATAAAACGCGAATGGAATGGCTCTCAAACCAAGAAAACGTATTTATCAGACCTACGCCAAGTGGTTTGAATCTTGGAGGGGTAGCTAAACATACCAGAGAATCAGTTCTTTTATGTGAAGCTGCCGGGTTTGATGTTGTTTTAATTGAAACAGTAGGTGTTGGTCAATCGGAAACTTTGGTACACTCGATGGTTGATTTCTTTTTGTTGCTTATGTTGGCAGGAGCCGGAGATGATCTTCAAGGAATAAAACGTGGAATCATGGAAATGGCCGATGCCTTGGTAATTACAAAAGCAGACGGTGAAAATTTGACGAAAGCAAAATTAGCTAGATCGCAATATGCTTCTGCGCTACATCTTTTTCCTCCTAAAGAAAACGATTGGATAGTGCCTGCCTTATTGACGAGTAGTATTGAAAATAATGGCCTAGAAGAAGTCTGGAAACACATAAGTAGTTTTTTCGAAAAACACCAAGGAGATGGTTGGATTCAACGAAATCGCAGTCGTCAAGAGTTGATCATTATGAATCAACATGTGAGTGAATTATGGTTTTCTAAAATGGAAAATAATAAGAAATATCAAGTAGAGCAAGAAAGATTAAAACAACTTGTAATTTCTGGTAAGTTGAATGGTTATATGGCAGCAGAAGAATTAGTAAAAGCCTTAATTGTTAATCCGTCTTGATCAATTTCTCTATATGTACGACTTCTCCCTCTTTTACTAATTGAATTATATATAAAGCGGAACGAACGTGTGATAAATCAATATAGGTTTCCAAAGAATCCGAGGCTAAATCACCCATTTTAATCGCTCTTCCTTCAAGATCATACACAACATAACCGCAACCCTTAGCAAGCGTTTTATTGTCATGAACCAAAATAAAGTTTCCATTAGATGGGTTTGGGTAAACATTAAAATGAATGTCTGGGCCATCCGGAGGAGGGGGTAATTTTTCAAAAACGGCTGTAAAAGTTGTATTAGTGACGCTAATATTCGTTTCTATTGTATCCGCTAATGTGTCTAAAACAAAGGTAGATGGAAGCCAATGTGAAAATTTATATCCAGGTTTTGCTTGTGCTTTCATTATTATTGGGACACCATCGAAATAAATGCCTGACCAAGGATAATCTTGCGGTTCAATGGTATTTAATATGATAGAACCTGCACTATCCGGCTGAATGGCTAGGTTAATACTTACCTTTTTCTCAAGATTAAATTCTTGAACAAGTTGATTTCTAATCACATTGTTTCTGCAGGCTAATTCTGAACGAAATGTCTGGTGGTTATTATTGAAATTTTGTAATTGACCAAGAATATTATTAGGGTCACCCCAACGCGCATATTCGTTATCCATTTCGGGATACATACTAAGATAAAAGGATTCTTCTCTATTTAATATCTCATTATTCGTGTAACTGGTATTCATTAAATCTGCAAAACGATTAATGAAGTAATTTTTGTATTCGGGATTCAACATGCTTCGTAACCATATGTTAATGTATGGAATACCGGGGTCTCTCTCAAGCATATACCGAATGTGGTTTTGTTGGCAATCTGTCCAACCGTTCGGTTGAAGTGATAATTCTAAATCAATTAGCGCGAATCTCCACCTCTGGTTAGTTTTATCTGATCGGTATATTTTAATGTTGTTCTGCGGCCAATCTACATTTCCCATCCAAGATTCCCCAATAACATAATCAGTGTAGTGTTTTAAGTCAAAATGTTGGTCTGCTAAATTCCAATAATTAGATTGACTTGGATTAATGTCTAAAAAAGATTCATAGGAAGACCAAAAGTTATCTACATCTCCTTCAACGGCTCTTAGCACAAGGTTATAGAAATAACTTAAAGAAAGTAATTCAAGTGAGTCTTTATTCGCACCATCGTGAACTTCAAAGTACTCTGAATTGAACTTTTCACGTAATTCGTATAATCCAAAATACTGCCCATTTATATAAACAGAAACAGGTCTGAATGCCGAATAATAGTTATCTGTACCTTCGCTCATCATTCGCACTTGTGAGGCATCTTTGTAGGGTAAGGTAAGGTATTGGTTGCTTCCGTTTCGCAAATAGATATCACTGTATGTAGTCCGATTCGGTCGATCGGGAATTAGAGGATATTCAATTGATTTTTCACCGAGAGCTCCATGTGCAAACGACAGTCTAAAACTATGCTGAGGTTGAGATCTACTTCCGCCAGCTCCACCATCCATGCGCATGGCCGTTCTTGTTTCAAAAACCTGAGGGTGACCAAGACCTTCTTTTAAA
>JACCDK010575827.1_pt1 | contig 10669 bp, 12 predicted proteins | sample 7445871 | NCBI WGS metagenome assembly JACCDK01 (sample SAMN15323436, study PRJNA562643) | freshwater metagenome | isolation source: river surface water | place: USA:Blue River Watershed | collected 2017-08-15
AGTTCCAATAGTTCCAATGATAACAAAAAAATCAAGGAATCCAATAGTATCAATAAAACCAATCAAACTGTTTCCTACGACACTTTTCGTTATTCCCAGATATTCCCTTTCGAACCAAAAATATTGTATGTCATCCTTGAACCCTTTAAAAAAATGGGTGAGTATCAATAATATAAAAAATATAAAAAATCCTATTGAGTTTAAACAAAAAGTTATAGCGATTATTGATATGGCTCTAACAACTATTGCAATTATTGTTGCTGTTGGTTTATTCATGTTAATCTCTGATACTCTAGGCATTTTGACAGGAATTCTGTTTGCGGTTTTTCTGTTTGTTCTGTTTACTGTGTAAATTTTAAAAATGATTTTTTTTTATCTCAACTTGTACACAAATGAGCAAAAATAAACATACGGAAACAAAGACTCGAGAAATAACTGAAAAGACTGATGAAACTGAATATGCGATTGTAACAAAGGTTTTGGGAGGTTGTCGCTTCATGTTAAAAATTAACATGCAAAACCGAGAAGCTATAGGAGTTCTGAGAGGAAAGCTGAGAAACAAGAAAAAGGAAAATATCGTAGGGGTAAATAGCGTGGTTCTCATATCTTTTCGAGATTTTACTGAAAAACAGGTCGACATTCTTCATGTCTATAATGACTCGGAAGCCAAAAAGCTGAGAAAAACTGGTGAATTGGTAGAAGAGGAAATTCGTGGATGTGGAACGACGGCAGAAACTGAGGATTGTGTTTTTGATTTTAGCGAAATTTAGTTAAATTTGAGGAAATTTAGTTAATTTTAGTTAAAATGTAATGCTAAAATGATTTTTTAAAAAAAATTAAAACACTTTCAGAAATGACAGAGTTTTCCGAGAAAAATATTTGGGCACTATTGAAAGAATATCACCGAACGGTTTCTATTCTTGCCAATCAATTTGACTCATTTGATAACTTTATTGAAAGAGGTATGCAAACTATAATAAACCAAAACCGACGAATTTGTGATGAAAAAGGGTACTCTTTGGAATATGGGCAGGTGTACGTGTCAAACCCTCATACTCTGATAAATAACGAATTGGTTGATATTTATCCAGATGACGCACGAAGACTGGAAATAAACTACGAATCTACCATATATATTGATATTATAGAGACAAACGGAGAAAAGGTTGTATGCCACTCACGAGTTCCTATTGGGAAAATACCAATAATGGTAAAAAGCAAGACATGTAATCTATCTCGTTTAACTTCCACGGAACAGGTGGAGCAAAATGAGTGTTCGAATGACTTGGGAGGTTATTTTATAATTTCTGGTCATGAGAGAGTTATTATTTCTCAAATGCGGTCAGTCTACAACCATGTCTTTGTTCTTGCTTCCAAACCTTCCACAAAATACCGATATATCGCAGAAACTCGGTCAATGTCTGTTGAGACTGGACATTCAGTTCTGGTAAAAGCCATGGTATGTAATGAGAGTCGCCATTACTATTTCCATCTTCCTTGTATAAAAGTTCCCATAGAGGCTGGTATAGTATTTAAAGCGATGGGTATTTTTGACTTGGAAAATATCATTGGATTGGACGAGGAAAAATATTCCGACTTTGCTGATAAAATACGAGAGGCGATTCGTTATATTTACAGAGATTCCATAGATATAAAGACAAAGACAGAAGCATGTCAGTATATTGCGGAATATGCTAAACACGAGATAGACAAGGAAAACCATGTTAATTATTCAAAACAGATAGTAGAGACTGAGGTTTTGCCACACTTTGGAATTTCTGGAACTGTTTTGAACCAAGCTATTTTTCTGGGAATGATGTTAAGGAAACTGATTCTAACAAATCTTGGAAAAAGAAAGGAAGATGACCGAGATAACATTGCAAACAAAAGAGTTGAAACTACTGGAGATTTATTTTACGAGATTTTTCGAAATATCATAAAGAGACATAACAATACTGTTATAGCATCTCTGAAAAAAGTTACGAAATCAAATATTATTCCAAACCTGTCAAAAATGAAAGTTATTACAAAGGGATTTCATCAGTGTTTAGCAACTGGAAATTGGTCAGTCCAAAAAAACGCAAAATACCAAAAGGTTGGAGTTTCACAGGTTCTTGATAGAATGACATACATGGCAGCTCTCTCACATCTTCGAAGAGTTATTATTCCTATAGGACGAGAAGGAAAAAATGTTCCAATTCGTCAGATTCATCCCAGTAGTTATGGATATCTATGCCCTTGTGAAACTCCTGAAGGAAAAAATATTGGGTTAGTTCTTAATATGGCTCTTTCAACAAAAATTACGAGAGGAATTTCAAATGTAGATATTTTATCATCTTTGACAGAAATAAAAATAATTAGAGAAATAACAAATCTATCCGAAATAAAAAAATTGTCAATTATATTTCTAAACGGAACTATTATAGGATTTACTAAAAATCCTGAAAAAGTTGTGGAAAAGGTGTTGAGACTTCGAAACTTTGATTTATTAGACAGAGAAGTTTCTATAACTTTTGACCCATTAGACTTTGAGGTAAGAATTTATTCAGACGAAGGTAGAATGTCTAGACCTCTGTTAAATGTGATAAATAACAAAGTTGAGTTAAAACCCAAAAAATCTTATAACTGGAATTCTCTGATAAAAGACGGAATTATTCAGTATTTTGATGCGTCTGAAATAGAAAACTATGTCGTAGCCAGAGATATTTTTGCGTTGAAACAGAAACCTCTGGATGCTATAGACGAAGATATTATAGAAGATATCACAGAAGATACCACAAAAGATAAAGAAAAGACAAAAGAGATTATAGATTCAGAGTCAATGGAGGAAACCAAGGTTATAACCGAAAAACCTTTACAACAAATAATAGAATACGACTTTTGCGAGATACATCCGTCTCTCATGTTGGGCGTTGTTGCAGCTCTGATTCCATTTCCAGACCATAATCAGTCGCCAAGAAATTGTTATCAATGTCTATGGGAAAATGAGAAAGTTTTAATGGGAAATGGTACCTTTCGAAAAATATCTGAAATAAAGATTGGAGACGAGGTAATTTCTGTAGACCCAGTTAGCTGTAAAAGAAGCAGAACAAAAGTTATTCATGCCTATGTTAAAAATACTGAAAAGAAAATTGTGAAAATTACAACCATTTCTAACCGAAGCGTTGTATGTACAGAAGACCATCCCATATTAACTTTGAATGGTTGGAAAATGGCTGAAACTGTGAGTAATGAGTTTATCTGTGTTTTTCCGAAAAGCTGTCAAGATGAGTTTTTTCTTTGTCTAAATATTCGCAAATGTAAATACGTGATTAGAAATGGCGCCATCTTTATTCCTGTCAAAAGCATAGAATCCGTACCAAACGTAAAAATCGCAGACATTACTACAGAATCTAAAAATCATAGTTTTATTACAGAAGCTGGTATTTGTGTTCATAATTCTAGCATGGGAAAACAGGCGATAGGAGTTCCTCTGTATTCTTATCGCAATAGAGTAGATACGGTTATGCATGTTCTATCATATCCTCAGAAACCTCTCACTTTTACAAAAACTGCTGAATTACTCAAAATTAACGACATGCCATCTGGAATCAATGTTATAGTTGCTATTCTAACACTTACTGGGTATAACCAAGAAGACTCCATAATTATAAAAAAGAGCGCCGTTGAAAGAGGGCTGTTCATGATATCATCTCTACATGCTATCAAGGAAACTGAAAGAAAAAAGGAATCTTATTGTGAAGAAAAAATATGTCTTCCTCCAAGGTCTTCTGAACCTACTGTGAAACCTACAGACAAGGAATATTTCAAGAGAAAGGTCGCAAACTATAATTTATTGGACGAGAACGGAATTGTACGTAGATATCAGGATTCCTATGTATCTTTTCTAGAAAAAACCAAAAGTTGTGAATGCGACTGTAAAGAAAAAGAAAAATGTCGTTGTGAAAAGGGAATTTTCTGTAAATACTGTAAAAAGTGTGAAAAAAAGGTTGAAAAATGTGTACGAAATGCAACGAGAGTTAAAAAGGGTGATGTTATCATTGGTAAAGTTTTGAGAGTATTATCCAAGGACGGTGAAGAAAAGTTAATCGATATTAGTCGAATTGTAGAAGATGGAGAAGAGGGAGTTATAGATAACATACGAATAGTAAATCATGAGGGTATTCGAAAAGTTAGCATAGTTCTGAGAGATGTCAGATTTCCTATTTGTGGAGATAAACTAGCCTCTCGGTCTGCTCAGAAAGGAACCATTGGAAGAGTAATGGAAGATATTGACATGCCTTTTAACAGCGAAGGTATAATTCCAGACATTGTTATTAATCCCTGTTGTATTCCCAGTCGCATGACTATTGGGCAATTAATAGAGTGTGTTTTAGGAAAATACTGTTCCATTAAAGGTGAGTTTGGAGACGCAACTCCTTTTACTGAAAATAGCCGAGATATTGCTGACAAAATTTATAACAAATTTGTGGGAATGGGATTTAGTGGTTCAGGATTTGAGACATTAACATCTGGAATAACTGGGGAACTTTTACCAGCCAAAGTATTCATGGGACCGACTTACTATCAGAGACTCAAACACATGGCGACTGATAAAATGCATGCGCGCGCAACTGGTCAAATGACAACTCTCACAAGACAGCCCACCGAGGGACGTGCAAGAGACGGAGGTCTAAGAGTTGGTGAGATGGAATCGGATACTCTGAAAGCATTGGGAGTATCTGGCATGATAAACGAACGACTCTTTCAGGTTTCTGACCCTTTTATGGTTCCAGTATGTAAAGACTGTGAAATAGTTACAACTGCTGGAGAATGTCATGCCTGTGGAGGAAGTTCTGTGTATTCCTGTAATATACCATACGCGTCCAATCTATTTTTTAACGAGATAAGAGGATTAGGAATAAAGATAGGATATGGTGTAAAATAATTTTTTTAAAAATAATAAATGAACGGAAAACAATATTTTACAATTTTTATTCTGTTATTAATTGTCGTTGGAGGACTTTTAATATGGCTCGGTGAAAGGGACCAGAAAAGTGCCAGTTCAGATGACAAAACAAAAGGTGGAAAAATTGAGGAAGCTGGTATAATATTACTCTGTATCGGTGTTGGATTTGTTATAGCTATTGGAAGTTTCTCTGGATAAATCTACTCGAAATGGTCGTATTATAAAATAATTTAGAGAAATATTCATATATCTAAATGGGAAATTCTAGTCCAATTCCTCCATATTTCGAAAATGATAAAATAATAACTCTGAACGGTACTATTCAGTGGAATCAAATAAAACACATTTCCAGAGATCGTGATTCTTTTGGATGTTGGTATAACATAATATATGACAGAAATGGTGAAAAAGTTCGAATATGTATTGCTACTTCTTGTGACTACCCAGAAAACAATTTAATAATTAAAAACAACGAAGTTTGGGGAAAATAGCTTTAAAATTATCTAACTATTATGGAATGTTTTTTTGGATTATCACAAATAATGTACTTTAATTTTTTACGGAAAATTAAATTTGAAATTTTCTTTCAAAAATTTATAGCAATAGACAGAAATTCACATGGTACACAGAAATTCACATGGTACACAGAAATTCACATGGTACACAGAAATTCACATGGTACACAGAAATTCACATGGTACACAGAAATTCACATGGTCTACAGAAATTCACATGGTCTACAGAAACTCACATGGTCTACAGAAACTCACATGGTACACAGAAACTCACATGGTACACAGAAACTCACATGGTACACAGAAACTCACATGGTACACAGAAACAATGAACCTAGAATCTAATCATTAGCCTGATATTAGGAATGAAAATCATACGGTAATACCAGTCAAAATTATTCTTACAGACTTTCATATTCATATACTCAGTCTCAAATATATTATAAATTTTCAATATACTACAAATAAGAGAGAAAATGATTTTTCAAATTTTTCTGTTCCAACTTCAAGAATGGAAAACGAAATAATATTCAGGTGGTCTAAACCGATAGATCCGTATTTAAAGGTAATGCTGAATCTTGTTCTAGTTATAAAGGAACTGACGATAAAATTCAGGAACAAAAAGCTTACGGGACATATCAGGATTCCTTGGATAGAATTGGAAAACGGTGTTCAGTCATTTACGAAAAACCATTATGACTTTTCTGTTTTAGACACTATTGAACATTCAGAATTTTTGGATAGATATCTGAAAATGATGGAAACCGTACCAAAAAATAGGTTATTCTTTGACGAAAAAACCTTAAATAGTGCCATATGTAGATGTATCGAGAGAAAAAATGAGAATTCCCTTATATCTCTGTTAAATTTCGTAAAGAAAAGAAATATTAAACCACAATACTTGTATATTTTGGTAAAGTATGCCCCATTTGATATGCGTCTCTATGGTATGACAAGAAATCTCGGATTCATTGATACCGGAATTGAAAAAGGTAAAGTTCAGAATCTTTCTCATTTAACATATATAGGCTATCGCATCTCACAACACATAATTTATTATGAAAATAACGATCATTTGAGATTTCTGTTAGATTATTGGGAAAAATTACGTTATTATAACTGTACGTGTGATGCAGCCATGGATTTGTTAGTTCCTGATAAAGAAGGAAAAAAAGAGGTGATATATGATGATTTATCAGGAAATGTTCAAGTTCCTGAAGGTCTAAGAAAAAGGAGGGAATTAACTGGTAGTCTCCTTTTCGAAAAAATGAAAAAAGTATTAAATGGAATGACAAAAAACGACTTTCTAAAAAAGTATTGGAATAAAGAGAATAGACATCTCTTTACATATTTTTGAAAGATTTGGTTTGAGTCAAAAATAGGGATTTGCTTCAATATTATTACTGGTTCGTTTGACAGACAATTGCAGGGATTTCTGTTTTTCTGTAAAAACGTAAAATAAAAAATCTCTACGATAATTTTAATTTTCTGTAAAAAATTTTTTACAGAAAATCCTATAATTCCAAAAAATAATCACCCTATACTAAAAATAACGTACACCATTGTTCGCTTGTCAATAACTCCAATGTCTAGTATATCACATGAGGCAAAGGTTCGTCTTACTAGATTTGCCAGAGTATATGGGGAATACCAACAGTAATGGTCTGGATGAACACATTCTTCAACAGTGCCGTTTAAATATTTGACGCCATTCATCCAAGTTTCACAAAAAGCATTCGGCGCTGTAATAATAAACTTGCTAAACCCATGTGCGAGAGGAACAAGAGTTTTCAGAAAAGTCTCAGGATTTGGGACATGCTCTATCGTTTCTGGAATTAAAATCACATCGTATTTTTTGTTTGGAAGAGTTGTATGTAAAGGCCCAGAAATAACTGTTCTCATTTTTTCGATAACTTCTGTGTTAGTATCAAAACCTTCCACACGGTTATTTCGGTTGTAGAGATATAAGTGTAGATTGGTATTTTGGTCATAAACTGGCCAGTCAGCACAACCGACATGTAAAACCGACTTGTTTTCACAGTGAGACAGAAAAAACTGTTTACGGTCGTCAATTTCTCGTATTTTTATAACTTGTTCATAAAAACTTTTGCTGGATAACATTTTCAAATATTTTTTCTAAATAAAAAATTGTTTAAAATATTTTTAATAAAATGGAAAAAAATTTAGTCGTTGGACCATTAGTTCTGTTAGCCGGATTAATTTTAATAGCAATATCTCAATCTGTAAAACAACCAGAATACTCTAAATATACCATGGATGATACGGAATTTAATAGGGAGTTGAACATTTCTCATACTTATCTCGGAATTGGAGTTTTTGTGTCGATTATTGGGTCTCTAATAATTGGAAAAAATAATTTGTAAAAATCAAAATTTATGGAAAAAATGAAAATTTATGGAAAAAATAATTTGTAAAAAATGAAAATTTATGGAAAAAATGAAAATTTATGGAAAAAATGAAAATTTATGGAAAAAATAAATGAAAAAAATTTTGTTGCTTTTTGACAGTATTGTATTATTGGCTGGAATAACTCTGATAATTGTATCACAAACTCTGGCAAGTCCAGAATATTCGAATTATACCCAAAATAATAGAAATTTTAACAGAGAGTTGAAAACTTCCCGAATATTTCTTGGTATTGGAGTATTTCTGTCAATAAGCGGAGGTCTAAGTATAGGAAAAAATTTTTTTAAAAAATAAATGAGCGAAAAAAATTCGAAAAGTGCCAAGTCGCAGTTCTACTTTGATATTTTTGGACTATCCCTGTTAATAGTGGGAGTTATTTTAATAGTTATTGCACATACCAGAAAGGAAGATGAACATCCAAATTCGAATCCTTCCAAGGATATTGGATTTTGGGGAGTAATTTTGGCAGCTATTGGATTTTTAATAGTAGGCCTTGCTAATGGAGGACCATGGTTTTTTCTTTTTCCTTTACGCATATTCCAAACTTGATTAAAAATATTTTATTATTTCAAAAATAATAAAATGGCAGAATTTGGAGAAGCATTTGAGGCAGCTATGGAGGCGGCAGCAGAAGAGGAGTCTGAAGAAGCGTTAGAGACTTTAAAAGCAAGTTTGGAAAAATCTGGAATAGACGCAAATATACAAGGTGGTGAAATAAAAATTAACGGAGAATCTGTAGATTTACAGAAATTCTCAGATTTATCCTCAAAAGGGGATTTTTTAGAAGCAATGAAAGAATTGGGGTTTCCACAGAGCGAAGAATTGGAGGAATTTGCGAATGATCGAAAAGCCAGTTTTGACGCGTCTGACAAGGGACAACAGTTAAAAGCTCTGAATGAACTTAAGACAGAGCCCAAACTAGATATTTTAAAGGATGTGGATAACCCGTCAGAGGATGAGATGAAAAAACTTACCGAATCTAACAAGGAACTGAAAGCGTCGATGGATAAAATGACAGAACAGTTAAAGGAACTCAAGGGAGATGCTGTGGACGAAAAAGACCCATCTTTTCGTGAGAGAGTGTCAAAATATTTTTCTGAAAACAAACTGAAATTACTACTTGGAACTGCCATGTTAGCATTTCTTATTTGGATTTCTATAGATTACTATGATTTCTGTAAAAAAGCTCGGAATGCTATAAATGGCTGTTGGAGTATAGAGGATGCTGGTAAGTGCAAGATATCTTCTCTCACATGTGATAACGATGACCTTGTTTCAGCTGATGGAACCTTTATGGGAACTCATCTTGCGGATACCAACTTTCGAATGTGCCAACCATGTTTGGATGTTAAATGCATGTCTGGAGATTATATACCAGCTCTCTCAAGCGCTTGTGGATGTGGTACTGGAAATTTGGACTTTACTGGATTTAACTTTGACGGAACTCAGGTAAGAAACGACTTTAAAAACTCACCAGCATGTGAAAATTGTACCAGCACTTTTGTTAATCATAATTTACCGTCAGCATGTCCAAATGTATCTGGGTGTATAGCAAAGACCGAGGCGTGTGTTGGAGAAAATCAACTAAATACCGACTGTTCCAAATGGTGTGATTCATCATTGTTGAAAGTTAAACAGGGAGCTGTTATTCAATGTTCCAACGTATCTATAGGCCAAGTAATGTCTGCTGGTATAACAGCCGCTGCAAAAGCTGGAGTAAGCGACCTTATTCCGTCTGGACTGTTAAAAGACATCTGGAAAATAATTCGTTATCTAATTCTTGGTGTAATTATTCTGATTGTATTATATTATGTAATAACTGGTGTATGGGGATATTTTTCAGAGAGAAGTAAAGAAAAAAGAATAGCGACCGATGTAGCAACAGCCGTTCAGGGAAAAACCAAGTCGGCAACAAAGTGAGGTTTCGTTGAATAAAATGAGGTTTCGTTGAATAAAATGAGGTTTCGTTGAATAAAATGATGTTTCGTTGAATAAAATGAGGTTTCGTTGAATAAAATGATTTTTTAATAAAAATTAAAAAATTTAGAAATGGATTATTCAGTAATTTACGAAATGTTTCGACAAAGAGAAAAATATGGTGGAGAAAAATACACTCCAATAACAGAAACTGAGAACTATATCATTGGAAATGGAACTGTTTATTTTATCAAAAAAATATACGATAAACTGAATATTAAAGATATGCAGGAAATATCTGAAAGTAAAGAGAGTAATCATTTTATTGTTTGTTATAACGAAATAACTCCCATTTGTAACAAAAATTTCAAAGACGAAAAGATATCTCACCTATCTAAAAAGATTGAACTATTTTCTTTTCTGGCTTTTACACATGTTCCAACAAACCATTATTTAACACCGGAGCATTTTCGAGTCATTTCTGAACAGGAGATACAGGACGTGAAAAAACATTCTGTGGACTTGCGACGGCTTCCATCTCTACTATCCTCAGACCCTATAGTAAAATTTCTTGGATTTCCTATCGGAAGTATCATACGAGTTCATCGAAAAAATGAACCTTATTGTTATAGATTGGTTGTCGGGTAATAGATTTGAGAGGAATGACAGGAAATTACAGAAATAACAGAAATTCACAGGAATGACAGGGAATTACAGAGAATAACAGTGAATTACAGGGAATAACAGAGAATAACAGAAATTCACATGGTCTACAGAAATTCACATGGTCTACAGAAATTCACATGGTCTACAGAAATTCACATGGTCTACAGAAATTCACATGGTCTACAGAAATTCACAT
>JACCDK010926978.1_pt1 | contig 10666 bp, 7 predicted proteins | sample 7445871 | NCBI WGS metagenome assembly JACCDK01 (sample SAMN15323436, study PRJNA562643) | freshwater metagenome | isolation source: river surface water | place: USA:Blue River Watershed | collected 2017-08-15
GATCAATACAGACCCGCGCGTCATGCGCTTTCTGGGGCCGCTGATGACGCTTGAGGATGTTGATGCGCTGATCTTGCGGATGCAGCAGATGCAAGCGGGGCTGGGCCATTGTTTCTGGGCCGTGGAGCGCAAGGAAGATGGCCGGTTGATTGGCTGGTGCGGCTTGATCCGCGGGGCGCAGAACACCCCAATTGCCGATCGTCTGGAAGTGGGCTGGCGGCTCTCCTTCGATATGTGGGGCCAAGGCTATGCGCAGGAGGTTGCCTCTGCCGCCATCCAATGGGGCTTTCACCATTTCAGCGATGACAGCATTTGGGCCATTACCGTGGATGAGAATGACCGGAGCTGGGGCCTGATGGAGCGGTTGGGCATGACCCGCCATGTCGCGCTAGGCTTTGATCACCCCAATGTGCCAGAGGGCAGCCCGCTCAAGCGGCATGTGACCTACAGCATTGATCGGGATATTTGGGCCGCAGCGCAGAGTTGATTGGCCAGCGTCAATCGGCCATGACAGCCCCATGAACAACGTCTCCATCATCACCTTGAATGGCCATACGCCGCAAATTCATCCCTCCGCCTTCATCGCGCCGGGGTGCCGCATCATTGGCGATGTGGAGATCGGCCCGGAGGCGAGCATCTGGTATAATTGCGTCCTGCGCGGTGATGTGAATTCGATCCGCATTGGCGCGCGCTCCAATATTCAGGATGGAACAGTCATCCATTGTGATTCGGATAAGGGCGGCATGCTTGGCACAAAGACGATCATCGAAGAGGGCGCGTTGATCGGCCATATGGCAATGCTGCACGGTTGCACCATTGGCCGCAATGCTTTGGTGGGGCTGGGCTCCATCGTTATGGACGGTTGCGTGCTGGCTGAGAATTCCATGCTCGCCGCAGGGGCCATGCTCACGCCGGGCAAGCAGATTGACAGTTTTCAGATGTGGGGCGGCCGCCCCGCCCGAATGATGCGGGACTTAGATGAAAATTGGGCGACAATGAACCGCATGGCCGTGGCCCATTATGTGGAAAACGGCCAAATTCATAAAGCGGCGGTCAGCGGCTAAGGGCGGCCTGCAGGCGCTGCATCGCCGCGTCCTGCCGCGCATCCAGCGCCTCAATCTGCCGGATCCTGTCCTCAAGTGTGTTCAGATCCTCGCTCTTGGGGGCGGCCATCAGCTCGCGGCGCACGTTATCCAGCTCTGCAAGGCCCGATTTAACGGCATAGCGGCTCCGCTCGAGCGCGGAGACGCGCATTTGGGCCTGGACCCAGCTGTCACTGCCCGATGACCCCGCTTTGGGCATTAGCCGCTCTGCATCGGCTGCTGCTGCGTCAAAAGCGGATTCGCTGTCCAGTGCGGGGCGAGCGATGGCTTCGATTCGGGCGGCTATCTTGGGATCAGAAGGACGGGGCAGGGCCACCTGCTGGTCCGGTTCTTGCAAAAGTCTGGCTGCCTCTGCCTCAATAGGGCGCGGGTTAAGCGATGGAAAATCGCCCTGACCTGCGCAGGCGGAGAGCAATAGAGCGACAAGCGGGAGGGCAGCTTTCATAATCCTTCTTCTATAAGCAGCCATTCCATGTCGCAACGGGCTTGCACTTTTAGAAAAAGCCGACTAACCGCGCCTCTCCTATGCGCGCCCGTAGCTCAGCTGGATAGAGCATCAGACTACGAATCTGAGGGTCGGACGTTCGAATCGTTCCGGGCGCGCCACAATCCAAATCGACGCATTTACCAGCAGCCCAAGGATATTTGCCTTTGGTTCTAGGCGCTTAGTTGCGGCACCAAGAGTGATCGGCTAGACGCCAAGCAGCAGGCTAGAGGAATTCCATAGTGTTCCGGTTACCAGGATTATTGAATCAGGTGCGAGATCTCCTGTGTGCCCTGCTTGCAGTCGTCATGTGTTTTTCGCCGAGCTATGCTCAAGCGCCTGCTGTACTTGAAGGCATAACGCTGATCACACAAGATGACACTGAGGCTGTCTTTCTTCTGAAGTTTTCGTCCAGCCAGCCGAAGTTTGAGACAGCACGCATCGAACCAGAAGCGACGACTTTATTGTTGCGGAGCGCTCTTCGGTCTCCCCAGTTGCCGGGTTCGTTTCGTTATCGGGGTTTGGTTCGCGTCCTCGAGTTTCAATCCGAGCGTGCCGATCTTGCTGTGCGCTTTAGAACGGCTGTTCCCGCTCGTGTCACTATTGAGCCTGCCGAAGCCAATACCATTTTCGTTCGACTAAAAGTGGCAAGCTCACAAGACGTGCCTGACCGCGGCGAGCCCGAGGCATTGAAGGATGCAGCTGATCAAGCGAGTCCTTTTCAGGAGCCCGCGTCGCCAGCGGCTGGTGAGCGCTCTGAGATGATTCCCTTACGATATGCGGATGTCAGCGAGGTCATTGGCCTTTTGGTTGAAGGCACAAGCATAGAACCCAACAATATCTTCATTCGACGCGAGCCAGGATTTGGCTCTTTAGGCTCAAATAACCAGTCCAGTTTTTTACAGCCGCAGAGCCAAGAGCAAAGGCGTCCTGCATCGCTCGGCCAGTCTTTCGCCAATGGATTGGCTATTGATCGTCGGCTGAATGCCATTTGGGTGACAGGAACCGCTGAGAAGATTGAGCGTGTGCGTCAGCAAATCGCTTTAATCGATATCCCCGTCGATAGCGTGATTCTCGAGACGCAATTTGTCGAGCTAACAGAGACAGGCGCGAGGAACCTTGGCATCGATTTAAACAATAATGCCGGACAAATTGCGGTTGGCCGAATTGAAACTGGTGCCTCCTTGCCCTTCAACGTTAATCCCAACGACGTCTTGCCTTCCGGTGTGATGCAGGCCGCGATCTATGCTCAGGTGGAAAAGGGCGAGGGGCGCATCCTCTCACGCCCGCGGATTGCAGCACAAAGTGGCTCCACAGCGAAGATCATCACTGGCGATGCGTTGCCGATCCTGACGGCCATTACGCTTTCTGGTGTCAACGGCGTCTCGCAGCAGGTGCAATATGTAAATGTGGGTGTGACGTTACAAATTGCCCCGCGCGTCAGCACCGATGGGTTCGTGACGTCTCAGATTTATGGGGTCGTCTCATCCGTGACCGGCTATTCGCAAGGCTATCCAACCATTAGTCAGCGTGAGGCAGAGACCTCTGCTTCAGTTCGCGATGGGGAGACTTTTGTCATTGGCGGCCTGACCCAGGAGAATCTGATAACGCGTAAATCACGCGTTCCTCTTCTTGGTGACATTCCTATTTTGGGGGCTGCATTCCGGCAGGAGCGTGCCACGCGCAGCAAGACCGAGCTTTACATTGTTATTACCCCTCGCATCGTACGCCACCGTCGTTTCGCAGACTCCGCTGCTCGTGATGCAGAGAATGGCGCGCCGCGCCAAGACCAGCCAGTGCTGGAAGCGGAACAGCCACGTTAACATTGATTAATGTAAATAGTGCTGGTAATTGCTGGTGTATATTAATCAGCAATCAAAGGATCGCGGCTGTCATGAAAACATCGGCAAGGGCAATTATTGCAGCGATATCAGCAGTTGCGATGGCCCCTTCGGCCCACGCTCAAGTTGCTGGCGATAAAATTCCTGATAGCTTCATCTGCATTTTCAAAAATGGCTCTATCGGTCGGGGAGCCGAACAAGCAAATGCTTCGGCAGCCGCGCGTTCGGTTGGCGCAGCAGTGTCGCATGTTTATACGCATGCAATTAAAGGCTTTGCTGCACGCGGACCCATTCAAGCTTTAGAGCGTCTGCAGTCCGCAAATCCGAATATTGAGACGTGCGAGCAGGATCAGATCGTGACGTTGGTCCCCATTAGAGCAGAAGCGCGCCCCTCTGGCGGTGGTACGACAACACAGCCTGCTCAAATCACCCCTTGGGGCGTTGCCCGCGTTTTGAAAAACAGCACCTTCCCGACAGGACCCTTCGCAACGGCTTGGGTCATCGACACGGGCATCGATCCCCGACATCCCGATCTTTCGGTAGATACAGCGCGTAGCCGTAGCTTCTTGAGCACGACATCCTATGTCGATGGGAACGGGCATGGGACGCATGTTGCAGGCACGATCGCCGCGAAGAACGACGCAATTGGTGTTGTCGGCGTCGCGCCCGGTGCGCCGCTTGTTGCCGTTCGCGTCTTGGACAGTCGGGGAAGTGGCTCAAATTCTGGCGTCATCGCTGGCGTAGACTATGTGGCAGGAGCTGCGAGGCCGGGTGATGTCGCGAACATGAGCCTTGGAGGCGGCATCAGCTTGGCCCTAGATACTGCTGTCGGCAATGCAGCGGCGAAAGGCATCCGCTTCGCTATCGCTGCTGGCAATAGCGCTGCGAATGCGGCCAACTATTCTCCGGCGAGAGTAAATGGTGCGAATGTTTACACGGTGTCTGCAATTGATGGCGCCGACGTCTTCGCGTCATTTTCCAATTTTGGAAACCCGCCTGTCGACTTTGCTGAGCCGGGCGTCTCGATCCGATCGACATGGCTCTCTGGTGGCTATAATACGATTAGTGGCACATCGATGGCATCCCCGCATCTTGCTGGATTGCTTCTCGCGGGTGCGATCGCAACTGACGGAAATGCCATCGGCGATCGCGACACAATCCCTGATCCGATTGGAATCAAAGGAAATTAAGGACCTATTGGTCTTTATTCTTCGGTAAAGCTGGTGCCTTAGCCTCTCTGGGCTCGAGCTTCAGATCCTTTGCGCGGGCGGTGATCTTTCTTGGGCATCCTTGGCCCATCAGCGATGACGTCGGCCATGGACGTCAATCTTGGCTCTTTTTGGGCCCGGCTGCCTGCCCGAAAACAGGGTCTGCACGAATGCCGTTGCGGCCTGTTATGATCCGACGAGACCCGCAACGGTAAATCAGATGCGCCTGTCCTCTTGCGCAAGTCCTCCCCAACGCTAAGACCATGACTTCATCTCATCGCGCGCGGTGGGACAATGCCCAAGTGCCTGACATCCTGACGCGCGACCGCTAGTCTGGACGTCCTTCAGAAACGCGAGGGTGCAAAATACGGGGGATAGTGATGGGCAGCGCAACGCAGGATTCTGAGCAATTTGGTGGCCATCCCAAGGGTGTTTATTACCTAGCTTTCACCGAAACTTGGGAGCGCTTTTCGTTTTACGGGATGTCAGCGCTTTTGACCCTTTACATGGTCAAGGATCTGTTGCTGCCTGAAAATGAAGCCAAGGTTGTTGGGCTTTCGACGCTCAGGAATTTGATTGGGTTTAACGGGCCCATTACCGACATGGCCTTCGCTGCAATGATTTATGGCTGGTATGCTGGGCTGGTTTATTTCACGCCGCTTATCGGCGGATGGGTGGCCGATCGGCTCTTGGGGGCAAAGCGGACGGTTCTGATCGGCGTGCTGCTCATGAGCGCAGGCCATTTGGCAATGTCCTTTTATTCGACGTTCCTGCTCGCGCTCTTGTTGCTCATTCTTGGTTCAGGGTTTCTCAAGGGCAATATTTCGGCGCAAGTCGGCTCGCTTTACCCGCGCGAGGATGAATCGATGCGGTCGCGCGGATATACGATTTTTTCGACTGGCATTAACATCGGTGCTGCCAGTGGCCCCCTCGTAACTGGGCTGGTCGCAGCCATTTATGGCTGGCACGCGGGCTTTGCGGTTGCAGCCGTGCTGATGCTCCTTGCGCTGGTCAGTTATCTTCTTGGTCAAAAGCATTTGCCGGATGACCGTCCTGCCCAGCGCGAACGCGTAAAGGCGCCGCCTCTGACCCCAAGCGAACGCAAGCGGGTGATTGTTCTCCTGTGCGTGATTGCGCTGACTATGCCGGCTGAAATCGCCTACCCCATGGTGTGGAGCGTCGGCATTTTGTGGGTCGACCAATATGTGAATCTCGCGACTCCGTTGGGCGTGATTCCATCAAGCTGGTTTGCGTCGATGGACTCGCTCGGGTCTATCTTGGTTGCCCCCGCGCTGGTGGCTTTATGGGCCTGGCAAGCCAAGCGGGGCAGTGAACCGGCCAGCGTGACCAAGCAGGGAATCGGCACTGCCATCGTCGCCTTTGCTGCTTTGCTATTGGCCTATGGCAATTGGGGCCAAACCGAAGAAAATAGTGTTGCCCTGGGCTGGGCAGTCGCTGGCTGGCTGACCATGGGACTGGGCTGGATGTATTATTGGCCAACGACCCTTGCCATTGTCAGCAAAGCCGCACCGCCGCGCATTGCATCGACAATGATGGGCGTGGCGTTTCTCTCGCCATTTATTGGCCATGTGCTGGCCGGATGGGTTGGTAGTTACTTCGATAAGATGGCCCCTTCTACCTTCTGGATGTTGGATGCGGCCATTGCGGCTGTGGGCGCCACGCTCATTCTAGTGCTGCGCAAGCCCTTGCAGCGGGGCCTTGAGGCTGACCCGAACGGATAATAGTTTTGGCGGCTAGCGTGGCTGAGGGGCCCCGGGTCATCAGGACCATGCCGCTGACATCGCTGGCAATTGCAGGATCAATGCCGCTCGTAGCGGCTGAGACAATGGCAGTCCGCGCGCGATCAGGCGGCCATGGCCTGCAAAGCGGGGGCATGGCGGAGCAGGGCATCGCCCCCAATGCCGCGCATCCCTTGTGCTGCAAGCGCGGCCACGATGGCCGCATGGTCGAGCGTTTGCACCGATAGCCCGTTGGCCAGCGCCATTGCCGCCGCTGTGCCAGCCGCCTGACCCATGGCCATGCACTGTGGCATGCCGCGCACCGAGGCAAAGGCCGCTGGATCGGCACACACCAGCCGACCCGCGAACAGAAGGTTTTCGATCCTTTCGGGCACCATCGCGCGGAAGGGAATGGTGTAATAATCCCCCGATGCCACAATCGCGTCATGGGTCATTTTAGAATCGCCGCGCATAACGTCGTCGATGGGATTGTCGCAGCACACGATGCCGTCGGCAGGCTTGGCCCCAGTAGATAGGTCGCTTGCGAGGATGCGGTGCACCGCCTCGAGCTTGCGCGTCTCGCGCACGCCCACCGTGGGGCCCAGCTCGCTCATGCGCGCCTGTTCGAAACCCGGCACGCTTTCGATCAGGAACCGCGCAAGCTGGTGGCAGCGCCGCCGCCCTTCTTGCGTTGCGCGGGCCACTTGCTGCGGATCCGTCCCATCCACCCCGCGGATATGGACCGAGTTGCAGAACACCGTATCGCGGTGGAACCCACGCATCAGATACAGCTTCGCTAGATCGGGATGGAGCCGACCATCGGCGATGCCCGCCGCTGCTTCCTCGGTGAAATAGGGATCCTCTTTGGTAAAGACCCGCTCCCACGATGCGTTCAGCATCGAGAAGGAGAGCGTCACCCCCATCATATTGCCACGCCCATCCCCCACCATGAATGGCACACCAGCCTTTGCAGAGAGGTCGCCGTCGCCGGAACAATCGATGACCATGCCAGCCTCAATCGTCATCGGTCCGCTCCGGTCGGTGCAGGCGATGCTTTGGACACGATCCCCTTTAAGCACGGGCGCGCCAACAAAGCTGTTGAGGTGGACGTCGACGCCCGCATCCTCAAGCATTTGGAACATCGCAAAGACAGCGGCTTCATGATCGTAGATCACTTCATATCCGAAGTTCTCAAGCGTTGAGGGTCGAACCTCGGCCATTGGCGGCTGCATCGCGCAAAGCTGGTCGGTGAGTTCTGCAAAGACCCCGCCGATGCTGCGCCCGGTTGGATAGCCACCGCCCCAGGGCATGCCGGGGCAAAACGACATGACACCGCCAATCTTGCTGGTCCCCTCAATCAGGCGCACCCGCGCGCCCTGCCGCGCCGCGCCGAGCGCCGCGCCGAAGCCCGCTGTTCCTCCGCCGATCACCAGAACATCCGTTGAAATATGACGATCCATGAATTCCTCTTAGCCGATTCCGGTCCAACCGGCGCTGTGCCGCCAAGCAGCGCCATTTAAGGTGCGGCGGTTGGCAATGTAAAGGAGCTGTGGCCCGACAAAGCGATACCGATGAGTTTCTCGAAATTTGGGGAGGTCAGCATTCTCTTCGATGACCATATCCCGCGCGGCGCGTCCGCTTGCCGCGCTCTAGGTCACGCAGAGAGCAGCCGATGACGCACCATTAACCGAAGAGCCTCCAGCCCGCCGAGCATCAGGGCTGTTGTTATGATGATAATCAGGGCCGTCGCCCCAGAGATGGGCTCAAATCGGAACAGGGTTGCAACAGCGGGCAGAGTTTGGGTGGCGACCAACATTAACAGAACGCCGGTTGCGATGATGCCCAAGGCCGTATTTGGGCGCCGGATAGTCTTTAGCGATGATCGCGCAAAGGTGCGGTTGAGGAGGATGAGCGCAAGGACCCCCAAGACCAGAGCGAGAAACGCTCCAGAACGGATGGCTGCGACAGACAAAGTGCTGCTGGCCAGATAAAATGTGACCGCCGTGACGAGCAGCATCACAATGGACCCTTGCAACAAAGACCAGCCAATTAGTTGGCGAGAGAAGAGGGGACTCTCCGATGGTCGGGGCGGGCGCTGCATCACATCTGGCTCTTCGATTTCGGCTTCAAAAACCAAGGCGCAAACCGGATCGATCACCATTTCGAGAACCGCTATATGGATGGGGCCGAGCAGCAGCGGGAGGCCCGTGAACAGAGGCAGGAGGGCAAGGCCCGCAATTGGGATATGCGCGGCGACAATAAAGCCCATCGCCTTTCTCAAATTGTCATAAATGCGCCGCCCCAGCCTGATCGCCCGGACAATAGACTCAAAATCATCATTGAGCAGCACCAACGCGGCAGCTTCGCGCGCGACATCGGTTCCGCGTTCTCCCATGGCAATGCCGATATGCGCCGCCTTCAACGAGGGGGCATCATTCACCCCGTCGCCCGTCATGGCGACAATTTCCCCCTGCGCTTTGAGAGCCTCCACAATGCGGAGTTTTTGTTCGGGCATGATCCTTGCGAACACATTTGTGGCTGCAACGCATTGGACAAGTTCGGCATCCCCCATGTCGGCCAGTAGATCTCCTGTCACGACATTATCGGCGGCAATTCCTGCCTGTGCGGCAATGGCGAGAGCAGTGCCCGGATAATCGCCCGTCATCATGACGACACGAATTCCAGCCTGTTGGCATTGGCGCACGGCCTCTGGAACGGAAGGCCGGACAGGGTCGGTCAGGCCAACAAGTCCACGGAATTCAAAGGCAAAAAGGTGCTGTGTTGCTGGCAGGGTGTTTTGGCTGGGCCAACGCGCTTCGGCCACAGCCAAGACGCGCAATCCCATTTTTGCCATGGCATCGACCTGCTGGCGGACGTCCTTGCGATGGCGGCCGTCCAGATCGCAAAGATCGGCAATGGCTTCGGGCGCCCCCTTGCTGGCAATCACATGGTCCTGCGATCCGCCAGTTCCCCAGACATGGCTCATAGCCAAGAATTGGGGTTTGACGGGGTAATGGTGGCGCAATGTCCACCCAGCCTGCTGGCGACTGTGCAGGTGTTGGTCTGGATGGGTTGTGCCTAGGGCGTGAAAAGCCATTTCCATGGGGTCAACGGGCTGTTCGGCGCTCGCTAAAATGCCAAGCTCGGCCAAATTCTGAAATGCGGTGCCCAATGGGGCTAGTCCTGTTTGCGGGACTAAGATCTGGCCATCTGGAAGCCGCATTTCTGCAACCCGCATCCGATTTTCGGTCAGAGTTCCGGTCTTGTCTGTGCATAGGATCGTTGCCGCGCCCAGCGTTTCGATGGCGGACGCCCTGCGTGTCAGCACCTGAGCACGGGACAGGCGGATGGCCCCCATGGCAAGAAAGACGGTCAGAACGACCGGAAACTCCTCGGGCAACATCGACATGCCAATTGCAATTCCAGACAGGGCCGCCTCAAGCCAACTGCCCCGCATCAGGCCGTAAAGCAGGGTGCTGAGCAGGCTGACCGCGCCACCCACGATCGCCATCCACCAGACCAAATGCCGAGTTTGCCTTTGCAGCTGAGGTGCTTCTGTCTCAATGGCGGACAGAGCATGCCCGATCTTGCCGATTTCGCTCTGCGGGCCCGTGGCGATAACGCGGCATAAGGCTGCGCCGCGCACAATCATCGATCCGCTATAGACGAAGGCCTGATCATGACCGTCCGGCCGCGGCACAACCCCCGCGCTGCCCTCTTTGTCGGCAATCTTGCGCACTGCAAAAGCCTCCCCGGTGAGAAGCGACTCATCGGCTTCCAGAGCGTCATTGGTAAGCACTAATCCATCAGCAGGAACGCGATCTCCTTCGGTCAGAAATAGGACATCTCCCGGCACGACGTCACGCCCTGCAATCCGTTTTCGCTTGCCATTGCGCACAACCAGGGCGCGCGGACTCGTTAGGTCGCGCAGCGCCTCCAACGCATGTTCTGTGCGCGCTTCTTGCGTCACTGTTATAAGGATCGATAGGCAGGCGAAGGCCAGCAGGATCAAGGCTTCATGTCGACTGCCCAATATGAGATAGATGATCCCGCCCGCGATCAAGAGAGCCAGCATTGGCTCTCGCATAACATCAACCAATATGCGCCAAATCCCACGATGCCCATGCGGTGGCAATTCATTGGGGCCGAAAACGTCGCGCCGCCGTGCTGCCTCTTCGTCGCTCAGCCCAGATAGATGAGGGGCTAAATTCGGCTCTGCCATTGCATCCTGCTTCCAAGCGGCGTCTGGGCATTCACCGCCACATGGCGTTATGATACGCCCCTCAAATCA
>JACCDK011354072.1_pt1 | contig 10666 bp, 9 predicted proteins | sample 7445871 | NCBI WGS metagenome assembly JACCDK01 (sample SAMN15323436, study PRJNA562643) | freshwater metagenome | isolation source: river surface water | place: USA:Blue River Watershed | collected 2017-08-15
ATGAATATGGAATTGAAGAGATTGATCGATTTTTAGTGGTTGGTGATATGGCTAGTAAAGCTGCGAAAAAAGTTTTCGGAAAGCATCGTGAGAAAATTCTTAAATCTGGATGGCCGAGGATAGATATAGCTGGAGGTATTGGTCAAAGCATCTATGTGAGTGAAATTGAAAAGATCAAATCTAAATATCCCAACTATCTTCTATTTGCATCAAGTTTCGGAGAAATTCGAAATCCGGATGATACTAATGGCCAGCGAAAAGCTACGGTTTATGAATCGACGCCGCTATGGGGCGGTGAGCAAAACGCGAAATTGATTTATGAGAAATTTCTTCATACGGTGGAATGCTTGCGTGTTTGGGATGCTGACCCAAGTGTTCCAACCATCATAGTTAGGCCTCATGTTGGTGAACTCAAAAGTATTTGGAAACAATCATTAAAGGGATTAAACAAAACTTTTGTCGAAGATGAAGGCAATGCTGCTCCATGGATATTTTCATCTGAAGGAGTGATCCACCAAGGCTCAACTATAGCCTTTCAAGCGTTTCTAGCGGGTAAAGATAATCTCTTTTTTACGTCAGGCGCTTTGAGTGAGTACTCAAGAATTGCGGATAAAATCAGTAGTTCGATTGTGACAAGCAAACTGCCGCCACTAAAGGCCAACGATCGCACGCCGCAGCATGATAATCCACATTTTGAACCAGACATCATTAAGGATTTTGTATTTCTCCCTGAAAAAGGCTCTGTTGATTTCATTTTAGAACAGTTTAAAACATTGAATATTAAAGAAGGAAATAATGTTTCAAATCTAGAAATGATTAAGTCTCAATTAGGTTTTAGGAGTCTTAGGCGCGCGTTAGGGTTGCTCCGCGATGAGTTACTTTGGAAAGCCAAGCGTCTTCGAATTCATCCACAGTCTGTATCGATTCCTGGAGGCCTTGGAAAGAAAGAAATATTAAGAATTATCAAAGTTTTTGATGAATCCCATCATTTTGTAGTAAAGAGAAGAACAATAAATTTATGGGAATTTCATGCCATTAAAAACTAATGCAGACAACGGAGAAATCCTGTGAGACTATTTAACTTTGATTCAACACTAATCCGTGTTTATAGAATACTTAGTACTTCGCAGAAATTCTTTCTTGGAGGATTGATCGGACTCCAGATACTTTTGGGAGTGGTTGATTTCATCGGAGTACTTCTTTTTGGAGTTATTGGAGGGCTAGCAATCCAGACCGTATCTCCAGGTGCGGAAATAGCACAAGTGAATACAATTATTTCTTTAATGAAGATTGAAAGTTTAAGCTTAAGTTCTCAAATGGCAACACTCGGAGGTCTCGTATTTTCAATTTTTCTCTTCAAGACTCTTATTGCTATAACGCTCACAAAAAGAATCATGACTTTTGTAGGGCAAATTGCTACCCAATTATCCGAATTCTTGATTACTCAGACTTTACGCCAACCAATCATTTTTCTAAAACGAGAATCTACACAGAAAAGACTATTTGCGCTAACACGCGGTGTCGACTACGTAACCTCATTCGTTCTTGCTCCGCTAGTAGTGTTTATTGCCGACGGAGCGATTTTACTGATTTTTGTCATCGGATTGTTTCTTATTCAACCAGGTATGACCCTAGCCCTAGTTTTACTCTTCTCAATCTTGGGCGTTCTTGTTCAGTTAAAGTTGAATCGCCGTTCAAAAACCCTTGGCGAAGAATGCGCTAATCTAAATATCAAGATTAGCGCAGATATCAATGAGGCATTCAGTTTGTATCGGGAAATCACAGTAAGAAATGCGAGAGATCGATATGTTAACTCAATTATTGAACTTCGGCAGGAGCTTGCTGCTAAGACAGCAACTTTTAGTCTCATCCCATACATCAGCAAGTATCTGATTGAAGCCTCTGTGATTTTTTTTGCTGTATTCTTGACTGTTTTCCAGTTTGTGTCGAGCAGTCCAGTTTCAGGTATTGCAACACTTACTGTTTTTCTTGCTGCTTCCACCAGGCTGGCTCCGGCGCTTCTCCGCGTGCAACAAAGCATCGTTACAGTTAAGGGAAATTTGGGATTATGCGTCCCGACTCTAGACTTTATCGAAGAGCTAGAGAGGGAACTTGCAAGTAGTGAAAAATTAGCCACTACAAAAAGAGTCGGTCACAAGGAATTCATCCCTGAAGTCAGATTAGTGGATGTCAACTTCACTTACGGAAAACTCGAAAACTTTGAAATTAATAATTTAGAATTCAATGTGAGTATCGGCGAAAGAGTCGCGATTGTCGGCCCATCTGGTTCAGGGAAGTCAACAATTGTGGATTTGATTCTGGGGATTGTTTCTCCTGTATCAGGGCATGTTGAGATTTCAGGACACCACCCATTAGAAAGCTTTAAGATTTGGCCTAGAGAAATTTCGTACGTTTCTCAAGATGTCGGAATGATTTCCGGAACAATACGAGAAAACCTTTTACTGGGCATAAGCGGTTCAGATTTTTCAGACGGATACTTACTAAATATATTGGGCGATGTTGGAATGCTTGAATTCATCTTGGGATTGCCAAAAGGGTTGGATACTCAAGTAGGTGAGCGGGGATCTCGGTTGAGTGCCGGGCAAAAACAACGAATAGGTTTGGCGCGCGCACTTATAGTTCAACCGTCACTTCTTATCCTTGATGAATCTACCAGTTCCTTGGACGCACAATCAGAAGCAAAAGTTAGTACCGCAATTTCGAATTTAGGCGCAGATGTAACTGTGATTATAGTCGCACACAGACTTTCAACTGTCCAAAGTGCCGACCGTATATTTTATATTGATAAGGGGAAGATTCTAGCAGCAGGCACGTTTCAAGATCTACGATCGAAGATTCCCGACTTTGATAAACAAGCACACCTTTCAGGACTTTGAATTTAGATTAGATCAGGATGCAGTTAAGACATGATGAATTAATCTAAGAAACCTACACCTTTCCCTAATGATTGAAAGATAGAATTTAGACTATGGAAATTTTAGTAACTGGCGCCTGTGGATTTATCGGTTCTAATTTATGTAGGTCACTATTGAATGATGGTCATCAAGTCACAGGAGTTGATGCCTTTACAGAGAACTACTCACTAGAAACCAAGAAATCAAATCTCAATTTTCTTCAAGAGTTTGAGAACTTTCGCTTTGTACAAGGAGATCTTCTCGATTTGGATTTAATGTGGCTTCTAGAGGGAAAAGAAATTCTCTATCACTTGGCAGGTCAACCCAGCGTGCATAACTCATGGGGGGATGATTTCCAAGTTTATGTGAATAGAAACATTGTCTTGACGCAACAACTATTACATGCCGCTGTTGAATCTAAAACGAAAAAATTTGTGAACTCATCGAGCTCTTCGGTTTATGGAAGAGGAAAGTTAACTCCAACGGTTGAGGAAGACAGGAAGATACCCATAAGCCCATATGGAGTAACCAAACTTGCAGCTGAAAACCTAGTGACATTATTTAGTTCAGAATTCGGTATAGATACCGTTTCTTTGAGGTATTTTACAGTTTACGGTCCGGGACAAAGACCGGACATGGCTTTTCATAAGTTGATTTCTGCGGCGTTGTCAGGATCATGCTTTCCATTACATGGCGACGGATCTCAGATTAGAGATTTTACTTTTGTTGACGATGTTGTAAATGCAAACAAACTCGCAGGTTTTGGTCAAACCCCTCCAGGATCCGTATTTAACGTTGGTGGCGGTAGTCCAGTTTCAATGAATAAATGCATATCCATTATCGAAGAACTCATGAGCACTAAAATCAAAATAGAAAATGTTCCGGTTGGTCCAGGTAATCCAGCAAGAACATCGGCTGACTGCGTTGCTATTGAAAGTGTTTTAGGCTGGAAGTCGAATGTAGATATCTACCAAGGATTAGAAGCTCAAATAAATTGGCAGAAGTAGAATTCATGATAAAGAAAGACATCGTGTTCACCGCACTTTATGGAGGTTATGAATCATTAAACGAGTTAACTTTCATTAAAAGTCCGGGTACGAGGTACATCTGCTTCACCGACGATTCAACCCTAACTAGTGAAACCTGGGAAATAATTGTCACCACACCAGAATCACTTGTAAGTCCTTCACGAAATAGCAGGGAAATCAAGATGCTTGGGCATAAATTCTTTCCAGAAGGCACACGCTCCCTGTATATTGACAATACTGTAAGACTTAAAGTCGACGGGACAGTAATTTTAGATCATTGGCTAATAAATGCAAATATAGCTTTTATGCGACACTATTCTAGAAAAACTGTGCGCGGGGAGTTTTTCGCCTGCTCTGCATATGGACTAGATGATCAATCAACGATAAGACGACAGTTTCTACATTATAAGAAAAATTTTAAAGAAGTGCTAGATCAAAGACCTTACTGGGGAGGGATGATCGCACGTATAAACTCACCGAGCACTGATTTATTCATGGAAACATGGAAAACTCAATTTGAGAAGTTTACTAAACGAGATCAACTAAGCATTAATGTAAGTTCTGTAATTAGTAATGTTAAAATCAAGGTTATTGACGGGGATAATGATTCATCGGAGTGGCATGAATGGCCGATTCATTCAAATCGTAGAATTGAAATGAGAGGCACTACAGGTGATAGCAGATTTCGTAAGATTCGGATTATTATCAACGTCTTAAGGTTTGGCTACTATTTTTACCTTATACCGTAATACTTACGAAGAAATTGTATAATCTATATTGCGAATACGTCTTGCAATCAAAATCAAGCTGGAAGAATCAATGCAAATTCTCGCACAAGTCACGCAGATTACAATCGCCCGCCAACCACACTAGATAGAGGCCTTCCTAAATTTGTTGATGAGGAAATCACTTTGTATCTTTTTGAAAAGTGAGGGGTGTTGTTTCATGGTGGATTCTGTGATTTAGAAGTAAGGATTTGGGGAGGCATTCAATAGATTCTAGTTTAATGCTGTCTCGAGGGCTGTATCCCACTTTTTGAGCAACATTTCCTTATTGTGATTTTCACGAATATAGCTTTGCCCTCGTAGAACTTGATCTCTTGCAAAGCTTCTATCATCTAGAAGCTTTGCGAAGTTTTCCAGCCAATCTGATTCATTCAAGCATGCGCTCGTTACATTGGCCATCTTGGATACTCGCACGTATGCAGGACTTGCGGAAGTTAGACAAGGGAGTCCTAAACGCCACATGATTAAAAGCCTGTTCTCGGGTTTTAGTCTATGCATCGGTATTGAAAGGTCAATTGGAATCACCGCAAGGTCACTTTGTCGTGCTGAATCGCAAACATTTTTTACTGACCAGTCAATTACGGAAACTTTATCACTAAAGTCTTTTAGGTCCCGTTGTATTTGAACCTTAGTATCTTTTTCAATGAAGCGACCTAGGAACTGAAAATAGGTTGAATCTGTAACAAAATTTAGATTCAAAGAATTTTTAACTTCCATTTTTGAAAGTATTGGAGAAATTTGTTTGACCCCTCGAATCGTTGCAGGCTGGCCTTCCCAAAAGATTTGAGAGTGAGACTTTTCAGATTGGTTCTTTGGCGAGAATTCTAAAAAGGGAAATTCCTCATGCGAATCAAGAATCACATGTGTATTCTGGTTATACTTAGTTATTATGCCCTCCTGCTCTACTGAGGAACATACGACCGCTGCAGCTCTAATGCAAAAATCTCGAACATGTGAGCTAAATGGTTTGGCCTGACCAGAAATTTGACCTGTAAATTTCTTCGCTAGACCTCTTCCAATGTCTTCAATTTCATTACGTGGTGACAAATAAGCATCAATTAAGTCAAAAATCACAGGCACTCTTGCATTAGCGAATAAAGGCGAATTGAAATCTGATTTTTCGCTTGCGATAATGATGTCTACGTTTTTGCTTAAGTCCTGTACTAGTTCATGACCACGCTCAGCTGCCCAAAATGCGACTCGACGTCGATCACCAGGGGCGCTAAAGTCGGGAGATAGGGGCCAATAACCAATCTTAAACTTTCTCATGAATTAAGAACCCATCTCAAGCCATTATTTAAGGAATCCAAAGGTTGCCACCCTGAGATAATTAGCGGCGAATCTTTGCTCACCAAAACCATTTTTCCTGCAGACGGCAAAAATTCTTTAGATTGCCTCATGCTTAGAGGCACTTCAAGTAAGGATTCTAAATGTTGAAGTAGTTCCAAGTTTGTAGTGCCGATTGTTGTCCCAATATCAATTTCAATTGGAGTTTGATTACTGATAATCCAACTAATTGCTGAAGCTATATCTCGAGTTGTTACCCAATCAAGTACTGAATTACAATCCACTAAAGAAATCTTCTCGTCTTTCTTTAAACATCTTATTAAGTAAGGGATCAGTCGATTATGATCCTGACGCTGGCCATACGGTTGAAATATCCTCGCCCAAGTGAATCTGATACTTGAGTCATTAAGGAGATCCCTCAGAGAATAAAATGCAAAAACCTTTTGCTTTGCATAAAAGGTACTTGGCCTCAGCTCTGTTATTCCTGCTGTGATAGGTCCAACTTGTTCACCATACTCAGCACAACTGCCCAATACTATAAAATGGCGAACTCTTGATTCCAACAGAACCGATCCTAATTTAATTGCAAACCTGGCGTAATCGGAATTCAGTGGATCTTCTTGATACACCTTATGCGTTGTAATCCAAGCAGTTAGGATGACTATTTCCGGCTTGCATGCGAGAAGGTTCCTTAAGTCATCAAGATTGAAAAAATCTCCGATGATTTGTTCGCAGGTTATGTCAACATTCACCTGGCGAGAGAATGATAAAACTTCATGTCCATCATCCTGCAGCCTTCGAATCATCGTTAAACCAATAAATCCGCTTCCAATCACTAGAATTCTCATAATCAGTTATTCCCAAGCGAATCAGCATATTTTTGCGCTGCCAGTTGAAAAGACATTCCTAACGAATCTCGCTCCGAGACAACACTAACTTCTAAAGGCCAGAGAATTTGGAGGTCTCCAAATGGATTAATCGCAAATGAGTGATCGGAGGAATAACTATTGGTAAGTACATAATGAACGATCGAATCTGGCGACAGAGTTTGAAACCCATGAGCAACACCTTTTGGTAAATGCAGCTCAAGCCCATTTTCTTCTGTAAGTTCATAAGTTCTCCACTGGCCAAATGTTTTCGAATTTGGACGAATATCAATCACGACATCATAAATTGCACCCTGAATGCATGAGACAGACTTCTCTTCAGAATAAGGTTCGGTTTGAAAGTGCATCCCTCGCACAGTACCAACTCTAGGATTCATGGAAAGTGCAATTGTTGTCAATGAATTACAAAAATTGGTGTGCGATTCCAACTTAACGAATTTTCCCCGAAAATCTACTTGTATTTGTGATTTCGATAAAACAACACCGTCTATCTCAGAACTATTTGTGCTTATCACTTGGTATGAACCCTATGCAAATTTGGGATCAAGCACCACAAATTGACACCCGTTCCTAAATTCTTAGATAAGTATTCAGCTATTTCAACCTTAATATTCCAAGGGAAAATCACAATATCGGTCGGATTAGCCGCAAAAAGATCTTCAGGTGAAAGTATTTTTGAACAACTTGGAGACATATATCGGTCTTGTTTTTCAGAACTTTTATCAGCAATTCCTAAGAGGAGATTCGATTCGTTTGGGATGCAATTCAAAATCGTGCTCGCTTTTGCAGCAGCACCGTAACCATAAATTTTCTTGCCAATTACTTGACCTAAGCGTAACCAATCTTGAAATTGATTCAGCACCTCGCGTACTTTGCCGTTGCCCAGTTTCCAAGCATAGGGATCGAAAAGTCCACATTCTTTCTCAATTTCCATGAGGCGAATGACAGATGGATCTATCTCTTTACCAACACTTGAGTTTGACAACCAATATCGATTTGAACCACCATGAATTGAAAGCTGATCGACTTTGAATAAAGTCAAACCATTCATTTCACAAATACTTCGAACAGCGGTAGCTGAAAGGTATGAGTAATGTTCGTGATAAATGGTATCAAATTGTAATTCATTGAGAATATTGTTGATCGAAGGATTTTCAATGCTAATTTGAGTTTCCTCCCCACAAAGTAGAGATAAACCTTGCACAAAGTCTATTAAGTCAGGTACGTGCGCCATTACATTATTTGCAATGATTAAACTCGGATAGCCATGTTCTTCGAGCAATTTTATTGCCAATTTTTTTGTAAAGAACTCTGAAATAGTCTTAATTCCCAAACTTCGTGAAATGGTTGCAACATTCTCTGCCGGTTCTATTCCAATGACCTTAACATTTTGTCCCAAGAAATTCTTTAGTAAATAGCCGTCATTGCTGGCTATTTCAAGTACCCAACCATTGGAGGTGGACCCCAGTTCCCGAATTCTTTCTGTCACAAAGTCCTGTGCATGTTGCAAGAATGTAGTGCTCATCGAAGATAAGTATCTATAATCTTTAAACATGCGTTCTGGAGTAGCAACATCTTCAACCTGACCTAACCCACACATGCGACATATTCTCAAGTGAAGTGGGAAATGTTCTACCTGAGTGTTAGGTTCTTTCGTAAGCTCATTTGCTATTGGGAGCATCCCCAGATCTATCCCAGAAAACAGTTGGTCTCCTAAGCAGCCACGGCAAAAGTCTTTTCCTCGTCCTGCAATAAATGACAGCTGTCCACCTTTTAAATCGCCCAAGGAGCACCTCCTTTCTCCCAGATAGCTTCAAGAGTTCTTTTGTCGCGCAGGGTATCCATAGGTTGCCACCAGCCCTCGTGTTCAAACGCAGTAAGTTCCCCACTCATTGTTAGTTGCCGCAAAGGTTCACTTTCAAAAGAAGTTTGCAAATTTGAAATATAGGAGCACACTTTTTTGTTTAGGCAAAAAAACCCACCATTGATCCAACCAGCATCTTGAGGATCCTTTTCGGCAAATCTAGTTACTAGTCCATTGGATATCTCAATAGTTCCAAACCTAGCAGGAGGTCGAACCGCAGTAACTGTTGCAATTTTACCAAATCGTCGATGGTGTTGAATGAGGAGTGGGATATCCACATTAGAGAGACCGTCCCCATATGTCATCATGAATTCATCATCTAGATAATCCTCAAGTTTCTTGATGCGTCCGCCAGTGGAAGTATCTAATCCTGTGTCAACTAGTTGGACATTAAACTCTCTTCCTTTTCTTGACTCGAAATACTCTATTGCAACTTCAGATTTATAACCAAGAGCCACAAGAAATTCGTTGTGCCCATACCCAGAATAGAAATTCATAATATGGTGGATAATCGGGATATTCCCAATCCTAACCATTGGCTTAGGAATTAGGTCAGTTTCCTCGGAGAGGCGCGTTCCATAACCGCCTGCAAGAATGACAACTTGCATTGAAATCCCCTCCAAGGGCTAGACAGTAAGTACAATCTCCTGAGTCGAAGTGAAGGATACTATGCATTTTCTTATAACTGGGCACACTGGCTTCAAAGGGACCTGGCTTGCACATATTTTGCGGCATCGTGGCCATCTGGTGAGCGGTATTTCTCTAAAACCACAGATGGAATCATTGTTTCAGAAGACAAGTGTCGAGAAATTTTTAGAATATGACATCCGTTGCGACATTCGTGACTATTTAGCACTCTCATCACATTTTAATCAAATAAATCCAGATGTTGTAATCCACCTAGCCGGACAAGCATTAGTTCGTGAATCCTACAGAGAACCAATAAAAACTTTTGAAACGAATGTTATGGGAACGCTAAACGTTCTTAAAGCTTCCCAGCAAAATAGTAGTTTACAAGCACAGCTGATTATTACAACTGATAAAGTTTACAAAAATATTGGTAAATCAAATGGATATTTTGAAACAGATGTTTTGGGAGGACAAGATCCATACAGCGCATCAAAGGCAATGGCGGATATTGCAACTCAATCGTGGTTATCTAGTTTTGAGAATCCAACGACTGCAATTGCTCGAGCCGGGAACGTGATTGGCGGTGGTGATGTCTGCGCTGATCGCTTAATACCCGATTTGATAAGTTCTTATTCTTCTGGATTGACTCCGCGGTTAAGGGCTCCAAATTCTGTTCGCCCTTGGCAACACGTGCTTGATTGTTTGAATGGGTATTTGACGCTTGTTGATGCGCTAATTTATAGGAATGTTGATGGTGCATGGAACTTTGGGCCAGCTGAGAATCAATCCAAGACGGTTGCCGATGTCGCAGATATAGCAGGCGGTATCTGGGGCGTGGAAAAGAGTTGGGAGTATGATTTAGGAAACCATCCACATGAAGCATCACTGTTAATGCTAAACAGCAATAAGGCTCGAAAAGAGTTAGGTTGGACTGACAAACTTTCTTTTGAGGAAAGCGTTCAGTGGACTATTGATTGGTACAAGAATGTCCATAACGGAAACGATCCATTAGAAGAAACTTTGAAAAACATTAGATCTTTCGAAGCAAAATAATGTGGCTTGGGCCGGGATCGAACCGGCGACCTAACGATTTTCAGTCGTTCGCTCGTACCAACTGAGCTACCAAGCCAAACAAGGTTCTGATATCAGTCTTAAATAAGTACGACACCAAAACCTTTGCGACCCGGACGGGACTTGAACCCGCGACCTCCGCCGTGACAGGGCGGCGCGCTAACCAACTGCGCTACCGGGCCTTAAGAAATTGATAAAC
>JACCDK010955312.1_pt1 | contig 10664 bp, 11 predicted proteins | sample 7445871 | NCBI WGS metagenome assembly JACCDK01 (sample SAMN15323436, study PRJNA562643) | freshwater metagenome | isolation source: river surface water | place: USA:Blue River Watershed | collected 2017-08-15
GCAGGCTGGTGGTGTCGCTCTTGGGGTCGCAGCCGATCAGCAGCACCTTCTTGCCCTGCTGCGCCATCATGTAGCTCAGGTTGGCCAGGGTGAAGCTCTTGCCGATGCCGCCCTTGCCGTAGATCGCGATGATCTGCGTCTCTTTGGGCGTGTCGCCGGTGTGCACCGGATCGGGCTCCTGCGCGGCCTCGCGGCGCAGGTTCTCGACGAACTGGATCGGCTGTGTTGCAGCTTGGGGCTTGTCCATCTCAGTGTCTCCAGTCCAAAACCATCTTCAGGCAATGTGCGTCGCCAAAGGCGACCTCGTAGGCCTGCCGTGCACGGCCAGGCGATTCGATTCCGGTGATCAGGCCATCAAGCGACAGGCGCCCCTGTTCGACCAGCTCGATCACGGCCAGCAGGTCGGGGCGCTTCCATTCGGCGGCCACGCGGATGCGGGCCTCGCGCATGAAGGCCGGCGCATAGGCAAACGACAGGCTTTGTGTGTAGAAGCCCGCCAGCACCACTTCGCCGCCGGACTGCAGGCGCGGAATCACGCGGTCGAGGATGGCGGCGTCACCGCTCACGTCGTAGATGGCGCGGTAGTCCTTGCGGGCGTCGTCGTCGGGGTGCACCACCGCATAGCCGTGTGCGCCCGAGCGGCGTGCCTCGCTGGTTTCCCAGACGGTGGGCGCAGGCAGGCCGGCAGCGACCGTCAGGCGCGCGAGCAGGCGGCCCATCACGCCGTGGCCGATGATCAGGTCGGGCGGCGTGGCGGGTTCCTGTCGGCCGCCCAGCGCCACCGTGTGATACGCAGTGGCGGCCAGTGCCAGCAGCACCGCGCGCTCGCCCCAGGCCGGGTCGATGCGCGCCACGCGCGAGGCGGGCGCGAGCAGGCGCGAGCCCGCGCCACCGAACAGGTTGTGCACGCCTTCGAAGCTGTACGAGCCCGGCACGAACACCGACTCGCCCTCACGGATGGGGCTGCCCGCGGGCGCCTTCACCACGCGGCCCACGGTCTCGTAGCCCGGCACCAGCGGATAGCCCATGCCCGGGAAGGGCGGCATGCTGCCGTCCCACAGCAGGCGCTCGGTTCCGGTGCTGATGCCGCTGAAGTCGACCTCGATCTCCAGGTCGTCCGGCGTGGACGGGCGCAGCGCCACGGCCTGCACCGACAGCTGGCACGGTGCCTGGAAGACGATGGCGGACGCTTTCATGCTTGTATTCTTGGCTTGACGTTGAGAACTGTCAATTAAATTAGACATTTGAGGGTGTAACCTAGGGTTTACCCTAGTCTTTCCGCCCGACAATGAGGCGCGCATGCATCGGCATCGGGTTGCGCAGCAGCTCGGGGCGACGGAAGCCGGCCTCGGTCATCAAGGCCATCAGTTCGGCGGGCGTGCGCAGGCGGCCCTGCCCCATCGCCAGCAGGTAGAAGTGGAAATACGGGTCGCCCACGGCCGGGCGGTCTTGCGGCTCGGCCATCGGTTCGGCCAGCAGCAGCGTGCCGCCGTCGGGCAGCGCTGCATGGATGGATGCCAGCAGCGCGCGCACCACATGGTCGGGGTGGTCGTGCGCCACACGCAGCAGCGTCACCAGGTCGGCCCCGCGCGGCAAGGGGTCGTGCGCGAAGCTGCCGCCGTGCACCGCCACGCGCTGCGCCACGCCGAGCCCCTGCAGGTGACGGCGTGCCAGCGCCACCACCGGCGGCAGGTCGAACAGTTGCAGCTGCAGGGTGGGGGCGTGCTGTGCCAGCGCGCCGATCCAGCCGCCCTTGCCGCCCCCCACATCCAGCACGCAGCGGTGCTGCTCGAAGGGGTAGGTGGCCAGCAGCTCGTCGATCACGAAGCGCTGCGAGCTGGCCATCAGCTCGGAGTACTGCGCCACCTTCACATCGGACCAGCCTTGCACCGCCTGCGCATCGCTGGCGTCGGTGTAGGGCCACAGCGCGTGCATGGCAGCGTCGGACTGTGCGCGCAGCAGCTGCACCGGATCGGCCATGTCGGCATACAGCACCGCGTTGTGTTCGATCATGTCGCGCAGCCCGGCGTGGGTGGCCACCGGCGCGCCCAGCGCACCCAGACCAAAGCGCCCGCCACCGCGCGGCTCGAGCAGCTGCAGCGACACCGCCGAGCGGATCAGCCGCTCCAGCGGCGCAGCCGGCACCTGGGCCAGCGTGGCCAGTTCCTCCAGCGTGCGCGGCTGAGTGCGCACCGCCTCGAGCAGTTGCAGGCGCACGCATGCCAGCAGCACCTGCGAGTGCACGAACCCGGCCATCACGCCGAACAGCTTTTCGGCGCGCCGGCGGGTGAACCAGCGGGTGATCGGGTTGCCGATGGCGAAGCGGTACAGCTCGGGCTGCGTCAGCCAGCGGTCGATGCGCGCGTCAAGGGCGCGTCGCCAGGCCGGGCGCTCGGCGGGCAGCCGCATCGGATGGGGCAGGTGGGGTGCGCTCACGCAACAATCCGGCAGTCAGCAGACGCTAGTGACTCAGGCAGCCGCCTGGTGTGCGGATGCCGCTGCAGACGAGCTGGCGGCGCGGCGCATCACCTGCTCGCGTGCGGCCTGCGGCACCAGGCGCTCGGACTCGTGCAGCACCAGCGCGCGCATCGCATCGCGCGCCGCGCAGGCCGGCACCGAGTCCACCGCCTGCTGCATCAGCGCGCGGAAGTAGTCCAGCGCGCCGACCAGGCCAAGGTCGGCGGCGGCGCTGGGCCGGCCATGGTGCTGGTCTTGCCCGACGGGCTTGCCCAGCTGCGCGGCGTCGCCCATCACGTCGCGAATGTCGTCGGCCACCTGATACGCCTCGCCCAGGCAGTCGCCCAGGCGCCGCCAGGGTTGCGGCTCGGCACCGGCGGCCAGCGCCCCGGCGCAGGTGGAGGCCACGAACAGGGCGCCGGTCTTGGCGCGCTGGTAGCGGCCCAGGTCCACCCGCGACTCGCATTCCCAGGCCTGCCCGGCCACGATACCGTCTGGTGCGCCCACGCCATCGCTGATGGTGGCCAGCAGCCCGGCCAGCCGCTGCGGTTGGCGCACGCCGGCGCGCGCGAGCACCTGGAAAGCCATCACGATCAGCGCATCGCCCGACAGCAAGGCCAGCGGCTCGCCATAGGCCTTGTGCACCGTGGGCTGGCCGCGCCGCTGGTCGGCGTCATCGAAGGCGGGCATGTCGTCATGCACCAGCGAGGCGCAGTGCAGCAGCTCGATGGCCACAGCGGCGGCATCGGCCAGCTCGGGCGCATCGTCGCCGCAGGCCCGCGCCACCGCCAGGCATAGTTGCGGGCGGATGCGCGCGCCGCCCGGAAACACCGCATGGCGCATCGCGGCCAGCAGCCGCGGCGGCGCCGACTCGGTCAACAGGGGGGCGAAGTGGCGCTCCAGAGCCTGCTCGATGCGTTGTTGCATGGTCGAATCCCGGTGGGTGGATGGGCGCCGAGGCGCGGCACTTGTCAGCACCACGCGACGTATTAAAGTGTCAATCTAACATGACATACAGGCTTGTCAACCGAATCGTTGCTCGGATTCCCGTTTGTGTAACTTTTAGGAGCGTGCTATAAGTGTCAATCTGATTTGACACTTGGAGGGACATTCAGTTGAGTCCCCGGACCGAAGCGTCGCCCCAGCCGCTGCCCGCCGCGGCGCTGACGCTGCACGACGTCGCTTGCGAACGCGGTGGCCGCCTGCTGTTTGACGGGCTGAGCCTGAGCCTTCAGCCCGGCCAGATGCTTCGGGTGCGCGGCGCCAATGGCGCAGGCAAGAGCAGCCTGCTGCGCGTGCTGTGCGGCCTGCAGCCCGCCGCGCGCGGCAGCGTGCTGTGGCGCGGACGCCCGATTGCCGCGCAGCGCGAGTCGTTCGCGCAGTCGCTCACCTATCTGGGCCACGCGCTGGCGCTCAGCGATGAGCTCAGCGCCGAGGAAAACCTGCACGCCGCCAGCGCGCTGGCAGGCGAAGCCGCGCCGGGCGAGCGGGTGCGTGCGGCCCTGCGCGATGCGGGCCTGGGCGGCCACGAGCGCCGGCCCATCAAGCGCCTGTCGCAGGGCCAACGCCGCCGCTGCGCGCTGGCGCGCCTGGCGCTGGCCGACCGTCGCGCGCTGTGGGTGCTCGATGAGCCCTTCACCGCGCTGGATGCCGACGCCACCACCTGGGTCGACACCCTGCTGCGCCGCCACCTGCAGCGCGGCGGGCTGCTGGTGCTCACCAGTCACCAGGACCTGTCACTCGACGCCGAGCCGCACCTGGCCGTCGACCTCTGAGCACCTGCGCGCCACTCATGAACACCGCCAGCACCCTCGGTTCGATGCACAGCGCGCCCGCAGCGGACGCGTCGCGCGCAGTCGAACCCGCCGCGGGATGGCTCGGCCCCATGGCGGCCCTGCTGCGGCGCGACCTGCGCATCGCCGCGCGGCAGCGCATCGACACGCTGGCCGCGCTGGTGTTCTTCGTGCTGGTGGCCAGCCTGTTCCCGTTGGGTGTGGCTGCGGATACGGCCCAGCTGCGGCCACTGGCTGGCGGCGTGGTGTGGGTCTCGGCGCTGCTGGCCGCGCTGCTGTCGATGCCGCGCCTGTTTGCGCACGACCACGCCGACGGCACGCTCGAGCAGTTGCTGCTGTCGCCGCTGCCGCTGTGGCTGGCGGTGCTGTCCAAGGTGGCCGCGCACTGGCTGACCTCGGGCCTGCTGCTGGTGCTGGCCTCGCCGCTGATGGCGCTGCAGTACGGGTTGGCGCCTGCATCCGCCGCGGTGCTGGCGCTGTCGCTGCTGATCGGAACGCCGCTGCTGAGCCTGCTGATGGCGCTGGGCGCTGCCCTCACCGTGGGCCTGCGTGCCGCGGCCCTGCTGCTGCCGCTGATCGTGCTGCCGCTGTGCGTGCCGGTGCTGATCTTTGGCGCCGGTGCGCTGGACGCCTTTCACGCCGGCCTGGGCACCGCGGCGCACTTTTCGCTGCTGGGCGCCGGGCTGCTGGCGGCGCTGGCACTGGTGCCATGGGCGGCAGCGCAGTCACTGCGCATTGCGCTGGAGGCCTGAGACACGATGAACGAATCCGCCACGCATGTGACGCCCGGCAGTGCGTCTGCGCCCTCGGGCGGATGGTTTCGCTACGCCGCACCGCAACGCTTCTATCCGCTGGCCGGGCGGCTGGTGGCCTGGCTCGCTGCCGGCGCCACCGCGCTGGCGCTGATCGGCCTGTACATCGGCTTTGTGGTGGCCCCCACCGATGCGCAGCAGGGCGAGGCCTATCGCATCATCTTCGTGCATGTGCCCGCAGCGTGGATGTCGATGGTGGTGTACCTGGCAATGGCCTTCTGGGCCGCCGTGGGGCTGATCTACAACGCGCGGCTGGCATCGATGATGGCCTGCGCACTGGCGCCCACCGGCGCGCTGATGACTTTTCTGGCGCTGTGGACCGGCGCCCTGTGGGGCCAGCCGACCTGGGGCACCTGGTGGGTGTGGGACGCGCGGCTGACATCCGAGTTGCTGCTGCTGTTCCTCTACATCGGCTTCATGGCGCTGCACGGGGCGATCGAAGACCGCCGCCGCGCCGACCGCGCCGCCGGCGTGCTGGCGCTGGTGGGCGTGGTCAACATCCCGATCATCTATTTCTCGGTGAAGTGGTGGAACACCTTGCACCAGGGTGCGTCGGTCAGCTTCACCCAGGCGCCCAGCATGGCCGCCACCATGCTGGCGGGGATGCTGGTGATGGCGGTGGCCTTCTGGCTGTATGCGATGGCGGCGTCGCTGGCGCGGCTGCGCGTGCTCATCCTCGAGCGCGAAGCCCATGCGGCGTGGGTGCGCGAACTTGCCAACCCGATGCCTGCAGCGCCTGCGCGCAAGGTGGACTGACATGGATGCCTTGCCTCACTTCATCACCCTGGGCGGCCACGGCGGCTATGTGTGGGCCTCGGTGCTCATGTGCGCGCTGGTGGCCGTGCTCGAAGTCGCCTGGTTGCGCCATCGGCGACACGAGGCGCTGCAAGCGGTGCGTGCACTGCACGAAAGCGATGTGCCGCACGAAGCGGTGCGCGTGCCGCCGGTACGGCAGATCGGCGCTGCGCACTCCACCGCACACAGCACCACACCCAGCACAACCACCACGCCGGGGGCGTCATGCGACTGAGCCTTCGCGCACGCCGCGCGATCGCGGTGCTGGCCGGCCTGTCGGCGCTGGGTGGTGCCAGCGCGCTGGTGCTCAACGCGTTCAGCAGCAATCTGGTGTTCTTCTTCAGTCCCACGCAAGTGCATGCGCAGCAGGCGCCGCAAGGGCGCATCTTTCGCGTGGGCGGGCTGGTCGAAGAAGGCAGCCTGGCCCGCGAGGCCCAGGGCCTGACGGTGCGCTTTGCCGTCACCGACCTCGCGCAGCGCGTGCCGGTGGTCTACACCGGGCTGCTGCCCGACCTGTTTCAGGAAGGCAAGGGCGTGGTGGCGCAAGGCCGGCTCGGGCCCGACGGCGTGTTCCGTGCCGAGCAGGTGCTGGCCAAGCACGATGAAAACTACATGCCGCCCGAAGCCGCCGCAGCACTGAAGGCCGCGGCGCAAGCAGCACCGGCTCCGCACGCCACACAGGCCGCTGCCGCGCCCGCGGCCAGGGCAGCGCCGTGATCGCCGAGCTGGGTCACTTTGCGCTGGCGCTGGCGCTGGCGGTGGCGCTGGTGCAGGCGGTGCTGCCTTTGTGGGCTGCGGTGCGGCCGTCGCACGGCGCCGAGGACGGTGCACACGATCGCGCCGGCCATGCAGTGGCGGCGCGCACACCATGGCTGCTGCAGCTGGCGCGACCGGCCGCGCGCGTGCAGTTCGCCTTGCTGGCGGTGGCCTACGCGGCGCTGACCGCCTGCTTTCTCGGTCACGACTTCTCGGTGGCGCTGGCCGCGCAGCACAGCAACAGCGCGCTGCCCTGGTACTACCGCATCACCGCGGTGTGGGGCAATCACGAGGGCTCGGTGCTGCTGTGGGCGCTGGTGCTCGCCGGCTGGAGCGCCGCGGTGTCGTGGCGCTGCCGCGCGCTGGATGAGCGCACCGTGGCGCAGGTGCTGGCCGTGATGGGTTGCATCAGCGTCGGCTTCCTGCTGTTCACGCTGGCGGTGTCCAACCCGTTCCTGCGCATGCTGCCGGCGCCCGACGACGGACGCGACCTCAACCCGCTGCTGCAGGACCCGGGCATGATCATCCACCCGCCGCTGCTCTACATGGGCTACGTCGGGCTGGCGGTGCCGTTTGCCTTTGCCGTCTCGGCGCTGATCAGCGGCCGGCTGGACGCGGCGTGGGCGCGCTGGTCGCGGCCGTGGACCACCGCGGCCTGGTGCTTTTTGACCTGCGGCATCGCGCTGGGCAGCTTCTGGGCCTACTACGAACTCGGCTGGGGCGGATGGTGGTTCTGGGACCCGGTGGAAAACGCGTCCTTCATGCCCTGGCTGGTGGCCACCGCACTGATGCATTCACTGGCGGTGACCGAAAAGCGCGGCACGCTCAAGGGCTGGACGGTGCTGCTGGCGATCATGGCCTTTGCGCTGTCGCTGCTGGGCACCTTCATCGTGCGATCGGGCGTGCTGACCTCGGTGCACGCGTTCGCCACCGACCCGGCGCGCGGCGTGTTCATCCTGCTCTTTCTGGCGGCGGTGGCAGGCGGTGCGCTTGCGCTGTACGCCTGGCGTGCACCCACGCTTGCCGCAGGCGAGGCGGCGTCGTTCACTGCCGTCTCGCGCGAGTCGCTGCTGCTGGCCAACAACGCGCTGCTGCTGGTGGCCGCTGCCGCGGTGCTGCTGGGCACGGTCTACCCGCTCGCGATCGAGGCGCTTAACCTTGGCAAGCTGTCGGTGGGCCCGCCGTACTTCGAAGCGGTGTTCGTGCCGCTGATCGCACCGGCGATCTTCCTGATGGGTGTCGGCCCGCTGGCGCGCTGGCGCCGTGCCAGCGCGTGGGGCCTCGCACTGCAACTGCGCTGGGCTGCGGGCGTGAGCGTGGCGAGCGCACTGGCCGCCATGCTGCTGCTCGGGCGGCTGGCGCCGATGGCGGGTCTGGGCGCGCTGATGGCCGCATGGGTGGCCTTCACTGCCGTGCAGCAGCTGGTGCAGCGCTTGCGCGAGCACCCGGCGCGCGGCGGCTGGCGCGCCTGGCGCGCGCAGTCGGGTGGCTTCTGGGGCATGCTGGTGGCGCACTTCGGAATTGCGGTGTTCATCGCCGGCGTGACTGCGGTGGGCAGCCTGCAGTCCGAGCGCGACCTGCGCATGGCACCGGGCGAGCATGCCGAACTGGCGGGCTACCGCTTCGCGCTCGAAGGCATCGAACGCACGCAGGGGCCGAACTACCTGGCGCTGACCGCCACGATGCGCGTGACGCGCGACGGGCACACCGTGGCGCTGCTGCATCCGCAGCGCCGCCACTACACCACCACCCGCATGCCCATGACCGAGGTGGCGCTGGACCGCGGTGTGTGGCGCGACCTGTATGTTGCGCTGGGCGAACCGATCGTCAACGGCAACGCCGCATCGCCGGACGCGCCCACCTTCAGCGTGCGCATCCACCACAAGCCGCTGGTCAACTGGATCTGGGGCGGCTGCGTGCTGATGGCGCTGGGCGGGCTGATGGCGGCGATGGACGCACGCTACCGGCGACGCAGCGCCCGGGCCGCCGCTGCTTCGGCGAGAGCGGCGCCTGGTGCTTCAGCGGGTCACCCCGACAGCAGCGGATTGCCGGCGTCGCCGGTGGCTGCGGTGTCGCCCGCCGCGCCTGCGCTGCGAACGACGGCTTCGCGCGTGCCTGGGGTCCGGTCATGAAGCGCGCGCTGCTGCCGCTGGCGGTGTTCGTGGTGCTGCTGGGCTTTCTGGCGGCGGGGCTGACCGGCAAGCCCCGCGAGCTGCCCTCGGCGCTGCTGGACCGGCCCGCGCCCGCGTTTTCGCTGAAGGTGCTGTCCGCCGACCCGGCGGGCGCCGTGATCTCGCGCGAGGACCTGCGCGGCCAGGTCTGGGTGCTCAACGTCTGGGCGTCGTGGTGCGCCGCCTGCCGCGAAGAGCTGCCCGCGCTGATGGACTTTGCGCGCAGCTCGCGCGTGCCGGTGTACGGCCTGAACTACAAGGACCAGCCCGACGCCGCGCTGCGCTGGCTGGCGCGGCATGGCAACCCGTACCACCGGTCGCTGCGCGACGACGACGGCCGCGTGGGCATCGACTTCGGCGTGTACGGCGTGCCCGAAACGTTTGTGATCGACCGCGCCGGTGTGGTGCGCTTCAAGCATGTGGGCACGCTGACCGCGCAGGTCATCGACACGCAGATCGCACCGCTGCTGCGGCAGCTCGAGGGGCAGCGTTCATGACGCCGCCAATGACCTTCGCGGACGCCATGGCGCGCCTCGCCGCAGCCACCACCAGGGCCATCGGTATCGCCTGGGTGCGACGCACGATGCCGCGTCTGGTGCAGGGCGTGGCCGCCTTTGGGCTGGGCGCGCTGCTGGCACTGCACGCTGTCTCGGCAACTGCCACGAGCGCAGCGGTGCCTGCAGCGGCGAGCGGAGCGACCGCGAGCCGCGAAGCAACCCCCGCTGCTACCGACCCGGCGCTCGAGGCGCGCGTGCTGCGCATCGCCGAGGAGCTGCGCTGCCTGGTGTGCCAGAACGAGACCATTGCCGGCTCACAGGCCGCGCTGGCGGTGGACCTGCGCACGCAGATCCGCGAGCAGTTGCGCGCCGGTCGCAGCGAGCTGCAGGTGCGCGACTTCATGGTGGCGCGCTACGGCGACTTCATCCTCTACCGCCCGCCCTGGCAGGCCAGCACCGTGCTGCTGTGGCTCGGCCCCTTTGCGCTGCTGGCCGTGGCGGTGGTGGTGCTGCGGTTGCGGGTGCAGTCGCGTATGCGGGTGCGTGCCGCCGATGCTTCGACGGCAGGTGATGCGGCGCAAGGCACAACGACCGCGGCAGCCGGCGCAGCATCCAGCCCCGAGGCCGCCATCGAGCGCGGCTGGGCCCTGCTGCAGGCCGATGCGAAGCACGCGCACAGGGCGGGGCCATGAGCGATTGGCTGGCCTTCAGCGCAGGTGCCGCCTTGCTGTGCGCATGGGCCGTGGCTGGCTTGACTGCGCCGCTGTGGCGCCGCCGCCCCAGCAGCCGTGACGCGGCCGTCGCTCCCTCGCCGATGGACACATCGCCCGGCGATGCGGCGCTTGCAGTGCTGCGCGAGCAGTGGCGCGAGATCGACGAAGCGCATCGGCTCGGGCAGATCGACGCGGCCGACTGGGAGCTCGCGCGTCGCGAACTCGCGCAGCGGGCCGCCCTGGACGCGAGCCCGCTGCACCACGCTGCCGTGGCCAGCGCATCGGTTGCAGCGGGTGCAACGACCCCATATCGAGGCACTCATCAGAACTCCGGCGCAGACCGGCGCGCGGCCGTGGTGCTTTCGCTCGCGGTGGTGGCGCTCGCGGCCAGTGCCTACCTGTGGCACGGCCGGCCGGATGCGCAGGCGCTGCTGGCGGGCCCATGGCAGAGCGCACCCGCGCCGGCCAATGCCACACAGGTCGAGGCGATGGTGCTGGACATGTCCCGCGAGCTCGAGGCGCGGGCGCGCAGCGGACAAAGCGGCGCCGACGAGGCACCTGCCTGGGAGATGCTGGCGCGCGCGCTGGCCTCGCTGCAGCGCTTTGACGAGGCCGACCGCGCCTATCGGCAGGCCATCGAGCGCGATCCGCAGAATGCGCGGCTGCTGGC
>JACCDK011893337.1_pt1 | contig 10663 bp, 7 predicted proteins | sample 7445871 | NCBI WGS metagenome assembly JACCDK01 (sample SAMN15323436, study PRJNA562643) | freshwater metagenome | isolation source: river surface water | place: USA:Blue River Watershed | collected 2017-08-15
CTTTCAACCCTCCTACCCTTTTTTATTTATCGTCAAAAGAGATACAAACAGGAACATCCCATCCGTTGAGACCTTTTGTCTTCCTTGGAGGGCCAATCAACTTGGTCATCACTGCATGGACCTCCTTGATTTGTGAGATGCTTTTTTTGTCTGCCTTAATAGCGCCCAAAAGCTGAGAGGCAGTCATAAAAACCTCATCAGTTTGTCTTTGACGGCCATCATTGATCAAAGCAGTTAGACCCTCCTTGATCGCGCTAATTGTTTCAAACTCACCATTGAGCTGATTCAACTGGGCTTCCTCCTCAGGCAGTAACCACCATATGGCGTCAGGCTTCAAATACTCAAGTTTGTACTGTGCAAACACCTGCTGCATATCCAGCCCATGGTTGTAGTTCACTGCAGTCACAGGAATGGTCCAAAACCGGCTATTGCCCGTAGCGTCAGTCAGGAAGTGATGATCATTCACTGAAGCACAAAACACTGTTCTTCTAGGCAATGTAGAGTCCGCTGCTGCATAGGGACGACGAAAATGATCCATATCATTCGTGATGAAACTTTTGAGCGCTGGCAGGTCCTTACGAATGGTTGCCTCAATCTCGCCAAACTCAACAATCCATTTAGTGACAGCCGTCACAACAGTGTCACGCCTTGAGATGTCCAAGCAGTGGCCAGTCAATACAGTTCTGCGACGCAATTCAAGCGCTGTCACCAAAGCATTGACCCAAGAAGTCTTACCAATTCCTTGACGGCCGCTTAAGGTCAATACGCCGCGAGCCCTAAAATCATCGGACTCAACTGCTGCCACCCCTGACACCATCCAACGATCAATTAAGGTATCTTTGAACTCAACAGGGAAATCTTCCTTGGCAGTTAAAGTTGCACGAAAGTCTGGGAGTCGATCAATACCATCCCATGGTTTGCTATCAATCCAATCTTTGACTCGATTGATAACGTTCTTATCAGCCAAGGCTAAGATATTGGAGTCGATGTTCGAAGCTGGAAAATTGTTAAGGGCGCACAGACTCTTGATGTGACCATCCTTGACAGCCTTTTCATTGTCTACAGTAGTGGTCAAAAACGGCACATGAATGAGGACATCTTTTGCGATGAGGTCATACTGAATCACAACACCATAGTGTTGCATCAGATGTTCAAAGTTCTCAAAAGTGCCCGGTAGCGCACCGTTTTTTCGACGCTCTGGGTGTGGGAAACCAGTGGCTTTTTCAGTAATTCCGCGATCAAGATTTTGATCATCGTATTTGATAATTTTTGTCTGGCTAGGTGAAAACTCAGTCAAACTCTCATTGACCTTGCTCCTCAGGGCCCAGGCATCAACACCTTGATCAGATAACTTTTTCCAAAGGGTGGCGATAGTTACAGGTTTGCCCGAGAATGCATCAAACGATTTCCATTTTGACTCAATCTCATCAAAACCCTTGTAGCTTGATCCACGACTTGACCACTCATCAACGAGTACTAAGCCATCACTGCTGCCTTGAGTCTCATGATGAACAGCCATCAAAGTTTGAAGCCAATCACTGTAACCATTCTCAGGATCTAGGTGTATCAATACTTCACGCAAAGTGACGACTTTTGCTTTTTGGCCATCATCATCGGATGTCATGAACTCAGCAGACGACTGTCCTTTATCTTTGTCTCCCTTGTCTAAACACGATTTATTCACTAGAGGATTTTCGATCGTAAGTGCATCCCCGTTATGACGGATCAAATCATCAGCAAACTCTTGGCTAATAACTTCAAGGTTATCAAACGGGCAAATTGATTCGCCCACTAAGTACTTATCAGTGCTGGGTGGTGCAATGATGTAGCTATTGCCACATCGAATATCAATGCACTCAGGATTTAGGATTGTGCTATTGCCAACTTGCTTGAGATTCACGCCCTCTCCAAGCTTAAAATAGTGGTGAGTCCCCTTCTTGGTTTTCACTGTGATTAAGGGCTTGATGCCATATTTCGCCTCTAATGCCAACATTGGCTCAAGTGACTCGGGTGAATCGCTGTCGAGCGCGACCAAGCCATTGGAACAATAGAGTCCAATATCATCTTCTGGATACTTGATCCAATGCTGCTCGATGCTTTGCTGGCTTAAGTTGGAGAGCCACTCTTTGACCATTACGCTTGGTTTCTTATCCCCTTTGATAATTGGTAAGGGTAAGTAACCAAGTGAAAACCACTGCAACGCTGCAGCTTTTTTATTTTGTAAATTTTGACTAATCTGTACCGTATCTTGCATAAATATTTCTCGTAATTTTCTAAGTTTTTTGTTCGATAAAAATTCCCTCTAGTCCAAGCAAAATACTTGCACCAAAAGGCTTTGCAATTCACTTGTGCACATTTGAATGCACCCTCAACTCCCTCCCTTCACAATAACTACACAACAAAAAAACAAGCAGATCGCCTTTAAATAACTACAAGGCACACCAGCTCACCAAACTAACAGTGGACGAAGAAAGACCGACAACTTGGTTGTCTCTTTCACAATCGGAGAGTCTTTTGAAGGCCCATCAGCGCACAACGGCTGACGCAGGAACGGCCCGACCCTCATATTGCTATGAGACTTTTTCCTAGCCATTAGCGGCGTAGGTCCAAACTGTCGGCCTTCCTTAGGCCTGTGTCACGGCCCCTCGAGGCTTAACACTTTTTGTCACCTGATGGTGACGTGACGTGGGGCATGTATGTATTTAAGCTGCCAACCACGACTGCAATGTAATACATGGGAAAACCCTTAGTCAATACTTTTTTGAAAATATTTTTTGCTATCAAGTTATGGGGACACTGCCTGCAAAAACGCATCTGCAGATCGACTCCCTGGGTTGGAGCTTTAAGAGAAATTCAGTTTTCCAGTTTTTCAGTTCAACCTATATATACATATAGAAAACTGGAATTCTGAAGATCTGGAATGATTTTCAACACTGGTTATATCAGTTCCAATGCAGCTGTCCTCCTGGATCCCACTGGTGACCTAAAAAGTCAGTTTTCCAGTTTTTCAGTTTTTAGCCCCCTAGGGTTTTGCCTTTCTGAGAAACTGAATTTCTGACTTAAGTGGGCCAGCCCCAAGGGGTTTCCCCCTCAGGGCTAGCTAGATGTCCTCAAGCAAAGACCACCTTAAATGCCACCATTCCAAGCCAGGCCAAAATGGTTACCACCGGAAACAACCAAAGCATCAGGGCAACGGTTACTAATGCCACTGACCTCCATGGATCAATTGCATAGCACTTGACGGCTAAGGCGAGGATAAGAAAACTCAATAACGTGATCATTGAGAGCCTCCATTCAGAATTGCTGCAACAAGAATCTCAGAGGCCAGGCTTGAGCTCTCTGACCTTTGATGCCGCCTCCTGTAACTTTGGCGGTCTTGTTCTTTGTGTCTTTGGGTGTTTCTCTGAAGGAACATGAAGAGCAGTACCTTCAAAGTACCAGTCAGGAGTTTCAAGAAAAGACTCATTTCAATTGCTCCTTCAAGTGCTCAGGTACAAAGACCTCTAGGCCAAAGCCATCGTCCAGGAGCACATAGACGATCTCGATCCATCTAGGGTGTTCCTCCTTGCACTCTGGTGTTGGTGGCAATGCAGCTAAGTCCTCCACCGTCTCAACCACCCAGAAGTGGACAAGCTCGTGGATGTCGTAGTCATCGCTCTTGAGTTGCTCATAACGTTCTTGGAAAAGCTTTCGTAGGGTTGCATCAGGTAGGGTTTGGCAAGCCTGCTCGATGGCATGGCTGCTTGCATAGATTTGCATTTGGATTTCTCCTCTTGAGAAAAGTACAGACGTAAAAAAACCCCAAGGCTTTCGCCATGAGGTTTGACTTGATGAAGATGGTTTAGTTCTTCAATTTAGATACGTCAGGTTTCTCAGTTTTAGGTCACTCAACATACCGATGCCACCCTAGATAGATCTTGAACTAGTTAGCAAAGCCAATTTTGTAACTTAAGTCGTTGGAATGTAAGCAATGCCAGTTTGAGCTAACCCAACTAAATTGATATTTGCTGAATTAAATGTTGTTTCTGAAGCGAGAACTGCAAGTGAACCAAAATCCAAGCCATTTGAAAGCATTTGAATGTAAGGTGCTTTTTCTGATGCTGATGGATAGTACCCAATGACATTCTTCCAAAGTGTCGAAACTACAGCATCGCTAGTTGTTGCACCTACAGCGCTAAGTGCTAATGTGGCCAAATTAGAGTAGCTCATACCGGAATCAAGATAGTTTAGGCCGATACCTACAAACCCAGGATTATTGATTGCTTCCTTCCCAAGAACTGCTCCAATAATTTTTGCAACATTACCTGCATTGCCAATTACATCTAACGCAATAAATTTATCTAAAAACGAAAGTCTTTCAATGTTAAGAAGCAAATCATTACCATCATTGGTGATTGAGGAATAAATTGAATTTGACGCGCCAACATAAGAAATCGACCATGCGTCGCCGCTAAGTCTTTGCAGTTTGTAATTAGTTGATAAAAGCGTACTGAAATTAGATGAATATTTGACTAAATCGATACCAATTCCTCCATCTATGCAGTCGTTGCCAGCTGCCCCATTAATAGTGTCATTGCCCCAACTGGAATTAATTACATCGTTTTGATTTGTACCATTCAAGATTTCACTTGCGCTCGAACCAATCACAATGGGATCGGTGAATTTATATCCAAAAAAACTAGCCGCAGATTGGATAGGCAAATTAATAGTTATGCTTTTTAGTGATGTTGTTTTATCTGCAAATTGAACGAATTCAATTGATTTAAAAAAATCTTTTTCCGAATATGCGCGTTCAACTGTATACGTGTCAGTTACGCTTTCGTATCTAAAAATATATTCTGATTCATTGCCATCTAACTTTAAGGTGTCGTTACCTTCACCGCCTATCAGTTCGTCATTTCCTTCGCCACCATAAAGAAAATCATCAGCGCGTCCGCCTGATAAAAAGTCCTCTCCACTACCTCCTTCAAGGGTGTCATTACTCTCTTCGCCTTCTAATATGTCATTACCATCGGCGCCTGATAAGCGATCATTACCATTTCCACCGAACAAAGCATCGTTACCAAGTCCGCCGACAATTTGATCATTCCCATCATCCCCATTAAGAGTGTCATGTCCATCTTCACCCTCTAATCGATCATCTCCAAAATTCCCACTAATTTGGTCATTACCCGAGCCACCCCAAATGCCATCGTTTCCGAAAGCTCCAAACAAAATATCATTCCCTTGTTCGCCATATATTTGAACCGCACCTGAATAACTAAATTTAGCGATGCCAGTCTTTGCATCTAGAGAGCAATTGACAAGATCATCCCCACTTCCACAATTTACAAGATCGATTCCATTTTGCGTGAAAATTTGATCGGCGCCCGTTCCTCCATTTATTCGGTCATTACCTTCTCCACCATAAAGGGAGTCGTTGCCTTCACCCCCATCAATCAAGTCATTACCAGAACCACCATCAATAAAATCGTTTCCCTCATCTCCATACAAAGCTCTGTCATCGCCTGCTTGACCAAAAATTGAGTCGTTACCACTCCCGCCTACAATGGCATCTTTACCAGATTTACCGGCGAGTAAGTCGTTTCCTGAATGACCAGCTATAGCTACACTACCTAAATAATCTAGAAAAACGATATTTCCATTTATATCTTTGTAAGCATTAACTTCGTCATCACCTTCACCAGCCTCAACAAAGTCTTCACCATCACCGGAAAGAATGCGATCATTCCCAGAAAGGCCGTAAATTGAGTCGTTACCGTTTGTGCCTAATAATGGATTGTCTGATCCATTTGTGCCATTGATGATTGCCATATATTGCTAATTAATTTAGTTGAAATGGGCGCTAGGATTTTTATAACTGATTATCCGTCAAGTATGCTGAAAAACACCCCCACCACAGCCCTCACAGTAGCCTTGTCCTCTTCACTGAGCGACATGAAATCTGCAAAGAACGAGTCCTCCAGCACACCGCCATATCGAAGCCACCGTGGGTCAACCTTGAGCCACTAGGCTTGCATGTTCTGTTCTTTGGGGATGTTTATGCCCATCAGCCACAGCCTAGCTGCGTGTGGGCTAACTCAACGGGCTATGTAGGTAGCCGAGATGGGATGATCGTTGGCTTTGAGTTGCTCTACCAAACGGGTAGAGAAAGCTTGGGCTTCTAGGTTAGCCAAAGCACATTAGAGCCAGCCATCTCTTCTTTGGCGATTCCAACAACTTGAATGACGGGTTCATCAGATCCTACGTGCAAGTAAGCGCCATCATCCAATGGAATCCGGCCCATGGACTCTGCTTGGATTTGGGCCAATTCAGCCCAGAAGTCTTCTTCGATGGAGTTCATGTGATCATCCGGTAAATACTGATAAGCAATTTACTAAGCACAAGCGCCAATCCAGCCAACAGAAGACTGGACTTCACATCCCGCTGGCTCATTAACAAAGCTTGATGGTGTCGCTTCCGCCAATTACAGGCAGAGATTTCTGCAAGGCTTGGAGGTAAGCATTTTTTGCTGTTTGGAGGGCTGCGGCTTTAGTCTGAAGACGAACGAGTTCTTGTTCCACGAATTGAATGGAGGCTAGTTGGGCTTTGCACTCGTCAGACAGGCTGTCTAGATCGTATTCTTTGTTGTCGATTTTGAGGGTTGGCATATTCGTCATGTAAAAAATTACCCACTCCCTTGTGGGGAGTGGGTAATTTTTCGCGACCCACACTTTTAATTGTGGTGCTTGGTAATCATTAAGCCAGATCAGTTACCGCAATTTCAGCAGCAGTATCAACACCGACAAGAATAATTAATGTATCACCAGTGTCAAAGCTACCGCTGTCATCCTCGTCGATGAAAACGTACGCATTGCCGGTACCCAATGCGTTGTATGAAACATACGCATCACCGTTACCTGCGTCCACTACTGTACCAGCAGTAAATGCTGCGTCCACAAGAGCTACCAATGCTGTGAAGTCTGTGACGGCTGTACCATCAGCTTCAGTGTAAACAGAGTAAGCATCAGCACCTCCATTTTCATCAAAGTTGAGATCCAAGATGTCGGAAGCTGTAGTGAAGCCGGTAATAGTATCTGCAGTTACAACTGTTAGACCTGTATCTCCAGTTGTAAGGACTACGGTATCTGCAGACGCAGCTGTCTCTGTCAATGTGATTGTATCGGCACCAGTACCACCTGTGATCGTGTCAGCACCAGTTCCACCAGTCAGATTGTCATTACCAGTTCCACCGGTAATTGAGTCTGCACCAGCACCGGAACTAATAGTATCGTTACCTGTACCACCAGTAATGGTATCGGCGCCAAGACCAGTAGTAATGCTTGCACGAGTGGCAGTTGTCGTAATCACAAGAGCATCTGCGTCTTCAGTCAAACCAGAAGAATTGAATGTGGTCAATGTACCTGCAAAAGCGAATGTATCTGCATCTGCTCCACCAGCAAAGTCTAGATCGCCACGGCCTGAGAATACATACGAAGATGTTCCAGAACCGAAGCCGCATGTCAATAACAAATCAGAAGATGTGGCAAGCGTGAATGTGCTTGATGTAACAACCTCACCCGTCAGGTCAATTTCAGCATACGCACCAGCAGAAAGTGCAAAAGTTGCACTAGCTACAGAGGTGAAATCAAAGTCAACAGCAGCTCCTGTGTTTGCACCATCATCTGTCAGAACGGAGTCTTCACCTAGTGTGACTGCAATTGTGTCAAGTACTGACGCATCCAAGTTGAATCTAGCTACACCCACACCAGACTCTTGACCAGCAGTGATCGTTACAGATTCAACTGCATCGCCTGTAGCGGCTACAGTTCCTGTAATCACGAGATCATCTTGTGCCCCGGCAGTGATCGTGATTGCACTCGCGTTAGCTGCACTCAAGCTGGCCAGAGTCAATGCGCCAGTTGATGCGGAGCTGGTCGTGGCAACAGTTACTGTATCTGCGGCATCTGCTGTTACAACACCAAGGGTATTGGCTTGGTCATCAGAACCAGTGAACTGGCTTGTAGATTTGCCATTGATCGTTAGAGCATTAACGCCAGTAAATTCAACTGTACCAGTAGCACCTTGATTGAATTTCTCTAAGTTCAATGTTAGCGCTGCTTGGCCTGTTCCATCAATAACGATATTATCGATTTCTGCTGTGGTGTTTGTAATACCACCATAAGCAGTAATTGAAGTACCACCGAAATTCTTCAAAGTAATGAAGTCATCTGCACCAGAGTCATCTGTACCCAAATAAAGGCTTGTCAGGCCTGTAACTGCAGAGAAATCTAATGTTACAGGTGAAGTAACATCGCCCGCATCTCCATCAATCAAAACATATGCGGACTCAACTCCTGCAACAGTTGGGGCTGCATCATCTGCTACAGAAATCAGAGCACCTGCAACACTTGAATCAGTAGTGCTAGTAATGGTTCCTGTTGTGTTTGCCAGGCGGTCAGTATTTGCGCCGCCATCAATGTTGGTGTCATCAGACAAAGAAGCCTTGATAGAGTCATTACCGTCTCCACCGCTTACTGTGTCTGTACCAGCACCAGCGTCGATCTTGTCGTTACCAGCGCCGCCGGTCAAGGAATCGTCACCTGTACCGCCAGACAGTGTGTCATCGCCGTCACCACCGTCCAAAACGTCATTGCCGTTATCGCCAGTCAAGCTGTCGTTGCCAGCAGCGCCAACCAAAGTGTCAGCACCCAAACCGCCAGTCAGCACGTCCTTGTATGCGCCACCAGTGATGCTGTCAGCTTTTGAGCCGCCAGTCAAAGTGTTGACCACGTCAGCTGTAGCGGCAGGAGCGCCAGCAGAGCCAGTAATGGTCATTGCAACGTTTGAGGCTGCAGCGTTAGCTGTGAATGCAGCACCTGTGTGTGCGCTAGCATCGATCTTAGCCAAAACTGTAGAGTCCAATGTACCTGCATCCAATGAGTTAGAACCAGTTACTGTCAATGAAGTTACCTTAACAGCTGACAAGCTAACAGTGTGCAAGATGTCTGCGGTTGTACCAGCAGAGATCAATGTGATTGACTCTTCTTCAGCAGCAGTAATTGTTGATGTGCCTGCTGTAGCAGCTGTCAAATTAACAGTCAATGCATCAGCAGCAGCATCAGTTGCGCGATCAATAGTCAATGTACCGTCAGAAGACAGTGTGGAAGTTGTGAATGTACCAGACAGGTATGTGTAAGAGCCAGCACCTGAAGATTCAGTAAATGTGTTGCTTGGGAAAGCACGTTGGTCAACAGTACCGCTTGCTTTTTCGAAGCCTGAAACGTTTGCACCAGGCTGAGTAGCACCAGTGGTTGTGTCGTATGCACCGCTTGCAACCAATGTATCTGTACCTTCACCACCAGTGATGGTCATTGTTTTGGTCACAGAGTTGGTAGCGTCAGATTGGTTAACCGTGAATGAGTCGTTACCAGAACCGCCAGTAACAACCAACTTGCCAGAACCACCAGCAGTGATGGTAGCTGTGATGCCACCAGAAGCAGCTGCTGCGTTGAAAGTAGCAGTTTGTGTTGTTGCGTCTGCACCAGTCAAATCGACCGCCAAGCGAGCAGCAACGGTACCGGAAACATTAACTGTTTCCAACTCATCGCTGGCCAAAGTTACTTTGTTAGCAGAAGTTGTTGCGCTACCAGAGCGTGCGCCTGTCAATGTGACATTGAATGTCTCAACCTTGTTGTTTGTAACAGTGATAGCGGCTGTTGTGCCAGAACCGTTCAAAGTGATGCTTGCTTCATCAGCTGTACCCAAAGTGGCAGTGCTAGCTGCAGTGACTGTGACGTCTTTCTGTGAAGAAACAACTTCAGTATTCAAAATTGCAGCTGAGTTGCTAACGGTTGTAGCGCCTGCGCCTGCAGTAACTTTAACTGTCGACAAACCGCTCATCAAAGAAGCGTCAACTGTGTAACCAGCTACGCGATTCTGTGTAATAGCCAATGTTTCAACGCCATTTGTAGAAACACCAGGCGCAGTTGCACCAGCTGTAGATGCAACAGCCAATGTCAATGTATCGCTACCAGCACCACCAACCAATGAGTCGCCATCCGTCAATGTTGGATCTGTACCTGCATCAACTGCATTAAAAGTGTCGTTACCAGCACCACCAGTGAAGGCTGCGCCAGTGTCCAAGCCAGTTGTCAATGCGATTGTTGCATTAGTAACAGCAACAGCGTCAGCAGTAGCGAAAGCACCACCAGCAGCACCAGCTGTTTGTGACTTAACCAAACCAGCTTCAACTTTAGCGTTGAATGATGTTGCGTAGCTACCGTATGTGGCGTCTGATGTCAGGTTTGCGTAGTCGTTCAAGATGGAAACGAGCTTAGCACCTTTAGCAGCAGCTGAAGAGCCAGCAGCTGTCAATTGAGCTGACAACCAGTTGTCCAAGCCAGTGATGCTTGTCAAACCGAGATTTGTCAAAATTGTAGTTGCAACTTGCAGGTCTGATTTACCAGCAAAGTCGTTGGCCATGAAGTTAGCAGCAACAGTAGCTGGAGCTGTGTCTTTAACTTCTGTGTAAGAAGCATTGCTCAGGTACTCACCGTACAGAGCACTCGTGACGCGTGTGATGATTGCGCCGTTTGTGGAGATTGCCATTTGAGATTTCCTTATTAAGGTTTATGTAAAAAACTGATTTCTTTGCAAAGAAACCGAGTGCGAGCGGTTAAGC
>JACCDK010040593.1_pt1 | contig 10659 bp, 7 predicted proteins | sample 7445871 | NCBI WGS metagenome assembly JACCDK01 (sample SAMN15323436, study PRJNA562643) | freshwater metagenome | isolation source: river surface water | place: USA:Blue River Watershed | collected 2017-08-15
CGACAGATGACATCAATGAAGGAAAACTTTTGTTGAAAAAATACACAAATCTCAAAGGATTGGTTGTGCGCAATACCGATCTAAATGCCGCTGATGTGAAAGGCATCAAGGATTTAAATCGAGAAATTTATTTGTACGACATTCGCTCCCTTAAAGGAATAAAACAAGCACTCGGAAAATATCCAACCGGAATTTTTGCAGATGATTTGCGTAATGCTCTGACAGAAAGGGGTTATGCTTTGTAAAAAGGAAGCTTAACAACCATGGCTTTTACGCCTTTTTCGCGTATTTCAATGAAGATTTCACTCTCCAACGAACTGTGATCAACCGTAACATAGCCGAGTCCGATTGCGATTTTCATGCTTGGAGACATAGTCCCGGAGGTAACTTTACCGATGACTTCACCTTTTGCATTCAAAATGGGGTAATCGTGTCGTGGAATTCCGCGGTCAATCATTTCAAATGCAACAAGTTTACGTGTGACACCTGTTTCTTTTTGCTTTGCAAGAAATGAAGCGTCCGTAAAGTCCTTGGTGAACTTTGTAATCCAGCCTAATCCGGCTTCAAGCGGAGAAGTCGTATCATCGATGTCATTTCCGTAAAGACAAAATCCCATTTCTAAACGCAAGGTATCGCGTGCTGCTAATCCAATTGGTTTGATTCCATAATCCGCACCTGCAGCAAATACAGCATCCCACAATTTGTTCGCGTCCTCATTCTTTACATAAACTTCAAATCCACCAGAACCGGTATAGCCTGTAGCGGAAACCATCACATTTTCAATGCCGGCAAACGTACCATATTGAAATGTGTAGTAGGTCATGTTGGATAAGTCTATGTTTGTCAAGGATTGCATTGCTTCTGCTGCTTTTGGACCTTGAATAGCCAATAAGCTATATTGATCCGAAAGATTTTCCATTTCAACACCTAAATCGTTTAAAGAAGAAATCCAATTCCAGTCTTTTTCGATGTTTGATGCATTCACCACAATAAAATATTCTTCTGCATTTACTCGATAAATGATTAAATCATCCACAATGCCACCTTTTCCATTTGGCATGCATGAATATTGGGCTTTTCCGTCAAATAAAACAGATGCATCATTTGAAGCAAACTTTTGAATCAGTGCCAAAGCATTTGGTCCTCTGAGTACAAATTCCCCCATGTGCGAAACATCAAAAACACCAACAGCATTGCGCACCGTTTCATGTTCAGCATTCACACCTTCGTATTGTACGGGCATGTTGTATCCAGCGAAAGGAACCATTTTCGCTCCGAGATCAATGTGTTTTTGTGTGAGTGCGGTGTTTTTCATGAGGGATGAATTGTTGTTCAAAAAAGGTTATGTTAGTTTTTCACGCGTTCCACGTAAACTCCTGTTCTAGTATCGATTTTAATCACTTCGCCATTATCGATAAACAAAGGAACTCTTACCTCTGCACCCGTTGCAATAGTGGCAGGTTTCATTGAATTAGTAGCCGTGTCGCCTTTTACTCCAGGTTCTGTATACGTTACCTCAGAAATAATGTACATCGGCAATTCTACCACAAGTGGCATCTCTTCTTCTGCGTGAAATAAAATATTTACAATCATTCCTTCTTGAAGGAAATCTGGCTTTTCAACCATTTTTAACGGAATATTTACTTGCTCAAAAGTTTCATTGTTCATGAATACGTACGATTCAGCTTCCTGATATAAATATTGGTATTCTCGGTTTTCGATGCGAACAGGGTCGATCTTATGTCCTGCTGAAAAGGTATTATCGATTACTTTTCCAGTTTCAATTTGTCGCATTTTAGTACGAACGAAAGCGGGGCCTTTACCCGGTTTTACGTGTTGGAATTCAATGATTTGAAACAATTTATCATTGTGACGTATGCACAATCCGTTTCGAATGTCTGATGTATTTGCCATAACTCAATTCAAATTTGGTGGCAAAGATAGGATTTTGAGTCGAAAACACAATTGTTTGCTTGGAAATTCGCGTGATTTAAATCCGGTTGAGGAACCTCTGTTAGCTTTTCGAGCTTCATTCTTGATTAAAAGCCCTTTATCAACTGAATTTCGTTCATAAAAAAGCCATTTTTGATGTTTTTTTGGTGCTTGTAAAAGTTATTTTTGTTATTCCGAAAATCATAACATTCGAAATGGCAGAAAATCAATATACGGAAGACAATATACGATCCCTCGACTGGAAGGAGCACATTCGACTTAGGCCGGGAATGTACATCGGTAAACTGGGTGATGGTGCAGCTGCAGACGACGGAATTTACATCCTAGTGAAGGAGGTAGTCGATAACTGCATCGACGAATTTGTGATGGGGAATGGAAAGCGCGTTGATATCAAAATCAAGGACGGAAAAGTTTCAGTTCGCGACTATGGAAGAGGAATTCCACTAGGAAAAGTGGTGGAAGTTGTTTCTAAAATGAATACCGGTGGAAAGTACGACTCCAAAGCGTTTAAGAAATCTGTCGGATTGAATGGGGTGGGGACCAAAGCGGTAAATGCGCTATCGTCTCATTTCATGGTGTATTCAGTACGTGAAGGGGAAAAAGTAGCGGCGGAATTTTCAAAAGGCGAATTGGTGAAAGAATACGCTCTTGAAAAAACAGACGAAGCAAATGGAACATATGTAGAATTTATTCCGGACGAGTCCATCTTTAAAAAATATGCGTTTAAAACAGCGTATTTGGATAAAATGATGTGGAATTATTGTTACTTGAATCGCGGTTTATCCATGTATTACAATGGCGAGAAATTCCAGTCGAAAGATGGATTGAAAGATTTGTTGGAAAACAACATGGATGGAGATCCACTTTATCCAATTATTCACCTAGAAGACGATGACATCGAAGTGGCTTTTACTCATGGCCGCACTTATGGCGAAGATTATTACTCTTTCGTAAACGGCCAACATACTACGCAAGGTGGAACTCACCAAAGTGCTTTTCGCGAATCCGTTGCGAAAGTGATTCGAGATTTCTACAACAAAAACTATGAAGCTTCGGACATTCGTCAGTCCATCGTTGCTGCGATTGCGGTGAAAGTGATTGAGCCTGTTTTCGAATCTCAAACAAAAACAAAACTTGGATCTCAAGAAATCGAGCCAGGAGGTAAGTCCATGCGTGCTTTTATCAATGATTTCTTGAAAGATAAACTCGATAATTATTTACACCGAAATCCGGATGTAGCTGAGACCATCGAGAAGAAAATCAAGCAGTCGGAGCGCGAACGAAAGGAATTGGCGGGCATTCGAAAAATTGCGCGAGATCGCTCAAAGAAAGCAAATTTACACAACAAGAAATTACGCGATTGTCGCACGCATTTGACGGACTTAAAGGACGATAAACGAGAGGAGACAACGCTTTTTATTACAGAGGGAGATTCGGCAAGTGGGTCCATTACGAAATCAAGGGATGTGAACACACAAGCTGTGTTTTCCTTGCGTGGTAAACCGTTAAATTGTTACGGCTTGACTAAAAAAGTCGTCTATGAGAATGAAGAATTCAACTTGATTCAAGCTGCCTTGGACATTGAAGATGACATGGACAATTTGCGCTACAATAAAATTGTAATCGCTACCGATGCCGACGTCGATGGGATGCACATTCGCATGCTTTTACTGACCTTCTTTTTGCAGTTCTTTCCTGACTTGGTCAAACGCAATCACGTGTATGTCCTTCAGACACCATTGTTCCGTGTCCGAAATAAGAAGAAAACAATTTACTGTTATTCCGATGAAGAACGCCGAAATGCCATCGATGAAATCGGTAAAGGAGCGGAAATAACACGATTCAAAGGGCTCGGTGAGATTTCACCGGATGAATTTGTTCATTTTATCGGTGCGGATATTCGTTTGGAACCGGTCTTATTGACGAAGGACAATTCCATCGATTCAATTTTATCCTACTTCATGGGCAAAAACACGCAAGAAAGGCAAGATTTTATTATTGATAATTTACGCGTAGAGAAAGATGTTGCTGAGCAAGGAAAAGCAGAGCCAAGTACTAACGAAATAGAAATTGCTTCTTAATCATGGCAGAAGACGAAATAGAAGATGTAAATTAATCCATTGGGGACGAGCACAATCCGTTTGAAAACAAACAGGTTGATGAGAAAATTATTCCTGTTGGTGGACTCTACGAAAATTGGTTCCTGGATTATGCAAGTTATGTGATCCTCGAGCGAGCGGTTCCTGCCTTGAATGATGGACTCAAACCGGTTCAACGACGCATCCTTCATTCCATGAAAGAATTGGAGGATGGACGTTATAACAAAGTAGCCAACATTATCGGAAATACCATGAAATATCACCCGCATGGGGATGCTTCAATTGGGGATGCGTTGGTTCAACTTGGACAAAAAGACTTACTTATTGACTGCCAGGGAAACTGGGGGAATACGTTAACAGGTGATGGTGCAGCAGCGCCACGTTACATTGAGGCGCGTTTATCTAAATTCGCGTTACATGTTGCGTTTAATCCTAAAACGACGAATTGGTTGTTGAGTTATGATGGACGAAACAAGGAGCCAGAGCAACTTCCAATGAAATTTCCTTTGTTACTTGCACAAGGTGCGGAGGGAATCGCAGTGGGAATGGCTTGTAAGTTTCTTCCGCATAATTTCATCGAATTAATTGATCAGTCTATTAATCATTTACGTGGAAAAAAAGTGGAACTGCTTCCGGATTTCCCAAATGGTGGAATGGCTGATTTCACGGGATATAATGATGGTTTGCGGGGTGGACGTGTGCGTGTCCGAGCGAAGATCAAAAAGGTGGACAATAAAACCTTAACCATTCATGAAATTCCCTTTGGAACTACTACAGGTTCTTTGATAGAATCCGTGATTAAAGCTAATGACAAAGGAAAAATCAAAATCAAAAAGATTGAAGATAACACCTCGTCTGAAGCAGAAATCATTGTTCATTTGTTTCCTGGCGTATCTCCAGATAAAACCATTGATGCGCTTTACGCTTTTACGGATTGCGAAGTGTCCATGGCACCAAATTCATCCATTATTGACGGAGAAAAACCACGTTTTTTAGGTGTATCTGAAATTTTAAAAATCAATACGGATAACACGGTTCGTTTGCTGAAACTCGAATTGGAAATTCGCTTGGATGAATTAGAACGACAATGGCATTTCTCCACGTTGGAGAAATTGTTCATTAACAATGAAATGTACATTGACTTTAAGCATTACAGCGATCGTGAATCGTTGTATGAATATTTGTACAAACGCTTTGAGCCATTTAAAAAACAGTTGATTCGTGCGATTGAAGATGAAGATTTGCAAAAACTAACGCAAATACCGATGATTCGTATTACACGCTTCGATTCGACCAAAGCAGACGATGCGCTATTGAAAATTGAGGAGGAGATTCAATTGGTTAAAGCCAATTTGAATAACTTGGTAGAATATGCCATCGACTATTACAAGGATTTAAAGAAACGTTTTGGCGCTGGAAAAGAGCGTAAAACGGAAATCAAAGTATTTGATAACATTAGTGCAACTAAGGTAATTATTGCGAATCGCAAGTTATATGTCGATTACGAAGAAGGTTTTATTGGTTACGGATTGAAGAAAAACGAACCGATTGGAGATTGCTCGGAAATCGATGACATCATTTGTTTCTTTGCTTCCGGTAAAATGATGGTCACGAAAGTTTCAGACAAGAAATTTGTAGGGAAAGACCTTATATTCGCTAGTGTTTGGAAAAAAGGAGATACCCGTACCATCTATCATTTGTTTTACCAAGATGGCATTGGTGGAGCAACTATGATGAAACGCTTCTATGTGAACTCCATCACGCGTGATACGGAATACGACCTGACAAAAGGTGCTAAAGGTTCCAAAATGCTTTATTTCTCAGTTCATCCGAATGGAGAGCGTGAAGTGGTTACTGTATTACTTCGCCCGAGACCTCATTTGAAACGATTGCGCTTTGATGTAGACTTGGGTGAATTACTGATAAAAGGACGTAATTCCGCAGGAAATCGCGTAACGAAGGAAATCATCCAGAAAATCGTACAAAAAGAAGTTGGTGGATCTACCTTAGCGGCGCGTAAGATATGGTACGATGCGATTGTTGGTCGCTTGAACGATGAAGGTCGTGGAAAATTCTTGGGTTCCTTTAAAGGCGATGATCGCATATTGACCTTGTATCGCAATGGAGAATACCGATTGAGTTCGTTCGATTTAGCCACGCATTTTGATGAAGACATGGTTCACATTGAAAAATGGATCCAAGACAGGCCAATTTCTACCGTCTATTATGATGCCGAAAAAGAATTGCATTATGTCAAACGGTTTATTTGTGAAGTGCTTTCCGATAAACGGGTGTCATTCATCAGTGAGTCTGCTGGCTCATACATGGACATCGTTTCTACTGCATATCGTCCAGAAGCAAAAATTGTGTACAACAAGTTATTGAAGGAAACCAAGAACTTGCCAGACAACATCGTCAATTTGGCGGATTTAATTGATGTCAAAGGCATGAAGGCCCAAGGAAATCAAATGACAAAATTGAAAGTGAAGGAGATCGTTCTAACTCACTCAATAGATGAAAGTCCTGAGCCTTGGCCAGATCAACAAGCTCCGGAGAATTCAAGTGACCCAGAAGTGGAAATTGTGGAGGAGGATGATGCAGGACCAATACCAAGTATGGAGTGGGATTTGTCGAAAAAAGAAGAGGAAGACAATCAAGATCAAATCAAATTATTTTAGATTCGTTCTATATAGCCATCGAAACAATCGATGGCTTTTTTTTAGCTATTATTTTCGTTAAATTTGTTAGATAAAATTGACCAACATGAATGCATTAAGAGAAGATAAAATCAATTACGCCAACATTGGATTAATGGTCATTACTGCGGTACTCGCATACTTTTTTCCATTTGAAACATTCTTATTAGCATATGCCTATCTAGGGCCTTTACATTACCTGACGGAGATAAGTTGGTTGCATGACCGAAATTATTTTTCAAAAGGCAAATGGGATTTTCTCGTATTACTTATTGTTGGAATCTTACTATCCTATGCTGCTTTCGCTAAAGACTTCGGTGTAAGCCTGGAGGTGTATGACTATTTCGTGAAAATGAATTTGTTTGATAAGCTCTTGGTTTTCGCTTTGTTTAGTGCGGTTTTATTTGCTTTGGTGAAAAACCTCTTCGTTAAAATCATTGCCATTCTCTTTATGTATGTTTTCGTTTCGGGTTGGTTAAGTCCGGATAATGCTACAGCTAATTCAGAGAGCACTACGGTATTCGCGTTGACTTCCTTGGTTCCAACATTGATTCATGTGTATGTATTTACAGGTTTATTCATGTTGTTTGGTTCCTTGAAAACTAGAAGTGTTTCCGGAATGTGGCAAATGGTTGGCTTTGTCGTTGTGCCATTGGTTTTAGTTTTTGCTTTGCCTGTTGATCCAAAAGCACCGGTTTCTGAATTTGGAAAAAATGCGCATTATGCAAAAGGAGATGGATTTTATGCTACGAATATCAGCATCATGGATCATTTTGATTTGATCGATGATCCGGTGTACACCAATGCTGATTTTATTGCCTTTGTGAATAAAAAGGATTTTAAGGATGCCAATGCACAATATAATTTCATTTCAAAAGAAGCATTGAAGAAAGTAACGGATAGCCTGAAAAAAATCCCGAACAAAGCGTATATCATGAATAAGCAGCCTTTGAATCCAGGTTTTCAAGTTGATAATATTCTTGGTTTGTTTGTCAAAGAGGATGTATTGAGCGAATATCAAATGAAACCTATTCCAGCTAAAATATTTTCCGGATTTTCTCTTGAGAAATACGCTTCGCTTGTTTATAATTCCACCGTGGGTATCATGTTAATGCGATTCATCGCCTTCGCTTATCTCTATCATTACTTGAATTGGTTTAGTAAAACAGAGATCATTCGTTGGCACCAAGTTCCAAAATTGCGTTTTGCAGCGGTTATTTTACTTTGGATTGTAGCAAGTGTATTCTACACGTATGATTATTCCCTTGGTTTGAGCCTATTGTTCTTTTTGAGTTTTTCACATGTATTACTCGAATTTCCATTGAACATCATTTCCATTGTCGGAATTGGAAAGGAATCCTTGTCGATAATGAAAAACGGATTCAAAGCGCCTACCAGCTAAACAGATACATATGAAACATTTTTTCATTCTTTTTGTCCTGATTGGATATACTTCCTTTGGACAAGGTTCTTCAGACTTCATCATCAATACAGGAAAGAATCAGTTGGTAAGTCCGTTGGCGGATGGTCGCTATACTTTGTCAGATGAAGGAGCTTCTTATTTTGCGCAATTGTCACTGTATTGTGCTTCCAAATCGAGTCCACATTATTATTTCCGTGCCTTGCGTAAAAAAGGAGATACGGATGGACCAAGAGATGTTTGGCCTTCTTTTTACGGTTGTTACGATTGGCATAGCTCGGTGCACAATCATTGGTGTATGATTAAATTGTTGAAAACACACCCGAATATCCCGGAAGCAGCTGAATTACGCCAACGATTAAGCGAGAGTTTTACCGCAGAAAATATCCTTGAGGAGTTGGAATATGTGCGAACGCATGAGAATGGCTTGTTCGAATTTCCATATGGACAATCATGGGCACTGAAAGTTGCAGATGAATTACATTCATGGAATGATCCGATGGCAAAACAATGGTTGAAAAACTTGATGCCGTTAACGAATTACATTGCACAGGTACATATGTTAGTATGGAAAGAAGTAGATCATGTAAAATTATCTGGAAGTCATGATAGTCCGGCAATGGGATTGTCGTTTGCGTATGATTATGCAGTTGCTTTTGGCGATAAGAAGTTGCAAAAAGTTGTTTCGGAAGCTGCCATGAAATATTACGGCAAATTAGAAAACGTGGCCATCACCGAAGAACCGTATGAATACGATTTTATGTCCGCAAGTTTGTTAGTAGCTGATTTGATGAGAAAGGTGATGAAACCCGATAAATACGTGAAGTGGTGTAAGGGCTTTTGTCCAGAGTTATTTCAAGCAAACAATGTGAAAATCCCCCTTCAAATCAAACGATCCGATAAACATGATGGGTACGAGTCGCATTGGGATGGATATCATTTAAATCGCATCTGGTGTCTCAATGGCATGTTGAAATCCATTCCAGAAGGAACACTAAATGAAGCAACGAAAAAAGAATGGGTTCGTGCGATGAATGACATGTGGGATTATGCACAAGAAAGCATTGGAAAAGGAAATTATGACATCGATCATTGGCTGTCATCCTTTTCAGTTTTTGCTTTAATTGGTTACGATTAAGGCAATTTTATCCAGAACCCAATTCAATTGTTCTTCTTTGGACATGTGCGAATTATCGAGCACTAGTGCGTCGGATACTTGAATTAAAGGACTCTCTGATCGGGTAGAATCTAAATGATCACGCTCTGCCAGGTTTTTACGAACCTCCTCTGCATTCATCGGAATGTTTTTCGCTTTCATTTCAGCCAATCTGCGTTGCACACGAATTTCTGGGTCGGCGGTTACGAATAACTTCAATTCGGCGTTTGGAAATACGACTGAACCGATGTCTCGTCCGTCCATCACAATGCCACCTTTTAAGCCCATCTTTTGCTGCGCTTCCACTAATTTTTCACGAATTGGTTTAAACGCCGCCACAATGGAAACAATTTTAGCCACCTTGGGCTCTCGGATTTCTGCCGATACGTCTTTTCCATTTAAAAAAATACGGGAATCTTGTTCTGTCGTTTCGAAATGGATGTCAATCTGGTCGATTTTTCCGTTTAATGCATCGATGTCTAATGCGCCGTTTTGAATCAAGTCATGATTCAAGCAGTACAAGGCGGCAGCACGATACATTGCTCCTGAATCAATGAAAATGTACCCAAGGCGTTTTGCTAAGTCCTTTGCAAGGGTGCTTTTTCCACAAGCAGAAAAACCGTCAATGGCAATCGTGATTCGATGTTGATTCATGTTTCAAAAATAATTCTTTTGATTGATTCCTTCATTTTTCTTGTTGAATACTTTTACCATAAAAAAAAGCCTCCCGAGGGAGGCTTTCTGTTAGTAATAAATAGCGCGTCGCACTTTCGATATGTATTTGGCTAAGCGAATCACTTGTTTGGTGTATCCGAATTCATTGTCATACCAAGCATATAAAACGACATTTTTTCCGTCAACAGATGCGATTGTTGCATTCGAGTCGAAAACAGAACAGCACGTGTTGCCAATAATGTCACTTGAAACCAATTCAGGATCAAAGGAATAGTGAATTTGATTGACTAATTCGCCATTCAATGCCGCGTCTTTAATCGCTGCATTTACATCCTCCACCGTTGTTCCTTTACCAAGTTCCAAACTTAATATTGCCAAGGATCCATTTGGAGTTGGTACACGAACAGCATTTGCTGTTAATTTGTCCTTTAAGGTCGGAATCACCTTCGTTACGGCACTTCCGGCACCTGTCGAAGTAATAACCATATTGATGGCTGCTGAACGACCGCGTCGCACTTTTTTGTGCATGTTATCCAATAAATTTTGATCATTGGTATAGGCATGAACCGTTTCGATGTGTCCTTTCACTACCCCAAACGTATCGTTCACCACTTTTAGGATAGGGGAGATTGCGTTTGTTGTACACGATGCAGCAGAGAA
>JACCDK011266298.1_pt1 | contig 10657 bp, 8 predicted proteins | sample 7445871 | NCBI WGS metagenome assembly JACCDK01 (sample SAMN15323436, study PRJNA562643) | freshwater metagenome | isolation source: river surface water | place: USA:Blue River Watershed | collected 2017-08-15
ACTAAAGGGAAGCAATCGCTTCCCTTTTTTGTCGGAGAAAATGGCGCGGTAGCAAAGCGGTTATGCACCGGATTGCAAATCCGTGTAGGTCGGTTCGACTCCGGCCCGCGCCTCCAAATTTCATTTTGAAATTTACACCAAAGCCCCGTCAGGGGCTTTTTTGTGCCCGTTAAATGTCTGGCTATCAAATCTCCAAGCCATTACCAGTATTGATTCAACAATTTAGCACGATCTTTGTGCGCTTGGCCTTGTTGATTTGAGTTAAAAGAATACTTAAGAATTAGCAAAAAATCAGGGTTGAAGATATTTCTGGAATAGGACCAAGGCCCCTCTAAAGTCGCTTGAAACTGCTGTACCCTATACAGCAATATTCACTTGTCAAAACCTCTTTTCTCATGATTTCTAACAATACTTTCAAGACATCCTCTCTCGCTTCCTCTTTGGTGTTGCTAGCAGCCATGGTCGCATCCATTCCCGCCCAGGCAGGCCGTCCCTTAACGGTGGACGATGCCAATGTGAACGATGTTGGCGACGGTCATGTAGAAACCTGGTACACCCGTGGCGCCGACGGTGCACGTTCTTGGACAGTTGCACCTGCCTATGCCCCCGTCGAAAACATTGAGTTGGGTGCAGGTGTGTCACGCGAACAAAAGACTGGCATCTTGACGCAAAACATTCAGGCTAAATTCAGAATTACACCAACGCAAGAAAACGGTTGTAACTTTGGCGCAGTGGTGGGCTATGCACGTGTCGAGGGTGAATCTTCACAACCCTATGTGAATGGTTTGTTCTCATGCAACAGCGAAACGCTGGGCAGCTTGCACACCAATTTGGGCGCGCTCAATGCCTCCAGCTCACAACGCGTTAAAACATGGGGCATTGCTTGGGAGCGTGCCTACGGTGATGTCACTTTCCACATTGAAAAGTTTGGCATGGAAAACGAACCTTCCACCATTGCAACAGGTGCACGCTTCAATGTCTTGCCCGATTTGCAATTGGACACCAGCGTTGGTCGTACCAACAAACAAAATGTGCTTACCTTCGGTTTGAAATGGATGTTCTAAAGTGTTAATCAAGCTCAAAATTGGTCCACGGCTCACAGCCGGTTTCGGGATTGTCATTGGCGTCTTTTTGGTCGCCATGTCAGTTGTTTTGTATTTTCAAAAAGAAACTTTGCAGGCTGCTCAGCAAATCCAAAGAGAGAGCTTGCCTTTTGCACTCACAGCCGATGAAATGGTGTTGGATGTGACGCAAGTCCAGCAGTTTCTTCAGGATGCAGCCGCGACCCACAACCGCGAAAGTTTTGATGAAGCAGACAGATACGCAAGAGATTTCAAAATTAATTTATCGAAATTTCAAGAGATGTTCCAGAATGAGAACGATGCTGTTGCGTTGAAAAAACTGGCAGAACTCGACAAAAACTTCGATGCTTTTTATGATCTCGGCAAAAAAATGACCGAGATTTACATTACCAAAGGCATTGAGGCTGGTAATGAGTTGATGGGCGACTTTGACAAGCAAACAGAGGCCTTGAGTGAAGAGCTTGGCGAATTGCGTCAATCTCAAGTGGATGAAGCCAACGAGATGGCCAATACCATTGTTGATGCCAGTACGCTTTCGCGCAATGCTTTGATGTTAGGCGCTGCTTTTGGTTTGATCCTTGGCGTATTTATCAGCTATTGGGTGACACGCACCATTGTCAATCCTGTGACCCAGCTGCAAACGGCCATTGAGGACATCGAATCCAAAGGTGATTTCAGTCGCCGTGTTCGGATCAACGGTAACGACGAAATTGGTCTTATGGCCAAAGCCTTCAACGCACTTTTGGAAGCGCAGCAAAAAGCTATCTCCGAAGTTAGCAATGTCGTTGGCAAAATGGCTGAAGGTGAGTTTTCAAGCCGAGTCAATGCTGACCTCAAAGGCGACTTGTTATTGATGAAAAATGCCGTCAACGAAAGTGCAGATGGCATTCAAAACACCATGCAAGGCTTGAACAAGCTCATGCTGGCTTTGTACAACGGTCAATTCGATGTGCAATCCAACACGCAAGGCAAGGGCGAATTCAAACAAGCGCTTGATCAAGCGGCCATGGCGATGGGCGCTTTGCAAAGTATGTTGGGTGAAATTGGCCATGTGATGCAAGGTGTTTCACAAAGCAACCTCACTGCGCGTGTGGAAGGCAATGGTCGTGGCGATCTGGCCGTTCTGAAAGAAAGCCTCAACACGTCTCTGTATGCTTTAGCTGGCACCATGAAAGCCATTCACATCAACACACGTCAAGTGGCTACGGCGGCCAATGAATTTACTGCCGCCATTGGTCAAATTGCTGATGGTGCTCAAAATCAAAAGCATGCCATGAGTCAAGTCTTGGCAGCTTTGACGCAAACCACCTCAGCGGTGATGGATGTGGCTCGCAACACAGCAGAAGCCAGTACCAAGTCGCGTGCTTCTATTGATTTGGTGAAGAGCGGACAGGGCAAGATGGACATCATGATTGAGGTGGTTAACAACATTGCAGCCAACTCTGCAAAGATCAACAAGATCACGGAAGTGATTGAAGGCATCGCCAACAAAACCAATTTGTTGTCACTCAATGCAGCCATTGAGGCGGCCAGAGCTGGTGAACATGGCAAAGGTTTCTCTGTGGTGGCCGAAGAGGTGGGCAAGTTGGCCAGCAGCAGCGCTGAAAGTACGCAACAAATTACATTGTTGGTGCAAGAGGCTGCAGCCGAAGCTGCACGTGCGGTTGAAACCGTGAAACAAGTAGCGGAAGACATGCGCAACATTGAAGCCAGCGCCAACGCCACCGATGGCATGTTGGAGCGTATTTCAGCGGCCATGGAACAGCAAAGTGCGGCTGTGGAAGAAATCAATGCCAACGTTGGTAGCTTGGAACGTATTGCCGACAACAACGCGTCAGCATCCGAAGAAATTAGCGCAACCGTGATGGAGTTGTCTCGTGTTGCCGATGCCACACGAAGCGAAGTCGAGAAGTTTAGAATTTAAATTTCTCAAATCCAATGACTGCCTAGCTTCACGCTCGGCAGTCATTTTTTTTGTTCAAGCCTCAACTCTCTAGCCTGGGTAAACAATTGCCCGAGTACTGTCTCAGGCGTTTGCTTCTTTAAGTTTGAAACTGCTGAACTTCACGCTGCGTCGCCACAGCAATCTTTGACAATTCCACCACAGTGGCTGCAATTTCTTCAGAAGCAGCAGAATTGCTTTGAGCAATTTGATCTAAATTGTTCAGATTCGCGTTGATTTTTTCTACCGCATTGCTTTGTTCTTCCAAAGCACTTGCAATGCGTTGAAGCATTTCATCGGTGGCTTGCGTTTCACGTTCAATGCCCAACATGTCTTTGCTCACGTCGCCTACAGCGGTCACCGCGCTGCGGGCTTCTTCCACCGCTTGCTTGACCAAAATGGCAATCTCTTGGGAGCTTTCGGCGCTGTTCAAGGCCAGCTTACCTACTTCATCTGCGACGACGGCAAAGCCTTTGCCATGCTCGCCTGCGCGGGCTGCTTCAATGGCTGCATTGAGTGACAGCAAATTGGTTTTGTTGGCAATGCCTTCAATCACTTCCGTGATCTTGTTGATCTTTTCTGAGTTGGTCGCAATGTTGTTGACCACCTTCACCATTTCGTCCATCTTGGCCATGCTGGCACGCACCAAGACAAAAGATTGGCGAGATTTCTGGCTGGCCAGTTCTGTGTTTTGAGACACTTCCGAAACAGAGGTGACCGTTTGACGGACGGCATTGGAGACTTGGCTGATGGCATCGGTTTGTGAGCGTGCGCCATCGGAAATTTGACCAATGGCATTGGAAGCTTCGTCGGAAGCCACGGCCACTTGTCTCGCATTGCCGTGGATGGTGGTCATGGCACTGCGCAAGGCATCTAGTGATTGGTTGATGTTTTGTTTGAGCAGGTCCAATTCACCCAAGGCCTGCGCCATTACGCGTCGCTGTAAATTGCCCTGTGCCACACCCTGCATCACGTGAGTAATGTCTTGGAACACAGTCTGTTGGGCTGACATGCTTTGGTTGATGTTTTGTTTCAATACATCCAATTCACCCTTGGCCTCGGCTGTGACACGCAGGGCAAAGTTGCCATTGGCCACGCCTTGCATCACATGGGTGATGTCTTCAAACACGGATTGTTGAACTTGAATGCTTTGATTGATGTTTTCTTTCAACGCTGCCAAGTCGCCTTTGGCTTCCACCGTCACACGGCGATCTAAGTGGCCTTGGGCCACAGCCGTCATCACGCCCACAATGTCTTGCAGGGTGGACTGCAAAGATTTCTGCATCTGCGAGACTTTGTAGAGCAAGGGCGACTCGGTTGCACTGACGGCTTTGCCCCGGGGTGAGAAATCGCCTTCGCTAATTTGGCCCGACAGTTCCGCGACCAAGGCTGACTCAACGGCTTCACGGCGCAAAATGGTGGCCATGAAGATCAAAACCGCTGCTTCGAACACAACGTAAGAGGCATGCAAAATGATGGTGCCAATATGAACCTGGCCTTCAATGACCGTAATGCCGGCCACTTGCGTGGCTTGTAGATAGCCAAATAACACGTGGTGTACAGCAATCAAGCCAGCCGCCGCCACAATGGCGCGCCAATCACGGTAGTACAACAAAAAGGCCAGAAGGGTGAAGATGCCGAAGTGGCTTTCAATCATGCCTTGGCTTTGCTGAATGCTCAGGGCAGAGAACACCATGAGGGCGCATGAAATGGCAATCCTAGAGGCCAAGGAGCCTGGCGCGCCTTGATAGATAGCCCAAGGCACCAACAAGGCCGGAATGCCCACCACGGCGGTCAATGTCCAGGTCGATGTGAAATAGGCAATGCCAAAACAGACCAAGAGCAAAAAGACCATCATGCTGAGCATGACGCGATCGGCTGCTGCGCGCTGAGGCTGCAAAATTTGGTCTTCGTGCTTGGCGCCGGAGGATTGTTGTTTCAAACTCATATTAAGTAGACCTGCATAAACTGCCCATAAAAGCAGGATCATTGAGCACAAACCAACCCATTGCTGTGAAGGTATAGACCAACCAAGCAAGTAACAAGAGCCAAACCCAGCGAGGGAAGGGCTTAACTGTAGAAGTGGGGGTGTTCAAAGAGGACCTGCCGAAAAGAGGGGCCATTCTATTGAGATCCTTAAAACCTCTTCAAAAGACATGAAATATAAAATCAACGTTTAGAATGTAAAAAATGACAAAGGAGGGTGATTTCATCACCCCCACGAATTCAAAAAAGGTTTAGGAATGGCAAGCAACGGACCCGTTTTTGCAGTTGACAACGAAAAATTAAGCAAGTTAGGCGTTAACTTCTTGAACTCCCAAGAAGGGATGCAGGCGATTCAATCTGGACAGTTCAAGGGTGAAGAGCGTCTTTATGTCTCCATGCTCAGCACCCCTTTGCTGAACGCCACCATGTATTTGCCGCACAAGGTATTGATTCGTGCAGGCGAGCAATTTGAAGAAGGTTTTTTCATTGTGAGTGGTGAGGTTGAAATCACGCACAAAAACAAAACCTACACAGTGGGCCCTGGCGCCATTTTGGGCTTGTCTGAAGGCATGGTGGGCCTGCCTTCTCGCTACACCGCGGTGGCCTCCACGTCTATCCAACTCAAAATTATTGATTTCCACAAAGTGGACTCCATCATCAACGTATTGCCTGCTGAAGTCAGAGCCATCTTGGCCACCATCATCAAGCGTATCTTGACGCCATAAGAGGTTTAAATGAGCGATTTCAAAACGGAAACATTTGAAGCGGGTCAATACATCTGCAAGGTCGGTGATCAAGCTACGCATCTCTATTTTTTGCAGCAAGGCACCGTTGAATTGGTCAGCGCATCAGGCGATGCTTTTGCTGTGATTCCCGAAGGCCAGTCCTTTGGTGAAGCCGCCATTTTGAAGGGGGGCATTCGTGCAGCCTCCATTCGTGCCAAAACTGATGCTGTTTGCAAAGTCATTGGCAACGATCAAGCTCGCGAATTGTTGATCAGTTATTCGCCTTTGCTGGTGGTCATCATGGAAGGTTTGTTGTTGCAGCAAGCCATGGCCAACGCCATCAAATACAGCAAGTAAAACCTGAGACTGATTTGTGTCCTTGTTTCACCTCGCGTCATCGCAAACCATAAAAGGAGTTGTTCAGTGCAGTCAACTTCCTTGAATGGCTTTTTAGTTCGCAATGACCAGAGCTGGCTTCAATGTCTTGAAAACTCATACGCAGCACTTCGCACTTCGTGGCAAGGCGAATGGGTGGGTTTGCCTGCTGTGCTGTCGCAGTGTGTGCAATATCTGGGTTTGAATCACGATGCCATCTCTTTGCCTGCATCGCAAATGCTCAAGGCGGCCGACAGCGTAGCGCATCAGATTGAAAACTCTTTTGCCCAAGAGGGCCTCGAAGCCGAACCGCTGTATCACAACCGCCTGCATTTTGCCGATGCCATTACCACCATCAGTTTGCAAATTGCCATTCAATCGCATTTGTCAAAACAACGCAATGAAGACTGGTCGGCGTGTGCATTGCTGGCTTGTATTGCCCACGACTTTTGTCACAACGGCCGCATCAATCAGTTTGAGTCTGAGCTTGAAAAACACTCGGTGGACATGTTGCGTCCCATTTTGGATGAGTGCGGTGTATCTGGTGTCTGGCGAGACTGGACTGAGCAATGCATCATCCGTTCCGATTTTGCGCTGGTTCAACAAAACCATGCGGCCGTCAAAGAGGCCCAATTTGAATGGGATTTAAAGTGGCTCATTGTGTTCCTCAATGAGTCCGATGTGATGGCCAGTGCATCGACCAAGTTTGGCACAGGCATGGGTGAAGCCTTGGCGCGCGAATGGAAAAAAATTGATTTTGTAGCCCATCAAACGGTGGCCACGCCCGCGGGTCGCAAAGGTTTTCTGAAGATCATCACCTTCTCTTCGCCAGCCTCTAAAGAGTTGGGCATTCAGATCGCGATTGATCAAGAAATCAAAGATCTTCAGTAAGTCTTCAATAGGCCCTTCATGGGTCCTTTAATAGGTCCATAAGAGAACTAGCCTCGGCGTTTGTTGAGCAGTTTCATCTCTTACTTTATTGACCCACATCAAGTCAGCGCGCGAGTCAGCATTAGAAAATTGAGCCCTCAATTTTCTTAGGCATGAATTTATGCGGATTACGCCCACCAACCAAGAAATCGTCATGCGTGAGGGCGATTTGATCGTCTCCAAAACCGACATCAAGGGACGCATTACTTATGGCAATCGCGCATTTGCTGAGTACTCGGGCTTTGCAGAAAACGAACTGCTGGGTGTCCAGCACAACATCGTCAGACACCCAGAAATGCCTCGCGCCGTTTTCAAACTGTTGTGGGATCGCATTCAAGCAGGTCAAGAAGTCTTTGCCTTCGTGAAAAACATTCGCAAAGATGGTGCTTATTACTGGGTCTTTGCCAATGTCACGCCCTCTTACGATGCGCAAAATAATTTGTTGGGTTATTTCTCGGTGCGTCGCAAGCCAAGTCAGCGTGCCATTCAAAACATTCAACCGCTGTACCAGCAAATGCTTCAGATAGAAAAAAGTGGCGGACCCAATGAAGGGCTCGCAGCAGCCACCGAGTTTTTGTTAGAGACGCTGGGAAAACTTCAAATTTCTTACGACGAATTTGTGCTGAATTTGCAATCTACGTAAGTTCCATATCAGCTTCGATGCAAGCTGTATTTCATTTCGTGTTTGTGCATGATTAATCGAGCGTCTTAAGGGTTTACGCTAGTGTCAGCGTCTAAAATAGAGGGCTTGCTGAGTACGCAATTTTCATAGCTAGGAATATTCAATGAACGTTAGATCAAGGTTGATTTTGGGAGGGGTTTTTTCCCTGGTGGGCCTGGTGTTAGTCGCAACAAGTGCTTTGTTCATTGAAAAATCTATTCTGCTTGAAGACCGCAAAATCAAAACACGTCATTTGGTCGAAACCGTGCATGGTTTGATCGGTCATTACCAAGCTTTGAACAAAGACGGCACCCTGTCTGAAGAAGAAGCGCAAAACGCTGCGAAGTCGGCCATTAAAGCATTGCGCTACGAAGGCAAGGAATATTTTTGGATCAACGACCAAACCAAGCCGGTGCCACAAATGGTGATGCACTCAACGGTGCCAGCTTTGGACGGCAAAATTTTGGACGCAGCCAACTTCAACTGCGCCACCAGCCAGCAATTTGGCATTGACGCACCCGTGGTCAAAACCGATGGCAAGAAAAATATTTTCGTGGCCTTCAGCGAAGTTGCCACACAAGCCGGTGGCGGCTATGTCACTTACAACTGGCCTAAACCACAAGCCGGCGGTGGCACGACCACAGAGCTTTATCAAAAGCTTTCCTATGTGAAAAAAGTAGACGATTGGGGCTGGGTGGTGGGCTCTGGCATTTACATCGACGATGTCGATGCCATCTTCTGGCAACACGCTTCACAATTCTCCATCTTGGTTGTGCTGGTGATGGTGGTCATTGGCGTGGTCATTCGCTGGCAAGTCAAGAGCATTACCGAGCCCCTTCAAGCTTTGCGCAATATGGTCACTTCGGTTGAAAATTCTTCAGACTTTTCACGCCGTATCAAGGACATCGGCCAAGACGAAGTGGGGCAGACCGCTCGCGCTTTCAATCAGCTGATGTCTGCACAACAACTGGCCATTGCCGAAGTGAATAAAGCCGTTGAAGCTTTGGCAGCCGGTCGTTTTGACGTCACCATTGAAGCCAACTTGCAAGGTGACCTCAAAACCATGAAGGATGCTGTCAATGCCAGCGCGCTCAGCGTCAAGTCCACCATGGACGCCTTGGCAGAAGTCATGGCTGCTTTGTACAACGGCGACTTTAGCCAGCGCATGTCAACGCAGGTCAAGGGCGATTTACGTGGTCAAGTGGACCAAGCCATGGAAGCTATGCAGTTGTTGCTCAGCGACGTGACGCAGGTGATGAACCATGTGGCCTCTGGCGATTTGACAGATCGTATTACCGCCGACGGACGGGGTGATTTAGCCAACTTGAAAGGCAATATCAATCAGTCGCTGGACGCATTGAGTGCCGCGATGCGAAACATTCACAGCAACACCCGCCAAGTGGCGGCTGCCGCCAATGAAACCAGCCAAGCCATCAGCCAAATTAGCGATGGTGCTCAAAGCCAAATGCACGGCATTGCCCAGTTGGCCAACGCTGTGAAAGAAACAGCCACCTCCGTGACCGATGTGTCTCGCAACACCGAGGCTGCCAGCGACAGTTCGCGCGATTCAGTGGCCATCGTTCGCAATGGCAAGGCCAAGATGGCCACCATGGTCGAAGTGGTCAATGGCATTGCTGCCAACTCCGAAAAAATCAACAAGATCACAGAAGTGATCGAAAGTATTGCCAACAAAACCAATCTCTTGTCCCTCAATGCCGCCATTGAAGCAGCCCGTGCCGGAGAGCACGGCAAAGGCTTCTCGGTGGTGGCCGAAGAGGTGGGCAAGTTGGCAGCCAGCAGCGCTGAGAGCACACAAGAAATTACCTTGTTGGTTCAACAAGCTGTTTCTGAGGCACGCCGAGCCGTGGCAACGGTACAAGAGGTTAGTTTAGACATGGAGCGCATTGAAGCGGGTGCCACAGCCGCCGATGGCATGATGCAGCGCATCTCTGCCGCATTAGAGCAGCAAAGCAACGCCGTACACGAAATCAACGCCAATGTGTCTACGCTCAACCGCATTGCCCAGTCCAACGCATCGGCCAGTGAAGAGATCACAGCCACTGTGATTGAGTTGTCGAAAATTGCCGACAACACGCGACGCGAAGTTGATCAATTCAGAATTTGATTTGACCCAACAGATTGAATAGGGGATGACACGGGGCCACATGGGGCCAGTTGAGCTCTTGTGGCCCTGAAGTCTCGTGCGAGCTTAAGCCTGCTCTATGGCCGCAATTTGACGGTTGATGTTTTGCTGAATGCGAAGGCTGCGGCTGGCAGGGCTAGAAAACAAGGCCATCCGCTTGAGGAAAAAGAGCCTGCCAGCAGGGGGCAACAGCGCCATCGAACGATCGGGCGCAATGTCTGCCCACTCTTCTGAGAGTTGTTGCGTCAGAGATTTGCCAGTGACAGGCAAAGAGCTGGCCAAAATGTCACATTCTTGAATGAGCACCAGCAGGCAGCGAGGATCGGCAATGTCAAAAGTGACGCCTTCAATGTGCTGGTGAGAATCGGCGACAAAGGCCGGGTCGGTTTTCAAAATGATGTTGCTGATGATCGCCTGATCTTTCGCGCTCACTTTGTGTTTTTTCATGTGCGGTTCAAGTGCCTTGACCGTCATGCTTTCAATTTCAGATCTGAACTGATTGATTTGACCGTTGTGCAAGAAGTCGTGACTGATCATGATGAGCAAGGCCAGCCACTCAGAGTGGTTGGGCTGGTCTTGCAAAGAGCGGCCTGCAATTTTGCGCAGGTTCAGCAGCATCACAGTCAAAGCCACCACAGTGTCGGCAAAGTGCAAACGGTTGTGATAGCGGGGTTCTTGCTGGCGCTTGGCGCGCTTCGTGCCATCTTTCTCAATGGCAGCGATGACAGAGAAAATACAGTTGTGTAATGCCTGCTGTGGTGCTGGCAATTTGACCTGAGGATCAAACCCAAGCTGCTTCAATGAACTATTGAG
>JACCDK010460700.1_pt1 | contig 10654 bp, 6 predicted proteins | sample 7445871 | NCBI WGS metagenome assembly JACCDK01 (sample SAMN15323436, study PRJNA562643) | freshwater metagenome | isolation source: river surface water | place: USA:Blue River Watershed | collected 2017-08-15
GATGACGCCCTTGGTGCCGATCAGACGCGCCCCGAACGGCGTGCCTTTGGACCAGCTGCCTTTCTTGGAATCGAAATAAAGCGGGATGCCGCTCTGGGTCTCGTAACGAGCATGGATCTCGTCGCCGACGATCGGCCCGACTCCTTCGTCGCCAAGGCGGATATCCGCCTTGGTCGCCGGACGGCCTTCCATGAGGATGGTCGCTTCGCAGGAGATGGCCGGACCGGTGAAGAGGGTCGCGAGGTTGAACCCGTGTCCGCCCAGGACCCAGAGGTCGAGCCCGCCTCCCCGATGGTCCTGCTTGCCGCGTACGCGCACTTCCTTGAGCTCGCCGATCTCGCCGGCGGCGACCAGCTGCTTCACCACGTCCAGGACGGGATGGTAGCGGTTCCGATGGGCGATGGCGAGCCGCACGCCCTTCTCGGCGCAGAGACGCACGATCTCGTCGGCCTCGGCCAACGTGCGGACGAACGGTTTCTCGACATAGATGCCCTTCACGCCCGCTTCGATCGCGGCGACGATCATGTCGCGGTGCTCATGGATATGCCGCGGGCAGATCGCCGCGATATCCGGCTTGGCCTCCGCCAGCATGGTCCGGTAGTCGGCGTAGGCCTTCACCCCGCCCAACTTTTTGGCCTCCTCGGCCAGACCCTTGGGGTCGGCGTCGGCGACGGCGATGATCCTGGTCTGCGGAATCTTCAGCCAGACGGTGTCCTCCCCGTGGCCGTAATTGCCTTGGCCGGTATGACCGATGACCCCGACGGTCAGCGGACGCTCCGCCGTCTGGGCCGCCAAGGAGGCGAGAGACAGGACCATAGCGACAAGGAAGACGCGACGTTTCATGGGGTGCTTCTTTGCTGTCGTTTATCAATAATCTAGCAATCCGATAAGGCGGGTGTTGTCCTACGCCTACCCCGATGCGCTTCTCAGCCCTCGTCTCCTGCCTGCTCTCGGCCGTCTCGGCCTGGGCCGTCAACGTCGCCGACTATCCCGACCTGCAGGCCGCCCTCGACGCCCACCCGGGCAAGGTGCTGACCCTGCCCGCCGGCGACTACCCGATCTCACGCAAGCTGGTCCTCCGCGGCGATGGCGCCGGCCTCAGCGGCCCGGGCCGCATCGTCCAAAGCAACCCCGACGAACCGATCGTCGAGATCGAGGGATTGAAGGACGTGCTCCTGCGCGACGTGACGCTCACCCGAGCCCCGGGCAAGACGGTGGCCGGTAAGTCCGGTCTGCTGGCCCTCCGCTGCGCCTACCTGCGCGTCGACCAGGTCCGCATCCTCGACAACCAATCGGCTACCGGCGCGCTAGCCCTTCGCGAATGCCGCTTCGCCCGCATCACGGGCTGCCTCGTCCGTAATTACATGCGGATCTCCGTCGATGACCGCACCCGGAGCCCGGAATGGGGCTACGCCTTCAATTGTACCGACGGCACGGGCATCCAGGTCACCGCCAGCCAGGGGACGCTCATCGAAGGCAATACGGTCATCGAGGAGGTTTTCCGGCCGACGAAGGAGACGAAGGAGAAGCATCAGCTCGGAGTCTGGACGAAGAAGAATCCGACGAAGGGCACCTTCCTCAGCCAAGCGACGTGGGACGCGGGCTACACCGACAACTGGCAGCAAGGCTCCGGCATCATCGTGACCGCGCCCGAGGCCAGCGATCTCACGCGTATCCTGGGCAACCACGTCGAGAACGCCGCGCAGGGCATCGACCTGCATGCCGACCACGTGATCCTGGCCCATAACGTCATCACGAACTGCTTCATGGGGATGAAGGCGATGCACGGTTCCCGCAATGTGCTCATCACGGGCAACCAGTTCGTGAAGAACTCGCTCTGGGCCATCGGACTCATGCCCGGCGCCGCCGCCCACCCGGGCCAGCCGGACAAGCCGGAGACGGCCAACGCCGACGGCGGATCGGTGATCTCGGCCAACATCATCTCCGACTTCGGCCATGGCGACGCGCGCTGGATCTGGGGCGACCAACGCGCCCCCTTCAAGTTCGATACGGGCCAGCAGCCCGACGACCCGCCCCTCGCCGACGTGGTCATCCAAGGCAACCTTCTGCACTGCATCGGCGCTCCCCGCTACCAATACGCGGTCGTCATCGCCGGTCAGCCCGGCGGCCCTAAGACACCCCGCGGACTCCGTTTCATCGGCAACAGCCTCGCTCCCGGCACCGGCGGCGTCTCGAACCGCCCGCTAAGCGAATAGGCTTAGCGTTGAACCTGGGAACGCGGATTCCGCAGGAAATAGAATTTGCCGTCTTCGGCCCCGCCGAGGAAATCCGGCACGCCGTCCGCATCGAAGTCGACGGTGGTCGGACTGACGTCATGGCCTTCGATGTTCTGCTTCACGAGAGGGCCTTCGTCCTTGAACAGCCACAGGCCGTCTTTCGTCCCGACCTGACGCAGCAGGTTGGCGCTGGAGGAGTTGAGCAGGAAATCGGCCTGTCCGTCGCCGTCCCAATCGGTGACGCAAAGCTTGCGACGTCCGCTCCGTCCGGCCGTGCCTTTGGTCAGCTGCAGGGGCTGCCCCTTCTCGTCGCAGAACGCCCGGCGCGGAGATTTGACGACGAGTTTACCGTCGACCTTGGCCCTTTCGAAGAACGCGAGGTAGCCCTCCTGATCCAGCATGACGAGATCCATGAGGCCGTCCTTGTTCCAATCGACGGCGACCGGCGTGGTGCGCCATTGGGTCAGCAAGGCCTTGCCCGGCGGCTTCATCCAACCCCACGCCAGCGCGGGCTGTACGCCCTCCCACTCGACCTCGATCGGCTGCGCGGCGGCGAGCTTCGGTGACTGACGAGTCCCGACGTTTCGATACCAGACGACCTTACCGAGGATGGAATTGACGAGCAGGTCCGGCAGGCCGTCCCCGTCCCAGTCCGCCACGGTCTGCGTAGTATAACCCCACTTGGCCTCCGCCGGCCCCTGGATGCTTCCGTTACGCCCCGCCATGATGCGCAGGGTCTTGCCGTCCGCCTGCAGGAGCTTGGGGGCGGCGAACTTCGGCGCGGCCACGCCCTTGCCGCTCAGGTTTTCGAAGAAGGCCACATAACCCGCGGTGTTGCCGGAGATGATGTCGATGTCGCCGTCGCCGTCCCAATCGCAACCGACCGGGGTGGCCAGCGCGCCGAACTTGATCTCGTCCGCCTGTTGCTTGAAATACTTCGGCGGCAGGAACAGCGGCGTATGGTCGTCAGTGAACTTGCCGGTGTTCTCGATATAAGCGACACGTCCGTCCTCGTCGCCGACGATCAGGTCGAGCTTGCCGTCCTTGTTCCAATCGAACGCGACGGGGGTGATCATCTCGAGGTCCATGGTCAGCGGACGCGGCGACCCCGGCAATGCCTTGGCTTCGAGCGTAGCCTTCCAAGCCGCCGGACGCGCCCCCGTGGTCACTCCCGCCGGCAAGGTCAGCCTCCGTCCGGCGACATACTTGGGCTCGGCCCGCGCCCCGACGTTCTCGAAATACGTAAAACCGTCCAGGAACTCGCCGCACAGGAGATCCAAGTCTCCGTCGCCGTCGAAGTCCGCGAAATTAGGCGAGGGCCAGCCGAAGACCTCGAGGTCCTTGCCGCCCGCCCGCACACGTACGGGTGCCTGATACTTGGGCTTCGCATCGGTGCCCTCATTGCGCACGACATAGACGAAACCGCGCAGGGGCCCTTTGATCCATTCGCCTTTCTCGTTGTAAGCATTGTCCCAACCGTAGTCGGTCCAATCGCCGACGCCGACGATGACGTCGGTCTTCCCGTCACCATCGTAGTCGGCATATTTCCACATGTTCGCGCGGACTTTGTTCGGGTGGATGTTCGTCGGCAGCGGCAGCTTCCTGCCGGACTCGAGCCCGGTCTTCGCGAAATCAGGGTACTCGACGGCCGGCGACAGGACCCGCGGCTTGCCATCGGCGCCCTGGCTGAGCTCGACGTTCTGCATGCCTTTGCTGATGCGCACGCCCGGCTTGAAGACCGGCAAAGGACGCTTCGCCGTGTCGGCGTCGGCCCGGAAGACATACACGCCGTTCGAAGGCTTGTCGGGACAGTTGACGACGAGTTCGAACTTGCCGTCGCCATCGACGTCCATGGGCAAGGGCCAAGCCCAGAGGCCGACGCCAAGATCCACGACGAGTCCGGGATGGTTGTACTTCAGCCGCTCGAGGCCGGCCTGGCCGGAGACATCGGCGGACGATTTCGGCCAGGCCGAACCTTCCATGGGTCGTGCGACCAGCTTGGCTGGATCGATGACCGCGTGCTTCGCGAGCTTGCGCTTCCAAGTATAGGTGACGTGGACGAGCCCGTCCGACGTCTGGATGATGGCCGGGTAGCTGAACTCGGCCTTCGGCTCGTCCTCGAGCACCAACGCGGCCTCCCAGGTGATGCCGTCCTTGCTGATGGCGAGGTTCAACGGGCTGCGCCCTTTGGCAGTATGGTTATAGATCAGGAGCTGTCTGCCGTCCTTGAGGGTGACGGCATCGGTGCCGGAATTAGGATTAGGCAATTCGGTCAACTCGACCTTCGACCACGTGGAGCCTTGGTCCTGTGAAACGGTGCTGAAGACCTTGGCGTTGCGGGTTCGGCCGACCGACATGAGTCCGCCGTCCTTCAGGAACAGGATGCTAGGTTGGATCGACGCGGGAGCACCCTGCCCTTGTTCGACCGCGATTTTCTCCCACGTGAGCCCATTATCGCGGCTACGCTCGAAATGAATCTGCCAGCTGGGTCCGACCTTCAGTCCCTCGGCGCTGCTTCCGGAAAGGATCGTTCCGTCCTTCAACTGCACGGGCTTATTCTTGATGGGTCCGAGGATGCCGTCGGGCAGGCGGCGCGCTTCACCCCAGGTCTTACCGTTATCATCGCTGAGGCGGAGCAGGCCCCACCATTCGACCGGATTCGGCCCGACCTTGTAGTATAACTGCAGCGGGCCTTCCTTGGGCTGGAACAATACGGGGTTCCAACAGGGGAAGCGCTTACCGTCAGTCTGCGTGCCTTCGGCGACCTTGACTGGCGCCAACCACTTGCCTCCGACGAAACGGGCCGTCCAGATCGAGACGTCAGGCTTGCCTTCGGCTTCTCCGGCGAACCAAGCCGCTACCAGCGTGCCGTCCTTGGCCTCGACGATCGTCGTGGCATGACAGCTGGGGACGGGGTTCACCTCGAAGATGAACTCCGAACGGACCAAGCCGGGCTCGGCGGCGAAGGCCGAAATCGTCAGGCAGGCGAACAACAGGCGAAGGGGCATACGGGGATGGCCGACTATCCGGCTGAACCCCGCCGGAAACAAGCCTGCACTGGCTACGGGGAAAGCCGGGAGACGATGACTTCGCGGGTCTTCCGCTGGATGGAGTAAAGCTCCTGCGGCCGCCCCGGATCCCAGGCGAAGGCTTGCCCGCGCGAGACGAACCCCACCGTCCCCAGCCACCGTGCGGTCCCTCCGCCCGGAGGCAGGTCGAGGACGTAAAGTTCCCGGGCGTCATGCCCGCTGACCCAGACGCGGCCGTCGAGCGCGTAACCTCCGCCCGAACAGCTGAAGGCTCCGAAACGTGCCAGCAGCTCCGACGGGAACGACCAGCTGGCGAGCGCGTTCCAACGGCCGTCGAACTTCACGAGCCGGCTCTGCGCCGGATCGCCGTTGAGGCGGTAGTGCGCGAAGCAGGCGAGCCAACCTTCGCCCGAAGGCACCAACCAGGTCAACGAACCGGGCGGCTGTTCGAAGATCTTGCGTCCGGCCGGACGCAACGTGTCGACGTCGAAATACTCCACGGAACTCTCGTCCGGCTTGGCCGGGAAGTTGGAGTGCGCGACCAGCAGCTGGCCTGCCACGACGATCCCGGAGTTCAGATGCCTCACCGGCGAACCGGCCGGCGCCCGCCATTCCGCGACCTTGCGGCCGGTGGTCTTCTCATATTTTCCGATGGCCCGGTCATCGATGGCGTAGAAATGCTCCGCGTCGACCGCGACGCCTTGGTTCGCTTCCGCCGCCTTCCAGGCCCGCGCTTGCTCCAGCCGACCTAGCTCCGGGCGCGCGACGCAGCCGGCCAGACACCAACCCGAGAGTAGCAGCATGCTGAGTCGCATCAGCCGAGACTGCGGACCCAATGAAGCGTTTTCAATCATTTCAACGCGCAGATAAGCGGATTCGGACAAGTCTTAAGGGTTTATCCCCTTCGGCGTTCGGTCATCTTACCAAGAGCCCCATGATTCTACCGCGACGCTTACTCGTGATCACGCTGGCATCGCTCGGCGCGCTGCTCGGCGCCGCGGACGGCATCAAGACTACGACGACTTATGAAAAAGCCTACGGTGGGTCCAAAGGCGCGCCGAAAGTCGACGCCGCCAAGGAGCTGCCGCGCTACCCCGCCGTCGAGGCCAAGGACGCCCTCACGACATGGAAAGTGAAGCCGGGCTTCAGGCTGCAGCTGGCGGCGCATGAACCGCAGGTCCGCGACCCGATCGCGATCTGCTTCGACGAACGCGGGCGCATGTTCGTCTGCGAGATGATCGATTACTCGGAGCGCCGGGACGAGATCCCCCACCTTGGTCGCGTCTCGGTCCTCGAAGACAAGGACGGCGACGGTTACTATGAGACGAGCCGCGTCTTCGCCGACAACCTTCCCTGGCCCACGGGACTCCTCTGGGCCAACGGCGGTCTTTACGTCCTGGCGACGCCTGATCTCTGGCGCTTCGAGGACCGCACCGGCAAAGGCGTGGCCGACCATCGCGAGAAGGTCTTCACGGGCTTCGGCACGGGACTGAAGATCATCAACGTCCAAGGGATGGCCAACAGCCTGCAGTGGGGACCCGACCAGCGCGTCCACCTGCTCGCCGGCGGCGGCAACCGCGGGAAGGTGTCCTGCCTGCTCCGCCCCGAGCTCCCCGCGCTCGAACTCGGCGGCAATGATTTCTGGTTCGACCCGTTGACCCATGCGTTCGGACTCGAAGCCGGCGGCGCCCAGTATGGGATGAGCTTCGATGACTTCGGCCGGAAGTTCGGCTGCGCCAACTCCGACCACCTGCAATATTGGGTCCACGACCGCGCGGGGCCTTCGCCGAACCCCCACCTTCCGTTGCCCGCGCCTCGTCAAAGCATCGCCAAGGACGGGCCCGCGGCCGAAGTCTTCCGCATCAGCCCGGATGAGCCTTGGCGCATCGTGCGCACGCGCTGGCGCATCTCCGGCGCGGTCCCCGGCGGCGTCGAAGGCGGCGGGCGCGTAAGCGGTTACTTCACTGGCGCGACGGGCACGACAATCTACCGCGGCGACGCCTATGGCCCCGCCTTCAGGAACAACAGCTTCACGGGCGACGCGGGCGGTCAGCTCATCCATCGCAAGGTGATCACTCCCGCCGCCGACGGCGTCAGCCTCTCCGGCGAACGCCCCTCCGACGAACGCGGCTTCGAGTTCGCCGCCAGCCGCGACACCTGGGTCCGCGTGGTCAATTTCGCCAACGCCCCCGACGGCTGCCTCCATGTCTGCGATATGTATCGCGAGGTGATCGAGCACCCGTGGTCCATCCCCGACGAGATCAAGCAGCACCTTGACCTGAACAACGGCAACGACCGCGGACGCATCTATCGCCTGGTCCCTGACGACAAGGACTGGGTCCGCCGTCCCTCGGTCGACCTGGCCAAGGCGTCCTCCTCCCAGCTTATCGAGACGCTCTCTCACCCCAACGGTTGGCACCGCGACACGGCCTCGCGCCTGCTCTACGAACGCCGCGACGGCGGCGCGCGCTCCCAGCTCTCCAGCCTGCTCCAGACCGCCCCGAACCCGCTCGCCCGACTGCACGCCCTGAACCTTCTGGCGGCGACGAAGCAGCTTCCGGAACCGCTCATGGTCAGCGCCCTCGGCGACGCCGATGCTGCCGTCCGCGAACGTGCGGTCTTCCTGGCCGGCGACTTCTACCGCGAACGCCGGCTGAGCCCTGGCGCGGTCACCGCCCTGACGCGACACGCCGGCTCGGACGACGCCCGTCTCCGCTTCCAGACGGCGCTGACGCTCGCGCGGGTGACGCCGGCCGACGACGCGACCGATCTTTCGGCCGCTTTGGTGAAGCTGGCCCGCCGCGATCACGGACACGCCTGGATCGCCCCGGCGATCCTCAGCGCCCACCCCACGGTGCTTTCGAACCGTCTGCTCCCCGCACTGGCCGACGAAACCTTCGCCGCGCCGGCCGAAGCATTCCTGTCCCAACTCATCCTGGTCCGCGCCATCTCCCAGCCGGCGGATGACCGGCCCGCCCAACTCGAGCTGGTGCTCCGTCTCGGCGCCCGACCGGCCCACCTGAGCGCGCTCGCGAAGGGACTCGCCCGTGCCGGAACCTCCCTGGAGAAAGCCGACGCGTCCGGGAAGCTGGCACGCTTGTTCGCCGAGGCCGCGACCATCGTCGACGACCCGACGCAACCCTCCTCGCGCCGCATCGAGCGTCTCGCGCTGCTGAACGCCGCTCCCCTCAAGCTCAGTCGTCCCGTCCTCACGGCCTGCCTCTCCGCCGACCGTCCGGCCGACCTTCAGGCGGCCGCGTTGGCTCAATGGGGCGCCACGGCCGACCCAGGCTTCGGCACCACGGTCATCGCGCGATGGAAGGACCTCGACCTTTCCGTCCGCACTAAGGCTTTGACCCAGCTCCTCCAACGTCCTGATCGCGTGAAGCCGCTCCTGGACGCCGTCGCGGCCAAGCAGCTGCCCGCCTCGGCCTTCGACGCCGGCCAGGTGCAATCCTTGCTCAAACACAAGGACGGCCAAGTCGCCGCTCTGGCACGCACGGCGCTCGCCGAGGTCATCCCGCCTTCCCGCGAGGTCGTCACGGCCAAGTATGCCGCCAGCGTGGACCTCGCCGGCGACGCCACCCGCGGTCTCGCGGTCTACCAACGCGCCTGCATGATCTGCCACCGGGCCGGCGGACAAGGCATGGAGGTCGGACCCGACCTGCTTACGGTGAAAAACAAGGGCCGCCCCGCCCTGCTCACGGCCATCCTCGAGCCGAACAAGGAGATCGCCGCCCAATACATGTCCTTCCTGGTGCAGACGCGCGCCGGCGAATCCTATCTTGGCGTGATCGCGGATGACACGGCCACGCAGCTGACGCTCAGGATGCCCGGCGGCGTCTCGAAGACGGTCCTCCGCGCCGATGTCCTCGGCAGCTCTTCCGACGGACGCAGCCTGATGCCGGAAGGACTCGAAGGCGGCCTCACGGCCCAGGACATGGCCGATCTGCTCACCTTCATCGAAACCCTGAAATAAGATGCGCTCTCTGCTCGCTTGCCTGCTGGCCCTCCCCCTCTTGGCCGACGCGCCGCCCGAAGGCTTCCGCGCCCTGTTCAACGGCAAGGACCTGTCCGGCTGGTACGGCCACAACCCGCACCAAGGCCTCAAGCTGACCGGCGACAAGAAAGCGACCGACCTCGCCAAGCAGCGCGCGGATTTTCCATCGCACTGGCGCGTGGAGAATGGCGAACTGGTCAACGCCGGCACGGGACCCTACGCGACCACCGACGAGGAATTCGGCGACATCGAGCTCCGCCTCGAATACAAGACGGTCGCCAAGGCCGATTCGGGTATCTACCTCCGCGGCGCCCCGCAGGTGCAGATCTGGGACCTCAACCAGGTCTTCGACCCGAAGAAGCCTGACCGTAAACCGCACCTCGGTTCGGGTGGGCTTTTCAACAACACGCCCGGCGCCCCCGGACGCGACCCCCTCGTGGCCGCCGACAAACCCTTCGGCGAATGGAACGCCTTCCGCATCGTCCAGCAGGGCGACGTCACCACGGTCTGGCTCAACGGCCGCTTGGTCGTCGACCACGCGAAGATGGAAAACTACTGGGACCGCGCCAAACCGCTCCCCTCCAAAGGTCCGATCATGCTCCAGACCCACGGCGGCGAAATCCGCTGGCGTAACCTCTTCGTCAAACCGCTCTGACATGTCCGCCCTCCAGACTGCGCTTTGCCTGCTCGCCGCGACCGGCCTGGCGGACGCCCCGCCCGAGGGCTTCCGCGCCCTCTTCAACGAAAGAGACCTCTCGGGCTGGCACGGCGAAAATCCGCACCCGCTTCTCCCGCTGACCGCCGAAAAGAAAACGGCCGAGCTCGCCCGGCAACGAGCGGACTTCCCTCGGCACTGGAGCGTGAAGGAAGGCGAACTCGTCAACTCAGGCAAGGGTCCCTACGCGACGACGGACGAGGCCTTCGGCGACTTCGAGCTCCGGCTGGAGTATAAGACAATCGCTTCGCCCGAATGCGGGATCTACCTCCGCGGGACGCCCCAGATTCAAATCTACGATAAAGACCAAGACCTGGACCCGAACCATCCCTCCCGAAGGCTCGCCGGACTGAAGCTTTGGACTGAGTTTCCCACCCTCCGGCCACCGGGTGAGTGGAATTCCCTCCGCGTCGTCCAGCAGGGCGACCTTACCACGGTCTGGCTCAACGGTCATATGGTCTTCGACAAAGCCAAGCAACGGTGGCCGGCGAAGGGGCCGATCATGCTCACGACCCAGGGCGGCGAGATCCGCTGGCGCAACCTCTTCATCAAACCGCTCTGACATGTCCGCCCTCCAGACTGCGCTTTGCTTGCTCGCCGCGACCTGCCTGGCCGACGATGGCCTACGCCGTGGGCTGACCTTCCACGCCCCCTTCGACGCCGGTTTCGACGC
>JACCDK012022344.1_pt1 | contig 10653 bp, 8 predicted proteins | sample 7445871 | NCBI WGS metagenome assembly JACCDK01 (sample SAMN15323436, study PRJNA562643) | freshwater metagenome | isolation source: river surface water | place: USA:Blue River Watershed | collected 2017-08-15
CAGCAGTGATCACTTCACCCGTGCGCATTTCGGAGCGCTTGAGCGATTCTTCAAACAGGGCGGCAAAAGATTCAGACATGAAATTTCCTTGTTCCGACGACGGGAAAGACCCGTGCACCATTGCACGAGACGTGGGCCTGACGACGGCTGGGGGTGCGGCAAAGCCGCGGTTCAAGTTGTGATCCACACCGCCATGGCGCATGCAGCGCGGGAGGGAGCGTTGTGGGCCTGTGCAGCCCCGGGTCAGAAGGGCTGCCTGCCTTGCCACCAGGACAACACCTGCTCCACCGAGGCTTCGATGGAGAGGCTGGAGTTGTCCAGCATCAAGGCATCTTGTGCCGGCACCAGGGGAGCAACGCTGCGACTGCGGTCGCGGTCGTCACGTGCCTCCAGGTCAGCACGAAGATCTTCGAGTTTAACCGAAAAACCCTTTGAAATCAGTTGCTTATGGCGCCTTTGCGCGCGCTCGGCGGCGCTGGCGGTCAAAAACACCTTGAGCGGGGCCTGCGGAAAGATCACGGTGCCCATGTCGCGGCCATCGGCCACCAGGCCCGGCAGGCGACAAAAACTGTGCTGCAACTCGACCAGGGCCGCGCGCACGGCGGGCAGGGCGGAGACCCTGGAGGCGTTCATGCCCGCCTCTTCGGTGCGGATGGCCTCGCTCACATCCGCTTGGTCCAGCCAGATCTGCTCGCCCTCAAAGCGCACCGGCAGGGTGCGCGCCAGGTCGGCAATGCGGGTTTCGTGCGAGGGGTCCAGCGTCAACCCGGCGCGCACGGCGGCCAGCCCTGTCAGGCGGTACAGCGCGCCGGAGTCCAGGTAGTGGTAGCCCAGCGCCTTGGCCAGTCGCGCGGCCAGCGTGCCCTTGCCCGACGCCGTGGGACCGTCAATGCACAGCACCGGCACCCCCCCCGTGCGCGGGGTGGTCACGCTGAACAGGGTTTCGAAATAGTCGGGGAAGGTCTTGGCCACGCAGGCCGGGTCTTCGATGCGCACCGGCACCCCATCGGGGTTGAACGCCGCCAACGAAAAGCACATGGCCACGCGGTGGTCGTCGTAGGTGTGCAGGCTGGCCGCGCGCCAGTGGCCTGTCGGCACGGGATGCACACGAATCCAGTCCTCGCCTTCATCCACCGTGGCGCCGAGCTTGCGGCACTCAGTCGCCATGGCGGCGATGCGGTCGGTTTCCTTGACGCGCCAGCTGCCGATGTTGCGCAAGGTGGTGGGGCCATTGGCATACAGGGCCATCACGGCCAGCGGCATGGCGGCATCGGGTATGTGGTTGCAGTCCAGGTCGATCGCTTTCAGGGGCCAGGCGTCGCGGCGTACCTCCAGCCAGTTGGGCCCGCTGGTGATGTGCGCTCCCATGGCTTGCGCGGCATCCATGAAGCGAATGTCGCCTTGGATGGAGTCGGCCCCTACGCCGTGTATGCGAACACCGCGATCGGAGGCCAACGCTCCCAAGGCGATGAAATAGCTGGCAGAGGAGGCATCGGCTTCCACATGGATCTCGCCCGGTGAACGGTACTGGCTGCCTTGCGGCAGCGTGAACCGGGCCCAGCCCTCGCGCTCCACCTGAATGCCGAAACGGGCCAGCAGGTTGAGGGTGATGTCGATGTAGGGTTTGGAGATCAGTTCGCCCACCACCTCGAGGGTGATGGCCTGCTGGGCGGTGGCCAGCGGCAAGGCCATCAGCAGTGCGGTGAGGAACTGGCTGGAGACATCGCCCCGAACCTGGATGGGGTGCGGAATGTTGAGTGTGGGCTGACCGATGCGCAGCGGCGGATAGCCCTCCACGCCCAGATACGCCACCTGGCAACCCATTTGACGCAAGCCATCCACCAGGTCGCCAATCGGGCGCTCGTGCATGCGCGGAACACCTTGCAAGGTGTAGTCGCCGCCCAGCACCGCCAACGCGGCGGTGAGCGGGCGCATGGCGGTGCCGGCGTTGCCCATGAACAGGGTCAGCGGGTCTTGATGTGCCGTGTGACCACCCAGGCCCTTCACGGTGACGCGGGTGCCTTGCACGTCCACCCCGCAGCCCAGTTGTCGCAAGGCTTGCAGCATGACCCGGGTGTCATCTGAATCGAGCAGGTCGTGGATGTGGGTCGTGCCCTCACACAGGGCCGATAACAACAACACCCGGTTGGAAATACTTTTGGAACCGGGCAGGGTGACGGGACCGTTGGCGTGGTCCAGTGGCGGCACGTCGAGGAAGGTGGTGGCGTACATGGCCGGTTGGGTGAAGTCTTAGGGCTTGGTCGAGGCAGGCGTGAGGGACGAGGCCTGACCAGCCGGCCCCGGCCAGGCTGCTCGTGCATCGCGAGCACGCGACACCGCGTGCTCCAGCGCCTGTGCATCTGAACGCTCTATCGATTGTTCGAGTTGCTCCAGCGCCTGGCGGAACAAACGTGACTGGTGCAACACCTCGGTGCGGTTGCTCAGCAGAATGTCGCGCCACACGGACGGGTCACTCGCGGCGATGCGGGAGAAGTCGCGAAAGCCCGGACCTGCCACCGCCATGAAGTCCACGCCGTGGTCTTGATCGATCAGGGCATGCATGGCGGCAAAAGCAATCACGTGTGGCAGATGGCTGACAGCGGCCAGCGCAGCATCGTGTTGCGTCGGGTCCATGGTGGTCACCTGGCTGCCCACCGCCTGCCAGACGTGGCGCGCGCGCTCGATCTGGGCTGGGGTGTTGGCGGGCAGGGGGGTGAGGATGGTGATGCGCTGTTGGTACAAGGCCGAGTCCGCATGGTCGATGCCAGACAACTCCTTGCCAGCTATGGGGTGTGCCGGCAAGAACTGACCGATGCGTGAACCCAGCGCCTGTTGAGCCGCCGCAATCACATCGCCTTTGGTGGAGCCCACGTCCATCAACAGTGCGTCGGGCGCCAGATGGTCCCGAATGTCTTGCAGGCAGCTGAGCGTGGAACGCACCGGCACGCCCAGCAACACCACGTCACTGCCTTGCGCCGCTTGCGCCGCGGTGTCGGCGCGTTGATCGATGATGCCCAACTCCAGCGCACGTCGCGTGGTGCGCTCGGAGGGGCTGAAAGCCACCACGTGCTTGACCAGCCCCGCACGACGCAGAGCCAGCGCAAACGAGCCGGCCATGAGGCCGCAGCCCACCAGTCCCAGTTGATGAATCATTCGCTCACCGGGTAGGAACCCAACACCTTGTAGAAGGCGCACAGGCTTTGCAACTCCTGCAAGGCAGAAGCGACGTGGGGCTGGGTGATGAGCCCCTGGATGTCGATGTAGAAGTAGTACTCCCACTGTCCCGACTTGGCCGGACGTGACTCAAATCGCGTCATCGACACGCCGTGGCGCTTCAAGGGCACCAGCAGGTCGTGCACCGCGCCCGGTCGGTTGGGAACCGACACCACCAGGCTGGTGCAGTCCTTGCCTGAGGCGGGGGGCGTGGCCAGCGTTTGCGGCAGGCAGATGATGGAAAACCGTGTGCGGTTGTAGGCCTCGTCCTGGATGGCATGGGCCACGATGTGCAAACCGAATTGACTCGCTGCACGCTCGCTGGCAATGCCTGCCCACGCGGGGTTGGTGGCGGCCAAACGAGCGCCCTCGGCGTTGCTGGAGACAGCACGTCGCTCCGCATGGGGCAGGTGTTGCGACAACCAACCCTGGCATTGGGCCAGGGCCTGGGGATGCGCCAGCACGACCTCAATGCCATCGGCCGTGTTGCTCTGGCGCAGCAGGTTGTGGCGCACCAGCAGGCTGACTTCACCAATCACATGGACCGGCGAGCGCAGGAACAGGTCGAGCGAGCGGGCCACCACGCCTTCGGTGGAGTTTTCCACGCCCACCACCCCGTACTGTGCCGTGCCGGCGGCCGTGGCGTGGAACACTTCGTCAAAGTTGGTGCAGTAGGTGAAATCAGCAGCGCTGCCGAAGAATTCAATCGCGGCTTGCTCGCAAAAGGTGCCTTGCGGGCCCAGCACCGCCACGCGCTGCGGCGCTTCAAGGGCCAGGCAGGCTGACATGATTTCTCGCCAGATGCTGGCCACATGACGGTTGTGCAGCGGCCCCGGGTTGGCCTGTTCAATGTTCTGGATGACCTGCGCCACGCGATCTGGGCGGAAGAAGGCCGACCCTTCCTTGCGCTTGATCTCGCCCACTTGCTCGGCCACATGGGCGCGTTCGTTGAGCAGTTGTAGCAATTGTTTGTCCAGCGAATCGATTTGCTGGCGCAGCACGGCCAGATCGGCTGACTGTTGGGGCTGGGTCATGCGTGTGCCTTTTCGAAATCGTGCAGGTACTCCACCAGGGCTTGCACACCCTCGAGCGTCATCGCGTTGTAGAGGCTCGCGCGCATGCCGCCCACCGACTTGTGGCCCTTGAGTTGCAGCAGGCCGCGTGCCTTGGCCCCTTCCAGGAAGGCGGCGTTGCGTGGGTGTGCGGCATCGAGCAAGGGTTGGCCGTCGTCACCCCGCAGGAAAAAGGGCACGTTCATGCGCGAGCGACAGCTCAGCTCAACCTCGTTGACATACAGCTGCGAGTGATCAATGCAGCGGTAAAGCAACTCGGCCTTGGCGATGTTGCGCTGCTCCAGCGCCGCCACACCACTCAAGGTGCCTTCCCGCTGGCGAGCAATCCACTGAAAGGTCAAGCCTGCCATGTAGATGCCGTAAGTGGGGGGTGTGTTGTACATCGAGTCGCTGTCGGCCACCAGCTTGTAATCGAAGGCGCTGGGGCATGTCGGCAGTGCGCGGCCCAGCAAGTCTTCGCGAACCACCACCAGGGTCACACCGGCCGGGCCGATGTTTTTTTGCGCGCCGCCAAAGGCCAGGCCCACGCGCGACCAGTCAATGGGACGCGACAGAACGTGAGATGAAAAATCTATCACCAGCGGTGCGTTCGACCCCAAGCCCTGCAAGTCAGGCAGGGTGTGGCACTCAACGCCGTGAATGGTTTCATTGGTGCACAGATGCACGTATTGCGCCTGAGCGTCGAGCTGCCAGGAGGACGGGGCGGGCAAGGACTTGAAGCCACTGGCCTGGCTGCTGGCGGCCACCTTGGGGGTGCAGTAGCGAGCAGCTTCCTTCAATGACTTCTGGCTCCAGCTGCCGGTGACCACGAAGTCCACCACACCGCCACGGCTCAGGTTGAGGGGCACGATGGCGTTTTCTGCAATACCACCGCCTTGCATGAAGAGGATCTTGAAATGTGACGGAACTTGCAGCAGGGTGCGAAAGTCGGACTCGGCCTGTTCGTAAATCGAGATGAACTCCTTGCCGCGGTGGCTCATCTCCATGACGCCCATGCCACTGCCGTGCCAGTCGGTCATCTCGGCTGCAGCTTGCTGCAACACCTCCAAGGGCATGGCGGCAGGGCCGGCTGAGAAGTTGAACGCGCGCGTCATGCGGGAGTTATTCCTGCACGGGGGCGTCGTCACCGGCGTCGTCATCGGCCGATGCTGCAGCGTCGTTTTCCACGATGCGTTGCAGGCCGCTCAGTTGCGAGCCTTCATCCAGCGAGATCAGCGTCACGCCTTGTGTGGCACGACCCAGTTCGCGGATTTCGGACACCCGCGTGCGCACCAACACCCCGCGATCGGTGATCAGCATGATTTCGTCGTCAGCGTGCACCAGGGTGGCGGCGACGACTTTGCCGTTGCGCTCGGATTGCTGAATCGCGATCATGCCCTTGGTGCCACGGCCGTGGCGGGTGTATTCGGTGATGGAAGTGCGCTTGCCAAAGCCGTTTTGGGTGGCGGTGAGCACGCTTTGTTGCTCGTCCTCGGCCACCAGCATGGCGATGACGCTTTGGCCTTCTTCGAGCATCATGCCGCGCACACCGCGTGCGTTGCGGCCCATGGGACGTACGTCGTTTTCGTCAAAGCGCACCGCCTTGCCGCCGTCCGAGAACAGCATCACGTCATGCTTGCCGTCGGTGAGCGACGCACCGATCAGATAGTCTCCCTCGTCCAGGTCCACCGCGATGATGCCGGCCTTGCGTGGGTTGGAGAACTCGGACAGCGAGGTCTTTTTGACCGTGCCCATCGAGGTGCCCATGAAGATGTAGTGATCGTCCGGGAAGCTGCGGAACTCCCCGGTGAGGGGCAGCACCACGTTGATCTTCTCGCCTTCAGCCAGCGGGAACATGTTGACAATGGGACGGCCACGGGAGCCACGCGATCCGGCCGGCACTTCCCACACCTTGAGCCAATACAGGCGCCCACGGTTGGAGAAACACAGGATGTAATCGTGTGTGTTGGCGATGAAGAGCTGGTCGATCCAGTCGTCTTCCTTGGTGGTGGTGGCCTGCTTGCCACGTCCCCCACGTTTTTGCGCGCGGTATTCCGACAAGGGTTGGCTTTTGATGTAGCCCGAATGCGAGAGCGTCACCACCATGTCGGTGGGGGTGATCAGGTCTTCGGTGGCCAGGTCTTGGGCATTGTGTTCCACCACGCTGCGACGAGCACCCAGCTTGGTCTGGCCAAACTCCTGCTTGATGGCGGCGAGTTCGTCGCCAATGATGGTGGACACGCGGGAGGGCTTGGCCAGAATGTCGAGCAAGTCGTCGATCTCGGCCATCACCTCTTTGTATTCGTTGACGATCTTGTCCTGTTCCAGGCCGGTCAGGCGCTGCAAACGCATTTGCAGAATTTCCTGCGCTTGCGTGTCGCTCAGACGGTACAGGCCGTCAGCGCCCAGGCCGAACTGGCGCTCGAGGCCGTCGGGGCGGTAGTCGTCGGCGTTCACCACACCGCCGTCTTCGCGCGCACGCGTGAGCATCTGGCGCACCATCTGGCTGTCCCAGGAACGGTTCATCAGCTCGGCCTTGGCCACCGGTGGGGTGGGCGCGTTGCGGATGATGGCAATGAAGTCATCGATATTGGCCAGCGCAACGGCCAGGCCTTCCAGCACGTGGCCACGCTCACGTGCCTTGCGCAGCGTGAAGATGGTGCGGCGGGTGACCACTTCGCGGCGGTGCTGCAAGAAGATGTCGATCAGGTCCTTCAGGTTGCACAGCTTGGGCTGACCGTTGACCAGCGCCACCATGTTGATGCCGAAAGTGTCCTGCAACTGCGTCATCTTGTACAGGTTGTTGAGCACCACCTCGGGCACTTCGCCGCGCTTGAGCTCAATGACCAGTCGCATGCCGGATTTGTCGGACTCGTCCTGGATGTGGCTGATGCCTTCGATCTTCTTCTCGTGCACCAACTCGGCCATGCGCTCTTGCAGCGTTTTCTTGTTGACCTGGTAGGGCAACTCATCGACGATGATGGCCTGTCGCTGACCCTTGTCGATATCCTCGAAGTGGCACTTGGCGCGCATGACCACGCGGCCGCGGCCGGTGCGGTACCCATCGCGAACGCCTTCCATGCCGTAGATGATGCCGGCGGTGGGGAAGTCGGGGGCCGGGACGATCTCCATCAGCTGGTCCACGCTGGCCTCGGGGTTGGCCAGCAGGTGCAGACACGCATCCACCACTTCATTGAGGTTGTGCGGCGGTATGTTGGTGGCCATGCCCACTGCGATACCGGCCGAGCCATTCACCAGCAGGTTGGGCAGGCGGCTGGGCAGCACCAGAGGTTCTTGCTCGGAGCCGTCATAGTTGGGGCCGAAATCAACCGTTTCCTTGTCGATGTCGCCCAGCATCTCATGGGCAATCTTGGCCAGGCGGATTTCGGTGTAGCGCATGGCCGCGGCGTTGTCGCCATCCACCGATCCAAAGTTACCTTGTCCATCCACCAGCATGTGGCGCAGCGAAAAATCCTGCGCCATCCGGACAATGGTGTCGTACACCGCGCTGTCGCCGTGCGGGTGGTACTTGCCGATGACGTCGCCCACAATACGGGCGGATTTTTTGTAGGGTCGGTTCCAGTCGTTGTTCAACTCGTGCATCGCGAACAGCACGCGTCGATGCACGGGTTTCAGGCCGTCACGGGCATCTGGCAAGGCCCGTCCCACGATCACACTCATGGCGTAATCGAGGTAGCTGCGCCGCATCTCCTCTTCGAGGCTGATGGGCAATGTCTCTTTGGCGAATTGGGTCATGAACGGGGGACCGACTTGCAGGTAAACCCTCAATTCTAGGCGCTCAGGTGTACCCTAAAAATGTGGCGGGTATACAACAATGTGCGGGTGTCTGGACGGGATAGCACCTTGAGTTACATCCCAGGCTGGCGATCACTTGTCTGTGTGGCACAATCACCCATGAATCAGAGGATTTGCATGGTTCCTATCTTGCAAATTTGTTTTGGAGCCTGGCTCCCGTTCTTATGTCCCCCAGAGGAGTAACATGAAACAACTCAAACAACTGGCAACTTTCCTGGCCGCAGCCACTTTGGTCACCGTCGCTGGTGCACAAGATATCAACAACTGGCGCAGTGCCAGCGGCGACGTCTGGAAAAGCGCGACGGGCGAGTGCTGGAGAAACGCTTCCTGGACCCCTGCCACCGCAGCGCCTGGCTGTGATGGCGCTATCGCACCCGCACGTGCTGCGGCACCTGCCCCGGCTCCTGCCCCCGCACCTGCTGCTGCCCCGGCTCCCGCTCCCAAGGCTGCTGCCCCGGCCCGTCCGCCTGCAGCTGCTTCCAAGGTGACGTATGCTGCCGACGCTTTCTTCGACTTCGACAAGTCGGTGCTGAAGGCTGAAGGAAAAGCCAAGCTGGACGACCTGGTGGGCAAGATGAAAGCCATCAACCTGGAAGTCATCATCGCCGTGGGTCACACCGACTCCGTGGGTTCCGATGCCTACAACCAGAAGCTGTCGGTTCGCCGCGCTGAAGCCGTGAAGGCCTACTTGGTGTCCAAGGGCGTTGAAAAGAACCGCGTCTACACCGAAGGCAAGGGCGAGAAGCAGCCCGTGGCCGACAACAAGACCTCACAAGGCCGTGCCAAGAACCGTCGTGTCGAGATCGAAGTGGTGGGCACCCGCCCCAACTGATCTCTGATCGCTCTTACAAACCCCGCTTCGGCGGGGTTTTTTGTTGGTCCCTGGTATTCTTGTAACCTGGCCTCTGCGACACTGTGCTGCGCCTATCTGACACACACATCTTGTCTCGTTCCCGACCTCAAGGTCACCTCACACCGTTACCCGGAGCCCCTGCCATGACCGGCCCCTTGAATGCCGACCCGGCCGAACTGGCCAAGTTTTCTGAACTCGCTCATCGCTGGTGGGACCCGGAGAGCGAGTTTCGGCCTTTGCACGATATCAACCCGTTGCGCCTGGACTGGATACAGTCGCTCTCGCCATTGGCTGGACAGGCGGTGATCGACATCGGGTGCGGCGGAGGCATCTTGGCCGACTCCATGGCGCGTGCCGGCGCTACCGTGACCGGCATTGACCTGGCCAGCAAGGCCCTGAAAGTCGCCCAGCTGCATGCGCTGGAGGCCAACACCCCTCACATCACCTACCGTGAAACCAGTGCTGAAGCCATGGCGCAGGAAGCACCCGGCAGCTTTGATGTGGTGACTTGCATGGAAATGCTCGAGCATGTCCCCGACCCCTCCTCGGTGGTGCACGCCTGCGCGCAATTGGTCAAGCCGGGCGGCTGGGTGTTTTTCTCCACGCTCAACCGCAACCCCAAATCATTTCTGATGGCCATTGTGGGCGCGGAGTATGTGCTCAACATGTTGCCCAAGGGCACGCACGAATATGCCAAGTTCATCCGCCCGAGTGAACTCGCCTCGCACTGTCGCCATGCAGGACTCGACGTGCTGCACAGCCGCGGCATGTCGTACAACCCCTTCACCCGTCGGTACTGGCTCAACCAGGACACCAGCGTGAACTATCTCCTGGCCACCCGGAAAGTTGCATGAGTCGCACACGCCCCCTCAAGGCCGTGCTGTTTGACCTGGACGGCACACTCATCGACAGTGCTCCTGATCTGGGCGCTGCGGCAGACAAGCTGCGGACCGACCGCGGCCTGCCTTCGCTGGATGCCTCGTTGTACCGCCCGCATGCGGGTGCGGGTGCACGGGGCATGCTCAAAGTGGCGTTTGACATGACGCCTGAGCACCCTGAGTTTCCTGCGCTTCGCGAAGCCTTCTTTGTCAACTACGAGAGCGCCATGACCGAGCGCACCATCGTGTTTGAGGGGGTGTTTGAACTGATTGAGACACTCCAGGCGCGCGGTCTGCTGTGGGGCGTGGTGACCAACAAAATGGCCCGCTTTACCGATCCACTTACCCAGGCCATGCCGCTGTTCAGTTCAGCAGGCACCGTGGTGAGTGGCGACACCACGCCACACCCCAAGCCGCATCCGGCGCCCCTCCTGGAAGCGGCGCGCCGCTTGGGCGTGCAGCCCGAACACTGCTGGTATGTAGGGGACGACGAGCGCGACATCCAGGCCGGCCGCGCGGCGGGCATGGCCACTGTGGCAGCGGCCTATGGGTACCTGGGCCATGAGGCTGACCACGCGCAATGGGCGGCCGACCACACCATCGAGCATCCGTTGGCACTGTTGAAATTACTGGAAATGTCTTACAATTGAAGCCTTGGGGCTGCATTGGTTTCGACATGGGTTCGGACGCGCGGCAGGGCATGTCGAGGTTCTGTCACCTCGTAAAACCGCAGAAAAAAAACTAACTGCAAACGACGAACGTTTCGCACTCGCCGCTTAATCCGGTGAGCCTTGCAACAGCAGGCCGATAGGCTGGGCAAGGGGGTCGCAAGACTTCCAGG
>JACCDK011623635.1_pt1 | contig 10643 bp, 9 predicted proteins | sample 7445871 | NCBI WGS metagenome assembly JACCDK01 (sample SAMN15323436, study PRJNA562643) | freshwater metagenome | isolation source: river surface water | place: USA:Blue River Watershed | collected 2017-08-15
CGGCATTGCGTCGATCCTCGCGTGAGGGCGTCAAGGTCTGGGAACCAGTTCGAATTGGATTGCGGGCAGTGGGTGGCGGACAGGACTTCTAGCTGACCGCTTCGCCAAGAACCGCCCGCTCATAGGCGGCGATGTTTTCTGGATTTTCGGGCGAAAGCGTCCGCAGGAATGCCCTGGCGTCACGCTGGTAGTTAACCAGGTTGCGGTCGTGCTCGGCCATGGCCTGCAACAAGGCGCTGGCGCCATCTTCGGGATCGAAATCCCTGTAATAGTAGCCGCAGTCACCCAGCATCGTGGAATTGTGGATCAGCGGGAAGCCGCCGTGCAGTGCCTCATAGTAGAGGTAGTTCTGCGCGTTCTCCCAGTGATGCGAGACGATCATGTCCGACATCAGAGACATCACCTGATAGAGCGGGAAGCGGCCGTCGAACGTGGCAATGCCGTGCTTCACAATGTCGAGGCTGCGCGCATACGTTATGAAGCTCGCGTGTTCCTTAAGTGCGAGACCGTTGAAGACATTCACGTGCTCGATCAGCTCAGGGTTCATCCGATGCGCGACGTCGCAGAGCAGCATGGGCAGATGGCAGGTCTTTACGCTGCAGATGTTGGGCTCAAGAATGGCCAGCCGCCAACGCTTCCTGCCTGGCTTGTAGCCGAAGGGCTGGCCAAAATCTTTTGCGGACTTGTCGATCAGGGCAGGCGTCCAAAGGTGGCGCATGACACGCACCGGAGCCTGGAAGCCGTGCTCGTAATAGCTGGCACAGGTCTTCTCGAAGGCCGGAAGTGTCCAGATCTCGTCATAGGGCACCGTCGAAATGAGCATGCCGGGCGAAAGGTCATAGGCCATGCGCTCGGCATCGATGATGAAGTCGCTGGCGACCCGCATCCCGATAATCCGCCCGCCCTTGGCCTTGAACTGCCGACCCCATTCTTCATCCAACTGGGCCCCGAGCTCGATGATGATATCGACCTCGTTCATGGCCTCGTCCATCGTGATCACCGGGGCTGGCGAAGCCGACAGGAAGTCTTTGGCCGCATCGGGTTGCGCCGGGCCGCCATTGACAAGAAAAAGCTTCTCGAACTTGTCCGACTTTGACAGCAGCATCAACAGGAAGAACCCGTTCTGGTGAATGCCATTTTCCCAAAGCGTCTGTTGGCCATCGCGAAGGTAGGTGGTCAGTCCCACTTTCGGACGACGTCCTGCGGGCAAGTTTGCAAATGGTACTGAGGGAGCCTTGGCCGTGCGGTCAGCCACTGTTGCGGCCACCTTGGCCTTCTTGTTCTTGTTCACGTTCTTCATGAGCGGCGCCCCCTTGACCCTGAGGGAAGTAAGTTGATCAGCCGGTGCGCATAGGCGTTCCGGTTGGCGCGGTTCAGCGGGCTGAGCTCTTCGATCTTCCGGGCATTACGCTGGGCGTTGAACTCAAGGTTCTTGTCGTGCTCATTCATGGCAAGTTCGAACTGCTCAAGACCGGCGTTGATATCAGAGTTTGGATAGTAATAGCCAACGTCCGCGAACAACGGCGAGTTGTGAATGAGCGGATAATTCCCAAACAGAGCATCTAGATACAAATAATTCTGCGGGCAATCCAGCTGGTGACTTATTACCATGTTCCCGCCGGAAGCCATCACGTGCGTGAAGTAGTCACGCGGAGCAATCGCCAATTTTCCTGCGGCGTATAAACCAAACCGCTGCACCAATTTGATGAAGGTCACATGGCTCGCCATGTGGTGGCCATTAACAAACCAGGCTTTTGGAATTCGTTCCGGGAACTTTGCGTAGGCTGCCTCGCAAATCATGAATGGGATAGTGCCCATCTTGATTGGCGAAATATTCGGCTCGAAAATTGCCGGAACCGGGGTGGCCATGCTGCCAGGCTTATAACCAAATTTATGATCGCCGTGCTTCGCCAAATCCTTGGCGGATTGCTCCAGGAAATTCGGAGCCCACAGGTAAGGGACCTGGTGCACCGGGCGGCGGTGCATCGCGCGCATCATGGGATCAAACTGTGCATCCTTCGGCAGCGTCCAGACTTCATCGCAGCGTTGCGGATCAAGAAAGGTTGACGGCTTGTTGAAGATAGTCGGCTCAACTAGCGCCGAATATGGTTGACCGCAGTTGTGGAATACCACGCGACCGCCCCGAGCGCGGAACCGAGCGCTGAATTCAGGCTCGAGGGCGCCCGATACTTCGATTGCCACATCAATAAGCTCTGCGGCTTCTTGCTGGTTCACCATCCGGAACTTGTGCGCCACGTCGCCAACGTCTTGGGGCTGTGCCGCCTGGTTGCCAGTATTGATCAGCAGAACCCGTTCAACAAACGGTATCGCTTCGAGTGCGCAAGCTAGGTGGTATACGTTCTGCCCAATGCCATTGTTCCAGACGTTGTGGCCGTCATAGGTATATATTGTTAAGCCAATGCGCATCCTGCATCACACCAATAATTAACTGGAATATCATAGATATTCGAAAGGATTTCTCTAATTTACCACAGCGTCATCACGGATCGTCGCTGCCCCAAATCTGCGCTACTGCGCTTATAATGGGTGATTGGCAAAATCTAGCAAAGTTTAACCGCACCTAAAAATACGCATTTTTATCCCTAAATTTTTGGGTGCATAATAATACACCAAAAAGGGGCTTTTAGGTACGAAGTACTAAGTCTAAAGGTAGCACTGCGAATATCGCAAAAATCCTAGTGATTGGCCAAAACTCGTTGAGTCGCGGTTGTTGCTGGGCAACGTGTTCCAACCCTAATTCCTTAAAACGGGGCTTATAAAATATGTCGATTAACTCTAAGCAAAAGCTCGTCTTGGTTGGCGTAGCGTTGCCGGCCTTGGTGGCGGGGCTCACGCCTGCCCACGCAGCCAGCTCGAATGGCGCCCTTGTTGGCGCCCTTGGCACCAACGGCGCAAACGGTACGCTTTCGACCACTGCTTCGTCTGCTGTGGTGACGAAGAGCACCGCGACAGTCTCGCTCGCGACCCAGAACAGCATCATTTCGGCGCTGACGACGGTTAGTACTGCGATCGTGTCGACCACGACGGCGACCAATACTTCGCTCATCGCGACCTACACGAGCCTTGTTGCGGCTACCAACGCGCTTTCCACTGCCGTTTCGGTCAATACTGTCTCGCTCTCGACGCAGGTCAGCCGCGTAGCTAACAACATTTCCACGGTGACGTCGCTTTCGACGACTGCCTCGTCGGCTATCGCGTCGGCAACGACCCTCTCGACGACTGCTTCCACGCAATTGTCGACCCTGACCAGCGCGCAGGCCAACAACGCCTTGACCCCGGCGCAGGTCTCGACTGTCCAGGCTAGCTACAGCACCGCGCTGAGCACCTACAACTCGGCAGTGACGGTTCAGACTTCGACCGTGAACGCTCTGTCGACTGCAACTGCAACCCGAGACGCGTCGCTGGTTACTCAGACGTCGATCTTTAACCTGAGCACTCTCGACAACGCGAATTATGGCACCGTCTCTGGTGCTGTCGCTGGTGCCTTGACGACGGCAAACTCGTCGATCGTGGCTAACACTGCTCTGTCGACTGCGCTTTCGACGGGCGGCATTGCGGCGACCTACTCCGGTCTGCAGTCCGTCGCGACTAACAACGCTGCCGCAACGCTGGCGCTCTCGACCGCTCAGTCGCAGATTGCTCTGGCTGATGCGAGGATCGTGAACACCGCGCGTACCGCTGAGCAACTCACTGAAGCTGCTGCGCTTAGCTCGGGAACGACTGAAGCTGCGGGTTCAATTGCTCGCGCAGCGCAAGACCTGCAGTCGGCGGTTGACACCGGTTCGTACTTCGAAACCGAAGTGCTTGGCGCTCTGACCGACCACGAAACCCGCATCGAAGCGAACGCGGCAGACATCGCGGCTGAAACCGAGGCGCGCATTGCTGGTGACGAAGCTTTGGCAGCGGACATCGCGGCTGAAACCGCACGTGCAACGGCGGCCGAAGAGGTTCTCAACGGCAAGATCGAAGCTGAGACCGGTGCACGCATCGCAGGCGACAACGTCCTGTCGACTGCCATTGCGGCGGAAACGACCCGTGCTAGGGCGGCGGAAACGGTTCTCGACGGTAAGATCACTGCCGAGGCTACCGCCCGTATCGCTGCTGACACGGCTGAAACCAACGCTCGTATCGCTGCCGATAACGCGCTTGGTACCCGTATCACCAACGAAACCAATGAGCGTATTGCCGCTGACAACCTGCTGCGCGACCAGATCGCCAGCTCGACTGCCACGGCCATCGCGCTTGGCGGTGCGGTGATCCTGCCGGATACCAACTTCACCCTGTCGGGCAGCGTTGGCTTCTACCAGGGTGCCACTGCTGTCGCGATCAATGGCGCTGCCCGCGTCTCGCCGAACGTGTACGTGACCGGTGCCTTCGGTGGCGGTCTCAACAAGCAAGGCAAGATTGGTGGCCGCGTAGGCGTGGTCTTCGGCTTCTAATAGCGCGAAGGCTAACCAGAATGTGGGGGCTGCCGGTTGCCGGTGGCCCCCATTTTCTTGTTCGATACATATGATCTGAGAGTGTGTGGAAAATGGCATCCGGGAGACGCCGCATTAATACCCTAGCAGCGCTCATTGGCTCGGCGCTGATCTGGACAAGTTCGGCCAATGCCGCGCCAGCAAACGCTGCAGACAAGGCGATAGCGCAAAAGGGACAGCCAAGCCGAAAGGAGAAGGCAAGCGGCGACAACGAACAGCAAGCGAATGCCAACCAATTCAAGATTGGCAGCGTCCAAGATCTTTGCCGGATCAGGGAGCGTGAGATACTTTTTTACTCATCGCTGATCCTAACCCAAAGTGCAAAGTATCCAAAGGAGCAGGATCCGAGCCGGAAAGCTGCACTGCTCAATGAACTAAACGCGACAAAACAGCTCGCGATAGGCGTGGAAAACTCCTGGCAGCGCTTGAGTTGCCACATGCTTCTGTATGGAAGCCCGCTGCTTGGTGGGGGGCGCTAGTACAAAGCAACTTCACGGTACCTGCCAAGACAAGCATCAGTGTTCGAAGTAATTACGTGATGATGTCCACCGCGGCCCATTAGCACTGCTGACAAAGCAATTTTAGTGGTGGGTAAGCGGGGAGGCCGAATACGCTTACTCTCAGAGGCAAGTTGACTGTGCTGGGTTTGGCACGAACCTTATTTGAATCCCGCATCCGCCAAGGAGATCGCACGCGATGCGTACGTGTGTGACATTAAATCTACCGCACTCTGCCTAATTTTCTTGTAATCAGCTTGCAGAGCATCTTCCTTCCTAAGGTGTTGTATGCCCCATTGTCGCTCTATGTCCTCGGGCTTGAGTTTTGAAGCTATCTGAGTCTTCCGACGAATGAAATCATCGTTCCACGGCGCATATGCGAAATGGAAAACCATCAAATCCAGCAACCGGAAATTACTGTCTGGATGAAAAGACTGGTGACGCCCAGGGTGGTACATTCCGACCTCCGCGCTGTGGAAAAAGCGGTTCCGTTCGACAAATATCGGTAAGCCCAAGTCTCGCCTAATCTCTGGCGTCAACTCGGTGTTATCGTCGATGCCCCAGTGCTTCTGAGCAGGGAGAGAATGATCCGGATTGGGAAAGATCGTTGGCTGGTCATCTATAATCAAAAACCCCGATGCCGCGCACCCAGCCCGTCCCATCTTAGTCAGCTCATGCGTAATTACATCCAAAGGAACCGAAGGCATCAAAAACTCAGTTACGTTCAACGCAACTTTCCAGCCAGGGATCCCTTGCTCGTATTGCATGACCTCAAAGTCAGTTAGGTATGCGTCAAAACGAGGTAGCCTACTACCGACGAGGGCCCAATGCGGTGCGAGCTCCCGCACAATGTCCGCAGACCCATCGGTGGACCCGTGATCAATAAGTATTCCATGATCAAATAGAGCTAGATGATGCTTTAACCACCACGGAAGCAAATAGGCTTCGTTGAAGAAATGGCAAATTACCGTGCGCATTTTAACGGGGTGCCTTTGCTCACAGAACGTTAGGTTCTGGAAAGTAGCTGTAGAAGACCGAGCCTTGTGGTACACCTATATCTCGCAACTTCGCACTAAGCTCCGTCCGAAAGTTCCATGCGGTTATAATGAAGAACCCCGGCTTGGTTAGCCTCTGACACGCATCAAGGGCCTCAATCTTCGTTTTGACCCCGGGCGGGTAGAGCCCTATCTTCAATGGGTTTTCATCCAAAAAGCGATCTGGTTGTATGCCAGCTGCGTTTATGACCGTCATTGCCTTGGCCGCAGCGCCAACGAAGACTATTTCGAACCCTTCCGCTCGCCTGCGTTCCACTTCGGACCTTAGCCCAGTCATCACATCGTAAGAGTGAGCGCGAAAGTTGTCATAAGTCTCCCAATCAAAAAGACGAATATCGTTCTCATATTCTGGAAGGCTCTCCCTAATTGCGAAGTCACCATCTTGGAACGCGCTAAGCAGTGATTCATGAGCTGGGGCGTCGGGATGACAAAGCATGTAGATCGGACTATCGCCATGGATCTTGACTAAAGCAGACGAAGCTAGGTCAAGCCCAGCTGCATTCGCCAGAACACGCATTGATCTCGTGTTAAAAAAGGAAATATGCTCGTGGTAGCAAGTGTCGAACTCAAAGTTGCCAAACATACGAGCTTGAGAAGGCTGGATCAATAAAACCCCACCAGGCTTCAATTTTGCCTTGCAGGCTTTGATAAAGGCCAAGGGATCTTCTACGTGTGCAACCACATTCATGCAGACAATTGCATCAAACTGCCCATTGATCTGGTCGGACGCGGAAGGCCAGTAGCCACACACGATGGGTAGGCCGTCTGCCCGTGCTTGATCAACGATGTTACGAGCGGGATCGACGCCAACACAGTCTATCCCTTTAGCCATCATTTCCTTGATGAGGCTGCCATCATTAGCAGCTATTTCGAGAACGCGTGCTCCAATTGGTAACTGTAGCGCCAAAGATGACGCAAACCACTTAAAGTATTGATTTAACGTCGCCGACGTGCCGCTGATATAAGCATATCGATCGAAAATATCTTGGCGGCTGACGCAAAAGGTTAGTTGCGCGTGCCAACATTGCCCGCAAACATTTAACCCCAGTGGATATTCTTCAACCTTTTCGTCAGCAAACTCCGTGTAGCTGTTAGCAGGGGGTTGCGTGCCTAGGTCCAGAACCAATCTCAAGTCGTTCGAACCACAGCATAGACAGATCGATAGTGCTTCATTGCTCATTTGTTGCTTCCGCCGCTCTCTTCAAGCTGTTCCATAAACTCGCGGCACATATCGGATAGGCTTCGTAATGCCAAATCAGCGCCACAAACTATCTTCATTCGGGTCGTGTCGAGGAGAAATGAGTAAGTCTCAGATTGCTCTTCGCAGATAATCTTTGAGCCCCATGTCTCAGCAATCCCCTGCGCCAATTCGGCCATCTTAAAAGACATACTTCCCGCGTTATAAACGCCAGGCTGCTGCTGGGTCGTGAGTAGTTTGAAGATTAACGACCAAAGATCGCTGAGGAACAAGATTGTGCGAAACGATTCTGGGTTCCGGAGCCGCAACTCGCCGGTGCGTACAGCGGCTATATTCATAGCATTAAATACCAGTTCGGCTCTCAGATTAGGACTGTGCCCGGACAGCGTACCCATGCGCAACGCAAAGTAATTCGGCAAGAAATGCTCCGCCAGATAATCGAATGCAAATTTCGAGATATCATAGGCATTTTGAGCCGGAATAGTTGTCAAAGAATCTTCGCGTGCCGCCTGCACAGGACCCTCCTTGGCTGAATACAGGCTGGCGCTTGATGCGTAAATGAGCTTGGTGTCCGCTGATAACCTCTTAGCGAATGAAAACAGGTTTAGGCAGTTATTCGCAATAGCTCCGTGCGGATCAACGATAGATTGGCCAACACTTGAATGGCCGGCAAACCACAAAACTGCGTCAAATGATTTTAAAAACTCAGACGTCAAGTTGGCGTAGTCATCCTCGATGACGGCTATCCCTAAAGGATTGCCGCGCATGAGATTATCGACAACGGTCACATCAAAACCAGCCTGGTGTAGCCGCTGGTATAGGTAACTTCCAATGTAACCGCAGCCGCCGACAAGCAGTATGCTCTGCTGAGCCTTTGGGCTGATGAAGGCGTGACTGCTCAATTTACCCCCTACAACGTCCTGAGTTTCTAGCGTTTGTTACCTGATTTTTCAGGTTCAAACAATTCATTGTTGTCCGCTAGCGGCCCCATCCGAGCCCGTCAACGGCACACACCGATCGATGAGGCGCTGTTCAGCGTTGGATCCAAATTCGCCTTATTTCAAATAATGAAAGATTCACGAATTTTTATTATTAATGAAATTGATCAATGACTGGATGCCGGCGCCTTTGCTAAACGTTATGCCTAATGCCTCTGCGGTTATTGCGCTTAATTCATTTGCAATATCCACTCGTCCGCGGTTGATGAGATTGACGAGGAGGGCGGTATTGCTCCAGCTGCAAAGAATACGTTTTCGTTGATCGTCATTTAGTACATTATTTACATAATGGAGTAAAATATTATCGTCGGCAGCCATGAAGAAGTTAAACCAACCGTGGAATCCGAGAGTCTTGGTTTTTGGAATTTTGTCGACAGGCTGATCTGTATTTAAATATGTTTGATGTTCTGCCGAGAAATGGCGTGCAATTTCGGCCGGTGCGGTCAAAAACTCGCTCATAATCATATTATTTTGCAGCTGGATCGCAATGTAAACGTCTTCGGGCGTGTCTGTATTTGAATTGTAGCCTTTTGATAACGCTTCAGCCAAGCTACGGGAGCGCAGGCTGAAGCCGCCGTTGCCGACCTTTAGGTCCGGCGTAGGCCTGTAAGGCTGCGGCCATGGAGCGCCGATGTAGTCGTACTCGAGAAATCCGTCCCACCAGAGATGGGGATTGATGATGAAGCCATCCCACTGGAAGACCAGAAAGTGATCCGAGGTCACATGTTCGTGGACCTGTTCGATCATGAACTTTGAATAGGCGTCGATCGTTTCCAATTTCTGGATGGGAGTGACGTTGAAATCTGCGCGCCTGGCGATTGCGACGCCGTCTTCGTCTGTGAGGATCTTGATATTGCCGACGCCCGCTTCGCGCATACGGGTCGCGGCTGCGACGGCGAGGTTTACGTCCCGCGTGTCAACGCAGATGGCGTCAATATCCTTCAGAGGCATTCAGAGTTCGCTTCGACTATGAGTATGGCTTTCCTGCTCGAGCAGCAGTGTCGTCCGTAATTCACCATGGCTGAGGCTAAGTCGATGCATTTTTGGATTCAGTGCCGCAAACGAGGCGGAATTCTTCTGGATCGGCCCAATCTAGTCAATTCGATATGAGTGAGATATTCGGTTATTGCGTATCAATCGGATTGAAGCGGCTCAACCATCTGGAAGCCTGGTTCAGTTATATTTGATTGACTGATTGAAGTCCGCCTTCATTAAAGAAAGGCAAGCTTTCTAGGGTATTGTATATGTACGTATCAGATAATGGATCTGATAACGATGATGAAATGTACGAGATCGTCGTGCGATTGTACGAAATTGAGTCTCGGCTTGAGCTTAAATTGCTCAGGAATGAAGCTCGAGTGCTTGCTCTGATAAAATCAGACCCAGGCAATTCGGTGAAATATTACCTTGGCAAATCTGATGTTTCGAGTCGGTGGTTTTACAAAATTATTTCGGATTTAATCGAAGGGGGTTATTTAAAAGCCTCGGTCGGTCCGGATGACAATAGACGAAAGGTACTATTCTGAATATATTTAGTTTTTCAAAATAGCTTAAAGCCGTTGGCATGCATTCGATGCTCTAGGATCTGTATTTAACCTATTTCGGCAATGCTGCCTGTGCGACTTGCAATATGGGTTGAAAGGCGGGTGGCGCTGATCTAAGTGCCACAAGCTGTTCTTTTTTGAGTCCGAGGCCTTCTTGGGCTTTGGAGTTGGTTTCAATGAAATTTTTTCGTTCGGAAAAGATCATTAAGGTGATCACTTGGATCACTGTCGTGATGTTTGCGGTGCAGTTTATTGCGACAATGCGCGGTTAAACTCCGCGACCGAGGCCTGCGGGTTCTTCAGCCAATCACACCAAACAGGTCGTGTTCGTCGGCATCCTCAATCGTAACATTGACGATATCGCCCGGCTTTAGGCTGGCGGGAACTTCCCGTAGATGCACCGCACCGTCGATCTCGGGTGCATCCGCCTGTGATCGGCCGGTGGCGCCGATGTCGCCATCCTCGTCCGGCTCGCCCACCGCATCGATAATCACCGGCAGGGTGCGTCCGATTTTCGCCTGAAGCTTGGCCGCGCTGATCGCGGCGGTCTTTTCCATGATCCGGGCAAAGCGCTCTTCCTTGACCGCTTCGGGCACGGCGCCCGGCAGGTCATTGGCAGCGGCACCAGCGACGGGTTCAAAGCGGAACGCGCCAACCCGGTCGAGCTGGGCTTCGTCCAGCCAATCGAGCAGATATTGGAAATCGGCCTCGGTCTCACCCGGGAAGCCGACCACGAAGGACGACCGCACCGCGATGTCTGGGCAGATTTCGCGCCACGCCTTGAGCCGTTCCAGCACTTTGGCTTCGTTGGCCGGGCGCTTCATCGCCTTGAGCACATTCGGGCTCGCGTGC
>JACCDK011761245.1_pt1 | contig 10641 bp, 8 predicted proteins | sample 7445871 | NCBI WGS metagenome assembly JACCDK01 (sample SAMN15323436, study PRJNA562643) | freshwater metagenome | isolation source: river surface water | place: USA:Blue River Watershed | collected 2017-08-15
CGTTGCATCTTCTGCTTCTTTTTTAGCCAATTCTTGTTCGTATAAACGAGAACGCAAAACCTCTAGCGCTTTATCTTTGTTTTTATGTTGCGATTTTTGATCCTGACATTGCGCAACCAATCCCGTTGGAATGTGCGTTAAACGTACCGCCGATTTTGTGGTATTTACCGATTGACCTCCAGGACCTGACGAACAGAAAAAATCAACACGAACATCGTTCATGTCAATTTGTACGTCAAATTCTTCTGCTTCTGGCAATACCATTACAGTAGCTGCCGAAGTATGCACACGCCCTTGGGTTTCGGTTTGTGGAACACGTTGTACACGGTGCACGCCTGCTTCATATTTTAGGGTACCGTATACATCTTCTCCGGTTACTTCAAAAATAACTTCTTTAAATCCTCCTGAGGTTCCTTCGTTCAAATCTACTACGGAGGTTCTCCAACCCTTTGAATCACAATATTTGGTATACATACGGTATAAATCTCCTGCAAAAATGGAAGCTTCATCGCCACCTGTTCCCGCCCGAATTTCAACCATCACATTTTTAGCATCTTCAGGATCTTTTGGAATCAACATGAATTTGATTTCTTCTTCTAATATGGGCAAACGATCTTTAGCTTCCTCCAGTTGCATCTTAGCCATTTCTACCATTTCGGCATCCGAACCATCTGCAATAATTTCGTTGGCTTCAGTGATGTTTCCAACTATATTGATGTATTCTTCACGTTTATCAACCAAGGCTTTTAAATCCTTGTATTCCTTGTTCAATTGCACGTATCTTTTTTGATCGGCAATTACATCAGGTTGAATAATCAAATCTGATATTTCGTCAAAACGTTGCTTTACATATTGTAATCTATCTAACATAGTATTCCCTTATTTATAGTCGGCAAAGTTACAATTTTAGTTGAAAGAATGAAAATTTAAGCCTTCAAAAGTTATTTGATAGTATAAATTAAACCAAAAAAAATCCCAACCTTACGATTGGGATTTTTTATTTCTAATTACTTCGTGAATAACAATTCTCTGTATTTTGTCAAGGTCCACAATTCGTCATCAACTAACAATTCTAATTTGTCTGCGTGGTAACGAATTTCTTCGAAGTATGGTTTTACTTTATCGCAGTAAGCTGCGGCCATTTTTTCAGTATCAGTTAAAGCATTGGCGCTTTTGCGAGCTTCAGTCATGGCTTCTACTTTGGTATTAATCCCTTCGATATGCTCTGAAATTTCTTTGATCAATGCAATTTGTTCTTTGGCAATTTTTTCAAAAGAAGCACCAAAGATCTCTTTCAATCCTTTTACGTTTTCAATCAATATATTTTGGTATCGAATTGCAGTTGGAACCACATGATTACGAGCAATATCGCCTAAAATTCTACCTTCAATTTGGATTTTTTTAACGTATTCTTCCAATTCAATTTCGTATCGGGCTTCCACCTCAACATGATTCATAACTCCCATTTCGCTAAACAAATCAATGGCTTTTTTAGACACTTTAGCTTTTAACGCCTGAGGTGTTGTTTTGTGATTGCTTAATCCGCGTTTTTTTGCTTCTTTTTCCCAAGCTTCGCTGTATCCGTCGCCTTCAAAAAGAATGGCTTTGGTTTGCTTGATGTATTCTCTCAAAACATTGAAAATCGCTTCGTCTTTCTTTAAATCTTTTTTCTCAATTAATGCATCCACCTCTTTTTTGAAATCTTTCAATTGTTTCGCAACAATCGTATTCAAAGTAGTCATTGAAACAGCACAATTTGCCGAAGAACCTACTGCTCTGAACTCAAATTTGTTTCCTGTAAAGGCAAATGGTGAAGTTCTATTTCTATCGGTGTTATCCAATAATACGTCTGGTAATTTCCCAACTACGTTTAATTTTAAATCGGTTTTTTCTTCTGGTGATAATTTCCCTTTAGAAACCCCTTCTAGTTCAGCCAACACCTTAGTCAATTGTTGCCCAATGAAAACCGAAATAATTGCTGGAGGCGCTTCATTCGCTCCCAAACGGTGGTCGTTACTTGCCGAAGCAATTGACGCTCTCAATAATTCTTCGTTATCGTGAACCGCTTTAATCGTATTGATGAAAAAGGTTAAAAATTGTAAGTTGCTCATAGGTGTTTTACCCGGACTCAATAAATTAATTCCAGTATCAGTAGCCAATGACCAGTTGTTGTGTTTTCCAGAACCGTTTACTCCTTTGAATGGTTTTTCGTGGAATAACACTTTAAAATCATGACGCTCCCCTACCTTTTGCATCACATCCATCAGTAATGAGTTGTGGTCTACTGCTAAGTTGATTTCTTCAAAAATAGGCGCTAATTCAAACTGATTAGGTGCAACTTCATTATGGCGTGTTTTTACAGGTATACCCAATAACATACACTCATTTTCTAAATCACGCATGTAAGTTAACACTCGCGTTGGAATGGAACCAAAATAATGGTCGTCTAATTGTTGCCCTTTAGCAGCTGTATGACCTAATAAAGTACGGCCTGTTGCCAATAAATCGGGACGTGAATTGGCTAAAGCTGTATCCACCAAGAAATATTCTTGCTCCCAACCTAATGTTGGCGTTACACGTTTTACATTTTTATCAAAATATTTAGCAACATCGATAGCCGCAGCATCAATTGCATTTAACGCTCTTAATAAAGGTGTTTTATTATCTAAAGCTTCCCCAGTATATGAAACGAAAACGGTTGGAATGCATAATGTTGTTCCAAAAATAAAAGCAGGAGATGTAGGATCCCAAGCCGTATATCCTCTTGCTTCAAAAGTATTTCTAATACCTCCATTTGGGAAAGATGAAGCATCTGGTTCTTGTTGCACCAATTGGCTTCCACCAAATTTTTCTACTGGATCACTTCCATCAGGAAAAGTTTCAAAGAAAGCATCGTGTTTTTCAGCAGTAGTTCCGGTTAACGGTTGGAACCAGTGAGTATAATGTGTTACTCCTTTTGTTAATGCCCATTCTTTCATGCCTAATGCAATATATTCAGCAATTTTACGATCTATCTTTACGCCATCTGCAGCAGCTTTTACAGCTTTGTATGCTTCAGGTGTTAAAAATTGACGCATGGCTTTGTCACCAAAGACATTACTACCAAAAATAACTGATTTGCGATCCAATTCTTCTACATGAACTGGTTTTCTGTCGGTTGCTTTTCTTAAAGCTTGAAAACGAAATGTTGACATAAAATTGTGTGATTTAAAAGTTATACCCTTGAAAAGTTATGCAAATATACAATTTATTTAATTAAAATAAATATATACCCTATTTTTTTAGGGGGTATCAAAGTTATTTTAAAATAATATAAAAAAAGACCATCCTAACGGATGGTCCACAATTTGTATATCTTACAAACTGATTGTCTTCTTTTGCTTTTTGAGTTGAAAACGCTGTTCAACTGCTTTATAATCTGAAAAATCAATATCTATTGTGCTTCTATTTCCAAAATAACCAGGAATAATTACTACTCGAAACACTTGATTTAGTTTATTACTAGTACTCAAGCCCAAAAGATCATATCCAAAAAGAACAACTTCTGCATCATACCGTGTAAAATCGTTTCTGTAACCAAAATCTAAAGTTCCGTCATTAAAATAATAGGTCTCTGGGAGCAACTTCCAAACATCTCCTGCTGGTCCGGTTGAAACTAATCGATAAACCAATACCATGTCTGAAGCATAAATTGCATGAGGAAAAGTAAGTACTTGACGATAACCATTAGTAGCCATTAAATCTACGTTTTGATATTCAAACACTTCACTAATTGTATTGTTATCATTTTGATCATTGACTTCATTAACAGTACAACTCTGTAATACTATCATACCAATAAAAGCGAATAATACAGTAATTTTTTTCATAGCTTATCTAATTTAAATTAATATTTCAGTAAAAATAACCAATTCTCGTGCCAAAAATTAATCTCCCTTTAATTTGTATCTTTGAAAACTGCAAAACAACAATCGCTATGGGAAGAAACAATCCAAAAAACATCAAAACACACAACGATAAATTACATAAAGAACAAGCAAAAGCTAAAGCCAAAAAAAATGCACGAGCTGAAAAACTAAAAGAAATTCAACGAAAGTTTAACGAATCCAATTCCTAATAATGAAACCTTGCTACTGCGGATCAGACCTTTTATTTGTAAGTTGTTGTGGTTTGTATATCAATGGAATACAAGATGCACCAACAGCAGTCACCTTAATGCGTTCTCGCTATACAGCATTTGCGACGGGTGCTGTAGATTATTTACTAAACACTACTCATTTTTCAAAACGAAAACACCACAACAAAACGGAATTAGCCGCTTGGAGTCGTTCCAATCAATGGCTGCGTCTAGAAATTTTAACAGCAACCGAAACTACAGTCACTTTTAACGCCTATTATTTGGACGAAAAATTAAATGCTCAGGTGCATTACGAACATTCGACATTTATATTAGAAAACGGCAAATGGTATTATCTTGAAGGAACCTATTAAACTTTTAAGGCAATCGGAATCCAAATCTCTTCTTCCGAATTAGGGGCGTTATTTTTATATTTCTCACCCAAAATCTCAAACTGTGGTCGATTCGCTAACACATATTCTGAATGAGGCAACCATTCTGTATAAATCGCCTTAAAAAAGGACGCAACACCAACTTGATCGCCAATATAGTGAAACACGGCATACAATCCGCCTTCCATTTCCAAATAATCCATTTCAGCTGGAACAACCTCAAAACCAGAAACTTCAACGGCTGCCCATTTTACAAAAGGCGTATTTGGATGAAAATCAAAATTTTCAGGATTAACTTGAATGTTATACAAATTTGAACCGATTGCATTTTGAATTTCTTTTCGTCTCGGCATAAAACTACTCCACAATTCAAATGCACGGTAGTCTGCATAGGTAAAAGAAAGACATTTACCAATGAATTTTGTAGTTGGAAAAGTTTTAATTATCGGATTCAAGTTTAAAAAAAATTACATATTGCGTCGATACTGACCACCAACTTGAAATAATGCAGTGGTGATTTGACCTAACGAACATACTTTTGTAGCTTCCATTAATCGTTCAAAAATATTTTGATTGTTAATGGCTGCTTCTTGAATCGCGTTCAATTGTTCTGCTACTTTTTCTGCACTGGTTGCCTGAAGATTTTGCAACATATCAATTTGATATTGTTTTTCTTCTTCTGTTGCACGAATAACTTCTGCCGGAATAACTGTCGGCGAACCTTTAGAACTTAAAAAAGTATTTACCCCAACAATTGGAAATTCACCTGTATGTTTTAAAGTTTCATAATACAAACTTTCTTCTTGAATTTTCGAACGCTGATACATCGTTTCCATAGCACCCAATACTCCACCACGTTCGGTTATGCGATCAAATTCTTGCAACACTGCTTCTTCTACCAAATCGGTTAATTCTTCAATAATAAACGAACCCTGTATTGGATTTTCGTTTTTTGCCAAGCCTAATTCTTTATTGATAATTAACTGAATAGCCATTGCTCTTCGTACGGATTCTTCCGTAGGTGTTGTAATCGCTTCGTCATAAGCATTGGTATGCAACGAATTACAGTTGTCGTAAATCGCATACAAAGCTTGCAATGTCGTACGAATATCATTAAAATCTATTTCTTGCGCATGCAAAGAACGCCCCGAAGTTTGAATGTGGTATTTCAACATTTGTGCTCTTTCGTTGGCTCCGTATTTATTTTTCATCGCTTTTGCCCATATTTTTCGAGCGACACGACCTATTACAGCATATTCAGGATCTACACCATTAGAGAAAAAGAACGATAAATTCGGACCGAAATCGTTGATATTCATTCCTCTACTCAAATAATATTCAACATAGGTAAAACCATTGGCAAGCGTAAAGGCTAACTGCGTGATTGGATTAGCACCTGCTTCAGCTATGTGGTAACCCGAAATGGAAACCGAATAGAAATTCCGTACATTTTGTTGGATAAAATATTCTTGCACGTCTCCCATTAAGCGTAAAGCAAACTCAGTAGAGAAAATACATGTATTTTGCGCTTGATCTTCTTTTAATATATCGGCTTGTACCGTACCTCTAACTTGTAATAATGTTTTTACTTTGATCTCTTGATAGACATCCAAAGGCAAAACTTGATCCCCTGTTACACCTAACAACATCAACCCCAATCCATTATTACCCTCTGGCAAATCACCTTGATAACTTGGACGAGCTACACCTTTTTTTGTATAAATCTCTTTGATTTTGGCTTCTACTGCATCTTGCAACCCCTTCTCAATGATGTATTTTTCACAATTTTGATCAATGGCAGCATTCATAAAGAATCCTAACAACATAGGTGCCGGTCCGTTAATAGTCATGGAAACCGAAGTCATTGGGTGACTCAAATCAAAGCCCGAATATAATTTTTTAGCATCATCTAAACAACAAATCGAAACGCCCGCATTTCCAATTTTTCCATAAATATCAGGACGAATGTGTGGGTCATTACCATACAATGTTACCGAGTCAAAAGCCGTAGACAAACGCTTTGCAGGCAATCCAGCTGACACGTAATGAAAACGCTTATTGGTGCGTTCTGGTCCGCCTTCGCCAGCAAACATTCGACTCGGATCTTCTCCTTCACGTTTGAACGGATAGAGACCCGATGCGTAAGGAAATTCTCCGGGTACATTTTCTTGTAAATTCCATTTTAGAATATCTCCCCAAGCTTGGTATTTGGGAAGCGAAACTTTGGGTATTTGAGAATGCGATAATGATTCGGTATGTGTGGCAATATTAATTTCTTTATCACGCACTTTAAAACTGTATACCGGATTTTTATATTTGTTTACTTTTTCATCCCACGTCAAAATGATTTCCCAATTATACGGATCCAAATTCATTTTGATGCGGTCAAATTCTTTCGTTAGCAAACCAACAAAATCTTTATTTTCACTTGAAATTTGTATCGAATTTTCTACAACCCCCGCTTTATTCAATTGTGGAATGGTTCCTGTTACTGTTTCAATCGTTTTGAAAATCCCATACAATTTTTGCGCTACTTCTACTTGAGAGAGTGCGGTTTCATCATATTTTCTATTGTTTTCAGCAATTTCAGATAAGTAACGTGTTCTGTGCGGTGGAATTACAAAAATTTTCTCGCTCATTTCACGTGTAATTTCAAAAGTCGAATTCAAATCGGCTCCAGTTTTAGCTACAATTTTATCCATAATGGATTTGTAGAGCGTATTCATTCCTGGGTCGTTGAATTGCGATGCGATCGTTCCAAAAATAGGCATCTTTTCGGTATCTACCTCCCACAAATTATGATTGCGTTGGTATTGTTTTTTTACATCACGTATCGCATCTAACGCACCTCGCTTGTCGAATTTATTCAAGGCAACCAAATCGGCAAAATCCAACATGTCAATTTTTTCCAATTGCGTGGCCGCACCAAATTCAGGAGTCATTACATATAATGAAACATCGGAATGTTCTAGTATTTCAGTATCCGACTGACCAATTCCGGAAGTTTCTAAAATAATAATATCGTATTTAGCTGCTTTTAATACTTCAATCGCTTCAGCCACATATTTAGACAAGGCTAAATTGGACTGTCGCGTTGCTAATGAACGCATGTATACTCGAGAATTATTGATGGAGTTCATTCGAATTCGATCGCCTAACAACGCTCCACCGGTTTTACGTTTTGACGGATCAACCGAAATTAAACCTATAGTTTTCTCCGGAAAATCGATCAAAAAACGACGCACCAATTCATCTACTAAAGATGATTTTCCTGCTCCACCGGTACCGGTAATTCCTAAAACTGGTATTTTTGATGTTTCGTTTTTTTGGTGAATTTGATCAAAAACAGATTTTGCAATTTCAGGAAAGTTTTCAGCTGCCGAGATTAATCGAGCTATAGCCGTAGGGTTTTTATCTTCGATATGAGATAACTCACCTGTCAATTTATCGCCTACTGGATAATCCGAACGTTGTACTAAATCATTAATCATACCCTGTAATCCCATGGCACGTCCATCATCTGGAGAATAAATTCTTTCAATGCCATATTCGTGTAATTCAGCAATTTCAGTTGGTAAGATTACACCACCACCTCCGCCAAATATTTTAATATGCCCTGCTCCTTTTTCCTTTAATAAATCATACATGTATTTGAAATACTCATTGTGCCCCCCTTGATAAGAGGTCATCGCAATGGCATTAGCATCTTCTTGTATGGCTGTATTGACTACTTCTTCTACACTTCTATCATGCCCAAGGTGAATAACTTCCACACCCGTAGCTTGAATAATTCTTCGCATAATATTAATAGCCGCATCATGACCATCAAACAAAGACGCTGCTGTAACAATTCTTACTTTATTTTTAGGAATATAAGGAGTTTGTAGTTCCATCTGTAATTTTTATTCGTTTTAAAGGGTGCAATTTACGAATTTAATAATTTTTTTGTTTAAAAATTGTAAAATAATTCCACTTCAAAAAAGGCATTATATTTGCAATACTATAACATAAAATAGTGACTGATGAAAAAAACTATCTTACCATTTACATTTCTATTCACCCTAGTCTTTTTTGGAATTCCATCGGTGTTTGCTCAATTACCGAAAATTTCCAACCCTATAAGCGAAACCGAAATCAGTAATGGACTTAAAGAGGCCTTAAATAACGGTATTAGCAAGCAAGTTTCATTACTTGCAGCAAAAGATGGTTTTTTAAAAAATGCGGCTGTAAAAATTACTTTACCGGGAGAATTCAAAAAAGTAGACAAACAACTACGACAAATGGGTATGGAAAAGCTAGCCGATCAAGGACTTGAATTGTTAAACAGAGCCGCAGAGGATGCTGTAAAAGAAGCAACACCAATATTCATTAATGCCGTAAAAGAAATGACATTTACAGATGCCAAAAACATATTGTTGGGAAATGAAAGTGCCGCTTCAACGTATTTACAAACCAATACATCGACAGCTTTATATGCAAAATTCAATCCTGTAATTAAAAAATCGTTTTCAAAAGTCGGCGCTGATAAAGTTTGGAAAGAAATCATAAATCAATACAATCGCATTCCATTTGTGAAGAAAATCAACTCAGATTTAACCGATTATACCACAAAAAAGGCAATGGAGGGTGTATTTAAGATGATTGCAGTAGAAGAAAAAGAAATACGTACCAAACTACATGCTAGAAACACAGTAGTATTGAAAAAAGTATTTGAACTTCAAGACAAAATAAAGTTGTAAAAATTTAATAATCAATAACATAAGTATAACATATCCTTAACACCTTAAACCAAAATTACTACCGACATTTGTATTGTAAAAAATAAGTTTTCTTATTTGGTTAGGTTAGTTAGTAAAATCACTCCGATGAAAATCGGAGTTTTTTTTTACGTATATCATTATTATAAAAAAAGGCCCGAATACTATTCGGGCCTTTTTTTAATATACTATAAAAGGAGGTTTACTGTTTTTATCGAGATGTCTTCTCAATCGTGTTGGAGTAATACCGTCTCCTGAAGCTGAAGGGATTCCTTTGGGCTCTGACTCATTTTCAGGCGTGGCTGGATTGTCTGTAATTGGATCATACGGATAATTCAAACTTGTTCCTTGACCCGATGATAATGGTAAGGGCTTTTTGGTTTCAACAATAGTAAGAACACCATCACCGTCATCATCAACATCTCTGTAATTGGAAATTTTATCACCATCGGTGTCTAATGCAGCTACAGTGAAATCTGGTCCGTATTCAATTCTTGAAAGGATTCCATCGCGATCATGATCCCGAGACATTTGATTGTATAATTTAAAATTAAAAATCAAGGGCGAATACGCAGAAATATTTGTGGTTGATGAATTATAATACGCTAATCCTGAAGGCAAAAACATTACACCTGCACCATAATTTTGAAAAGATACCGTCCCATCTGGATTTACCGAGTAAGTACCCGTTTTAAATTGTGGAATTACTTCTCCCCATCCACGGATTACATCTTCTAATGTAAACCAAACGGGAGTTTGAGATTGGTCAAATACACTTTGAGTATAGGTATCAATATTATTTGTAGTTGTTTTAGCAAATGTTGTTCCTTTATAAGACACAAAAGTAGAATCTACTGGAGTCGTTCGCTCTCCAGACCCTTCCCGCAATTTTAAAAAATAAATCTTGTAGGTAATATCATGAACATTTCTCTCAATGTGCTCTAAATTAGACATTTCTGAAATTGGTGTTTGAGTACCGCCTGCAGGAATTTGAGTAAATGTTGTATTGTAATCGGAATCCACAGTAACATAATGTGATTCCATAAACTGTCGAATCTTCAATGTGTCTTCCAAATACACTTCAGCATAAGGTCTTGGTTTATCTAAGGAAGTAGAGTCATCATTATTCTGGCATGAAAAAATACTGGCTGTAAAAAGTGTTACCAATACTAATTTAACAAGGGTTTTCATTATTCTAATTTTTTATAGGGCGCAAGATACAATTTTCATTTATTTTTGTCGAAATATTAACACGGATTTTTGATTTACTATGAGAATTGACAAATATTTATGGTGTGTTCGTTACTACAAAACGCGAAGTATTGCAACTGAAGCGGCAAAAAAAGGGCACATCTCTGTTAATGGTCAAGCAGCA
>JACCDK011798744.1_pt1 | contig 10641 bp, 8 predicted proteins | sample 7445871 | NCBI WGS metagenome assembly JACCDK01 (sample SAMN15323436, study PRJNA562643) | freshwater metagenome | isolation source: river surface water | place: USA:Blue River Watershed | collected 2017-08-15
ACCAGGGTCGGATTTTCGCCAAGGTGTTTTCCCTGCTGCGAAACCGCCAGGATGCGGAGGAAATCACCCAGGATACCTTCATCCGGGCCCACCGGGTGCTGGCTTCGTTCCGGGGGACGGCCACTTTCTCGACCTGGATCCACCAGATCGGTACCAACCTGGCCCGCAATCGCTACTGGTACTGGCGCCGCCGCAAGCGCGACCAATCCATGTCGCTCGACGCCGACCTCGGGGAGGATCCGGGCGCGACCCTCCATGACATCCTTTCGGACGGCAGCCAGGGGCCCGGTCGCGAGGCCCAGCAGAACGAATTCGTCGATAAAGTGGCCGAATGCATGGAACAACTGAAGCCGGAACACGCTCGTATCCTGACCATGCGCAACGTGCGGAACATGTCCTACGAGGAGATCGCCGAGGAACTTGGTCTCTCCATCGGGACGGTGAAGAGCCGGATCAACCGGGCCCGCGAAGCCTTGCGCGACCTGATGGGGGAGGAGTTCCGCGCATGACCAACGCCGAGCTCGAGTCCCTCATCGTCCTTTACCTCGAGGGTGCCGCGTCCCGTCAGCAGGTCATCCGCCTGCGCGACGCGATCAAGTCCTCGCCGGAACTGCATCAGCGCTTCCAGGCCCGCCTGCGCCTGCACCGCGCCCAGATGGCTTACCTGCGCAAGCAGGAAGGTCGTTCGCCGCGGCAGGCCATGCTCTGGCTGCATGGTTTCGCCCAGCGGGCCGGCCGCTCGTTCGCCCACCTTTGTCTGCTCGCCCTGATTTTCGTCGAACTGCAGGTCCGTCTGCCCGACGAGGTCTCGGGGCTCGTGCTTTTCACCGATATCTCGGCCGTCGAGGAGATGCCCGAGATGGGCGAGATGCCCGCCTTGGCCGATGCGCCGGGTGGTATGGCCATGGTCAATCCGGAATTGCCGTCCGACTTCGATTTACCCAACGGGGAAGTGCATGACCGCGTGGTTCCGCACCTGACTCCGCCCGACCTGCTCCAGCCGGTCGAGGCCAGTGAGCCGACCTTGGTCTAAGTCCTTAATCCTCCTTGCTTCCTCCCTGCGGGGGCTTCTTCTGACCTGCAGGATGCAGGGCAACCCCCATCGGGCCGAAGTCAGGCTGCTCGGGACCGCCGCCGCCCCCGGCGTGGCCCGGGCGACCGCCTACCTGCTCCAGCAGGGGCGCACCCTGGTGGTCCGCCGGCGGGTCGACGACCCGGAACGCGAACTGGCCCGGCTCGAGGTCGCCTTGACCGCGACCCGGGCGGAGATCGCCCAGTTGCGCGCGGATGTCGCCCGCAAACTCAACGCGTCCGAGGCGGCGATCTTCGACGCGCACCTGCTGGTGCTGGAGGACGTCGCCCTCATCGATGAGGTGACCAAGGAGGTCCGGCGCTCCGGCTACAACATCGAGCACTGCTTCGAGACGGTCGCGCAGCGCTACATCGATATCTTCGCCAAGATGGAGGATGATTTCCTCCGCGAGCGCGCCGCCGACATCCGCGATGTCACCGGTCGCGTGCTCGACCAGCTCCTCGGCGCGGCTCCCGCCGAAGTCGGTCCGGTCGCCGGCCGTCAGGTGGTCGTCGCGCTGGACCTGACCCCCACGGAGACGGCCGGCCTGCATGAGGCGGGCGTCGCGGCGTTCGTCACGGAGGAAGGCGGTCGGACGAGTCATTCGGCCATCATGGCGCGTTCCTTGGATATCCCGGCCGTGGTCGGGGTGAAGGGGCTGATGGCCGCGGTGGGTGCCGGCGACACCCTCCTCGTCGACGGCGAGGCCGGGCTCGTCATCGTCAATCCTTCGGCGGAGACGCTCGCCACCTACCTCGACAAGGAGCAGGCCCTGCGCACCCGCCGCGACCGCGTGATGGGCGAGATCGCCCTGCCGGACACCACGGCCGACGGCGCCGCGTTCGGGCTCCTCGCCAACATCGGCGGGCCGGAGGAGATGGAGGATGCGCTGCGTTGCCATGCGCGCGGCGTCGGCCTCTACCGGACGGAGAACCTCTACCTGCGGCTCGATGCGTGGCCGACCGAGGCGGAGCAGTTCGCCGAATACGCCGAGGCCGTGCGGCTCGCGCAGGGTCGGCCCGTCACGTTCCGCACGCTCGACATCGGCGGCGACAAGCGCCTGGGCGACCTGAGCGACGAGGCCAATCCCTTCATGGGCTACCGCGCCGTGCGGATGTGCCTGGAGCGTCCGGAGATCTTCCGGCCGCAGCTGCGCGCGATCGTCCGCGCCGCCACGTTCGGGCCCGTCCACGTCATGTTCCCGATGATCTCCGGGATCGAGGAACTGCGGAAGGCCAAGGAGATTTTCCGTCAGGTCGAGGCCGAGCTCGCGCAGGAAGGCATCCGTTCCGCGGCCCCGATCCGCCTCGGCGCGATGATCGAGATCCCCTCGGCGGCCTTGGTCGCCGCGGAGCTGGCGCGCGAGTGCGACTTCTTCAGCGTCGGCACGAACGACCTGGTGCAGTACCTCCTGGCGGTGGACCGGGGTAACCGCCGCGTGGCCACCCTCTACGACCCCTGCCACCCGGCCGTGGTCCGCACCTTGGCCGGGATCTTCCGGGCCGCCGCCGCCGCCGGGATTCCCGCCGCCGTCTGCGGTGAACTCGGCGGTGACCCCCTGTGGGCTCCCTTGTTGCTCGGGCTCGGTGCCCATGAGCTCAGCATGACGCCCGCGGCCTTGCCGGAGGTCCGCTTCCTGCTTCGCCATGCGCGCCGGGATGAGATGCGAGCCTTGGGCGAGCAGGCCCTCGCCTCCGCCTCCGCCGCCGCGACCCGCGGCCTCCTGCAGGGTTTCGCCACCGCCCAACAAAAGCCCCGCTGATGTCCGCCTCGCCGCCTTCGCCCAATCCCCACGTCGCGGCCATGTCCGCCTACACCCCGGGCGAGCAGCCGCAGGGCGGCGGCTGGGTCAAGCTCAACACCAACGAGAACCCGTACCCGCCGAGCCTGCGCGCGCTCGAGGCGATCCGCGTGGCGTTGCTCAACGACGGCGCGGCCTTGCGGCTCTACCCGTCCCCGGATTCGGCCCCGCTGCGCGAGGCCGCCGCGCGCTTCCATGATTTCAAGGCCGAGCGCATCGTCGCCGGCAATGGTTCGGACGACATCCTCAACCTGCTGATCCGCGCCTATGCCGGCCCCGGTCGCCCCATCGGCATGCTCGACCCGAGCTACTCCTTGTATCCCGTGCTCGCCGCGGCGCAGGGCGCCCCCGTGGTCAAGGTGCCGGTGACGCCGGCGTTGTCGTTCGACGTCGCCGCGGTCGCCGGTTGCGGCGCGGCCGTCTTCTTCCTGACCAACCCGAACGCGCCGCTGGGCGTGGCTTTCCCGGTGGCGCAGGTCGAGGCGCTGGCCCGCGCTTTCCCCGGACTCCTCGTGGTCGACGAGGCCTATGCGGCCTTCGCCGAGGGCGACTGCGTCGAACTCGCCAAGCGTCTCCCGAACGTCGTCGTCACGCGCACGCTCTCGAAGGGGCACGCCCTCGCCGGGCTCCGCGCCGGCTACGCGCTCTGCCCGTCCGGCGTCGCGGAGGTGCTGCACCGCGTGCGGGACAGCTACAACGTCGACCGCCTCGCGCAGGTCGCCGCGGCCGCGGCCCTCGACGATGCGGAGTGGCTCCGCGTCACCTCCGGTCAGGTGCGCGCCACGCGCGACCGGCTCACCCGTGAACTCGTCGGCCTGGGGTGGTCCGTCATCCCGTCGTCGGGTAATTTCCTCCTCGCCGCGCCCGCCTCTTCGCGTCGGCCGACCTCGCCGGCCGCGGCCGAGCACGCCTTCGAGTTCCTCCGGGGCCGCAAGATCCTGGTCCGCCGTTTCCCGCACCACCCGCTGACGGAGAAGTCGCTGCGCATCAGCGTCGGGACCGAGGCGGAAGCCGAGGTTTTCCTCGCCGCGGCCAAGGCCTGGACGGAAGGGTGAGGTTGACAACCCGTCGCTCCGCGGGGATTTCTGGGGGATGACCGCCGGAGTCCGCCAGGCCACCATCCGCCGTAACACGGCCGAGACCCAGATCGACCTCACCGTCAACCTGGACGGGACCGGCGCCTCCGAGATCGACACGGGGGTGCCGTTCTTCGACCACATGCTGACCTTGCTGGCGCGCCACGCGCTCATCGACCTCACGGTCAAGGCCCGCGGCGACACCGCCGTCGATTATCACCACACCGTCGAGGATGTCGGCATCGTGCTGGGCGCGGCGATCAAGGAAGCGCTCGGCGACAAGGCCGGCATCCGCCGCTACGGCTTCTTCCTCCTCCCGATGGACGAGACGCTCGCGCGCTGCGCTGTCGACCTGAGCAACCGCGCCATGCTGGTCTACCAGGTCGAGGTTACCAACTACATGGTGCGTGACTTCAACATCTGCCTGGTCCGCGAGTTCTTCCAGGGACTCGCCAACTCCCTGGCCGCGAACGTGCATCTCAAGCTCGAGTACGGCGAGGAGCCGCACCACGTGGCCGAGGCCCTCTTCAAGGCCTTCGCCCGCTCCTTGCGCGTCGCCCTCGAGGTCGACCCGCGCCAAGGCGGCCGGGTGCCCAGCACCAAGGGCACCCTCGCCTGAACGTGGAAGCCGCCGGTCAGTCCCGCCGTCCCCGGGTCGCCGTCATCGACTACGGCATGGGCAACCTGCGCAGCGTGAGCCGCGCGATGGTCGCCGCCGGCGCCGATGCTTTCCTCGCGGCCACGCCGCAGGCCGCCGAAAAGGCGGAGGCGGTCGTCTTCCCGGGGCAGGGCGCCATGGCCGACTGCATGGCCTGCATCCGGCGCAACGACTTCGAAGCCTTCATCAAGGGATGGATCGCGGCCGACCGACCGTTCCTCGGGGTCTGCATGGGCTTGCAGGTGCTCTTCGAGCGTTCGGAGGAGGCGGAGGTGCCCGGGCTGGGCGTCTTCCCCGGGGTCGTGACACGGTTCCCCTCTCAGCCTGGTCTGCGCATCCCGCACATGGGCTGGAACGAGGCCGTCTTCCGGGAAGCCAGTCCGCTGACCGCGGGCCTGAACATCGCGGGCGAACCCTTCTATTTTGTCCATAGTTACCGGGTCGTCGCCACGGATCCGTCGCTGGTCTGGTGCGAAACCGACTACGCCGGCCGTTTCGTCAGCGGGGTTCGGCGGGGGAGGGTGCTGGCCACGCAGTTCCACCCCGAGAAAAGTCAGGTCAAAGGCTTGCAACTCTACCGCAATTTCCTGACTTTGGCGGACCGCTGAAGCGCTCCCACGGCCCGGCGGACACCCACCCCGCCATGACCGCCAAGACCGCCACCCTGAAACTGGACGACAAGGAAATCGTCCTACCGATCGTCGTCGGCTCCGAACAGGAGCGCGGCGTCGATGTCCGCAAGCTCCGCGATGAGACCGGCTACATCACCTTCGATGACGGCTACGCCAACACCGGCGCCTGCGAGTCCAAGGTCACCTTCATCGACGGCGAGAAGGGCATCCTGCGCTACCGCGGGTACGCCATCGAGGACCTCGCGGAGAAGTCCAACTTCATCGAGACGGCCTACCTGCTCATCTACGGCGAGCTGCCGACGGCCGCCCAGCTGACCACCTTCAAGGCCCGCATCCTGGACAACTCCCAGGTGCATGAAGGCCTGCGCATCGCCCTCAGCGGCTTCCCCGGTAACGCCCACCCGATGGCGGTGCTCTCCGCCACGCTCAACACCCTGGGCTGCTACTATCCGGAGCTCGGCACCAACGAGCGCGCGCACGACCTCGCGAAGTTCGACCAGACCGCCGCCGTGCTGATCTCCAAGGTCCGCACGCTCGCGGCCCTGGCCCACCGCTCGAAGGAGGGCGAGCCGCCGGTCTACCCGAAGCCGGGTCTCGATTACTGCTCGAACTTCCTCCACCTGCTCTTCCCGCAGCCCAACGCCGACTACGCCGTACACCCCGAGGTCGCCCGCGCCCTCGACCTGATCCTGCTGCTGCATGCCGACCACGAGCAGAACTGCTCGACCTCCACGGTCCGCATGGTCGCCTCCGGCGGCGCCAACCTCTTCCCGTCCGTCTCCGCCGGCGTCTGCGCGCTCTGGGGTCCGCTCCACGGCGGCGCCAACCAGGCCGTCATCGAGATGCTCCAGGAGATCCATGCCTCGGGCGACGACGGCTCCCGCTTCATCGCCGATGCCAAGGACAAGACCAAGAGCGTCCGCCTGATGGGCTTCGGCCACCGCGTATACAAGAACTACGATCCGCGCGCCCAGATCATCAAGGCCCAGTGCGACAAGGTCCTCAAGGTGCTCGGCATCAACGACCCGCTGCTCGCCATCGCCATGCGTCTCGAGGAGGCCGCGCTCAACGACCCCTATTTCAAGCAGCGTAACCTCTACCCGAACGTCGACTTCTACTCCGGCATCATCCTCAAGGCCATCGGCATCCCGACGGAGATGTTCACCGTGATCTTCGCCATCGGCCGCATGCCCGGCTGGATCTCCCACTGGAAGGAGATCGCCGAGACGCCGAAGCAGAAGATCCATCGTCCGCGCCAGATCTACGTCGGTTCGACCGAGCGCGCGTACGTCGGCATCGCCCAGCGCGGTTGAGAACGGTCGGTCCGTCGCCCTGGGCGACGAACCGGAAAAAGGGGGAGGGTCGGACGTTTCCGTCCGACCCTCCGTCTTTTGAGCCATGCACTGTAAGCCGGATTCTGTCCAGGGCGGCTCTCGCCGACCCCCTGCGCATCCATTTCTCTGACCTTGCGGACCCGCCTTGCGGCGGTGCGACAACCCGGGACCTTGGTGGGCGGCCTCGAACGGTCCCTGTTCGTCTTGCATCGGATTGGGTTTACCTTGCCTCCTCGGTTACCCTCGGAGCGGTGGGCTCTTACCCCGCCTTTTCACCCTTACCTCCGTCCTTGCGGGGGAGGCGGTCTGTTCTCTGTGGCACTGTCCGTCACGACTTGCGTCGTGCCCCGACTTGCGGCGGGAATCCTGCCCGGTGATGTCCGGACTTTCCTCACGGATGACTCCGTGCGGATGCGCGTGTATGACTGTCCCGGCAGATTGGGGCGAAAGGGAAGGGAGGGCAAGGATAGTGGTGGGGGTAAGAGGGGTAGGGCCGGGGACAGGGCTGGGGCCAGGGATAGGCTAAACTCTCAGGATGCGGCTCTACTCCTTTCCCAAGCCCAAGCCCTAGCCCTAGCCCAAGCCCTTTTGATTTCACCCCTTTCTCTTCCCATTACCTCTTATTACCCTTATTTCTCCCTCAACTCACCCAAACCCCATGCGCCGCCTCCTCTCCCTCGCAGCCTCCTGCCTCGCTTCGATCGCCGCCGTCTCGGCCGCCGATGCTCCTGCCGTGACCAAAGTCGCCTGCGTGGGCGACAGCATCACCCAAGGCGCCGGCACCAAGGGCAAGGGGATGTCCTACCCGGATCAGCTGCAGGCGCTCCTGGGCGACAAGTTCAAGGTCGGTAATTTCGGCGTGAGCGGTCGCACGCTCCTCAAGAAGGGCGACTTCCCTTACACCAAGGAGAAACGTTACCAGGATGCGCTGCAGTTCGCCCCGAACGTCGTCGTCATCATGCTTGGCACCAATGACACCAAGCCGCAGAACTGGAAGCACGAGGCCGACTTCGAGGCCGACTACAAAGACCTCGTGAAGTCCTTCCAGAAGCTTTCCACGAAGCCGAAGGTCTTCCTCTGCCGCCCGGTGCCCGTGCCCGGCACCGGCAACTACGGCATCAACGAGGCCAACGTCCAGAAGGAGATACCGCGTATCGATGCGCTGGCGAAGGAGCTGGGTTGCGAGGTCATCGACATGCACGCCGCGCTGGCGGCGCACCCGGAGATGCTGCCCGACCGCGTGCACCCGAACAACGAAGGCGCGGCCGAGATGGCCAAGGCCGCGGCCAAGGCGATCGCCGGCAAGTAAACTTTCAGCGCCCGGCCGGCCGGGGGCCGCCGAGCAGGGGCAGGATCTTGGTCGCCGCCTGACGTAACGCCTGCCAGCGCTCCGACGGATGGTCGGGCCCATGCGCGATCAGCTGCAGGGTGCTGCGCCATTCCAGCACCGCGCGCTCCAGGTCGCCACCCCCCGGCCCGTGCCCGTCCTGGTCGTCGTCGGGCAGTTTGCCGTGCAAGGCGAAGGCCCGCATCGTCTCGGCGCAGCCTTCCCCGAAACCGGCGGGAAGCCCGTCGCGCAGGTAGCCCGGCGCCGTCAGCGAACGGTACGTCAGGCGGCAGCAAGCACCGAGGCGGCTCGAACTGCGGGCCGAGGCGGAGACCCGTTCCCCGGCGCGCAGCTCGGCCAGATCCCAGGCCAACGCTTCGGCGTCGTAGGTCGGATCCTCCAGGGCCGCGGCGACCGCGAGCCCTTCGCCATGTTGGAAGAGCGAGGCGATCTCCCCCCGTTCCGTCGGCCGTCCATGGCGGTCGATGAGGCCTAGTTTGCGCCAGAGCCGGCCCGGCCGGCTTGCGTGCAAGGTACCCCCGCCGAGCACCTCGCGCAGGTTGATATCGGCGACTTCCGTGGTGCGCGTCTCCGGGTTGATCAACCACTGGTCGTCGGCGTCGGGGATGGCCTTCACCTCCGCGCGGGAGTAATCCAGCTTCACCTGCACGGTGTCCTGCGCGATGAAGAGAGGCCCGTACGGCACCCCGCCTTGGGTCAGGCGGGGCAGGAGAGGGAGGATCTCTTTCTCGAGGGACTCGAGACGCCAGGTGCGCGGTCGGGTCTGGCCGGGCGTCAGCGGGCGCAGGGCCTTGCGGAGCCACTCCGAGGGTTCGAGCTGGTCGCGGGCGGCGGTTTTCGGGAAGCGGGCGAGCGGCACGGACCGTCCATAGCGGAACCCGCCTTCGGGTAGCTCGAGTTTGCAGGGTGTGCCGATCGGGATGGCGCGCAAGGAGTCCGGTTTGGCGAGGGCCGGGTACCAGACCCCTTTGACCCGGATCAGGGCCTGGGTGAGCGGTACCCGCTTGTGCGGGCGCTCGCGCTGCCAGGTGCCGTTGCGCCCGCGGACCTCATGGATGAGCCGGAGCGAGCCCGGCGCCGGCGGGGGCGGCGGCGGCTCCGGTTCATCCAGGCGATCTAACGCGAGGTCGATCGGCTCCTTGGTGAAGAGGGCCTGCGCCAATCTCTCCGCGGCGGCCAGCGGCTCGGGCGATTGCTTCATCACGCAGAGGAACGCCGGCCAGTCGAGGCCGCCGCTGCGTTGCAGCTGGAGCGGGCGCGCCTCGCCCAGTCGCGGGGAGTAGCCCGTCCAGAGGGCGTAGCCGCGTTCGTCGAGGCCGCGTCGGCCGGCCCGCCCGAACATCTGCAGCAATTCGTCGGGCCGCACCTCGCGTTCGGCGTGATCGGCGGCATAACGCCGGTCGGTCACGAGCACGGACCGCAGGGAGAAATTGATGCCCGCCGCCAGACCGGTCGTGGCCACGACCACGTTGAGGCGGCCCGCCTTCGCCCAAGGCTCGATCAGTTCGCTCCGTTGCTCGTAGGTCAGGCCGCTATGGTGCAGACCCACGCCTTGGCGGAGCAGGCGGTTGAGGTCGTCGCCGGCGATGGCGCGCTGGGCCGGGGTCAGCTGCGGTCCGTTGCCCAAGGGGAGGGCATGGGCGATCTCGCGGGCGATCTGTTCGGCCGCCCGGCGGCGGGGGGCGAACACCAGCACGGGCCCCAGGTCGGCCAGCACCGCCCGGACCACGGCCCGGGCCACGTGCCCCTTGATGCCTCCGGGCTCGCGGCTCTCCAGCGCATCGAGGGCCACCTCCTCCAAGGGGATCGGGCGGGTATGCTCCTGGATCAGGGTGACCGTACGACCGAGGTGCCGCAGCCATTCCGCGACCGTCTGGGGGTTGGCGACGCTGCCGCTGAGCAGCAAGAGCCGGGTCTCCGGCGGGGCCAGGGCCAGGACCGTCTCGTAAGCCGGCCCCCGCCGCTCATCCGCGAGCATCTGGTATTCGTCGATGACGAGCAGGTCCGGCCGCCGTCCGGCGAGGAAACGGTGACGCTGGGTCTCCAAGGTGGCCACCACCACCGGGGCGCCGAGGTTCTCGCTCACATCGCCGGTGGCGATTCCGACGTCCCAGCCCAGCGCCCGCCACTCCGCCAGCTTGTCGTTGGCCAACGCCCTGGTCGGCACGGCGTAGACCGCCTGGCCACGGTGGCCATGCCGCATGAGCAGCTCGAAGATATAGGTCTTGCCCGCGCCGGTCGGCGCCTGCACGACCACATCCTCGCCTTGGCGGAGGGCCCGCAGCGCTTCCTGTTGCCAGAGGTCGGGAAGGATGAGCCGTTGGTCCGCCATGGCGACTTTCCAGCAAAGGACGGACCGTCCCGAACGCAAGCCGCCGGGGTTTGCGGTTGCGGGTTTTCCGCCGCCCATGCTACGACTGCGTCCGCATGGCCATCAGCACCGACCTCGCCCGCGGCTTGAAGAAAGTCGACAAGGACCTCGACTTCATGATGGGGTGCTTCGTCGAGGTGCTCGAGCAGCTCGAGCACAAGGACCTCGCCGGCACCCTGCCGTGGATGGGCAAGCGCAAGCTGCGCGGCGTGCAGATCTTCTCCTTCCTCGGCGTCCAGGCCTACTCGATCGCCTTCCAGCTCCTCAACATGGTCGAGGAGAACGCCTCGGCCCAGTCCAAGCGCCTGCGCGAGGACAAGCTCGGCCTGGCCTCCGACCCCGGTTCGTG
>JACCDK010936354.1_pt1 | contig 10640 bp, 10 predicted proteins | sample 7445871 | NCBI WGS metagenome assembly JACCDK01 (sample SAMN15323436, study PRJNA562643) | freshwater metagenome | isolation source: river surface water | place: USA:Blue River Watershed | collected 2017-08-15
AATACTCGAGTGGCATGCGCGAGTAGCTCTGAACGGTGCTCGGTATAAAAAGCCCCCAGTTCAGCAACTGTCCATACGCTAAGTGCCACTTGATTGATCCTTCATTAACCGGTTTTGTCCTGCAGAGCCAGCCGTCGCTGCCTCTATCCCCTACTACGAATCCAAGTCTGGATTGTCGTGGGAAAGGGACAAAACGGGCATTTCGGCAGAGAAGAAGCGGCTAGTAGAGGGCTGCTACTGCCTTTTGCAGAGCTCCCAATAGTTTTGCTTTGGCCTTGATGATCAATTTCGAATCAGCAGGTTTGATTCGTAAAAACTCCTGAAGTTCATAAACTTTTTGAATCGTTATACCTTTTAATGAGCTGACTCCTAAGTACGGGAGGCAATCAGACCTCCAGTTCTGGTGTTCATGAACAAGAACAAACCTGGAATTATGTGGGCGGTTGCCTACGAAGCTCTCACTAAGTTTTGATTCAATAACTCTGACTTCATCAGAATAACTCGTGTGCGTCGCACCCTGGCCAAAACCCAAATTTATGACCCTGCTTTGGCTCGGCATGATGACAAAACCAGACTTACAAAATGATTCCACCAAACCATCCCAGTGAAAATTCTCTCCTCCTGTCCAAAATTCCTTCATCTCGACCCAAGTTTTCCTCGAGATGGACCAGCCCCAGCCGAGTCCAAATCTCTGCTTTGAGTAGGACAAATGATTTTCTGAATTGCGTGGGATTCCAGAAAATCCATTTATGCCTCTAAATTTAGGATCGGAATAGTACAAACTGCTTATCTCGACATTAAACCTTAGGAAATCGGTTGCAATGAGAACGTCATCTTCGAGTATGGTCACTAGATTAGTCTCAACATTTTGAAATGCTGCGGAAATGCCGTCATGAATATTTGCGTTAATTGCCTGCTCTGAGGTACTTGTTTCTTTGCGATCAAATTTTAAGTGCTGGGTTGGAAGCTTGTTGAAATTATTAATTAGTGCCGAAACCTCTGGCTCATTACCCTGCTGCACAAAAATTATTTCCGAATATTCGGGGACTAGGGAATCCGAAAGTGAATCCAACACTTTCTTCAGTGTCTCAGATCTCTTGAATGCCACAACTACCAACGCAGCATGAATTTTTACCTTCATCAAAGACCCATTATTTGCGCTTGCTTTTCAAATTCAGGTACTGAATTCCTAACTTCCTCGAAACTACCACTTGCTTTCAATAAACCGTTCTCTAGGAAATAGACACAGTCTGCATCCATAATTGTGGATAATCGATGTGCGATCATGAGTACCGTTGTTTTGCCCCGAAGTTGTACGAGCGTTTCCGCAATATTCGCCTCGGTTTCACCGTCGAGCGCACTTGTAGCTTCATCAAGCACAAGCAGTAACGGGTTTGTAAACAGCGCTCTTGCAATTCCTAGGCGCTGTCGCTGCCCACCGCTGAGACTTGTTCCTCGCTCTCCTACAGGGCTGTCCAATTGGCCGGGAAGGTTTTTTATAAAATTCTCTAACTCTGCCGCTCGCAAACATTTCCAAACATGCTCGTCATCAACGACAGATACGGGATATCCGAGACTTACATTCTCTCGAATCGTTCCATTTGAAATTGATACATCTTGCGGCACATATGAAACTGAACCTGGCCAGGCCGAAATCGCATCTAAAGGATTGAGGCCAGAAATTGTCACCCGGCCAGAATCGGGTTGAAGAACGCCTAAAATTAGATCTATAAGGGAAGTCTTCCCAGCTCCCGATGAGCCAACGAAGGCTACGAATTCTCCTGGCTTGACTGTGAATGAGACATTACTTACCGCAGGAGTAACCGCTGTTGGATAAGTCAAACTTAGTTGCTCTGCGTGTATCTCAGACTTGAAACCTGAATGCTCTAAATCCAGAGTATCTAAAGCCTCAGCCAATTCCTCGCTTGCGCCCAATTTTTCAATCAATTCAAGAGTAGGAGCAGCAGTACCTAAGGCTCCGCGAATTTGAAGTGCTCCTTGTTGCATTCTCAAAACAGCTGGAGCAATTCTTGTCCCTGCCACAAGAAAGATTGACAATGTAGCAATCGCTTGGACAGCATCCTGAGTGATGAATTGTGTTGCACCAAGTATGAGCGCTCCTAAGACAACCGTAGTTTCAATCACATACTTGCTAATGCTGGGCACAAATGACATTTCTGCGATTGTGTTTGCTTGCTTAAGCCGTAATCTTCCTATTTCACGGGCGTAATAATGTCTACGATTTCTCACGACTGATTCTCGATAGGAAATCAAAACCTCCATGATTTTCTCTGATGAGGCTATCCCCAGTGATGTATCTAGCTCGCCAAGTATCCGTGCTCTAGTGTGGAGCAGTCTGTACATTAGAAAAGCTATTGCTCCAAAAATCAAGAATGTGCCAATTGAGATAGCAGGATCTACATAAAAAAGCCCAGCGGCCATCACAAGTAAAAGTGCTGAATCGGCAATTAAAGAAATTGTCGTTCCCAGAACTCCGACAGTTATTGTTACCACTCCTTGAGTGACAGAATAAAGAGTCTGTTGAGTTGTCTTTGCTTGAATCTCAAGCAAAGACTGAGTCAAAAGTTTTGAGATTAATCTCGAGGAAATCAAAGCCGATCTACGGCTGAGAAAAAATAGAATCTTTCTAGAGATTATAACTGACATTAATGATCTAACAATCAAGAAGAAAGCGGCGCCTAGTCCCAAGACTGTCGCCTGAGTTTGAAGACTAGAATTCTGTAAGTGTAGAAATTCTAAGAAACTCGATATCCGTCCGTTTGGTTTCTGAGACTGAACGCCAGAAATTGCAAGACTTCCAAGCAATCCAACAAGAGCGACACCAATCAGATCTAAAATCGACAAACAAATTTGAAAGATTACTACGAGAACAACACGTCGCTGATCTTTTCGGGTTAGCACACTCAATGATCTTGCAATTGTTGTGCTTCGCCATTTTGTGCGTACAAGACTTATTTTCACTGATTTTCCTAGTTCGACTACGAGTTAACTCTAATGACAATTATAGTCGTCATTAGAGAAGGGCAAGCAAAAGCAAGCTTCGTTTTCAATTCTAATTTCCCCACGCTTTCTCTCGTAGCCAATTAGGTGGGATCAAGAGATCGGGTTCTTTCAATTCACTAAACCAAGGTTTTGGAGCGACGACAACAGCATCTGAATTAATTGACAGGCGAGCGCCCCACCAACTAAATGACGAGTTTGCAATTACGTATCCCTTGCCTAAGCGCATAACTTCAAGAGTCTTAACTATGCAATTGTCGATATCTCCAAAGGATCGCGTTAATCCTTGCAGTTCCTCCGGAATTCTATCGAGTGCGTTGTGGGGCTCGTCGGAAAAAAGCCAAATGGATTTGTAGATACCAGAATTCCAAAGATTGATGATCGCCTTGTGATAATAGCTCAACTCAGGTATTCCAAACTTATTTTCATCTCGATAGTCAGCCAGCCGAACATGCACTACGAGTGGCACTTCTACGGCCGCTAGTTCTTTGTACCCTGCATAGTTTTCAAAATTTTTTGCTTTTAAGGTTTTCAGAATCTCAGCTACCGCATCGCTTTCATGATATTTGAATGATTGGAAATATCCTACAAGATATCTATCTCGATCATCGACCTTTAAGGGAAAGAAGCCGACGTTGTCCCCTGTTGTTATCAATCTAAATTTTCTAAATTTAGTTGTCAACACTATTGATCCAAGTAGTTTGGTAAGGATTAGATAAGAACGACGTCTTTCAACCCAATTTGGTTCAATACTCGATCTTAATAAATATCCGAGTGTTTTTCCCGCAATCCATGAATTCTTAGTGCGGGGGAGCAGGCTGATTTCCGGTGGAAGTTCATAGCACTCAATTTGAGGCATACCGGAGATATTTACTCTCGGCTTGCCGAGCACCCATTCGATTGAGATTTGTTTTGACTTTGATGAATACAAAGCCGCCGCAACTTGGAATAATTCATTTCCGAGCCCACCAGTTAAGTGCAATACCAAAGGCATATTATTTTTATTCGATGAATTCATCTTTGCAACCAGTTTCTTAACTTAAGTTTGCTATATCGGAGTCTTGTTTTATTAAATGGGATTAGCACCGGAAAAAAAATAAGAAAGGTTTTGATTTTATTTCGCAACGTTGAATAAATTAGGGATGAGATAAAGATTTTTACGATAATCATTTCAGTGAAACTGTCGAAATTCGTTTGGTTCGAACGTCGAATCTGTAAAATCTCGAATAGAACCTGGGATAAATCTCTCTTAGGTTTACTCTGATTTGTTAGCTGACACTCTTGATTCGTTGTGTACCGATAGGTTGTTATGCAAGTAAAGAGAATCTCTTTTTCTTGTTGGCAAAATTCGTAAAGAAATTTTTGATCTTCGCCCATGCTCAAATTTGAAAATCGAGTAGTTCCGATAGTTTTGGCAAGAAACGTCCACCTCCATAAACCAGGCTCCAGTGCAACCTCTGTCAAGCTTTTTTTGTGTTCGTGAAGGGTTACCATTTTTGAAATTGAATCCACTGATTCGTAATTTGAAATCAAAGCATTAAAATCGGTTACCATGGGCATCCTTAGAATTTCCAGTAACTCGAGTGGACAATAAATATCGTCAGAATCTACGAAATTCACCCAAGTACCTTGGACATAATTCAGTCCCAAATTTCTAGCTCCACCTGGTGATCCAATATATTTTTCTGCAAGTGTGATTGATTCTCCTGGGTAACGATTCAATAAATTTCTGATTTCGGGACCTGTGCATAAATCTTGCACATCATGAATGATAATCACTTGAATTTCATTCTCTACCGAGAGATTAGACATCGTAGTTTCAAAATTCTGAAGTCGTCCAGCCATTCTAGAGATAGGGATAATGACGCTCAACAAGTATCGTTTTTCGGATTTCTGCACCACACATATGAGTCTATGCAATAAAACTTACAAAAAAGGTACTCTTCACCCATGAAGCTTTATGTTGCAGGCGTACGGGGCATGGTTGGGTCAGCTATTGCCCTAGCGGCCCAAGCTAAAGGATATGACGTTGTGGGCAAAAGTTCCAACGAACTAGATTTAACGAATAGAACCGCAGTCTTTGCCGATATTCTCCAGGAAAAGCCTGATGCCTTAGTCATTGCTGCCGCGCGCGTTGGGGGTATTGGGGCGAATATGGCTGATCCAGTTGGGTTTCTCTCAATTAATTTGCAGATTCAAACAAACTTGCTTGATGCAGCTCATCAGGCTGGGATCAAGAGGGTGCTCTTCATGGGGTCTTCCTGTATTTACCCTCGAAATGCTTTGCAGCCAATGACGGAAGAGATGCTGCTAACGGGAGAACTCGAACCAACAAATCTGTCATATGCGCTTGCAAAGATTTCAGGTCTTAAACTCGTTGAGGCCTACAGGGCACAGTATGGCCATAGTTGGATATCCGCCATGCCAACAAATCTCTACGGGCCGCGAGACAATTTCGACCTTAATTCCGGGCATGCACTGCCTGCCATGATTCATAGATTTCACATTGCAAAGCTACAAGGGACAAAGTCTGTTGAAGTATGGGGGGATGGGACTGCTTTGCGTGAGTTTCTCCACGTTGAGGATTTGGCAGAAGCGTCTCTTCTATTGCTGGACAGATACGATGATAGGGGTCCGATCAACATGGGTTCAGGAGAGGAAATTTCCATAATTGACTTAGCGAATGTGATTAAAAAAGTGGTTGGCTTTAAAGGCGAAATAATTTTAGACAAATCAAAACCGAACGGTAGTCCTAGAAAACTCCTCGAGAGTTCTAGGATAAAAGCTTTGGGTTGGGAACCACGCCTAACCCTAGAAGTAGGTATACAAAATACGTATCAATGGTTTCTTGCTAACAAGCCAATCTCGGTAAATTGATGCAAGATTCGAAGAAGCATGCAAAAGTCCTTTGCGCAATCAGCCATGGACTGTATGAGCCTTGGTTAAGTATCCTAAACGATGGCCAACGACTAACGTGGCTGTCTGAAAAATTCCCAGAAAACTTTGAAGTATTGCATTACCACGCCACTCCTGTCGGAAAATTGTTTCAAAGGATGGATCAGCTGCATGAAAAAATAAGATGGAAAAATAGGTATCTTGCCTCATTACTCTGTTTGTTTGATAATTTCATCTTGGTGCCGTTACTCAACTACATTCCAAAAAGTTATGATTCTAAATTGCTGACGACTGTTGAAAATGTGATTCACATCAAGTTTCCTGATACCTATTTGACTTACCGCTGGAAATTTCTCTCTCTACTAAGGTACTTTGTACATGAGACAAACTCCGACTTCCTATTCATCACTTCAACCGCCTCATATGTACAACCTCACTTGGTTCTAAATTTTGTAAGCCAAATTCCCGACCATACAACTTATGCTGGCGCTGAGCCTTACGAAGGTGCTGGTTTTATTTCAGGGAGTAACCGAATTATTTCCCGAGAGATAGCCCTGAGTGCTCTCGAATCACGAAAAAAATGGAAGCCTGGGGTCATTGAGGATGTCGAGTTTACTAGGCTTGTACAGGCAAACGGTCATAAATTAATGACTTTCCCGATTGCCAATATAGATTCAATCGCGAATTTATTGGAAACGCCAGATGTTTTTGTTAAAGGCACCTATCACTTCAGATTAAAATCCATAGCAGGTGGGAAAAGAAATGATGTGGAAATCATGAAATCGCTACATGAGCGGGTACTCCGACTAAAAGATAGAGAGTGAAATGAATACAAGTCCAATAACTATTCGATTTAGAAAATGGCCGGGTCCGGTTGGAGAAGAACAGCATTTCTTTCGGAAACTGTTCGAAATAGTCACAGATCGAAGTGTGGTTTTTGTGGAGTCAGAACTAGGAAATGTTGATATCGAAATAGAGTCTGTTTATGGTGAGCGTCAGATACCTTCTTTGAATTCTCGACTATATAGGTTTCTAAATTCACACTTGCCAGGAGGAATTGATTTTTCCAAGCGGAGTCACACTCCAAATCAGCAACCTTCCGGAACTGGAAGAATCAAGATTTTCTACACAGGGGAGAATGAGAGACCACCTGAAGGCAGATGGGACGCTTACTTATCATTCGACATGCATTCTTTTGATGGACGCAATGCCTACCTTCCTCTGTGGTGGATAACAAGTTCGGATATTTTAGTTCCAACTATTTCTCCATATTTGGGACGACCAATCACTATCGAACAGATGTTAAATCCCAGGAAACCAAGTCTCGAAGGAAGAGTAAAGTTCTGTGCTGCATTTATCGGAAAAGCCTACCCATTTAGAATGCATGCGATAAGTGCAATTTCAAAAATTGGTAAAGTCGATGTCTTTGGTGGCATTGCAAGAGATACAAGACAAACGCGCGCCGAAGAGAAATATGATATTTCCCAAAATTATAAGTTTGTTTTTGCATTCGAAAATGATTTATACCCTGGGTATGTGACAGAAAAAGTGCCCGAAGCATGGGCAACTGGAGCCGTGCCTTTGTACTGGGGATCCGATCCAGCAGGTTATTTAAATCAGAAGTCATTTATAAATTTGGCTAACTTTCATACACTGGAAGATTTTGTAGAAGAGGTTAGTGAAGTCCACCAAAACGATGAACTTTGGTCACGATATGCGTCAGAACCACTCTTGATTAAGAGACCATCCCTTGATCATGTAATCGAAGTGCTCAAGATAGCTTGTGAACCGTTGAAGCGATGATTGGTTAGGTAAATTCAATGATTGCTAGTTATGTGATTAATCTAGATCGGGAAGTTTCGCGCTGGAAAAACTGTGAATTTCAAGCTCGGAAGTTTGGTCTTGACATCGCTCGTGTGAGTGCAATTTCAATCACCGATTTACCGCAAGAATCAGAATCATTTGTTTCGAGGGGTGTTCGGGCGGTTTGGCTTTCTCATATGAAGTGTCTCGAGCTTTTTCTCGCAACCGATGCGTCGCATGCTCTGATACTAGAGGATGATTTCCAAATCAAGAATTCAAAAAAGTTGGCTTCTTACATGGCATCACCAACCATATTGGCTCATGATTTAGTCCAATTTGGCTTCTTAATGCCGGGACCTGATATTGCAATTCGAGTAAAGGTTGCGAATTTTGAAACAACATTTTTTAGGTTCATAGCAAAACTCGGGAATCTGCCGAATTTTCAGGAAGCATCATTTAAGAATCGTCTCCGGGTGAAAGAGGCTCGTGAGATGCCACGAGGTTTTACCGCAGATGACTTCCAGCCGGGAGCACATAGTTATTTGATTTCCAGAAGACTAGCCACCTCGGTGCTCCAGTTGAATTCTCCTCAGTTCCTAAGTATCGATGACTTTTTCACAGCCTTGTCTCAGATGCGAACCTTCAAATCAATCAGAATTAAAAAGAGCATTGTGAGCCAAGCTCCATTCCCCAAGTGGTCAGGTGAAAGATTTCTTCAGATTTAATCTGCGAATATAGAGTCTACAGGCGTAAATCCGGGCATCTGAAAATTTGTCGCATTTTCATTTAAGTACTTGTAAAATGGCTTTGGTAGAAGTGTGCGGCCGCCGTTTTGCATGCACAGAAAACCTCCCCACCATGACAGTGTTGAGTTAGACATTACAACTGAGCTCGCTTGGGACATGAGTTTCAGGGTTTGAATTGGATTCAAATCTCCAGGGCCAAATACTGAAATTGCCTCAGTTGCCAATTGGACATCTGGGGCGCGTGCTTCATCGTCCGTGCAAATGTAGGTTGGAAGTGATCTATCCATGTTCCTGGCGTAGTATTCTGGGCTCAACACGCCAAATGTGTTTTTCAAATTATTGAAATCACCCCGCCTTACGTGAAGAACTTGGAAGTGGTCTTCAGCTCTGATGGGGACTTCTATCTTCTCAAGGGCTACTCTGAGTTCCTCCGCAAGCAACAGTTCAATGCCTTGGGCAACTTTCCAGTTTATGAAGAAACCTGTTACTAAATTGGGCATGATTGGTGGAAGCACGGGGATTTCGTCATGATTTCCTGTACGGAGAACTCCCAATAAACTTGACAGACATGTGCCTAACTTTCCTGACTTAGAATTAATTTTGTCAAGGCTCGCCAATAGATATCCAACAGAATCTCTTCTTTTACTTTGCAAAACATGACTGCAAGGAAATTCTAAACTTGACAGATTACTGTCATATCCACGATGTTCATGAATGGAATCATAAATCGGTTGAACTACGCTCGCATATTTGATGGCAATTTGATGGGCAAACGCCCATTGAAACAATTGATTTCCCAGTCGTCCCGACATTTGTAGAAATATCTGATTCTGCATAGATTAATTCTTAACTAATTTTCAAAGCATCTTTGAAATAATCTAGTGACGCTTCAATTCCAGATGCCAAGTCGACTCGAGGTATCCACTTAAGTTTTTCGCTTGCGTAGGTAATATCAGGTTTTCTTTGCTTTGGATCATCGCTTGGAAGATCTTGAAATACTATCTCAGATTTTGAATTGGTTAACTCAACAATTTTTTGTGCTAGTTCCAGAATTGAAAATTCCACTGGATTTCCGAGATTTACTGGTCCTGTGATTTCACTTGTACTAAAAAAGAGGTTTTGGAGACCAGCTATCAAGTCATCAACGTAGCAAAAAGACCTTGTTTGGCTACCATCTCCATACATTGTTATGGGCTGATCTTGAAGCGCTTGCACAATAAAATTGCTTACAACTCTTCCATCATCAAGCGACATTCTTGGGCCATACGTATTAAAAATTCTTGCGACTTTGATATCAACATTGAACTGCCTGTGATAGTCAAAGAATAAACTTTCTGCAGCGCGCTTTCCTTCATCATAGCAAGACCGAATTCCGATGGGGTTTACATTCCCCCAGTAACTTTCATTCTGTGGCGACACCGTTGGGTCACCGTAAACCTCACTAGTCGACGCTTGTAGGATTCGAGCGCTGGTTCGCTTTGCAATCCCCAGCATATTAATCGCCCCCACTAAATTAGTTTTCAAAGTTTGGACCGGAAATTGCTGGTAATGCTTAGGCGAGGCAGGAGAAGCGAGATTGAATATACCGTCCACTTCTACAAACAGTGGAAGCGTTACATCATGCCTTAAGATTTCAAATTTAGAATTATCCAGCAAGTGTTCGATGTTTGCTCTTCTGCCTGTGTAAAAGTTATCGACGGCCAAAACTTCGTGGCCAGATGCAATTAAAGCCTCACACAAATGTGAGCCAAGAAATCCTGCACCTCCAGAGACCAAGAGCCTCATGTTATCCCCTTTGTTGCGAGAAATATCATCGGATATCTAGTCTACCTTTTAAGGTCTTTAATATCGGTTTTTCTACGAGTTTGACAGAAATTAGAGTGGCTAAGAAAGACGTTAAGACTAATGCAAGGTAGTGAATTCCTAAATTGTGTACTTGAGTAACCTCCAGCAGACGACTGACCAACCCAGAAAGCGGGGCATGCCAAACGTAGATCCCAAAAGACAATAATCCACTATTCCGAGCGATTGATTCTGTTATCTGGAAATTACTCCCGACTTCAAACTCGGCTAACGAGTAAATGAAGTATGCGAAAGCTAAGCAAGAACATATGGCTTGGTAAGGTCCATAATCTATTCTTAGTAAGACAACAGCCAGGCTAGCAGCTGATGACA
>JACCDK011609779.1_pt1 | contig 10635 bp, 14 predicted proteins | sample 7445871 | NCBI WGS metagenome assembly JACCDK01 (sample SAMN15323436, study PRJNA562643) | freshwater metagenome | isolation source: river surface water | place: USA:Blue River Watershed | collected 2017-08-15
AGCTATCACTTGGAGAGCAAGCCAAATTCTTCCCAAGCGACGCCGCCCTCTCAAGCTGGATTGCCCAAGCCGATCAAGGCAAAGCAGAGATCGTCTACGAAATTTAATTGAAGTCAGAGCCAAACAATTGGGGTCAGATCAACATTAATTAATTAATTAATGTTGATCTGACCCCAATTGTTTGGTTCTGATCCCAATTAATCTTTGGGACGGAAGCTAATCTCTAGAACTGGTGGGACGCGTCCATCTTCGTCGCGGGGCAAGGTGGCGGTTTTGTCGATGGCCTTCAGGACGGCTTCATCCCAAGACTTGTTGCCACTGCTAGACAAAAGTTTGCGACTGAGGATGGTGCCATCGGGGGATGTGCGCACTTCTACTTCGGCCTTGGGGTTGCCTGCTACGTCTTCAGTGAATGTGATGTTGGGTTTGATGCGCGCACGAATACGTCCACCATAGCTGGCAGAGGGTCCTGATGATTTCAAAGCAGAGCCCTTGGCATTCTCATCACCGGAGGCGCCTGCCAGGCCTTGCATGCGTTTCAAATTTTCGTTGCGAAGGACGGCGGCTTGTTTTTCTTCAGCGGCCGCTTTCTTGGCTTCTTCCTTGGCCTTAGCCGCAGCGACTTCTTTTTTCAGGGCTTCTTCTTTTTTCTTCTTCTCGAGTTCCTTGGCTTTTTCTTTTTCTTTCTCTTTAGCCTTCTCTTTGTCTAATTTTTCTTTTTCAAGCTTCTTTTTCTTCTCTAACTCAGCCTCTTTCTTCTCTTCAAGTTTCTTCTTTTCTTTTTCTTTCTTAAGCGCAATGTCTGCTGCTTCTCGTTCTGCAACAGCATTCGCTTTTGGGGGCGCAGGCGCAGGTTTGGGCTCAGGTTTGGGCTCTACTTTCTGAACAGGCTCTGGCGGCTTGACGGGTTCCGGTGGCGCAGGTTCGGGTTCATTGGCTGCTGGCGCAGCCTCTACGGGTAAGGCTGACCACAGCTCTGCCGATGCAGACAGCGTGTTGGGCTCGGTCTTCCAATGAATGCCCCAAGTGAGTGCCGCCAACAGAAGCAAATGCATGAACAGCGCAAACGACAACGAGCGGCCAAACCCACCTGTGGGTGGTGGCGCAAACTCGTTGTGTGCAATGGCGTTCATACGACAGAGAGCAACTTAAATTGGCAGAGAAAAATCACGGTGCCAACTGCACAGACAAGCCAACGCGCTGAATACCCGCGCGCTGCAAGGTGTCCATTACCTTGACCACCGTCTCGTATTTCACATTTCGATCTGCGCTGATGACCACCGCAGAATTGGCTTGGCCCGTTTGTGCAACGCGGACGTTGTTGGCCAAGCCGTCTAGATTAATCTTTTGCGTTTTACTGTCGTTCACCATTTCAAGACTGTCGTCCTTTTGAACCACAATTTGAATGACCTGGTCAGGCTGTTTGGCAGCCTTGCCAACGCTGGGCAAATCCACCATGCTGGGCGTGATCATGGGCGCTGTCACCATGAAGATAATCAGCAACACCAACATCACATCGATGAAGGGCACCATGTTGATTTCATTGATGGTGCGCCGTCCGCGACCGCGAGAGGAAACAGCAGGCATGTGTGTGCTCCCTGAAAATCAGTGACCAGAAGCGGACAGGTGTGAGCCAGCCGTTGCGCTGGTTCCTGCTCCTGTAGAGCCGCCCAAACTTCTTTGCAAAATGTTGGAGAACTCTTCGATGAATGTTTCCAGCTTGATGGCAACCCGGTCAATGTCGCGCGCAAACCGGTTGTATGCCACCACGGCTGGAATGGCCGCAAACAGTCCAATGGCTGTTGCAACCAAAGCCTCTGCAATGCCTGGCGCCACAGTGGCCAAGGTCACCTGCTGCATGCTGGCCAAGCCAGTAAACGCATGCATGATGCCCCAAACCGTGCCAAACAAGCCGACATAGGGCGATACAGAACCCACAGAGGCCAAGAAGGACAACTGCGCCTCGGCCACGTCCATCTCGCGCTGAAAGCTGGCGCGCATGGCTCGGCGAGCGCCGTCCAACAAAGTGCCAGGATCGCTAATGCGACGCTCTCGCAGTTTTTGATACTCGCGCATGCCGCTTGCAAAAATTCTTTCCATGGGGCCAGCTAACTTGGAATTTTGAACTGCAGCCGCAAATAAATCGTTCAAGCTGGTCCCTGACCAAAAGTTTTGTTCAAACTCTTCGTTCAAAGACTGAATTCGTTGGATGGCCATCAGCTTTCGAACAATCGCGGCCCAACTTGCAATAGAAATGGCCATGAGAATGAGCATGACCAATTGCACAACAAAACTGGCATGCAACACGAGTTGAATAATGGACATGTCTTGGTTCATTGAAGTGCTTCCAAAATGGCGGCCGGAATTCGACCAGGTTTCATGGTTTGATTGTCAACCCATCCAATGCGGATGGTGCCTTCTGCCAATAATTTGCGCTCACCCTCAACAGCCAACCATGCTTGCTGCGCCAAAACCAAACTGGCGCGTCCAGCTTCAACTGTGCGCGCTGTGACTTCTAGCAAGTCATCCAAACGCGCGGGTGAAAAATACTTGATATGGGTTTCACTGACCACAAACATCCCGCCGCTTTGCGCTTTCAGGGCTTGCTGTTGAATGCCCAAAGAACGCAACCACTCCGTTCGGGCGCGTTCAAAAAACTTAAGGTAGTTGGCGTAGAAAACAATGCCACCGGCGTCGGTGTCTTCCCAGTAAATGCGAATGGGAAAAACGAAGCCCTGACTCATGCGCGTGCGCGGCCAGCCTGGCGGTCGGCTTGGACTTCGTGAGGACGCAATTGCGGTGCCAAACCTTCCAGCACAGCATTGACATATTTGTGGCCGTCGGTGCCACCAAACTCTTTTGCCAATTCAATGCATTCATTGAGGCTGACGCGCCAAGGCACATCGAGGCAATGTTTCATCTCGTAAGTGCCAATCCACATGGCCGCATGCTCGATGGGAGAGATCTCAGCCATGCTTCGATCAAGCAAGGGCAAAATCAATTTGTCGAGTTCTAGGGATTGTTCAGCACAGCCATACAACAGGGCATCGTAATGCGCAGAATCAGCCTTGTGAAAACCAGACAAATCGCGCGTGAAGACATCAATGTCGGAAGCCTCGTTCTTGCCCACAATGACTTGGTACAAGGCTTGAAGCGCAAATTCGCGAGCACGACTGCGAGCAGACTTGCTAGCGGATTTGCCTGGCTTGCGCAAAGATGGCTTGCCCGTGCCAGGCTGCAGGTTGTCGGCTGAAGAGTCTTGCAGCTCGCTCATGCCAATTCCTCGCCGTCCAAGTCGTCTTCACCGGCAGCCAAGTCTTCCATCAGCATGGCCATTTCAACGGCGACACGTGCAGCGTCACGACCTTTTTCAGTTTGACGTGCAATGGCTTGTTCCAAGTTCTCAGTGGTGAGGATGGCGTTGGCAATGGGCACGTTGTAATCGAGCGCAATGCGGCTGACGCCTGCGCCCGACTCATTGGCCACCAATTCGAAGTGGTATGTTTCACCCCGAATGATGCAACCCAGGGCGATCAGCGCGTCGTATTCGCCGCGCTCTGCCATGGCTTGCAATGCAATAGGGACTTCCAAGGCCCCAGGTACCAGCACATGATCGATGTCGTGGACGCCCAAGTCTTCTAGTTCACGAATGCAGGCCACAGCCAATGCGTTGGTGATGCCTTCGTTGAAGCGTGCTTGAACGATGCCAATGTGCAACCCCAAGCCGTCTAACTCTTGTTCAATGCCTTTGTCTGCGCCTTGCATATTTATTCCTTAGGGATGTAACCAGTGACTTCAACGCCGTAACCCGCCATGCTGGGCATGCGTCGTGGTTGGCCCATCAATTTCATTTTTTGAACGCCACACTCGCGCACAATTTGAATACCAACGCCATAGGTGCGCAAGTCCATTTTGCTTCTGTTGGGCGCCTGCGCAGAGCGCGCACGTCCTTCAAACTGGGCCAGCAATTGTTCGGCACTTTCACCGCAATTGAGCAGCACAGCCACACCATGGCCGTGCTTGTGGATGTAATCCAAGCTGTTTTCCAAACTCCATGAATGCATTTGACGACCGACTTCCAAAACGTCAAAAACTGAAAGGGGTTCGTGAACGCGCACGGGCACTTCCGCATCGGCCGACCATGTGCCCTTGACCAAAGCCAAGTGCAAAGATTGACTGGGTTTGTCTTTGAATGCATACACCGTGAATTCGCCGTGGGCTGTTTGCATGGTGCGCGTGCCCACTTTTTGAACCAAAGATTCTGTGCGATTGCGGTATTCAATCAGGTCTGCAATGGTGCCAATTTTGAGGCCATGCTCGGCTGCAAAAATTTGCAGGTCGGGCAGGCGAGCCATGGTGCCGTCGTCCTTCATGATTTCACAAATCACAGAAGAGGGGCTGCAACCCGCCATGGTGCCCAAGTCACATCCAGCTTCGGTATGACCCGCGCGCATTAGCACGCCACCATCTACAGCTTGAAGCGGAAAGATGTGACCAGGCTGAACCAAATCTTTGGCTGTTGCGTTGGCTGCCACAGCAGTCTTGACCGTGAGCGCACGGTCAGCTGCAGAGATGCCGGTGGTTACACCCTCAGCGGCTTCAATGGAGACGGTAAAGGCGGTGCTGTAAACGGTGCCATTGCTGGCGGCCATGGGCGGCAATTTGAGGTGTTCACAGCGATCGCGGGTAAGGGTGAGGCAAATGAGGCCACGGCCAAAGCGGGCCATGAAATTGATGGCTTCGGCCGTGACGTGGTCGGAGGCGATCAACAAATCGCCTTCATTTTCACGGTCTTCGTCGTCAACCATGATGACGATGCGCCCAGCGCGCAAGTCGGCCACGATGTCTTCAACGGGGGATATTTGAACGGGCGTCAGTGGACTGCCAGAATTCGTACTCATGTCACTACTTTCAAGAGTGCTTGCCAGCCTGAAGGGCTGTTGCAGCTGTGTTGGCAGATGCGTCGTTGTTGAGCATGCGCTCGACATAACGGGCGATCAAATCGATTTCTAAGTTCACAGCGCTGCCCTTTTGCAAAGTACCGAGTGCCGTGTTGTCGACTGTGTGGGGAATGAGGTTGATGCTGAATTCGCAACCTGCATCGGTGTCAGCAACTTTGTTCACAGTAAGGCTAACGCCATTGACCGTGATGGAACCTTTGTAGGCCAGGTATTTGCCCATGTCTGTGGGTGCTTGAATGCGCAATTCCCAGCTTTCGCCCACCTGCGCAAAGTGCGTCACATGGCCAATGCCATCGACGTGGCCCGACACAATGTGTCCGCCCAATCGATCGTGCGCACGCAAGGCTTTTTCCAAGTTGACTTTGCCAAGCTGGTTCAAACCGCACGTTTTATCGAGCGATTCGGCAGAAATGTCGATGGTGAATTGGTGGGTAGCAATGTCAAATGACGTGACCGTCATGCAAGCGCCGTTGATCGCAATGCTGTCGCCCAGGCCAACGTCATCCAGGTAGCCCGCGGGCACCTCGAGAGTGAGTCGCTTGCCATGACTTAAAGAGCTGCCCAGGTCGTGGAGGGCGGCGATACGCCCCACGCCGGTGATGATTCCGGTAAACATGGCGTGTATTTTCGCAGGGATTGAGGCGGTTTAGGCCTGAACCCTGGCCAAAACCCGCAAATCTTTACCGATTAATTGTGTTTCTGTGAAACTGAGTGCCAAGCCTTGTGACAACTCTTCTAGAGGACCGAGGTTGGCCATGCCTTGGCCCAGCCCCAGAATTTGGGGGGCGAGGTAGACCAAGAACTCGTCAACGCAGCCTTCACGTATGAGCGAGCCGTTCAGTTTGTGGCCTGCTTCGACGTGCAGTTCGTTGACTTCGCGGCTGGCCAAGTCGCTTAACAAGGCCTGCAAATCAACTTTGCCTTGGGCATTGGGCAGCACTTTGACCATGGCGCCTTTGGCTTCAAGGGCCGCGATCTTGCCAGCATCTTCAACGGCGGCATAGATCCAAACTTGCCGAGGTGTTTCAGAACCTGGCCTTGAGTGCTGAAACAACTTGGCATGCGTGGGTGTTTCCAAGCGGCTGTCCACGATCACCAAATGAGGCATTCGAGGAGGGCTTTCTAAAGGGGTACAAAGCCGCAAGTCTAAAAGTGGGTCGTCTTCTAAAACCGTGCCGATACCGGTCAAGATGGCGCACGCGCGTGCGCGCCATCCATGGCCATCGGCGCGTGCCTCTGGACCTGTAATCCATTGGCTTTTGCCATTGGTCAGCGCCGTTTGGCCGTCTAGGGAAGCTGCAATTTTCATTCGCACCCATGGTTTTTGACGGGTCATGCGGCTTAAAAACCCGGGATTTTGTGCAGCAGCTTGCACGGCACCATCGCCGATTTGAACCGCTATCCCTCCAGCCCGAAGACGATCAAAGCCTTGACCTGCCACCTGCGGATTGGGATCGGTCAGTGCCGCCACCACTTTGGCCAGTTTGGCTTGGACCAGCGCATCGCAACAAGGACCTGTTTTTCCGTGGTGCGAACAAGGCTCTAAGGTGACGTAGGCTGTGGCGCCAACGACTGAATGGCCTTTAGCGGCTGCATCTTCTAAGGCCATGATTTCGGCGTGGGGGCCGCCAGCGCGTTGTGTGTGGCCTTGTCCCAGAACCTTGCCCTGATCATCCACAATGACGCAACCGACGCGCGGATTGGGCGATGTGATGCGAAGGGCCTGCGCAGCCAGATCCAAAGCCTGTTGCATGTGCAGGCTTGCAAGAGGAAAGTTGGTGAAATTGACGTCCATGGGTGCAAGGATACGATAACTTAGACACCTGCCCATAACGGCGTGTTGGCGCGGCGTTGTCGCCACTGAATTTGGGGCCTGCTTTTGCCTTCTTGCCAAGACACGGATATTTGCAATTCTTGCAAATGCTCGGGAGGCATGCCCTCAACGGGAATGCTGCGAACTAGCCATGTCCGAACAAAGCCCATGTCGGGGTCTACCGAGACGGGATGAAGCGGGCTGGTTTGAAGAAACATGTGATGACATTGCAGTGTTTGAACACCCCAGCATTCGGCAAGATCTTGGGCCAAACCACTGGCCATGTCGAGATTGCGATTGGCTTGTGTGGCGGCAATGGTTGCCAAACTGAAACTCATTGCCCCCGACAATCCAACAGCAAGCAAAGCGCTGACCACCAAAGCTTCTAGAAGAGTGAAGCCTTTGTCAGTAGCCGGCATTTTTCCAGGTTCCAGCGACGCGTTGCACGCGAGATGTATCGATGTCCGCAGGCCAGTCAAAATTGATGGCGCCATGGGCATTGGTAAAGTTTTGAAGACCATTTCCCAGAGTCATGGACAGTTCTGTAGAAAGTGAAGACGCCACGCCGATTTGCCCCGTGATGGTGCCCCCTTGCCAGTTTTGCATGGTGTGAGCTTGGCATTGGTTTTGAAAAAACACAATGCCAACCACTTGCGTTTGGCTTGTCATAGAGGGGCACTGTCGGGCGCAGGCAGTTTCAGAAAATACAAGCACGACAGGTGATGTGTGAGTGCCCAAACTTTGATGCCAGAGCTGCGGGCTGTCAACCCAGTAAACCGTTCGAGTGGGGGACGTTGCTGAGTTGAGGCCGTTGTTTGCTTGTAGTTTTGAGAGGTGCTGCACTTGCAAGGGTGAGAGTTGTCCAAACACGGTTTGCCAAGCTTGCATGCTGCAATTGGGCGCAGGGGTGCTTAAGACTTGATCGTTCAAAACAAGGCGAGCCCGTTGGCCGGCATGTGTGTTGTCGCGCAGCGATGTGCTGATTGGAACGTAAACACTTTGTTGAACAGTGGCGCGGCTGCCTGCGCCCGAATGCTGTGCATTGAGGGTGGCGTCTACGCTGACTTGAATGCGATGCGGTGAATTGCGTACATCGCGCACCAAGCGCACGAAAGACTTGTCTGTATGGGTCCATTCAGGCATTGATTGATGACTGAATGACCATTGGGTGCACTGCCATTGGGGGGGCGATTTGTCTGAGGGGCAACTGCTGGCAGAAGCGTTCTTCCAAATCTGCGCATCGGCCGAAATGCCATTCAATGCATATGCTTGGGTTAAGTGCGCGATGGCCGTTTCCAAGTTGGCTTCAGAATTGGCAAGCGCTTGCGCAGCATGCATTTGTTGGGAGCCTCGCGTGCTTTCAGCGTTAACTGCCTGCAAGGCTAGCCAGCCCCACAGGCCCGTGAGTAAGAGCAGCATTGTGCTGGCCCAGAGTGTGGCTAAGCCTTGCTGTTGCATAACGCAGATAGGGGACGAAATCGGGGGTGTACATTGCGCAGGCGAACATGACGTTGCCAGGTGTTGGTGACAAGCTCATGGCTGGCTTGGCTGATTAACTCGATGCGCATGAGGTCGCCCATGCTGGTAATGCTGTTGTCGCATTCCCAAAGAAAATTCAGTGCGACGATTTGTAAACTTTTAGGGTCGTTGAGACTTGTCCAGACGACAGGCAGGCAGGAAGTTTGAGTTTGCAGGGTATTCCCATTGAGGCGAAAACCGCTGCATTCGTTGTTGTCTCTGAGTGCGTTGTCGTTGCGGTTGATGCTGAACAAAATTTGATGCGCACCCATTTGAAAGTCTTGGGGCGATCCCTGAAATTGTGCGCGACGCAAGTCATGTACCAGCGTGTCCATGAGTGCTCGGACGTTTTGCTGTGCCTGACTTCGCTGCACAACTTGTCGATCGTTTTGCCATTGCAAAGCGGCCCAAGTGCTGGCCGCACTGAGAATGCTCAATCCCATGGCAAAGCCTATGAGCAAATTCACCATGCCCAACACCTTGCTGAATCGGTATTTTTTTCTAGGTTGCTGGTACGAAGCACAGCGCCATCGATCAGCTGTTGCAAATGCATGCTTTGGCAAGCGGTGTCGCGCGCTTGTAAGCCTGTAGGTGTTGCTTGTAATTCAAAACTTTGTGCTGTGACATTTTGAAAAGTGAGGATGTAGTGCCCTCCTGTTGAGGTATTGGTGGGCCAAGACAATTCAGCCAAAGTATTGGCGTAGTGCGAGTGCATGCCTCGCCATTGCGACTGCCTCAAATGCAATTGTCCAAGTGCGTACTGCGCATCTTGACGCCGCACTTGTTGCCAATGCCTCTCTAGGTTAGGTAGCGCGATGCCTAGCAAGATGCCCATCAGCGATACGCTCACCAAAGACTCTATCAGTGTGAAACCTTGACTTTGAAGTTGCGTTGAAAAGTTCATGCTTAGAGCATCTGCGAAGTGCCGCCGATCGCGCACACATTGCCTTGCAGATTTGCCAGATGCAAGGAACTTTCTGTCTCAGAGCGTTGATCATCCAAGCATGACTTCTGCCATTCACAGTCAAGGCCATAGCCTGATTGACACCTTGTTTGCCTTGTTCATCCTGGCTTTGTTGGGTGGCATGGCTGCCTCTGCCATGCAAAGTTTGCAAACCAGTGTACGTCTTCAAACCACGGCCGAGGCTTTGCACAGCGCAGTCTTAAGTGCCAGAACTCAGGCCATGCGATTGGAGAAGCGAGTGACCTTGTGTGCTGCCGCTGTCGGCCTTGAAAATAGCAGTCTGCCCACGCGTTGTCATGTGGCCAGCGATGGCAAGGTGGTCAATGCTTGGCGCCAAGGCTGGCTTCTGTTTGAAGACGACAACAACAATGGCATTTGGGATGTCGGAGAGGGGCGCTTACAGCAACAGGCCCCCATTCATTCTGCTGTTTCAGTCAGTGGCAACGTCACGGTCAGTCGTTTTGTGTCATTTGGTGCCAGTGGCCGAAGCTTGGCTTTGAATGGCGCATTTCAAGCAGGCACACTGACCGTGTGCGAGCGTCAGTCAAAAAGCGCCACTGGGTGGCGCGTGGTGGTGAATGCAGTGGGGCGCCCACGTTTAGAGAAAACGACTGTGAGCGATTGCCCGGGCTGAATGTCCAGGCTGGCTTTGTACCCATGGGCAACAGAACTTATTTGCTGACTTCGTCGACCAACAACTTGAAGTCGTCAATGTCTTCAAAGCTGCGGTACACGCTTGCAAAGCGAACGTAAGCCACTTTGTCTAGTTTCTTTAACTCGCGCATGACCAACTCGCCAATTTTGTTGGAAGCAATTTCGCGCTGTGCCAAGTTGAGCAGTTTTTCTTCAATGCGCTCAATGGCCGAATCAACTTGTTCGGTGCTGACGGGGCGTTTGCGCAAAGCCAAGTTCATGCTGGCGCGCAACTTGATGCGTTCGTAGTCAATGCGTCGGCCGTCTTTTTTAACGATGGCCGGAAAAGTGACTTCTGGCCGCTCGTACGTGGTGAAACGTTTTTCGCACGCCGCACACTGGCGGCGGCGGCGAATCAGGTCGCCGTCTTCCGCCAGCCGCGTCTCAACCACTTGGGTGTCGGTGTGGCTGCAGAAGGGGCACTTCATTTGTACACAGGGAAACGTGCGGTCAAGGCATTGACCTTGGCGCGAACGGCTTCAATGTTGGCAGCGTCTGTGGGGTTGTCGAGCACATCGGCAATGAGGTGAGCCGTGATGCGCGCTTCTTCATCCTTAAAACCACGAGTGGTCATGGCGGGTGTGCCAATTCGCACACCACTGGTGACCATGGGTTTCTCGGGATCGTTGGGGATCGAGTTTTTGTTGATGGTCATGTGCGCTTGGCCCAGCGCAGCTTCTGCCACT
>JACCDK010568754.1_pt1 | contig 10628 bp, 10 predicted proteins | sample 7445871 | NCBI WGS metagenome assembly JACCDK01 (sample SAMN15323436, study PRJNA562643) | freshwater metagenome | isolation source: river surface water | place: USA:Blue River Watershed | collected 2017-08-15
ACATATGATGGGACTTAGGCCAGTTAGCGCCCCGCGGTTGGAGCGCCTGATCGCCGATCATGTGGTGATCAACATGGCTGCGAATGACGATTGGAAAGTCTTCTACGGTAAAGATGGGACCCAAAGGGGAACCTTCCGCGACGAAAGCGATGTCGGACGGTGGCGCGTCGTAAGAAGCAATCTTGGCTCCGAGCTTTGTTCCAGTTGGACCAAGTGGCGCCCCGTCGAAAAGTGCTTCCCCGTCTTCCTGAACATCGACGGGCGGCTGGTTGGCATGGACGGTACGAAATTCTCTTGGGTTGGCGCGGTCGCGCGAGGCAACCCTTCCAAACTCTAATTCAAGAAGGTCGACCCCATGGCGGGAATTAATCTGACGCTGAACCAACAGAACAAGAAATTGGTTTGGAGTTACTGGCAATCGCTTAATGCGGCCCCTTGCAACTTTGCTGACATCATCGAAACAAATTTCGCGAAGGATGCCTTTTGGAACGGACCGCACCCATTCAATCTGGTAGAGGGTCGGGACGCTATTGCGCAGACCGTTTGGGGAGCGCTGATTGCTGCGTTTCCGGATCTGCATCGCCGTCCCTACATGTTCCTTGGCGGCAATTACCTCGGTGAAACCGGGGAGGAAGAATACTGGGTGAGCGGGCATGGCGATTTCATAGGGACTTTTGCAAACGACTTTCTGAACATACCTGCCAACGGACAATCCATCCGGATGCGTTTTGGAGAGTTTTGCCGGGTGCGGGAAGGCAAGATCGTCGAGGTATACACCTTGTTTGATATTGTCAGCCTTATGTCGCAGGCTGGATACGAGGTTCTTCCTCCAGGTCCGGGTACGTCGCTCTGGGTGCCGGGGCCCAGTCAAGGCAGATCTCTCCTCTTCGACAAGCAGCCGGTCAAAGAGTCCAGGACGAGCATTGAGATCCTCGAAAACATGCTCTTCAAGGGCATGCAGTACAACAAGGAGAATGCCGAAAACCCGACTATGGATGGCTATTGGACACATGATATGGTCTGGCACGGGCCACATGGAATCGGATCGGCCTTTGGGCTCGACGAGTTCTACGAGCGCGCCCAAAAGCCTATCGTGCGTGGCTACCCAGACCGGATCGGCGCATTTCACAAGGCGCGGTTCGGCGAAGGGCATTGCATCTGCATGGGCGGCCTCAGGACATTGCAGGGTACCCACACGGGCGAGATTTTTGGAATCCCGCCAACAGGTCGGCGGGTTCACTGGAAGATCATGGACTTCTACACAAGGCGAGAGCGCAAGCTTTTTGAAAACTGGGTGATGATCGATATACCTTACGCCTGCATCCAGTCGGACGTGGACCTGTTCGCGCGCATCGACGAAATGAAAGCGCTTCGGGCGGGTATGGCAACATGAACAGCGGTCCTGTTACGAGGTGCGCAACATTGATGCGCGCGGGGTGCTTTAAGGCGCCAAACACAGAATTAGCCTCGAATGCAAAGAGTGGCAGGCCTTAGCTGCTGCCCGAAGACTTGTGTGGAAGGGAGAAATGCCAAGTGGAAGGATTCGATCGAGAGTTTCGTGACCTGCCGGACTATACGTTGGGTATCACGCGTGCGATCTGGGAGGATCGCGGCGTAGGCCCCGCACTCAAGCGCTTTTACGCCGACGATGTCATTGTCCGGGCCCCTACCGGCCTGCAGTTGGGCAATGCCGATGTCACCGCAACGACACTTGGCACCCTGCACGAGTTTCCCGATCGCAAGCTTGTTGGCGAAGACGTGATCTGGTACGGAGATGACAACGCCGGCTTCCTATCTTCGCATCGCTTGATATCCGTTATGCGGCACACCGGCGATGGCGCCTTCGGCAAGGCAACTGGCCGGACGGTCCGGACACGGATCATTGCCGACTGTGTGATCCATGCCAACCAGGTGAAGGAAGAGTGGCTCGTGCGAGACCAGGCCGCCTTCGCGCAATGCCTAGGGTTGTCGAGCGCTGAACTGGCCGCTCGGCAGTTTGATCGAGAAACAAGGGACGGCGGCCCGGCGCGCTTTTTCCTGCCGGAACAGGATCGGGCTGGTCCCTTCGTTCCGCGCATTGATGGTGACGATCCATCAGCAAGGCTGGTGTGCGAAGCCTACGGCTCGATCTGGAATGACAAGGATCCCTCAGCGATCCGAACGGCATATAGTGAGGGTTGCACTGTCTTCCCGCCCGGAGGTCAGGCGCGCTACGGCCAGGTGGACCTGGACGAGTATGTCATTGGATGGCTTGCCGCTTTCCCTGATGCGACGCTCACAGTTTCAAGCGCCTTTTGCAACCGTCAGTCTAACGCCTTCGATCGGGTAGCCATCCGCTTCGAGATTGCTGCGACTCATTCCGGCTGGGGGCACTTTGGCCCGCCGACCGGGGCGCCAATCTATATCATGGGCTTGAGCCACAGTTACGTTTTCGAGGGCCGGATTCTGATGGAGTGGCTGGCCATCGACGAAGTCCCGATCTGGAAACAGATATTCCAGCACGCCCCATACTCCCGTCTAAAGATCCAGGAATGACCGAAATGAACGCCGATGCGGTTGCCCAATTCCGAAAACAGCTTTGCGATCTTTGGACTTGTCCAAAACAAGAAGTGTTGGAGCATGTGGAGCGTCTGTTCTCCCCCCAAGGGCGCGGCGCCATTGCTCATCCAGTCAACGATGTCTTTTCTGGCAAAGAGTTCCTGGAGCGGTTCTGCCTGCCTATGCGCCGGGCGCTTACGCAAACCAGACGGCGTGATGAATTGTTCATTTCGGGCCAGAATCGCCGGGACACGGGTGGTTTCTGGGTGGCGAGCTTTTGCCACTATGTCGGCAATTTCAACGCGCCGCTCTACGGAATCCAACCACACGAACATTTGGCTTTCCTGCGTTCGGGTGAATTTTACCGGGTTGAGGATGGCAAGATCGTCGATTTTCGGATCATTTGTGACTTCATCGATCTGATGCGGCAAGCCGGTCGGTCACCTTTTGCCGTCAGCCTTGGTGCGGAAGTGACATTTCCTGGCCCTGCAACCCATGATGGCATCAATCCGGCTGACCATGCCAACGGCGCACAGAGCCTCGATCTGGTGGAAGCGATGCTGGCCGATCTCAGGGCGTTTGATCCGGAAACCTTCCAGTCGGCAGGGCAGACTGGCAGTGATGGATATTGGGCGGATACGATGATGTGGTATGGTCCCGCAGGCGTCGGTTCAAATTACCTCTGGGATGGTTTTCAGAAAGACCATCGCATTCCCTTCCTGACCGCCTTTCCTGACCGCGTCGGCGGGAACCACTATTGCCGGATTGGGGATGGGGGCTACGTTGCCGTCTCTGGCTGGCCTTCTATGACCATGACCCATGCCGGGGATTATCTTGGTGTCAAGGCGACCGGGAGGCCTCTGACCTTGCGAGTGATGGACTTTTACCGCTGTGAGAATGGCAAGATCCAAGAGAACTGGGTCTTCCTTGATTATGGCGACCTGCTGGAACAAATGGGCGTGCGCCTTTTCGATATGGCCTGAAGGCGTCAACAAGGGTTTTACAGTCGGGTGCCAGCTATTCTCGGCACCCGATGTCGCTGATTGTATTCGAAGTCAATTGTCGGCATATCGTTTGCTTTTATAACCAGCCCATGTGCGGCAAATTGGTGGACGATGAATGCTAAAGCTGGTTGCTAGCGCATGGCGCGTTGCAATTTGGTCTGATTGCGGTCATCTGCGTTGGTAACAAGTATGAAGATTGACCGCAGCAAGAACAGAAAGTTGAGCCGCCCGACATCCTATGACGTCGCCCGTAAGGCTGGCGTATCGCAGTCGGCTGTGTCGCGCTGTTTCAGACCTGGAAAATCGGTATCCAAAAAGTCGCGTGAAAAAATACTCGCTGCGGCCAAGGAGCTTGGATATCAACCCAATGCTATTGCCCAGGGGCTGATTACCAAACGCTCTAACCTAGTCGCCGTCGTAATTTCCAATCTTACTAATCTGGCCTACCCAGAGGTTTTGGCTGAATTGAACCAACGCCTCTCGGCTCTAGGCATTCGCGTTCTCCTATTCACTTTGGCTGCTGAGTCTGAAGTCGACGAAGCGCTCAATCAGATATGGCGCTATCGTGTAGACGGCGCGATTGTTGCGGCACGCCTCTCCGATGCTCAACTTTCCGAATTTGCGGATCGGGGGGTGCCTGTCGTGCTTTACAACCGGATCGGAGGTGAAGTTGCCGCAGCCAGCGTGAGATGTGACTCCCTTAGTGGCGAAGCCGAGCTTGTAGATGCTCTTGTTTCCTCGGGTCACCAGAGTTTCGGAATCATCGCAGGTCCTTTTGACAGCTACGTCAGTCAGGAACGGGTGTCCGCTGCGAGTGCTCGGCTCGAAAAGCATGGATTCGTAGCGCCAATTGTCCCAGGAAACTTCGACTATGCCAGTGGAGAGGCGGGCCTGAAAGAGCTCGTTCGGATGACTTCCGGTGCGCTTGAAGCGGTCATTTGCGCGAACGATATGCTTGCAATCGGCGCGATAGACTGCGCAAGATTTGAGCTCAACATGAGGGTGCCTGAAGATATCTCTATCGTCGGTTTTGATGGCGTAGGTCCCGCCCGTTGGCGAGGGTATCAACTGACGACAATCCGACAGCCCGTCAGGCGGATGACCGACGCAGCTGTAGCGATGTTGATTGATCGCATCGAGCATGCGGATTTGCCGCCAGAACAGCGCGTTTTTGCTGGTGAGTTCCTCGCAGGTAATTCAGCGCGGACCCGAAAATAGCCGATCCCCGCCAAGTCAAGGATTAACCGCCCTCTATGCCACGGACGCGGTAGAGCGAGACACCGGAGTCACTCGAAAGTTTGCGCTCTAGCCCAATGGGAATGGTGATCGTGTCACCCTTACTTAGCAAAAGTTCGCCCTCGCTCCATTCCAGCTTGAGACTTCCGGATTGGACAAAGAGCACTTCGGGATATTCGAATGTTTCATTAGGTAAAACATCATACGGGGCAAGATCGAGCCGCGCGAGCGTGAAGCCATGATCCCAATCAAAGGGACCTTCCGGATCGATAATCGGTCGAATGGAGGTTGCATGGAGATCGTCAGCCCTCCAGATGAGCGATTCTGCCTCCGCTAGCGTCGGGATATACGCTTTGGCCACCTGCTCAGCAGTAGTTCTCGGCATCGGCTGCACCCCGTTTGGTACCGCCTGGCCCGCTAACGTATCGATTAGCTCTCCGTTTTCTAGCAGCACTAGACCATAGTCTTTTGCCATATCGAAGACATAGGGTGCCCACATGACGTGACCGGCATCATCGCCACCCAAGACTGCGAAGAGATAACCGACATCTTCTCCGACATTGGTAAAGCCGCGGAACATGTTAGTCGGAAGGGTGATAACATCTCCGGGGCCGGCAAGAACCTGGACATCGTCGCCCTTTTCTCCAATGTTAAACCGCCAATTGCCGGTGTGGACGACGAACACCTCTGCCGTGTCGTGACTGTGTTGCGAGTTAACGCAAGCGGGAGGCTGCCGGGCGCCGCCGATGTTGAAGCCATGCTTTTCGGTGATGTGAACATACTGCTCGGGGTTCTCCGCTACACCGGGCCCAATGATGGTGAAGTTCTCTTTCTTCTCCGAACCAGGTGACCGCGTGTCGATGAATGCGTTGTAGCATGGCCGCAAATCGGCATAGCGCACTACCCGCCGCTCCATCTCGCTGGCGGAAATCCCGGAATTGATTTTCATAAGCCTAGCCGTCTCGCCCTCAACCATTGCAACCATTTAAAAATCGTCCTGCAAATATAGATCTATATTTGACTTCGAATGCATTTCTTGTCAACCGATCTGTCGACTGCACAAGAGCGCGATCAAATCATTCGCGATGCAGCCCTTTAGCGGCTTTTTATGCGGAGCATTCGCGCCAGACGCTGAGTGTGGGTTGAGGAGAAAATTGATTCATGCGCGAGCCCTTAAGATTTGAAAATGACTTCGCATGCATATAAAGTGCTCGGATAGGCATAGGATGAAAATGGTCATGCAAATGGGCGAGAGTCTTATTGACTGCGACACTGGATCAACTGGGTTAAGCGTCGCCTTAGTAACTGGGGCGAGTAAAGGCATCGGTAAAGCAATCGCTTCAGCGCTCTGCAACTCTGGTTATTGCGTCCACGGTGTCGCTCGGGGTTCCGAAGAATTACAGCTGATGCAGGACGAACTTGGCAGTAACTTCATTCCCCATGCTACGGACGTTACCGGAGACGAAATACTCACCACGATCGAGAGTCTCGGCCGAGTCGATCTGCTTGTGAACAATGCCGGAACCAACAAGCCTGAGCCCTTTCTTGAGTCGACTGACGAAGCGCTGGATCTGATGCTCCAACTGAATGTGCGGGCCGCCTTCAGAATCGCACGAACGGTGGCCCGCGCAATGGGGGCGGGCGGCTGCATCATCAACATGACCAGCCAGATGGGCCACGTCGGGTCGCCTAGGCGCACCGTTTATTGTATGACTAAGCACGCCCTTGAGGGCCTGACCAAAGCTATGGCTGTGGAGCTTGCTCCCATGGGTATTCGGGTTAACTCGGTCGCACCCACGTTTGTCGAAACTCCAATGACTGCAAGCATGCTTGAAGATCCCGATTTTGCCGCTTTCGTCCATCGCATGATCCCCATGGGCAAGATGGCGACTGCAGAACAGATTGCTGCTGCGGTCATGTACCTCGCCTCGCCAGCTGCAGGGATGGTAACGGGGCATAGCCTGGTAATTGATGGAGGCTGGACGGCACAATGACCGCGGCTCGTAATCTTCCGGTAACCGTCGTTGCAACGACCGACATCGATGAAATGATGGCTCCCGGCCAGCCCCGGCGCATGGACCTGCCCGGCTTCGATCACGAGTTCGTCGATTTCCCGCACTACATAGTCCGGATTACCGAACGCATATGGCACGATCGCGAAGTTGACCTGTGCCTTCAATGGTATTCTGATGACTGCCTGATCCACACCCTTGCCGGCCCAGTCGTCGGCGCGGAGGCAGTTGTCGCCAACACCTGGGCAACTCTCGCGGCATTTCCCGATCGCCGTCTCGATGCAGACAATGTGATCTGGTCATGCGAAGCCGATGGAGCCTTTCTATCTTCGCATCTGATAACCTCCAAGATGTCCAATCTCGGTGATAGCGACTTCGGCCCAGCCACGGGCAAGCGCGTGCTCGTCAGGACGATTGCCGACTGCCTCTGCCGCGAAAATCGCGTTGTCGAAGAATGGCTGGTGCGCGACAATCTTGCGCTCGTGCAGCAGCTTGGGTTTCACGCTGGAGAGATCGCGGCAAAGCAGGCCAAGATGGATCGCGAAGCGGGACGCTCGCTAACTCAGGTGCTTGCTCCTTATTGGGCATCCGCTCGCGAGGGTGGCAGCGTGGCGGCAGAGACTACGACCAGTCAACTGGCGGTAGAGTTTCTTCGTCGTTCCTGGCTGGGCGTAAGCGTCGCCGACATTCGGCCACTTAGCGATTTCCGCCTCAACGCATGGTATCCTGGTGGGGAGTACCTCTACGGGCCAGACGAAACTGACCGCTGGCGCACGAGTCTGCGTCAGGCGTTACCCGATGTGGTACTGCGGATCGAGCATATCGCCGAAATCCCGTATCTTGGTGAAGCGCGCGACATTGCGATCCGATGGTCTCTCGCCGGTTACCACACAGGTGCAGGTCGCTATGGCTCGCCTAGCAACGCTCCGGTCCTGATTATGGCCGTCAGCCACTTCCGCGTAATTAGCAATCGCATCCACGAGGAGGTCACCATCTGGGATGATCTGGCCGTGATGCGCCAAATTGCCGGAGCCCGGTTAGCCTGATGGCGTCACTCTCGCGCATTGTCGATGCCCACTATCACCTATGGGACCTGAAGCAACGGCATCGTTATGCATGGCTGATGGAGAGGGGCGTCGTTCGTTTCTTCGGAGATCCTGCACCGATTTAGAAGGACTATCTGGTTTCTGATTTTCGCGCGGATATTGCCGATTTGCAAGAGCGTTCATGTCCAGGTTGGAGTCTCGCCGGGCGACGAAATTGCGGAGACTCAATGGCTGCGTGCACATGCTGGAGGCGCGGGCTTGCCAAACGCGATTGCAGCCTTTGCCGATCTCTGTGCTCCAAACCTGCGGTCTATCCTCGATGCCCATGCAGAGGTGCCGTAATTTCGAGGGGTTCTGCAGATCATCGGACGGAGCAGTGGGGAAGATAAGGCGACTGGCAGCGCAACCTTGCTCGACAGACCCCTTTTCTTGCAAGGCTTGACAACCCTTTCGGGCCGCGGCCTTTCTTTTGACCTTCAGCTGGTTCCTGCGCAGATAATAGGTGCTGCGGCCTTGCTGGCTAAGATCGAGCAACTGCCTGTTGCCATCTGTCACGCCGGCAGCTTCAGCAGCTTTTCGCCTGGGTGTTCCGCAGAGTGGCGCAGCGGCATGCGACAGCTTGCTCAATTGCCGCGAACGATCTGCAAGGTTTCCGGTTTTGGCATGTTCGACAAGCACTGGTCGGCCCAATCTGTCTCAGATCAGTTTCAGGTTGTGCTCGATCTCTTCGGCTCGGAACGGGTCGCCTTCGGTTCGAACTTCCCGGTCGACGGTCTGGCTTCGACATATCAGCAGTCATGGGAGCGCTTTTCAGAGTTGGCAGGCGCGCTTTCGCAACAGGAATTCGACCGCATCCACGCCGGAACTGCCGAAGCGTTTTTTCGCATCTGATCAAAGAGAATTATCCAACGATCTGCGTAGGCCGGCAGGTAATTTAGGTTGGCAATTGAAATGACTTCGGATGCGTAAGATTTGCGGCTTCTGAGATGTATTGTGATGGCAATTGAGCATGGGAAATCAAAAAGTACCAAATTGTGAGGGCATTACATGCTTCGGGCCATCTTGCATTCGAAGTCAATATTTTCTATCCGTAGTCAATCCGTAGGAATCTTAAGGGAGAGAATCTGGTGGCTCGAATTCTAAAGGCTGGCATCACTGAGGATGCTGCAGCGGAAGCAGATGCCCAGGTCCGGGCGACGGTCGAGTCGATCATTGCCGATATCAAAGCCCGCGGAGATGCAGCTGTCAGAGATTGGTCGGCCAAGTTCGATAACTGGGCTCCAGAAAGTTTCCGTCTGACGCGCGAGCAGATCGACGCTGCTTATGCCGAGCTGGATTCTCAGGTTATCGAGGACATCCGCTTTGCGCAGGCTCAGGTTCGTAACTTCGCGCAGATTCAGCGCGCTGCCCTCAAGGATGTAGAGGTCGAGACATTGCCGGGTGTTATCCTTGGACACAAGAATATCCCGGTCAATTCGGTTGGCTGCTACGTGCCTGGTGGAAAATACCCGCTTGTGGCTTCCGCGCACATGAGCGTTGTGACGGCGAAGGTCGCAGGAGTGCAACGCGTGGTCTCGGTCGCGCCACCCTACCAGGGCAAACCAAACCCGGCGATCGTAGTAGCCATGGACATGGCTGGCGCCGATGAAATTTATTGCGTGGGCGGTGTCCAAGCTGTGGCGGCGATGGCGCTCGGAACCGAAACGGTCGCGCCCGTCGACATGATTGTGGGCCCGGGCAATGCCTATGTTGCGGAAGCAAAGCGTCAGTTGTTCGGCCGGATCGGCATCGACTTGCTGGCTGGTCCCACTGAGACGCTTGTGATCGCAGACGACACGGTCGATGGAGAGCTTTGCGCCGCGGACCTTTTGGGCCAGGCGGAACACGGCCCGAATTCTCCAGCTGTGCTGCTGACCACCGCGGAAAAGCTGGCGCATGACACAATGGCCGAGATCGAGCGTCAGCTTACCATACTCCCGACGGCTGGCATCGCTGCCAAGGCATGGGCCGACTATGGACAGGTGATCCTGGCCGACAGCGAAGAGGAGATGGTTCGCATTGCCGACGAGATCGCCTCTGAGCACGTTCAGGTTATGACCCGTGATCCGGAATACTTTCTTACCAACATGACCAACTATGGCGCCCTGTTCCTGGGTCACCGCACGAATGTTTCATATGGGGACAAGGTGATTGGCACCAACCACACGCTGCCGACCCGCAAGAACGCTCGGTTCACCGGGGGGCTCTGGGTTGGTAAGTTCATTAAGACTTGCACGTACCAGCGCGTACTGACGGATGAGGCCAGCGTCCTTGTGGGTGAATATTGCTCTCGGCTCTGTGCGATTGAAGGCTTCGCGGGGCACAAAGAGCAGGCAGACATTCGCGTAAGGCGCTTCAAGCCGTCTACTGCAGCTTGATGCGCATGTCGGGTTGGTCCAGCCTGGAAGCGGATCAATCAGGTCCAACAGTGGATGAGGTGGCCGCCTCTCACTGTGATCCAGCGGAAGGCGGCTGCACATTCTTGCGCATCCCGGGAACGCTCTGCGATCATCGCGTCTGGAGCAAACTGGAATGGCCGACGCACTGGGCTACTCGAGACATTTCCCTTCACAGTTGCGACGATTTTGAGCGAACCGCTTCTGAGATCCTTGCGGCCCATCCGGGAAGGCTCATTCCAGTTGGCTTTTCCATTGGCAGCATTATTGCCCTTGGGAGTGCAAGGCAGGCGCCTGAGCGTATCGCTGGCCTTGACCAGATCGGTACTAACCACCTCGGCGACAACAAAGCGAGAC